>Ga0315289_10006950_pt1 | contig 16585 bp, 13 predicted proteins | sample YL17G11_40_MG_FD_203452 | JGI IMG/M metagenome (GOLD analysis project Ga0315289, IMG submission 203452) | Sediment microbial communities from Yellowstone Lake, YNP, Wyoming, USA - YL17G11_40 | ecosystem: Environmental > Aquatic > Freshwater > Lake > Sediment | place: USA: Wyoming | collected... | reverse complement strand
CACGAATGTCCACCTGCGGAAACTCCACAACTTCTGCCTTTCAATGAACTGGCTGCCGTGGCCGCTCATTCCCAAGCGCCTCTGGCCGGAAGTCAAATTTCAACCCAAACGCGCCATCACGATTGCAGAGCATCTGCTCATCACTGAACGGGAGAAGAACCCGGAGCGGCGGAGCTTCTACGAACTGTGCTGGCATCTCGGCGGTTCTCAAACCGACATTGCCAATCTCAAGGCGGAAGACATTGACTGGCCCAACCAAGCAATCGCCTACGCCCGGCAGAAAACCGGCAGTCTTGCCATGATTCACTTCGGCCCGGACATCGAGGCGGTTTTGCGCCGCTTGAACGCGACTGGCCCATTGTTTCCATATCTGCAATCAGTTCGCTCTGGCGACCGCGCCACGGAGTTCAAGCAGCGTTGCGAGGGACTCGGCATCAAAGGCGTCACCCTTCACTCCTATCGGTATGCTTGGGCGGAACGGGCCAAGACGTGCGGCTACCCGGAGCGGTTCGCGCAAGAAGCGCTCGGTCACAACAGCAAGGCCGTGCATCGCGCCTATTCACGGAAGGCCAAGGTGAAGCTGCTCCTTGAAAAACCGTTCCTGGGTTTCGCGTGAAAGCGGGATGCGTTCAAACCCGGAGTGCGTGACGATGACGGCATCCCAATTTCCGGTGGCGATTCGGCTGAAAAGTTTCTTGCGGTTCTGCGACTCGAAATCCTCCTTGCCGGCGGCCAGGATGTTCGCGCCCGGATACAACGTCAGCAACTCGGTGGAGAACTGGCCGAGCATGTGATTGGGGACGACAAACATCGGCTTGCCGGAAATGCCCAGCCGCCTCGACTCCATCGCAGCGGCGACCATCGTGTAGGTTTTGCCTGCGCCAACGACATGGGCCAGCAGCGTGTTTGGTGTCTGCAAAATGCGCCAGACCCCGGCTTTTTGATGCGAGTGCAGTTGAATCGCCCCGCTTGCGCCGGGCAACGTCAAATGGTCGCCGTTGAAAGTGCGGACACGCGTGTGATTGAACGTGTCGTTGTAGAGACGACAAAGCCGTTCCCGGCGCGAGTCATCCGACCAGGCCCATTCCTTGAAACGCTCTTTGATGCGCTCCTGCTTTTCGCGAGCGGCCTCGGTCGCCTGCGCGTTAACGACGGGCTTTTTATCCACCGTGTCATACACGGTGGGAGTTTTGAGATTGAGCGCGTCTTCAATCAATTCCAGCGCCGTGTAACGGTCAGTGCCCCAATCCGTCGTGTTGGCGGTCGCACCGCGTGCTTCCCAATTCGGATTGATGTGCCAGGTGCCGAGGGCGTGGACGTGCCCGATCTCCACGCCGGACGGGATATTGAGCAATTCATTGATTTTGAAACCACGTTCTCTGAACGTGGTCAGCGTCGTTGGCTATGCCTGTCAATGTGTTGTTGGTGCTGTTGTTCGGAGCGTTGTTGGCAGAAAGATCGTTTATTCACTCGGTGCGTCCGCAGCGTTCGGCCCCCCTCTGGGGGGCAAGCCTCAAAACCACGCCCTTTGGGCGTGGATTTTTATTCTTATATCCTCAATCCAGCCCGTACTTCTCAATCCACGCCTGCGGCACGGTGCCGAAACTGAGCAGCCAGTCGTTGAACTTTTGCAGGCTCCAGCCGCGACCCGCCATCAACCGCCGGCGCAGGCGCTCGTTTTCCAACCGGCCCAGCCAGTAACTCATCGGCACGGCGGGTTGCGCCGTGTACCAGTTCACGTCCGCCTCGGCGCGCGCGCGGGTGAAACCGAGGTGTTTTTGCATGTGCCGGACGGCTTGTTCATAAGAGTAGCGGCCGGTTTGCAGGCGCAGGTCCACGAGGATGCGATGACAGCGCCAGAGCGCGTCGTGGAGTTGCTGCACGCGCAGCCACGGCGAGCGGTCAATCTGCAAATCCACCATCATCTGCTCGCACCACAGCGTCCAGCCTTCGTAGAAAACCGCGTGAGCGAAGAGCCGCCGCCACCGGCGCGGATGGCGGTTCTGCGTGACGAATTGCAGGTGGTGGCCCGGATACGCCTCGTGCGCGCAGGTGAGCGGGATGCCGAAATGCTGCTGCTGTTCGGCGAGCTTCTCGGCCTCGGTGTTTTTCAGGACGCTCAGGTCGTTGACCCAGAAAATGCCGCGCTGGCGTTTCTCGAACGCGCCGGGTTGCGTGTAGGCCGCGGTCGGAATCAGCGTGCGGAGAAATTCCGGCACGGGCTTCACGACCAGTTCGTCGCCTTTCGGAAATGTCACCGCGCGCGCGGCGCGAAAACCGTCTGCCACGCGACGCGTTTCCGCTTGGTAAATCTCCAACAACGGTTTGCCAGGCCGCCACCGGGCGCGGGCGTCGGCGATGATGTCGTCCGCGTTGCGATTCCGACCGAACCCGGCGCAGGCCGCTTCGAGCAACGCGCCGACGCGCTCGGCTTCGCCCAGCGCCAGCGTCTCGACTTGACCGAGCGTGTAGTCCAGCCCGAGTTCATCGCGCACGCGCCGCTGTAGCGTCTCCGCGCCGACGGCGAACGAGCCGGCAGGCGCGAGCGGGCGGGATTTGGCCTTGTCACGATAGCGGTGGAGCGCCTTCTGCGTCGCGCGAACGAGCGCGGCGTCATTTCGGAGGGCGGAGCTCCGCGACGCCTTGTTGTCGCCGGAAGAATTTTGGGGGTCGCAACGCTCGCCCCTACGACTTTGTTTCGCGAGGAATTGTTCAACGCCTTTTAGCAGTGCCGCGCTGCCGGCGACGGTTTGTTCCATCACGCGCAACCAGCCGCGTTCCGGCTTGCGAATCAGCGCGGCGGCTTCGCCGAGGAAGTCGGGCGCTTGTTTGAGGAGCGGGCGCAGGTTGCGTGCGGCACGCTGCGGCTCGTCGTCGCCGCGCATGAGTTCGTGAAACAGAATGTTCAGCAACTGCTCCGGTGCGTTGGGTTCGAGCGTGTGCCGGCCGCGCGCAAAGTCCTCGCACTCCTTGAGCAGCATCGAGCGCAGCGCCAGGCGATCAAGTTGCTGCTCGTTTGCAAGTTCGCGCGGTGAGATAGTTTCCAACGCGCGCAGCGCGGCCTGGCGTTCGCGCTCGCGCTTGGCATGAAAGCGTGCGTTGAGGTCGCCCAGCTTGCCTTCAGCCGAGCGGATTCCCATCACGGTGGCGTAGGTCGGCGTGTCTTGGAGCAAGGTTTCGAAGTAGCGGTCGAGGAGGCCCTCAAAGCGTTTCGCGGCGGTCGTCATGTTTGGAAGAAGTCACGAAACGCGCGAACTTGCACGCTCAAAATGGCAGTGGCCCACCGGGGGCGCATCTCGCTTTTTGAGCAGCACTGTCGGATCAGAAACCGCTGTGTTTGCAGCCTTTTCATTAACACCCCGCTTGAGCGGGGTGTTTGGGGCTGACCTGCTGTCACAACCGCTTCAGCGGTTTGCCGCGCACAGAAAACCGCTGAAGCGGTTGTTGGACCTTCGCCGCGCGGAACACCCCGCTCAAGCGGGGTGTTAATGAGAGCCAGATCATAACTGTACAAAAAGTGAGATGCGCCCGCCCGCCGGGCGTGTGTGTATTCGCGCTTGCCTTTCCGGGCCGCCTTCATTTAATCGCGGCGTGTGAATCGTTTCGGGAACAGCGGGACAGGCTGGTTTCTCGAAGCACAAAAACTGCGGCGGCGGTGGTCCTGCTGCTGCGCAAATCGGAAGGAATAGCTATGAGTGGAGTGGCACAGAATATCGGTTGGGCGGTGATTTTTTCAGTGGTCGGCGGCGTAGTGGGCGTCGTGTTGGTGCTGTCGGCGTCGCTGGTGCTGCCGCGACTGGTCGAGCGGATGACGCCCAATCTTGACGAAGGCAAGGAAATCGCCCGCGGCAACGTGGCGGTGGCGCAATACTTCGGTCGCGTGGTGGCGGCGAGCATTGTGGGGATCAGCATCGTGGTTGCTGCTGCCGTGCTGGGCGGAATCATTGCCGCCCTCTATTGAGAATGGCTGGGCGCCTTTTGAGTGTTGCGGCGGCCTGCAAACTCCGCGTGCCATTGTAATCGCCATGCGCGCTCACAATCCTGAGAATGCCCGCGTGCGGGCGCGAGGCATCGTCATATTTCTGTCGGCTCTGTTGCTGGCCGGCTTCGCCTGGGGCCGTGGCGGCGGCGGTTGTCTGGAGGAGGGAACGCAAATTCTTACCCCGACAGGGGCGGCGGCGGTCGAGCAGTTGGCGCCGGGAGACACCGTCTGGGCCGTGGTGGGCGGACAACTGCAGCCCGCGACGGTGCAGGCCAGGAGCGAAGTCGAACCGGTGGAATACGTGGAGATTTCGGTGGCCGGGAAAAGACTGCGGGCCACACCGGAACATCCGCTGCAAGTCGGGCTGGGGACTTTTCGCCTGGCTTCAGTCCTTCGCGCCGGTGATCCGCTTTACTTCAGCGAACGAGGCGACCTCAAGGCCCTCCCGATTGACGCAGTGACTCGTGTCAAAGCGGTTCGCCCCGCCTTCAATCTGCTCGTCGCGCCGGGCGGGACTTATCTTGCCAACAATATCGTCGCGCACAACAAAGGCTGTTTCCTCCCGGACACGCCGATTTTGCGCGCCGACGGCACGCAGTCACCGATCCACGAGATACGTCCGGGCGATGAATTGCTCGCCTTCACGCTCGACGGCGAGGTCGTTCGCGCAACCGTGCGCCGGGTGATCGCGCTCGAAGTGGACGAATACGTCGTGGTGCGCACGGAGAAGTTGATACTGCACGTGACGCGCGAACATCCGTTTTACGTCGGCCAAGGGACGTTCAAGACGTTGGAGGCGCTGAAGTTGGGCGACCGGATTTACGCCGTGGCCGACGGCGCTCTTCGGGAGCAGCGCATCACGAGCCTCGAAGTCGTTCGTGCGCCAACGCGCGTTTACAATTTGCAAACCGACAGGCCGAACACCTTTTTCGCCAACGGCGTCGCGGTTCACAACAAAGGCGGTGGGTGCTTTCCCGCTGGCACTCGCATCCGCACGCCCAACGGCGAAACCGCCATCGAGAAACTCCAGCCCGGCGATGCGGTTCGGGGAGTGGATGAACGCGGCGCGGCGAGGGAGACGGTGGTGGAAGCGGTTCAATCCGCTCGCTCGCCGCTGCTGCTCGTGAAAACGGACCGAGGGACTCTGCGGACGACAGCAGAGCATCCGCTGCTTTCGGCGGGCGGCGCATTTCGTCCGGCCGGCGAATTCAGGCCTGGCGAATCAATTCTGACTTGGGACAACGGCCAACTCTGCACGACAACCATTCGCAAGTTGACCACTATGAAGGATGAGGAAGAAGTGTTCAATCTGCGGGTTGGCGCGCCGCACACTTTCATCGCCGAGGGGTTTGTCGTGCACAACAAGGGCGGCGGCTGTTTTCCGGCAGGGACTGCAGTGCTGACCGAGCGGGGCGAAACGCCTGTCGAACAACTAACTCTTGGGAATGTGGTGATGGCAATCGCAGAGGACGGGAGCATTCAGCCGGCTCACGTGGCGGGAATTCTTTCGACCGTCTCGCCACTCCTGATTCTCAAGACGGACTGCGGCACGCTGCGCACGACGACGGGGCATCCGTTGCGTTTGGCCGGGGGCGGCTTCCGGGCGGCGGGCGACTTGTGTTTGGGCGATGTCATACTGGTCTATCGAGACGGCCAGTTTCAGAGGGCCAAAGTTCTGAGCCAGCGACTTTCAACCGAGGAAACCGAAGTCTTCAATCTCCGCGTCGGCTGGCCGCACACGTTCGTCGCCAACGGTTTTGTCGTTCACAACAAGGGGGGCGGGGGATTTCACGGCGGTGGTGGTTATCATTCCTCGGGCGGAGGATCGGGCGATCCAACGGCCGGTTTGATCGTCGTGCTCATCATAATCGGCGCGTTCGTCACCCTGGTGATCATCAAGAATGCGGCGCAGAAGGGCAAAAGCGATGAGGATTTGGATTATCTTTACAGCCGTTCGGACGTGCAACCGAAAGCCGAAAAGACCCGAAAGCTCCTCGAATTTCTGGCGCGAGTGGACCAGTCGGTGTCCCCGGAGAAACTGGCGGCGCAGGCGCAGTCCACCTTCCTGCAACTGCAAAAGTGCTGGCCAGCGCGAAACTATGAGCCGATGAAGTCGCTCATGATGCCCGATCTCTACGCCGATCACTGCGCCCAACTCAGCGGCATGGTTCGCAATCACGAGATCAACGTCATCGCCGACCTCCGCGTAGCGCGCGTGGACATCGTGAACGTCCGCTACACGCAAAAGGAAGACGACCGCGAATTCACCGCGCTGATTACTGCCAGCGCCCGCGACTACTACGTTGACGACCGGACGCAGAAGTTCCTGCGCGGCGACGAAGAACCGGCCGCGTTCCAGGAGTTCTGGACGTTCCAGCGGCAGAACGGCGCGTGGTTGCTCCGCGAGATCGAACAGACCCGCGAGTCCGACGCGCTCAAGGAGGAAAACTTTTTCGAGCAGTTCACCGACGTTGGGGTGGAGCAGGTTTATGGCGAGGCGGCTGGTCGCGCCGGCCCGGCCGGCCCGTGGCTGGAAAAGGAAACATTGAGCAAGGCCACGCGCGTCGAGCGGCTGTTGAACTTCCTCGTTCAGACCGACACGCTCTGGGACCGGCAGGCGTTGCTGGAACGCGCGCGCCAGGTCTTCCTCCACGTCATGCTGGCGCGCGAGAAAGGCGATCCCGCGTCCGTTCCGACGGCGGAATTGTTCCCGGATGTCATTGCCAGCTTGCAAGGCGAACTGGTTCGCCTGGGAGCGCAGGGGACGCAATTGGAGTTCCGCAACCTCTGCGTGCGTAAAGTGGAGTTGATCTTGGTGCGGAATTTCGCCGACAACTCGCGCGACGAATTCACCGTGCGCATCAGCGCGCACGCCCAACGCGCCGTCCGCCGGAACAATCTGCTGATCAGCCAGGACCAATACGTCACGCCATTCGTCGAGTTTTGGACCTTCAGCAGACTGGACAACGAATGGAAACTCAAAGAAGTGCTGCCGCCCGCGCGCGGCGAGGGACTGGTTGGCATGGAGAACGTGGACGAAGACAGCAGCCCGGAACAGCTCCAGTGGTATTACCAGCAGACGCGCGCCGTTTGACGCGCTGAACGGAGCGCCGGTTTGTAGCCGGCTTTGGACGTTGGCAGTTCGCCGACGGCGTTGCGGGCAAGTCCCAGAGCGCAAAGCCGACTGCAAGTCGGCTTCATCATATCTTGGCATAGTCTTGCACAGACTGGCATGGATTTGCAAAACGACTTTTCGCGCAGATACTCCCTCCAAAGCCACCGACAGCGGAAATGCGCGAAATCGCCAAGGCATTATTGGAAGCGAAGGGCGTTGCGCCTGTAGAATTTAGCTCCGACCCGCGCACTCTAATCTCTCGCCCATGACCTCTGTTTGTCTTCGGTTGAAACCTACCGTGGCATTTACTAGGGGGGGCTGAAAGCGAGGTGACTCCACATACGAAACTTCGTCAACAATTACTCCCGTCTTGGTTAAGAAGCGGGCACAGAATCCGCCCCGTTGGAACGCGACTCGAAAAGCTTGCTCAATGCTTCCACAATGGAGTTTACGTTCTTGAGGACACCGCGGGCCGTTTCTGCGTCGGAGATCTTCAACCCGTAATCTTTGTCCAGAGCCACAACCAGTTGCAGGGCGTCAACCGAGTCCAGGCCAAGGCTGCCTGGGCCAAACAATGGCAGTTCGTCGCTGATCTCGTCCGGGGTGATTTGAAGCATGAGGTTCCTCACCATCATGCGTTTGATTTCCTGTTTGAGCGTCGCGGTATCATCCATAACAAAATCCTGCTACCCGCTTTGAGCGCGGAGACTGTGACATATCCCGCCCCGTCACAAGCCAGAAAACTCAGCGCGGCGGGTTCCGGGCGTATCTCAATTTTTGTACACCTACCAGTCGTGACTTATTAGCACCCAGCTTTAGCTGGGTGTTCAGCAGCAGCAAGGCTCGCCAACCGCTTCAGCGGTTTCCCCGGTGCTAATAAACCGCTGAAGCGGTTCTGACGCCGTGACCCGCGCAAACACCCAGCTAAAGCAGGGTGCTAATGAAAGGGCTCTCAATACAGGAGATTCAACATCACGAGACCCCTCTCAAAAATTGAGATGCGCCCGCGGGTTCCCGGCGGGTAATGGCAGGCAAGCCCAAGAACGGCTGGCATGCCGACGCGTTCAATAGCTGTCAAAATTGTTGTGGGACTGGTCGCCCTTGGCCATTCGGCGCTGGAAGAAGTTGATGACCCAAGAGGCGACGCTAGCTTTCGTCAGGGGCATCGGCAGGCGGGAAACGATGGAAGGCAAGCTATAAAAGTCGCGATACATTCGTTGAATGTTGCTTTCAAGCGTTGCGGACGTTCCGTAAAGCGGCTTGATGTAGCAGATTTGACCGGGCCAGCGATCGATCTCCTGAATGTTCAGTATCCGGCCTTCGTTTTGGAACCGATCATAGAGAGGGGTTCCCTTAACGGGTGTGAGGATATTGAAATAGGCAACCGGGACTTTGTGGTCCTGGAGGAACTTGAGGGTGGCGCGAAACGCACTCTCCGTCTCACCGTCCCAGCCAAAAATGAAATTCAAGGAGTAACTGATGCCGCGCCGGCGGAGGTCAGCCAGCATTTCGGCATATCTGTGGGGTTTGTTAAACCTCTTGTTCATGCCTTCAAGGGTATTGGAGTTGAGGCTCTCGATGCCGATGTTGACGTGCAACAGGCCGCTTCGTTGAGCCAGGTCCATGAATTGCGTGTCATTGCACAGGTAGGCGGACCAGAGGGCGGACCAGCGCACCTTGAGCGGGATCAGCGCCTCCATGAGTTCCATCGCGTGGCTCCGCTTGCCGCCAAAATTGCTGTCGCCGAAAAGAATGTTCCGGGAACCGCAATGCGTGATTTCCTGGATGACCTCGGGCACCGGCCGGCAACGATAGCCGTCGCCGAGCAAGAATCGTTCAGAGCAGAACTCGCAACGGAAAGGACAGCCCCTTGAGGAAACCACGACAAAGGTCTTGAAGGGGCCGTAGGAGCGTAGGTTCAACAGGTCGTAGCGAGGCAGCCGGAGGCCGGCAAGACTTGGAAGCCGGTCGGCCCGGTAAAGCCCCTTTAGCCGACCTTGCCGGGCATCCTCGATCATCTGGGGCCAGATGGACTCCGCTTCGCCAACACCGACCGCGCTGCAATGTTCGCCGGCCTCCTCGGCATGGAAGAAAGTATGCGGCCCGCCCATGATCATGGGCACGCCACGCTGACGAAACTCAGCTGCGATGTCGTAAGCCCGGAGTGAATTGAGAGTGCAGGTGGTAATGGCGACCAGGTCAGCGGGATAATCAAAGTCAATCGGTTGCAGTTGTTCGTCGAGCAGTCTGATTTCCCAATGTGTCGGCGTCAGGGCTGCCAGATAGGGCAGGGTCAAGTTCACCACGCTCCGGCGGCGAGTCCTGAACACGGTGCGGTCCGTTTTTGAGCGGTAATAGGAAGGCTGAATTATTAGGAGCCTATGTCGCATGGTCCGGTGATCGGGGCGCGAACATTCAAGCAGGTGTGAACCTGTCCGGGCGGTGTTTCAGAGCCGCTGCCTTGTGTGTCATAGAATTCCGCCGTCAATCTTGAGGATTGAGCCGGTGATGTAGCTCGCCTCGCTGCAAGCCAGGAAGCGAACCGCCGCCGCGACTTCCTCCGGCCGTCCGAATCGTCGCATGGGGATTCGCGCCCGCGCCGCTGCGCGCTCTTCGTCGCTAAAATGCGCCAGCGATTCCGATTCAATAAAACCAGGGCAGACGGCATTGACTGTGATGCCGATCCTCGCGACCTCCTTGGCGAGCGATCGCGTCAGCGCCAGCACGCCGGCTTTCGCCGCCGCATAGTTAGCCTGACCGGCCGGCGCGAGCAGTGCGCTCAGCGATGCCACATTCACAATGCGACCAAAGCGCTGACTGATCATGGCAGGCAACACGGCTTGGGAACCATGGAAGACGCCGTCGAGGTTGGCAGCCATCACACGTTGCCAAGCCGTTGCTGGCATCGTGCCCAACAAGGCGTCTTCGTGCTCACCGGCGTTGTTGACAAGCACGTCGAGATGGCTGTGGCGGGAGAGGATTTCGGTCACTGCCTTTTGCCAGGCCTCCGGACTGGTCACATCCAGCGATACACAGGCATTGCGACCCGGGTATTCGCGCGCGAGTTGCTCGGCCTGCTCACGACGCGAATGGATGCCCAGCCAGACAAAGTCGTCCGGTGACTCCTGAAGAAATGCACGGCCGATCGCCCGCCCAATGCCGCCGTTGGCGCCTGTCACAAGAATGACCCGTGAACTCATACGCGTATGCTACGGTTTCCCAAACACGGTGGAAAATCCAAAATCCGGGCCGCTCGCTCCGGGATTCAACACAGTGTCCGGCAGAAGCGTGCCCCGAGCGCCTGCTGGTTGGCGTCTATGACACTGACATTAGCCGCACAAAACCGGCCGGCCAGCAACGCGTCAATCGCGGCCACGCATTGCCAGGCGCTGGCTGCCATCAGCCCCTCACCCAAAACCACCTTGGGACTCATACGCGCCCCGGGCCAGTCACGCCAGGCGCCGGCCTCAGCGGCATCAGCTCGCGAGCAGCCTTGCAGGCCGTCACAAAGCAGTTCATCTGCAGCTCCCGTTGGAAGAAGCTCCCGCATTCGCCGGGAAGCTTGACGGCGATTTTGGCGCGACGTGTAAAGCTGAGGTTCTGTGATTCCGGTCAACTCAATGCCAAGGGATCTTTCTCCTGAGCCAGCAAGAAAAACCGCTCCGGCACCGCCCGCTGGCTGCACTTGGCGGTTAAACTGCCAGATGACGTCGGCGAGGAGCCAGTTGGTCTCCTCCGCGCCGACGATGAGGCAGCCATCCACGCGTCCTTCGAGAACCCACTCTGCCGCAAGCCCCAGACCTTGCAGGAAAGTCGCCGGACCGCCCAGCAGCGTGCAAGTCAATGGCGGTTTCTCCAGCAGCGCCGCCAGATGACTGGCCGGCGCATTGAAAACCGTTTCAGGAAACAACAAGGGGCTGGCAGTGGTCGGATCCTGAAGCACTTCGCCAAAGAACCGTTGCGTGTATTGTACGCAGCCGGCATGCATGCACATCACCAACCCGAGCCGCCTCTGCCCCTCTTTCGGCGCGCCGCTCATGCCCAGGGCCTCCGTCATGGCGCCAGCGGCATATTGGGTAATGGCACTGGCACGTCGCAGTCGCGGGTGCGATAGAAAAGCAGGCCGAGGTGAAGGCGGTGGCACTTCGCGCACCCAAAGAGGTTTGCTCCAACCTGGACGGGCGACGGGTGAGGCAGGCAACGGTTCTTTGCGTTCCAGAGCGCTACGTAAGGCAGCCAGCCCCCACCCTGCGGGTGAAACCGCACCCAGGCCAGCAACGTAAATTCGCTTCATGCCCATTTCCGGAAAACGAGTGTTGCGTTGGCGCCACCGAACCCGAATGAATTTGACAAGACGATTTTGACTCTTGCATCGAGAGGCTCGCGGATGATGGGAAACCGGCAAACCGGGTCCACGCTGTCAATGCCCTTCTCCGGCGGCAGCCACTGCTCGCAGAGCGTCATCAGGCAAACGACCGCTTCCACCGCGCCCGCCGCGCCGAGGAGATGCCCGATGCTGGCTTTCGTTGAACTTACCGGCAATGTAGCCGCACGGTCGCCGGCCCAACGATTGATCGCCAAAGCTTCGGAGCTGTCGTTTAGCGACGTGCCGGTGCCGTGGGCATTGACGTAGTCCACTGCCGCGGCGCTGATGCCCGCTGCCCGGCAGGCTTGAGTCATGGTCTCCAAAGCAGCGTCACCCTGCGGATGAGGTTGAGTAAGGTGATTCAGGTCAATGGCTGCGCCATACCCGATCAACTCGTCCAAGATGGTTGCGCCGCGGCGCTGCGCCGATTCAAGCGTTTCCAGGGTCACAACTGCCGCGCCTTCGCCGAGGGCGAGCCCATCGCGTTGCGCGTCAAACGGACGGCAACGGGTCGGTGACAAAGCCTGCAACGAGTCAAAGCCGGAGAATACGAGCAGACTAAGGGCATCATAGCCGCCAGCCAAGACACGCTGAGCACGACCGCGCCGCAAAATCTCCCAAGCATGGCCGATGGCGTTGGCGCCGGACGCACAGGCGTTGGCGATGATCGTGACCGGGCCAAAGAGGCCAAACGCCTCGGCGACCATCCGGGTTTGCACGTGAGACAAGTAGTGCAAGGCGCGCGTGGGCTGCCGCCGCCGGCTTTGCGGTACCACCACCGCCTGCCGATAGTATTCTTCTCCGAGTGACATGCCACCGCTGGTCGTGCCGAGCACCAAAGGCATATCATCGGAAGGTTCCCACCCCGACTGGACCCATGCTTCGTTCGCGGCGAGTAACAGCATCTTCCCCGCGCGGTCGAGACGCCTTGTCAGTTTCTTTGTCAGGCGCGTCAACGGCATCGCCGCGGGCAAATCGACTTCCGCCGCCATTTTGACGCGATGGCGCGAAACGTCGAAGAGCGTGATTGGTCGGAACGCCGTGCGGCCCGCGCGGAAACCGTCTGCATTGGCACGCCAGCCAATGCCGAGCGCCGTCACAATCCCGGCGCCAGTCACAACGACTCGGGGCGGCGATGCGGGGCTTGGCTTGCTTGGGGGAAACAACATGTTTCAGTCTTGGACTCTATCGCCGGGCGAGAGGTTCATGCGGCCCTGATGATAGGCGCGGCAGAGCGCACGGGCGCTGTGTCGGAACCCGAAATTCATGGGGTAGAAGAATTGTTTGTAAGCTGTCGTGCCCCATAGCCGCTTGAAGATTGACCCCAAAGAAAACGACTCCCCAAGCACGCGGTAGTACCCGGCAAGCAGTTTATCTGCGGTCATGGTTTTTGGCTGATAGACCACGTGGCTCGCGTCGTAGAGCGACCAATCGTTGGTGAGAAGCCGCTTTTCCTCTGTCAGCCGGTGATGCAGCCGCGTGCCAGGATACGGCGTCAGAATGGAATAATAGGGCACTTCGATCTTGGCGCGTTCGACAAACTCCAGCGTGCGGTCAAACGCGCCTTCGTCATCAGCGTCCAGCCCGAAGACGAACGAGGCGTCAATCCCGATGCCGTGGTCGTGAATGCGCCTGGCCACTTCGAGATACTCCCCGGGATGATTGATGCGCTTGCCCACGGCGCGCAGGCTCTCGGCTGAAAACGTCTCGAAGCCGATGAATAATCCAATGCAACCGCTCTGCCGGCACAATTGCAGAATTTCCAGGTCCTTCGCGATGTTCATCGAGGCGTGACTGAACCATTTGAGTTTGAACTCCGCGAGGCGTGGCAGCAAATCCCGGGCGTGAGCGCGGTTGCCGATGATGTTGTCGTCCACGAAGAACACGCAATTCTTGAGGATGAACCGGCCCTCGAACGGTCGCAGGCTGCGAAGTTCGGCGATCACCTCGTCGGGCGGGCGGTTGCGGTAGCGCCCGCCGAAAGCGGTGGTGACAGCACAGAATTCGCAGTCGAGGGGGCAGCCGCGCGTCGTCTCAACGAAATGAACGGGCAGGTAACGCTTTTCTCGATACAACTCCCAGTTCGGCAATGGCAGATTCTGCAGCGAAGGGAAACCATTCTGGTGCCGGTAAACTGGCTGTAGTGATTGGCGTTCGAAGTCACCCAGCAGGCCGGCCCAAAGCTCTTCTGCTTCGCCGACGACGACGCTGTCGCAGTGTTGCAGCGCCTCGTCCGGCAGCGCGGAGACGTGCATGCCGCCCATGACGACCCTGACGCCGCGACGCCGAAACTGATCGGCGATTTCATAGGCACGAGGCGCGGTGGTGGTCATCGCAGTAATGCCGACCAAGTCGGCCTCGTGCTCCAGGTCCAACGGCTCTACTTTTTCGTCCAGAATGCCTACCTGCCAATTCGGCGGGGTGAGCGCCGCCACTTTCAGCAGACCCAGGACGGGCAGCCGAAAATTGAAGTCTTTGCCCACCAGACTGCTCTTAGCGACGGGAGAAATGAGCAATAGACGTTTCATCATGGGGAACCGCAACGGCATGTGGCCGGATCCGCTGTAGCATGGCGAAGTAACTCCAGAGTGGGCCGACAATGCCTCGCTCACGCAGACGCTCCACCAGTTTGGCGTACTGCGGTGTGGGATCACCCACAATCCAGTTGGGCGACTGGCGGGCAAATTCGTTCAACAGCTCAAATACCGCGTCGGAGCTCAAGTCGGAGGCCAGGTAGTAAATCGGCGTGAGCAAATCAGTGTCGGCTTGAATGAGGCCCTCGCGCAGCGCGCGCCGATGCAGCGCCGTGCCCGGATAAACTCTCATCCCCACGACGGCCATGATCACTGCGCCCGGCAGCCGTTTTGAGTTTTCAAAGCCGGTCTGCATGGTGTCCAAAGTCTCGCCGGGACCGCCGCAGATCAGGAAATGGCAGTAGTCAATACTTTCCTTATGTGCCAGTTCGCTGGATTGAAGGATGTCGTCGAACGTCAGGTGTTTCGCATACTCCGCCAGCACCGTGTCGCAAAAACTGTCCGAGCCAAATTCGATGTGGGCCAACCCCGCCCGCGCCATCAGTTTCATCAACTCAGGCGTCAGCCCTTGTGGACGAAGGAAGCAGCCCCAGCGCAGCGCCAGATTGCGCCGAAGAAGCGCCTCACACGTCTCGACGACGTGCTGCGGTGACGAGTTGAACACTGAATCAGTGATGAAAATGTATTTCGCGCCGGCGGCCTGAAGGTGAGCCATTTCGTCAGCCACCATCTCCGGGGGTCGCCGTCTCATGACGCGGCCCTCGATCAAAGGATAAGTGCAGTAGTTGCACACGTGGACGCACCCACGCTGGGTTTGGAGATTAAGCATGCCGCCAGTTCGCAAGTAATGGGCAACCAGGTGCGGTGGCCAGTCGGTGAACTCCAACGGAACCGGGGCCAACCCGCCACGCGGCGGATTGGCCACGATTTCGCCGTCACGCCGGTAAACCAGCCCCGGAATCCCGGTGAAATCCGTGCCGTGGTTCAACGCCGAAATCAGCGCGGGCAGACTCGCTTCACCCTCGCCTTGGATGCCAAAATCCGCCGCGCTCAGTTCCAGGAGCCGTTCAGGGAAAAGCGAAAAGCCGCTGCCCCCAAGAATGACCGGACACCGATGCAAACGGCGGATCGTGCTGCAAATCCCGGCCAGCGGCTGGAAGTAGGTCTCTCGCTTCCGAATGAGCACGTCGTCAATGTTGCGGAGCGAGATACCCACGAAGTCGGGACGGTACTCGGTGAGCACCTGGGGCAGCGTTTGCGAGGCCGTCAGGCAATCAAACCAGCGCGTCTCATGGCAGGACTGTCGCAAGGCAGCGTTCAGATACGAGAGTCCCAGTGGGAAAACCGGGTCGGGTATCACGCAACGATTCGTGCTGAGGATGAGGATCCTGCTCGACATGCCCATTTCACTTCGCCATCGAGACGGCTTGCTCCGCATCAAAAGGTTTGGCGCCCTGGCGGTAGAATTCGGCCAAACTTTGGGCCGATGGAACCAGTTTCTCCGCTGCGATGGCGGTCAAGACGCGTTCCTCGTCCATGATGAACCGGTCCCGTTTATAGATGACGTAATCCCGTTGCAGGTTGCGCGGGGTGAGGTTGATGGTCACCATGTTGGCGCCCGCTCGCAGTCCGCGCCGGTAGCCGCACCCCGCCTGCGCGAGATTCAGCGCGCTGACAGCCGGAATGACCCACTCGGGCCGCATCAGGCGCAGGACGGCCATGCAGTTCAGCGTGGTCTCGACATCGCCGGGCGCTGCTGAGGCTAGTGGCGTTGATTCGCCCGGCACAAATGGGCTGACGCTGCAGCCTTGCACCGGCAGCTCTCCCGCCATTCGACAGCATGCCAGCAACTTCGGCACATCATGGCCAGCCAGTCCCACGATAAACCCGGAACTCACGTTCCACCCGTGAGCCAAGAGCCAGTGGATGTGCTCCAACCTTTCACTCAAGGAGCCGGGCGCCTCCTTCTGCTCGTAATCATGCGCGTCGGCCGTCTCAAACTTGAGGATGTAAACCGACGCGCCGGCCACTTTTAGCTCGGAGTAGATCTGGCGGTCCAATGTGCCAAGGCAAACGCTGATGCCAAGGCTGGTTTCCCGCCGAAGCGTGCGCACCAGCGGGAGCACCACCTCGCGCGCTGCCACCGGGTCTTCGCCCGCTTGAATGTTAACGTCCGTGACCGCCTTGGGCCGGTGGTGAATCAGCAACTCTGCCAGTTCGTCGTGCCGCGCTCGCGCTCGGGTCAGCGTACGATTGTCCCGGCGCATTCCACAGTAGTGGCAGTTCTCGCGGCAGAAATTCGAAACTTCCACCACCGCCCGCACAAAAACGCGCCGATCAAACCGCGCCAGGGTCGCTGCCAACGCCCGTTCGTGCAACGCGGCTTGGTGGCCATCACGCGCCGTCAGGTCTGCTGCTGTCGCGAGAAAGTCCATGACTGAGCGCGCACAGTGTAAAGGCCGGCTGGCAGAGTGGCAACGATGTAGTGCCGGATGTCAAAACTCTTTAAAAATGTCCCCTTCTTAACTCACGAGAAAATGTCCCCTTTTTGAGTTGTTGTTCGGCGCTTTGTTCCCGCGGTTGGCGGG
>Ga0315289_10006946_pt1 | contig 16596 bp, 10 predicted proteins | sample YL17G11_40_MG_FD_203452 | JGI IMG/M metagenome (GOLD analysis project Ga0315289, IMG submission 203452) | Sediment microbial communities from Yellowstone Lake, YNP, Wyoming, USA - YL17G11_40 | ecosystem: Environmental > Aquatic > Freshwater > Lake > Sediment | place: USA: Wyoming | collected... | reverse complement strand
TACTTTAAGTTCAGTTAATGGTGGAGTTCCTGGATTATTGCTTGGTGATACAGCAACTTTAGGTTCAACAACTCCTCCAACTACTGTTACCTTAGATGTTCCAGTTACTCTTAGCTCACTAACACTAAATAGTACTAATGCTTATACTTTGAATAATACAGGCACAAACTCTCTAACACTTCAAGCTGCTCCAAGTCTTCATGCTCTTATTGATTCAAGCAATTCTGATCATATTATTTCAGCCCCTCTTAATGCAAATAGTCCTTTGGATATAATAACTAATTCAGGATCACTTACTCTTGCAGGAAATCTTCAAGTTGCTCCAGGAACAATTGTTTCCAAAACTGGCAATGGAAGTCTTATCATTGCTGGGCCTCAGAATTGGGGTGCTGGTTCTGTTCTACAAATAGGAGGCTCTTATCCATTAGCTTCTGAGATGATGAATTATTCTGGTTCATCAGCATCTAATACACCTGAACCCTCAACATGGGCAATGCTTGCAAGTGCAGGATTTGCTGGAGCAGGTGTTGCTGCATATTCTGCTTTGAGAAGCAGAAGAAGAAAAAAAGATGGAAAGGATGAATAGGAAAAAAATGGGGTCGGGGCTCATTTATTGCCGTTGTGCGTGTTCGTCGAGCAGGTCCGCAAGAGGAGGCAACAAATGAGCCCCGACCCCATTTGCCCATTTGCTTCACCTGACGAAGTCCGGCAGATAGTCGTTTCCGCCCTGGCTCGGTTGCGCGCGCTGCTGCCGCTCTCGGGCCTGAGCTTGCGTCTCCTGTTCGCGCAGGGCGATGTAGGAGCCTTGCAGCAGGCGGTCTTCTTTGCCCTCGCCCGCTTCAATGCGAATCGCCGACACCGTCAGCAGGCCCTTCTGCACGGCGTTGATGCCGTAGCAGCGGGTCTGGCACAGGCCGCAGCCCACGCACTTTTCCGGGCGGACGACGGGGGCAGAGAAGCCCGTATCCTCGATGGGCTTGCCGGCCGCATCGACTTCGGTCCCGACCTGCACAAACTCGATCGCCCGGTAACCGGCCCGTTGGCACTCGTCCACGCAGAGCTGGCAGGCCGCGCGGCCGGCGTAGGGCAGGCAAGTGGTTTGATCGACGACGGCCAAAGCGATCCGTGCTACTCGCTTCTCATCGAGTGGCAGTGCCCGGATCGCGCCGGTCGGACAGACCTGGCCGCACAGGTTGCAGCTCGTCTCGCAGCCTGACCAGTCGGCCACGACCTGCGGCGTCCACAAGCCCTCGAAGCCCTGCTGGAAGCCCAAGGGCTGGAGCACGTCGTTGGGGCAGGCCCGAAAGCACTCCCCGCAACGGATGCACATTTGCAGGAATTCCGGCTCGGGCACGCTCCCCGGCGGACGCACCGGCCGCAGCCGGGCCGCATCGGCGAGGCGTGCGCCCCAGGCGCGAATGGGCAGGGCCGCGCCCGCGCCGGCCGCAACGGCTGCGGCCAGGCCGGCGCCCGTGCTCGTGAGGAAGCCGCGGCGCGTGGCCGGACCTAAGTAGGTCCCGCTTGCCGAGCGGGACCTCTCCGATCCCGCCCGGCAGGCGGGATCTACTAATGGCTGTTCAGCCGTTGTGGCGGGCGGCTGGTCTTCATCGTTTACACCACCACAACGCACTGCTTGCCCGAGAGTCTCTGCAGTTGTACCGTCCGCAAGCAGTGCCGAGCGAATGGGTCGCTTCCGGGCAAGCAGTGGCACACGTCGGCCGGTGACGAACCGGATGGCGTCGGTCGGGCAGGCCCCGCCGCACGTCTGACAGAAGGTGCAGTCCATGGTCCGGGTGCTGAAGTCGCCGTGGATGGCGTCGAAGGGACAGGCCTTCCGGCAGCGGTCGCAGCCGATGCACCGCTCGTCCACCACGCGTTGGGTCAACCGCAACAGTGCGGCCAGCGAGAACAGGGCCCCGGTGGGACAGACGTACTTGCACCAGAATCGCGGCCCCAGCAGTCCCAAACCCAACACCAAGACAAACAGTGCGATCGAAAGAGCGTGCCCGACGCCCAACGGCGGCACCTGGTGCCAGCCGCGGCCGAGCCCGGTTTGCAACGGGGCCGCGAGAAATACCAGGCCGCGGGTCGCGACGGGGATCGCCGCAACAAAGCCCGAGATCAGCACGCCGCACAGCGAAGCCGCCAGGGTCGCCGCGAGGAGGTAGTACTTCAGACGCGTCCACCAAGGGCGCGACGCCACGGCAACGGCCGCAGGGTGGCACGCCCTGAGCGACGAAGGGCGAGGAGGCTTTGCAGCTAGATAAGCCCCCACGCCCTTCGCCGACCAACGCGACCCGCAAGCGGGTGCCCCGTCGGTGCCCGTCAGGGACGTGCCACCCAACGAGAAAACACGACGGACGCGGCCATTTACCGCCCAGTCGAAAAGGTCGATCAGCGTGCCCATGGGACACAGATAGCCGCAGAAGCCGCGGGGGATCAGCAGGCACACCAGCAGGATCGCGCCTGCCGACCAGAGCGACCAGATCCACCAGCGGGCCGCGATTGCCGTGGAGACGCTCACCAGCGGGTCGAGGATCAGGAACAACTCGGCCGGCAGCTTCTCCTTGTTGCGCAGGCTGTCGGCATAGTGTGCAGGCCAGGCGCTCGGCTCGGCCTCGCCAAACGACCACGGGCCAACGCTGGCGGCGATCTTGTCCAGTTGGTCTCGGCTCGGCTGCCCGAGTGGTTCCAAGTTCAATACCTGCGGCCCGATGCTGCGGACCTGAAACAAGCCCAGCGCACGATCCTCGTGGACGCTGTCGTCGGTCGCATAAAGGATCCACCCTGGGCGGATCGGTATTTCCGCCGGCGTCTGCGCGGCCACGGTCACCTTGCCCGTCGCCGCGTCCACCTCGACCGGCATCCACCCGCTCCACGTTCGTGCGGGTCGGGCGGTGTACGGCCAGCAGACGTAAAACAGCAGCCAGAGGAAAACAGCAAACGCGACGGTTTGCACCACCCGTCGCAACGGCGCGCACCGCCACGTGGGCCCGAGCATACCGAGGAATCGGCCGAGGATGGGAGGGTTCAGGTGCAAACGCATCGAGGTCTCGTCGCTTACTTCATTCCCTTCGCCAACGCCTTGGCCGTGGCGTTGATGATTGCCTCGGAGGTGATCGTGGCGCTGCTGGTGGCATCGATCCCTTGAACTCCTTGCTTGGCGATGATCTTCGCCGGCGTGTCGCTGAGCGCCGCGTAGAACTGTTTCTCGCGATGGTTGGTGACGCGGACCGATTCGATCCGGCCAGCCTTGACCACCACCTCGACTTCGATGGGGGCCTCGTAGCCCAGGCTGGCATCGCGGTAGGTGCCGTCTGGCACGCGGGCGATGTCCAGCGTATCGAAGAGCTGAATGGCCTCGATGTTCGCCCGCGCCCTTTGCTGGTTCCGCTCGATCCGCTTCTTGGCCTGACCCGAGGCGGGAATCGTCAGCACCTGCTTGTAGTATTGCAGGGCCTTGGCGTGCTGGCCGGCCACACGGCAGGCGTCGCCGGCGTAGATGCAGGCAATGTCGCCGTACTCACCGTGGGCGTTAGCATCGGCCATTTGCAGCGCCTTTTGGGTTTCGCCCATGTCGGCCCAAAGCTTGATCATGGAGAACGTGGGGGGAGTCTTCTCCAACTGTGCCAGGGCCATGGGCTTGTTACCCAGCTTCCAGTAGCACTCGGCCAGGTGTACGCCGGCATGGTCGTCGCCCTCGCCCACACCGGCTTGTCGCCACCAAAACGCTGCCCGGGCGTAGTCTTGCAGCAAGTTCTGGTACATGCGCCCCAGCTCGCGCATCGCCCGGCTGCGCTGCTAGGGATGGTCCTTGTGCAATGTGAGCAGGTAGTGCATGAAGCGGACCCCTTCGCGCCACTTCTTCGGGTTGTGATTGATGATGTCCCAGACATACTGGCCGACATTCTTTTGGTTGTTCCACGGCTGCGGGGCCGGCTGAGGCCAAGAAAGGTCGAGCGTCTTGGGATAGTCCAGCGGCACCGAGTCCCACCAATCCGGCCGCGTGCGCCCGAGGTGGCCAATCAGCTTCTCGACCTCCGCACGGCTGCGCTGCGGAACACCGGCCGTGTCGCCGGAAGTCCCCGAGCCGCCCGACACAGATGGCGTCTTATGGCCGGAATGGGAGGGCGGGCCCGCGGGAGAGGCCTTTTTGAGCACCTCGCGCTGACTGCCCTTGACGACGGCGCGAACGCGGTCGATGGGGTATTTGCGCGTATACGCGCTGCCACCGATCGTGCTGGTGAAGGTGATCGACTTCTCATCGCGATCCACAATCTGGCCCTCCAGCTTGGCACCGGTGACAAACTCCAATACGTCGGCCCAGACGCTGCCGGCCAACAAAAGACATGCGAGGAAGACAACAACGCAGGTTTTGTTCATGCACAGTCCTTTTCCACGTGTAAGAAAACCTCACAGCCCCTCGCTCCCTGCCCCTCTCCCACAACGGGAGAGGGGAGTTGTGTTGGGGCTCTATCCCGGAAACCCTTCGGTGACAAACACCCGGCCGCTCTTGAAGACGAACAAGGCGTCCACTCCCGGCATGGCCCGAACCAATTTCAGGCCCTCTTCTGCACCGAGGACGAAGACGGCGGTAGAAAGGGCGTCGGCCAGCGTGGCGGTGGGGGCAGCGATGGAGACGCTGGCAAAGAACTCAGGGGAACGACCGGTGGCGGGATCGAATAGGTGGTTGTAACGGTAATCGTCGCTGAAGCAGGTGGCGTAATCGCCGGAGGTCGCCAGGCACCGGCCCCGCAGTTTCGCCAGCCAGACGTAGGCGTCTTCGCGGCGGGGATGCTGAATGCCCACGGTCCAGGGCTCGCTGCCGGCCTTCTGCCCTTCGGCGGCGATCTCGCCGGCATCGACCAAGGCATGGCGAATGCCGTGCCGCCGCAGGATCTCCATGGCCCTGTCCGCCGCAAAGCCCTGGGCGATGCCGTTGAGGGTCATCGCAGTACCCTCGCCATGCAGTCGCATGCGCTCCGCGGAGACCTCGACCCGCCGCCAATCGACGTGCCGTAGTGCGGCGGCGACGGCCGCTGCCTCGGGAAGCTGCCCAACCTGGTGGGCTTCGGTGTACAAGGTCCACAGCGGCTGTACGGTGACGTCGAACGCCCCGCGGGAGCGCCGCGCCATCTCCTCGCAGTGACGAAGGATGCGGACGAGATACGGGTGCGGTTTCTCCAACACGCCGTGGCGGTTGAGCTGGGACAACGGACTGTCGGGCCGGTAGATGCTCAGCAGCGCTTCCACCTGCCGAAGTTCCGCCATAGCTGCAGCGACCGCCCGCCGGGCTACCGCGTCATCGGCGTGCAGCGCGGTGATTGCCACCTGGGCTCCGAGGGCATAGCCACTCTCCGTGGCGGTTTGCAGTGCGGGCCCCGGAAGTGCCGCTGTTGACGCCCCCGTATCCGCATCTCCCTCGTTGCTATTCCATCGGCACCAGCCGGCTGCGCCTAGGCCCAGCGGACCACAGGCACCGAGCGCCGTCAGCAGAAACCGGCGGCGATTGGGTAATCGCATCGCATCGTCCTTTCCCTTGAAACGTCGCCGCGATACGGCACGTACGCCTGCGACCAGTCCGGGATGCTGTCCCTCCGAAAAAAATCCGTACTCTCAACTTACGAGCACTTGCGTCGTTTGGTAAGCTTCGAGTGTGAAGGACGTACAGGGCCAACCGAGCGGACTGCAGCCTTGCTGGAAACGTGACTCAACGGCGTATCATTCGTGGCGGCTGTCCAGCGTGTGCCGGCACCGGAACGGTTACGAAAATGGACTCGCTGGTCTGTTGGACGTTGGTTATCCCACGGCGGCCTGCATACCACGGCCTCTGGCCGTGGTTGATTATTCTTCGTTCGATCCTGGCGAGGCGCTTCAAAAGCTCCAATCGTAGACGCCCGGGTCTTGCCGGCTGCGGTCCAAGCGGATCGCCAGCCGCAGTAGCGCGGAGGCCAATTCGCCGGGGCCAAGTTTGCTCTCGTAGTACTTGTCGCCGGCAATCCGCCGAAAAAGGCCGCCCGCCCAGAGTCGCTCCACGGCCAGGTCGGCCGTTCTGCGGGCCTCGGTGAGGTAACTTGGGTCCTTGGTCAGGTCGTAGAGATCCAGGTAGAGGTGGATAGCGTAGCCGGCCGATTCGGGGATCAGCGCCTCGGGGATGGGCGAGGCGCTGACGACCGCGGCCGCCCGCACAGCGATTTCCCGACACTCTGCATCCTGCTCGGTGCGCGCGGCATAAGCGGCTGCCCGGCCCAACAGCAGCACCGTCGAGCCGCCCCCGTAGGCGAAGGTGAAGGGGTTCATTTCCTCGGGGCCGCGGACCGCTGCGCCGTCCACCGTCAGGCGCTCATGATAACGCTTCTTTTCGCTTTCCCAAGCGTGCCGGCCGAAGGCTTTGAGCATCGCCAGGGCATGGTCCCGCGCCGCCTGGTTTGTCGCATCGGCGTGGTGGGCCTTCAGCAGATAGTAGCTCAGCAAGGCGGTGCCGGCCATCGACGCGTACCGCGAGGTGCGGCGGCGATCGCCGATGCAGCTTTCGGTGAGGTTCGTCTGCGGATTGCGGTGGTTCCAATACAGTTCGCCGCTCCCTTCGGCGTACTTTCGCCACTGGGGATCGCCCGCCTTGGCATAGAGGAAGCTGAAGGCGTGGGCATAAAGCGCGGAGTGCTTGATCCACGGCTGGCCGTCCCCCGGGGTGTAAGCAGGCTCGGCCCACTTGGCATGGCGATTGAAAAGCCAGCCTTCAGCAGCCGGGTCGGCGGCGCGGAAGTGATACCGCAGCCCCGCGATGGCGCGAGCCGTCGCCGCGGGATCCACCTGCCAGAGCAGGCCCCACGGGGGCGTCGAGCCGAGCAGCTCATGGCTGGTCCGCTCCGTCACCACGCGGTCCTCGTACAGGTCGTAATACAGATGCTCTCCCCAGGCCAAGAGTCCCGTTTTCGGGCTCTGGCAGTTGGCCAGGTAGTCGCGCAGGTAATCCCGCACCGCTTGTTCGTATTTTGGTTCCTTGCGCAAAGCCGAAAGGACACGGAAGACGTGCAGCGTGGGGGTATCCAGATAGAGATTGCACCCGCCCACCGCGCGGTCGCCCTCGCGGACACCGGGGACCGTCGGCACTTGTTTTGCCGATCGCGGCACTTCGTAGGTCTCGACGTGGATTACGCTGGCCCACAGCGCAGTTTGCTTCGGCCCAAACCGGTCGCGCCCCTTCTCCAAGAGCGTGTCGGCAAACTTCTGTACGATGGCCAGGTAGCCGGCACTATCCTCGGCGGCACGGACAGGAGCGGATGGTGCAGAAAGAACCAACAACAGGCACAGGGATATTCGTAATCGCATGGCTTGCCTCGTCGTCGTAGGGTTCAGGGTTTGGGGTTCAGGGTTCAGGATGCCGGTTGGGATTTCAAGGGGTCGGGAGTCTTTTTCCGTCAACGCGTCCTCAATACGGTAAATCGCAGACGGAAAACGAATCCCGACGCCCTCACGCCACCTCGAAAGGGAACAGTCCCATTTTCGCTCGGGCGAAAATTGGGACAGTCCCCGCGAAAATTGGGACAGTCCCCCTGTCACTGTTTCAGTTTGAGCGTCACCTGCCCGGGCGGAAAGGCGATGCACGCCCGGCCCGGCGCGGTCTTGACGATCGAGCCAGGTGCGACAAATTCCAGGGTTCGTTTGCCCAGCGAAACAAACGCGAAAAACTGTTGCCCTTCGGGCATGGCGCCGTGCCAGGCTGGGACCGCAGAGTCGAAGCGGAGCTCCGTTTCGGAAACGTCAAAGCTCTTCATGGCGGCGTAGGTGCGGGTAATGCTGGGAAGCACTTGCTCGCCGTACTCGACCGCCAGCGTCTGCCGGCCCACCTCGTTCGGCAGGAAGACGATATCGCCGTCAAAGTAGTGCCAGGGGCGGCCGTTCAGGGTCGCCTGCTTGATCGCGCGGGCAAACTGGAGCCGCGGCGCGAACAGGAAAGGCGTAACGCTTAAGACGCGGACCTCGCAGCGGGCGCCCGCCGCATCGCCCCGCGGACTGCCGATGGCGAGCTGATATTGCGAACCCCAGCCCGGCTTGACGATCGCGTCGATCAATCCATAGGGGATGATCCGCGCCGTTGCTCGTGGCCCCAGATACACCTTCAGCCAGTCCTCCTTTTGTCCCAATTCGTGCTGGGCCCCGCGCACCACCCACCAGCCCTTTTCTTCGACCAGGTAGGGAGCGTCGCCCACCCCGCGGATTCGCAAAACCTGAAGCCAGGGAACATCGAGCCGGTTTTCGATGGTCATCCCTCGCGAATCGAAGGAGATTTCGCGGACAAAGTGCTGCAAGCCGCGGGCAACTTCCTCCAGCCGCCCGTTCTCGTACAGGCCGGCGGGCAGTCCCCAGGCAATTCGCTGTGATTCCGGTCGGCCGGAAGTACTGGTGATGACAATCTCCTTGCCGGGCAGCCATTCCAGGGCCACGGCGTTTCCCGCGTCGAGCAAGAATATCGCCAAGGGCGGCTTCGGGAGGCCGCTGCTTTCAAACAGCAGGACGCGCGGGAAGTCTCGTGCAAGGACCTTCGCAGCGGCGGCCATCGGCTTGTCGCAGTAAACCAGCCGGTCGTAGCCTTCGATGCCCAGGATCGTGCTTACCTGGTGACCGGCGCGACCATCCTGCGGATGGTGCCCGGCTGGCCGCTCGATGGTGGCGATCAGAAATGGCGAGTCGTTGGCCATCTCGTATGTCCGCGTCTCGGACAACTGGAGCGCGCCGGCATTGCCGCGGGCAGCGGCGCGCAGCCGAGCCAAATGCCCGCCGGGCAGGACTGTCTGGAACTCTCGTTGCCAGGTCGGTTCGTCGCCGTCACAGCGCGTCGACAAGGCATGGGCCGTCAAAGGTACGCTCAGCGAGTTGCTGTCGTAATGGGCCGACCGCTGCAAGTCGCAAACAAGCACACCCCCATCGGCCGGGCACCGCCGCGAAGAGGTGGTCGGCGACAAACAGAGGCGCAGGTAGTTGTTCTGGATGTACCAGGTATCCGCCGGCAAGTCGTAGCGGGGCCGCAAAAGGTGCCAATCCGCGGCCTCGATTTGTTGCGGTGTGTAGCCTTCGGCGGCCGCCTCGCGGCGAATCTCTTTTTCACGCTCTTCCAGCCATCCGCCACGGCCGTCGCGGCTGAGCGAGGCAACCACAGCGCGCTTAAGCGGATCCTGGCTGGCCACGTAGACATAGGGCCGGTACTGCTCCGGCAGGGTCCCGCGCGGCTCGCCCAGCCACCAGAAAACTGAAGCGTGCGGATCGTTCGGCTCCAGCGCGCGCGGCCGGCAAAAGTCGTCGATTTGCTGTACCATCCATTCCGGGTAGCTGCCGCCGCCGAACTTCTGCAAGCTGCGGCTGCTGGCCCGCACGCCCACCACGCGGCAATCCGCCTGGTAGCCGAAAAACATCGTGCCCCAAGACCGGTGCAGTCCGCCGCAGTTGAAATACTTGGGGATCGGGTCGTGATCGTCGAAGCCGTGGATGGGCGGCCGCTTGCCACCTTCGGCCTCGATCCTGAGCGGCCCGACGAAGTGGGCGTTGACATACGACTTGATGTAGTTGGGGGCACGGACCAGGGTCTTCAGATACCACGGCGGCTCTTCCGGATAGCCCGCGTGGTTGAGGTAGATCACGGGGTTTAACGGCCACACCAGCTCATTGGTCCGCAAGTCGCCGTCTTGCCGCTCGAACATCGCGTTAACGGCCTCGCCCTCGAAGCCGTCCACGGCTTGGCGCCAGCCGCGGGTCCAGGCGTCGGCCGAACTGGGCGCCCATTGCGTGGCCATCCACTGGAGCACGGCCTTGCCGTCCTGCCGAATCGCGGCGGGCGGAAAGACGTGCTCGTCGACGAACATGTCGCGGGCATGAATGTACTGCAACAGCGCGTAGGGATCGATCTTCTTTTGCTCGAAAACTCTTGCCCCGATATGCGGGTGCAGTTGGATGAAATTCGCGCCCTGCTTGAACGATTCGTCGATCAGCTTGTCACGGAAGTAATCGAAATCGGCCAGCCGATCGCGCTGAAAGTTCACCGAGGCGAACCAGCCCCAGCCGTCGAGCCATACGCGGCCGGGAATGTCTTGCAGGAGGCTATGCGGGATGACGCCCGGCTGCCAAGGCACCAACGCCAGAGCATCCAAAGCGACCGCCCGGCCTTCGTTTGGCCGATTGCCCATCTCCAGTACAATCCGATGCCGTCCTGCCGCGGTGCAGACGAAAGGATAATACACCAAGTCCAAATCGCCCTTCGGCTGACCCAGCGGATTGGGCAGCGGACGGCGGGTCCAGTCTTTTCCCTCGGGACCGGTGTAGAACACGTCGAGTTCCCGATCGTCAAAGAACGTCTGGCACCAGACGATCTCATCCGGCGTTCGCGGCCGGACAAAGCTCCGCGCCAGCGCATAGATCCCCGGGGCCAACTCGAAGTTCACCGCAAGCCGTCGGCAACCGGCTGCCGGGTCATACGCGAGGAGTGCCGGAACAGTAAGCGACTTGCCCGATACTCCATCGGCTGATACGTCATAGACGTGCTGCGGGGTCTTGATGTGGGCAAACTCGTCGTTGCCGTCGAAGAGATTGCCGATCTGCCACACGACCCCCCCCTTACGGTATGCTTGCCCGGGTGTCTGGGCGGCCGCCACCGATGTCGTAGCGGCGAAGGCGCTAACGATGGCCAGAAGCAGGCCGGGTGTGATCGTCGTCATCGTAATCTCAGCTTCTTGATTTCTGAGCGGGACAGTCCCCGTGAATGGTTGCACCCATCTCCTACGGTCGAAAGGGCTTCAACTCTAATTCGCTGATCGGCTTGTAGTGTTTACGGTTTGCGGTGCAGAGGATGAGTTTGCCTTCGACTGCCGTGGCGGCAACCAGGGCGTCGGCCAGGCACATGGCCACCTTCAGGCCGTACTCTTCCATATAGATCGAGGCGCGATGTCCGATGTTTTCCGTCAGCGGCAGGGTTTCAAACCGACAGTCCGCCAGGAAGTTCTTGATCGCTTTTACCTCCGCCCGACTCCGCGCCCCGTGCAGCAACTCCATGTAGTTGACGATCGATAGATGACGGCGCTGGGCCGCATCGATGGCCGTGGCGGCCTTGGCGTTGCCGCGGAAGACCCAAATCAGCACGTCGGTGTCAAACAGCATCGGCCCGTCCTTGCCGCAACTTGCGCACGAGCTGCGCGACATTCTTCAGGTCGGCGCGGTCCTTCCACATTCCGAAGGCTGCGTGGTCCCTGGCCGAACCCGCCCGGCCCGGCTCCGCAGCAGCGGGGTAGAGCACCGCTTTGGCCCGGCCACGGTAGAGGATCGTCACCGGTTCGTTGCGATCCAGTGCGCGGAGCACTTCGGGCATCCGCCGCCGTAAATCGAGGATCGTAGCTTTCATCGCAGCTCCCTCTTGAGTGTACATAAGAAGTGTACACTTTGTCCGAGAACACGTCAAGCCGGATGCCACGGGCAGCTTGCCTGCTCGTGCCGGCACGAACGCTTTTCCAACGCAGCCGCACTGGCTGACGAGCGGCCAGTCGCACCAAGTACCAGCCGACGCTAAGGATGACTGGGAGCAGGCCGGGTTTGACCGTCGTCATCGTGATAGGAGCTTTCTGGTTTCTGAGGGGGACAGTCCCCGTCAACGCTTACTCCTTCTGCTGATCCTGCGGGGAGGACACCAGCTTGGGCGGCGGCGTCTTGGCGTTCAGTCCAATCTGCACGTCCCCCTTGCTGTGGTTGATGATCCGCTCGCCTCCGCACAGGGTATTACCCACGATGACCGCGCTGGCCAGCTCCGGGCCTAGCACGACCTGCGTTTTGTCGGGCCGGCGGAAGTGGCAGCCGACGATCGTCAACTGGCCCCGATTGGCGTGGACCATCGGGCCGCTCACCTCATCCCGATCGCGATTGAAAAAATGGCAGTTCATCAACGCCACCTGGGCATTTCCGTCGAGGACTGCCATCACATCATTCGACGGACCGTACAACTTGCAGTTCGTCAGCTCAATGATACCGCCGTTCGTCTGCTCCACCACCAGCTTTCCGACGTGCGAGTTCGTCGCCCGAAGACCGGCCAACGGCGTGACCTTCTCCACGAGGTAACCGTAGGTGCAATGGTCGGCGTTGCACATGTCCATGAGGATGCCGGCGGAGCCCGGCTGCTTGGGGTTGGGCGAAGCGATGAAATGGTAGCCGATGTGATAGCGGATGCAGAAACAGCGCGCGGCCATTTGCTGATCGGTGCGGCCGAAGGTAAAGGCGACCGCCTTCTCGGCCATGAATCGCAGCAGTGCTTCGCTGTGCTGCCAGAAGAGCCAAAAATGGACGTCCTCGATCCGGCCGCAGTCCAGGCAAGTGTCGACGTAGATGCCTCGATAGAGAGGCTGGCCATACAGACCGCGCACGTAGTGCCTCCCCGCCCCGTCGAGGTTCAAGGCCTGGTACGGATTGACGAGCATCATGTCCAGCACGCTGCAGTTGTTCCCGGCGCCACGGATGGTCCAAGGATAGGCCGTCGGCGGGTCGGTCGCGGTCTGCTTGGGGTAATGCACCACCAGCCCACGAAGCGTGGCGTTGGAGCGCAGCGTGATCAACGCTGGCCCGTTCGGATTTCCCGCGCCCTCCACGGCCAACAGCGTGCTGCCCAGGGCTTGCGCCCCTTCGCTGCCCACCGGCCGCCAGGCGCCGGGCACGTGAGGCGTCGGTGGGGCCTGCCAGCAGCCCAGCAAACAAACGTTCTGCGGCACGACGAGATGCCCTGCAATCAGATACGCGCCGCCGGGGACGTACACGGTACCGCCCCCGGATTGGCCGGCGGAGTCGAGCGCTCTTTGGATCGCCGCGGTGTCGTCGCGGCTGCCGTCGCCCTTGGCGCCGAACTCCATCACATTTAGGGTACCGACCGCTCGCCATCGGTCCGGGGTCACGGAAGGCAACATCTGAGCCAGCCCATCGGACGACAGAAGGAGGCTGATCGCGACGATCCCCAACGTCGCTTTCGGGACAGCAGGTAAAGATGGTGAACTGAACATCGGCAAATCCTGTCGCTACCAAGAATTCGTTTCTGATGCTGGTTTTGTTATCATCTTCGCATTCGTTACGTTTAGCAAGATGTTTCTGGCGGTGCCTCGAATTTCTTGCTTTTTTCGACGGCCAGATTGACCGTTGCCGGGCTCGCCCGAGCCGGGCCGCGAAATGGCCGGTCTGGAAGGTTCTCCCGCACGCTTGGTGAAGGGTTTCAGCGGGGAGCAGCTCGCATCGCTGTGGAAGCCAATTCGTTGGGCGTCTGTCCCAAGAGACCACCGTATTGCGGGGCGCGCCAGGCGGCTTCGTCGCGTCCTGCCAATTCATGCATTTTTTCGGAATCAGGCCTGAGCCGCAGATTCCGGCCAGAACGGCCTTCGGCGCGCCCCGAATTATCAACCGTTCTTGATCCCCGGGCAGGAGTGGCTAGAATGTGGGGCGTGGCCGCCCAAAGGAAAGGATCAGTCCATGTGGAGAAGACCAATGTGGCCATCGGCAAAGGTGTTAACGCCGGCCCTTATCGTCATCGGCCTGGGTGCCGAAATGGTGCAGGCCGGCGACGTGAAGGTGACCATTCATCCAGACGTTCGTTACCAAACGATTTTGGGCTGGAGTGTGCTGCCCTGGTATCCGAAGGTGTCGGCGGGGGTGAGGGACCAGGTGCTGGATGAGGCCGTCAACGACCTCGGGCTGACGCGGCTGCACTGGGGGGTGCCCCACGGGAATCTCAGCAATGCAAAGGGTTGGGAACGGACCAATGACGACGCCGATCCTCTGCACATCAACTGGTCGGCCTTCAGCACGGAGGTCGTCGATCGTTCCGTGAAAACGTGGGTGCTCCCCTTCAAGCAGCGCGTCGAGCAGCGCGGAGAACGATTCGGCCTGGCGATCACGCAAACGTTTCACAATGGCGGCAGCACCGGCCGCGTGGCTGTCTGGCTGCTGGAAAATCCCGCGGAATTCGCCGAGTATGCAACTTCCCTGTTGCTCTACCTCAACAGCGCGCATGGCGTTGAGGCCGACTACTATGTGATCTGCAAGGACGCGGGCAACAGCGACGACAACCCGTTCGAGGTGCCGGTCGTGGCGGAGATGGCTAAAACGCTAGGCGCCAGACTGCGGGCACTCGGCCTGTCAACTTCCGTACTCTTCCCCGAGTGTCACGACGCCAACACCTGCTGGAAGTTCATCCAAGCGGTCCGCGATGACGACGAGCTGTGGCCCTTTGTGGGGATGGTTGGCTATCATCTGTACGGCGGCGAAACGCAAAATACCGATCGGCCCAGAATCCGCGATTTTGCCCTTGCCAAGGGACTCCCCACGGGGCATGCCGGATCGGACAGGATCAACCTCGATACGTTGTACGATGACTTGACCTTAGGCGGCGTTTCCTATTGGTCCATTGGCGGACTGGGCGGGCCGCAGCCGGGTGGGCCCTTCCAGCTTCACCTCAACAACACTTCCTTTAGTCGGGGAGCCCATTACTGGCAGTACCGTCAGGTGATGCACTACGTGCGTCCTGGGGCAGTGCGGATCAAGGCCGTGTCCGACGTCCCCGCCATTCGTCCGCTCGCTTTTTTGCACCAGGGCCGCACAACGGTGGTGCTGCTGAACGATACGCCGCCCGGGCCGTCGCGCGCGGTGAGCATCCACAGCCTGCCGCCGGGAGACTACGGGGTGTGCCACTGCATAAGCGCCAAACCGTACGAGGAACTCGGCGTCAAAACGGTCGGTGCAGACGGCGTACTGAGCGTCAACGTACCGCCCGACTGCGTGCTGACCGTCTATCCGCACCCGGGTAAGAACCTGCCGCCGACGGTGGTGAACTGGGAGGCGCAGCCCAACTTTTTGAAAACACCGGCAAGCAGGGTCACGCTGTCGGCAGCGGCACAAGATCCGGAGCTGGATCGGCTCTCGTACTGCTGGTCGGTGACGCAGCAGCCGCCGGGCGCAAGGGCCACGATAGCCGAGCCGCAATCGGCGACGACCGTGGCCGGCGGGCTGAGCGTGGCGGGGCGCTACGCACTGACCGTGACGATCAGCGACGGCACCAACCAGCTCAATCGCGAGGTGCTGCTGAACGTTCATGAAGGTAACCAGCCGCCGACGCTCATCGACGTACACAATCGCCTGCCGGTAATGGTCACATTGCCAGACAGCGCCACCGAGCTGCGCGGCGGTGCGTTCGACCTGGAAGGGGACAAACTGACGTTCCGCTGGAGTGTCGTCAGCCAGCCGCCGGGCTCTGACGTGCGCTTGGAGTCGCCCGGCGAGCCGAAGTGCCGGGTGACGCATATCACTACATCGGGCCCTCATGTGTTTCGGTTCGAGGTCAACGATGGCACCAACACGGTGGCGGAACAACTGACCGTGCCTGTCTATCCAGTCAATTCCGCTCCCATCATCCAAGCGGTACAGGCTGCGCCCGCGATGCTCACGCCGCCCCATAGCATCACCTTGCTATCCGCAACGACAAGCGACCCGGAGGGGGATGTAATCAGCTATTGGTGGCGGGTGAAACGCAGTCCTGCTGGAGTCAAACTCGCCTTCACGAAACAAGGCGGCCGCGAGACGAAGGTGAGCGGACTTACGGCGGAAGGCAGCTACGTGTTTGAACTGACGGTCGTGGATCGAACCAAGTTCACAACAAAAGAGGTGGTGGTTACTGTTGCTGCGAAGAGGCCGGCAAGCTGACCAGTTGGCGGCCCCCGCTGCCGTCTGGATGGCGCGCGTCGAGCCCCCGGAGAACATACGCCTGGATGACGGACGACAAGGCCAGGCAGGTCTCGCGCCTGCCGGCCGAGAGAGCCAGCATCAGGGCCCTAGGACGGCTGGAACGAAATGAATCGGGCAATTGTGCTTTGAAGCGATGAGAAACTACCTGAGAATGATCGTTGTGGGCGGGTGGGTGTTCTCCCTGGCCTGTGGCGATCGGGTAATCGGCGCAGAGCTGACACCGCCGGACGAAACGGCGTTGCCCACCGTGCGCATTGCCGGTGTTGTGCTCAAGTGGATTCGCGGCGACAAACAGGCCAACCTCCGGCGCATCGAGCCGATGATCCGCCAGGCGGCCGCCCGGCAGGCCCAGATTGTGGTGACCACCGAGTGCTTCCTGGACGGATACGCCATCGCCGACAAGAAGACGCCATGGGAGGTGTATCAGGGCCTGGGCGAGCCGATTCCACAGGGCAAGCACTACCGGCAGTTAGCCGCCTTGGCCGCCGAACTGAAAATCCACTTGGTGGCCGGACTGCACGAGGTGGAACAGCAAACGCATTACAACACGGCGGTCTTGATCGGCCCGGACGGCAAGCTGGTCGGCAAGTACCGCAAGCAAGAGCTGGGCCACGAACTGGATCGCAACAAGGCGGGGACCGAGTCCTTGGTTTTCTCCACTGTGCACGGGAGGATCGGCATCATGATCTGCGCCGACCGGACCAAGCCGGCGATCGTCGCGCGGTTTTGCGACCATGGTGCAGACTTCCTGTTGTGTCCCTCCGGCGGGATGTTCGGTCCGAAAACGAACGATCCCATCGTCCAGGCCCGGTCGCGCGAGAACCAGCGTTACATGGTTTTCGT
>Ga0315289_10006945_pt1 | contig 16596 bp, 12 predicted proteins | sample YL17G11_40_MG_FD_203452 | JGI IMG/M metagenome (GOLD analysis project Ga0315289, IMG submission 203452) | Sediment microbial communities from Yellowstone Lake, YNP, Wyoming, USA - YL17G11_40 | ecosystem: Environmental > Aquatic > Freshwater > Lake > Sediment | place: USA: Wyoming | collected... | reverse complement strand
TTCGTGTCGAGGGCGTCCCGCCCTCGAATCGCGGGCAGGATGCCCGCGACACGCAAGGGCGAGACGCCCTCGCCACGGGCCTGCGCGACGGCATCTGACCCGCGCGGATCGCAAGGGCAGTCATGCACCCGGCGGCCGGGTGTGGCTGGCCTATGGTGGCGGATTCCATATCCATCGCTTCGGCTCGATTCCTGGAAATTGGCTTTGTTTCGCACGAACGGCCTTCGGCCGAGTTTGAAGTGTGAAGTGTAAAGTCTGAAGCAGGAAGCCGTTGAGGACTCGCCGCCCGGCTTGCCCGACTTAACACTTGGCACTTTACACTTAAACCTTCTCCCAGATTGGCTTCGTTTTGCACATTTGGCCGCCGTCCCACGTCTGAGGACTGGAATGCTGGAATAATGGAATACTGGAATGGTGGGGTATCCCGTCCGCTGGGAACTGGGTTTGTTTTGCACGTTTGCTCTCCTGGGGACGCCGATCTCCGGATCGGCATAGGGGCAGGAATTGGGTTTGTTTGTACAATGCCCCTCGTCCCGCGTCCCCCAGGGCTTGCCCCGCCCGGCCCCGGCGGGAAATTGGGTTTGTTTTGCACATTTGGCCGGTGTGGCGGGTGGCAGCGTCAAGGCCTCCGGCCCGTTCGCTGCGCTCAGGGCAGGCTCTTGGCGATGGTCTTCCCGCCCCGCCGGGGGCCAATTGGGTTTGTTTGTACAACCGACCGACGAGGGCCAGAGGCCGGAGGGTCGAGCGGCGGGGGAGGATCGCCCGGCCACGCCGGGAATTGGCTTTGTTTTGCCGAAGTCCTCTGCATGTATAATAAACCATAATTCCTTGCCCCTACAGGACTTGCCCGTCACATGGCCCCGGTCCGAATTGGGTTTGTTTGTACAACTGGCCCGGAGTTCGGGCGCCGGGGCGCGGGCCGCTGAACCCTGCCCCTGATACCCGCCCCCTGACCGAATTGGCTTTGTTTTTCCTGGGCCGCTCCCGCAGCCAACTTGTCGCAACTCCTTATTCGCACAGCACTTGCCCTTCATTTTGCCCGGCCCGAAATTGGGTTTGTTTGGCGCATTTGCTCGGCGTCCCGCGGGTCATTCCCCAGATACCCCAGGGTGCCCAGGTTTGGCTTTGTTTGACGCGCCCGACAAAAGTCCGGATCAACGGCACCGATCCTCGATATTCGCCCGGAAACGCAGGTCGAACCGCGGCGTGGGGACTTTTGTCGCGGGCGTCTTGTTTGTACAATCGGCATCGGGCTGGAATGGTGGAATGATAGAATAGTGGAATGCTGGGGTATCTCGGCCCGGCGGCCAATTGGGTTTGTTTTGCATGCTTCGCTCTCCGGTGCCGGAGCCAAGCCGTCCCCGGCTTCGCACGGTTGCTCACCTCTGCAAATCGGCTTGACAGGTGTCGTCATGGCTCTTGCCTCCGCTTTCCAATCATCAATCGTAAATCATCAATCATAAATCACCAATTCCGAGGCTCCGCCTCGGACAAGGCGTCCCTCTATCTAGGGGCCGTGTTGCAGAAATCGTACCGGAATTCTGTGCACGGAAGAGGGCTGAAAATCGCGCAACTCCTTGTGCCTGAAGGAATAAAGAATTTCTCGCACGCGGGGTGTTTTACCTTTTCAACTGTTGCACAAATCTTGACAGTCAGACCGCCAAGGGGCAACACAGTAGCCCCTCCTTGCTCCCCTTGAGACGATACTCCGCCAACAGGTCCACCCCCACCGGCGAACCGACGAAGAGGGCGGTTCAGGGGAGTGAACGGTAACGCTGGTACCGACAGAGAGCCCAGCATCCCCAGAACCTGCGTGCGGCAAAGCCTCCCGCAACCAATTCGTGGGCTAAAGGCGACGGTTCATCGCCCGAACCCCTTTGGAAGACGGGCGATAGGCGGATTCCTTCGGAAGAAGTCTCATCTTCGGCTTTGCCTTCCGGATTCTCTCGGCCTCCGCTCGTGCCCGGTCTCTTCTCATCCCGGGCACGTGTGATCTTACTCGCAGACGGACCCCAGAATTCCCGTTTAGCTCTCCCGGAGGCTGGAGGGGCGAGGGGCGGGGCTGGAACCCCCCGGAGGCTGCTGCCTCTGCCGGCAAATTGGCTTTTTACGCCTTCTTCGCCAGAAACATCCTTGCAAATTGTGCAGGCTTCGCTCAAAATGCAAGGATGGCCATGATCGAACGAACGGAACTATTGTTGCGGATCGAGAGCCGCTTCCGATCCAACCCGGTGGTGCTCCTGGAAGGACCGCGTCAGTGCGGCAAGACCACGCTGGCCCGCCAGTTCGCGGCCCAACACCAAGCCGAGTACTTCGATCTCGAGTCGCCGGCCGATGTGAACCGGCTGGCGCAACCTATGACGGCTCTGGAGCCGCTGACCGGCTGGATCGTGATCGATGAAGCCCAGTTGCAGCCGGGGTTGTTTCCTATCCTGCGCGTGCTGGCGGACCGGCAGCCTTTGCCGGCGCGGTTCTTGGTGTTGGGCAGCACCTCGCCCGACCTGGTCCGCGGCGTATCGGAGTCTCTTGCCGGCAGGGTCGCTCTGGTGCCTATGGGCGGCTTCGGCCTGTCGGAGGTCGGTCCGCAGGCGCTGCGCACGCTCTGGTGGCGCGGGGGATTTCCCCGGTCCTTCCTGGCCGAGACGGACGCCGAAAGCCGGCAATGGCGGGAAGACTTCATCCAGACGTTTCTGGAGCGCGACCTCCGACGCTATGGGGTGCAGGTAGCGCCGCTGACCCTCCGCCGCTTCTGGACGATGGTCGCGCATTATCATGGCCAAATCTGGAATGCCTCGGAGATCGGACGGTCGCTGGGCGAAGCTCATAGCACGGTGAAGCGGCACCTGGAGATTCTGTGCGGGGCCTTCGTCATGCGGCAACTACCCCCCTGGTTCGAAAATGTGGGCAAGCGGCAGATCCGATCCCCCAAGGTGTACCTCCGCGACAGCGGCCTGCTGCACGCCCTGTTGGGCATCTCCTCGTTTGCGACTCTGGAGGCACACCCCAAGCTGGGGGCGTCTTGGGAAGGATTCGCTCTCGAGGAGATCCTCCGCGTGACCGGCGACCGCGAAGCGTACTTCTGGAACACCCAGGGCGGGGCAGAACTGGACCTGCTGACCTTCACCAACGGTCAGCGCCTGGGTTTCGAATTCAAGTACGCCGATGCCCCCACGGTCACTCGATCGCTCCAAGTGGCCCGAGAGGACCTGCGACTGAACCGGGCGTTCATTATTCATCCGGGACAGAAGTCTTATCCGCTCAATGAATGGGTGGAGGCCCTGAGTCTGCCAGAGGCCCGGACCCGCGTGCAGGCAATGACCCCAAGGGCGAATTAAGTATGGCGTCCCCGGAATTCGCTCCCGGAATTCGCTCCCCGGAATTCGCGACGGCCGCCACCGGGACGCGACCCGCGCTTGGGCCGACGCTCTTCCCGCTGCACCCCTGCCCAGATCGCGTCGCATCGAGATCCCGTGACCTCGCCGCGTCGTCCGAGGCAGGTGGAGATTACCCGTCTACTCGCTTGATTCCCCCGACTGGCTATGCTATGATCCTCGCGGTCAGAACCGGATGTTGGGAGTGCCGGAGGGACTGGGTTACAGTGGTGTCAGGAGCGATCATCACCTACACCTAGGTTCTTAACCGTGGCCCGACCAGCCTTCGGATCGCTGTCGATTTGCTTCGCGGTCATCACGGAGGGTTCCATGGCGACCCGTATAAGGCACCGTGACAGAACGGGCGTTTTGACCGAACCGCCTGATATCTGACCGGGTGCGTGCAAAGCGATACATTACCCGCAGGCGTCTCATCTGGCAGTTCCAGCGGCGTCTATGGTGTTATATCGATCTACATGAATAGTGTTGTGTTTGAGACATGACCATGACAGAGACAACCGAGGAATACGCAGCATGCATGGCTTCCAGGGGAAGTTCCAGAAGATGAAAGTCTTTATTAGTTACGCCAGAGAAGACCACGGATTCGCAGCCCGACTACGCGACGACCTTGAGAGTGCTGGCCTTTCGCCCTGGCTGGACACTGAGGATCTCCTTGCGGGACAGAATTGGAGGACTGCCGTCCGCCAAGCGATTAAGGACTGCTCGTACTTTATTGCCGTTCTTTCGTCTCGGTCTGTCTCCAAACAAGGGTTCGTACAGAAGGAATTGAAGTTGGCACTCGAAATCCTTGGAGAATTGCCTCCGACCAAGATATTCCTCATACCGATTCGGCTGGACGAGTGCGAGCCCACTGAAGAAATCCTAATGGACCTGCATTGGGCCGATTTCTCTTCATCCTACGAAGAGGGTTTCAATCAGGTACTACGGGTTCTGGCCCCAGACAAGATTCAACCGCCGGCAAGTAATGGTGCTTTCACTTACAAGTTGTGGTACCGCGATCCTGTTGAGGAGGGCCTGCGGATCAACCTCGGGAAGGAAATCGCAAGCGGAGGAGAGGGAACCCTCTACGAAGTCAAAGATTCCCCTGGATCCGTTGCAAAAATCTACCACCCCCATATGGCCCCTCCTGTTGAGAAACTTGAATTCATGGCGGCAAACCCCCTTTCAGACATGGCTGAAGAGCGAAACCATGTCGCCGTGCCTTGGATAAGATCAGTCATCAAAGATAGACGTGGTAGGGTGATCGGGTATGAAATGCCACGGATTCCGGCTGGCCTCACGGCCAACAGTGTCTACAACCCCAGGTTGCGGGCCAAACAGACACCGGTCTTCACGTGGCGTAATCTACATATGGCGGCTCGCTCGCTCGCATCAACGGTATCTTCAGTGCATGCCAAAGGATACATCATTGGCGATCTGAGCGAGAGTAACGTCCTAGTACACCCTCCTGGGCTTATCACGCTCCTTGATGCAGACTCTTTCCAAGTTCGGGGGGATGAGAGCGTCGTCTATCGATGTAGGGTCGGTAGATCTGAATACACCCCGCCAGAACTCCAGGGGATTGAGTTCTCTCGCGTTGATAGGACCGAGGAGCACGACCGTTTTGCTTTGGCCGTGCTCCTATTCCTCCTACTTATGGAAGGCACGCACCCTTACCTAGGGGCAGGAGAGCCGGCTCTTCTAGCGGAGCGAATAAGGCTTGGCTTATTTCCTTTTGGAGAAGGCCCAACGGTGGGAGTCCAAGTACCCCTGAACTCCCCACCTTTTGGAGAACTTCATCCAATTCTACAAGGTCTATTCATCCGGTGTTTTCGGCAAGGGCACACACAACCGTCGCGGCGCCCAAGCGCGAGAGAGTGGGAGGAAACACTCTCCCTTGCAGAAAAGGGCCTTTTGCAGTGCAGCCGAAACAAGCACCATTTCTACCAGAGCCATTGCGCCACCTGCACATGGTGCAGGCGTACAGAACTCCTTGGCGGACATGATCCTTTTCCGTCTCCGGCACCGGCCTCCCCTGGTCTTGACTTCGCGGAGAACCCGGAACCGAGGTGTCCGTGCGTTCTTGTCGTAGATACATCAGAAGCTATGAAGGGACACGGGATACGCGCTTTGTCGCAGGGCCTGCGCACGTTTCAGGATTCTCTCAGAAGAGATAGACTTGCAGCTTTACGGGTGGAGGTTTCAGTGATCGCCTATGGCCCTGAAGTTGAGTTGGTTCAAGGTTTTGTCACCGCTGACGAGTTTGTTGCCCCAAACCTCGAGGCGAGCGGGCCTGGTCCTATGGGAAAGGCCGTCGAGATGGCTCTTGAGACTATCGAAAGAAGAAAGGCCGCATATAAGGCAAACGGCATAGCGTATTACCGTCCATGGGTTTTCCTGCTCAGCAATGGCTCGGCCAGTGACAACTGGAGGACCGCTGCCGAACGTGTCAAAACAGAGGAAGCAAGGGGGGCACTATCTTTCATACCTATAGCGGTGAGCGAGAGCGCCGACTTCAATGCCCTTAGTGCGTTCACATCAGTCAGGACCCCGGTGATGCTACGCCAAATGGATTCTCATTCTCTCTTCGTATGGCTCTCAACCAGTGTTTCGAGAGTCTCCAAATCGAGCATCGGCGAAATGGTGGCGCTTCCTCCAGTTGACGGATGGACGACACTTGCGGGGAATTAAAGGTGTCAGGGAATTAAAGGTGTCAGGTCCGAATGGCATGAAGATAAGGCATAGTAGCCGCGTCGGAACCGCGTTTTCGGTGCCGAAAACGCGGGTGCCCCGGCCAGAGAACCGCTTAACTTCATGCCATTCGTGTCAGGTCCTTTTTCGGAGTCACGTTGGCGGTAATTCTGCTCTATCAGTTCTCGTCGCGCCGGAAGGCTCTGGAAAGTGACCGACGCCGAAGGGCACGTAACGACCACCCGCTACTGGCCGGATGGCAAGGTCTGGAAGGTGATCGATGCCAAGGGCAACAACTCCGTCGTCAACCGCTACTACGCCGACGGCTCGCTCCAGGAGGTCGGGGGGCTTCGCGGGGGAAACAGGGGGAAACAGGGGACAGCCTCCAATTATTGTGTTGATGCGGACCGGAATTTGTCCCACGCGGCGCTCAGGCGGTTGCCTGTTCCCTCGGTTTCCTCGGCCAGAAGAAGGAAGTCCGAGCTCTATAGTCCCGATAGCTTTGCCCAAGAATTGCGGGGACATCCTACTTTTTATCGCCCCGAATTAAGTATGGTGTCCCCCGCTTCCCACCTTCTAACGGCAAGCACGCCGATTCACACGAGGCGTGGAACTTGGTTTTACCACCTGGGTAACGTGCCAGTGGGCCTCAATCGTGTCTGCCGACAAATCAGCCCCGCAATCCCATTCGACGAAGTATCCACCATTGGAGACTTTCATAAACTCACGGGGATCGCGAAGGTCCTGAAATGCCTCATCCTCCAGATAAGGACTAACATCAAAATCGCCCGCACGACCGTCATCGGCAGCCACGGATAAGACCCAGTTCGGTTGTGGAACGACTTCCTTAAGTCTCATTGGTCAAGGCCCCTAATGGCAAATGGCTTCTTGCCGTTCACAGCCAGGTTCCAATCGGCCAACAAATCCTCTTGATGAATCTCGATCCATGCGACGACCAGTTTATGCTTGTTCGGCGGCAGTTCCCCTGCGAGAACTGTTCCATCAACAATTGAGTACACGGCGACTTTGCCTTGGTAGTCGGCATGGATGTGCGGTGTATGATGTTTCTCGACATCACGAAAAAACATCCGAATGAGAATCCCGTAAAACATGGAGATGGTTGGCATTCCGTCCTCTCCTTCCTTCTGCCATGTGTTCACGATGCGCCATCGTTCGACTCACTTCGATCTGCCGACATCCAATTCTCTTTCGCCTGCAGCGACGAGGATAACGCACCATAGGGGGCAATGCAAGAGAGATCGACAAATCGGAAGAATTCACCAGCCTGCTGTCATTTCCGTCATGCGGTTGGCCCAGCCACGCACGCGATGGGCGGATGAACAGGCGAAGCGCAACCCGGCGTGACGATCGCGAGTCCACCGGTCGTCTCTTGGCTTTCGGTGCGGATTGCCACCCAATTCCGTGCGCACCCGACCGATTCTCGGCGTTGCCGCCGCCGAGATCGGGGGATCAGGGGGTCGTCGTCACGAAGGTTCGGCGATCCCGCTTGCAGATGATCTGGATCGCATTGCGGCCCGACAGGGCTGCCGTGGGCACGCCGCCGCCCGGCTCGACCCACTGGCCGGCCATGTAGAACCGGTTCAGCCCGGGGAGGGTCTTGCTCATGCGGAACGGAGGGAACGTCTTCTTCGTGATCATCCAGCCCTCCATACTGCCTCGCCAGTTGCCGGTGTAGCGCTCCCAGGTCGTGGGTGTGGCCACGTCACGCATCTCGACTCGCCCCGCCAAGCCCGGATAGCGTTGGTCGAGCAGCGAGACTACTTGATCGGCAATTCTCTCCTTTTCCTCCTGGTAGCGCTCGGGGTCTTGCCGCAGGTTCTTCCAGTATGCGTAATCGGCGGGAAACATGACTTTGAGAACCGTCTTGCCTGCGGGAGCCCACGTTGGGTCGAAATTGCCGATCTCGACGCCGAAATAGCTCTGCTCTCGCCCGCCGATGGTCACGGGTTTGTCGAGAGGGTAGATCACGTTCGCCGGCATCTTCTCGAACGGGCGATTCACGCCCAGGGCCACGTGGACCAAGGGAGGGAAGATGGGCAGGTTGTCGTAGTAAGCGCGGATTCTGCTGTTGATGTACTTGCCGCCCAGCAGGTCGAAGATCGTGGCATGGCCATCCGCGGCGGAGATCGTGATGTCGCCACGGTGCTCGGTCCCACCCGCCAGCCGGACACCGACCGCCTTGTCGTGCTCCACCAGGATCTCCTCGACGGGAGAGCGGTAGTGAATTTCTCCTCCCAGATCGAGGTAGCGCCGTTCGATACTGCGGGAGAACTCCAGCGACCCTCCGATCGGATAGCCGGCGGACTGGCGATGCATCCAGGCCAGAATCATAAGCAAGCACGCCATCGGGAAATCGGGCAGGTTTGCGAGGAGGGGAAACGCCTCGCGCAGGAAGGGATCGGAGAACCTCTGGGCATAGTCCTGGACCGTGATCTTCTTCCACTTGGACATCAGCCGCAGGAACGGAAACATGCGAATGAAGAACCAGCTTCCGTCCAGCATTCCGTACAGTTCGGGCGCCTTGTCCACCGGCAAATCGTACTTGGCGCACGTGCGTGCGGCTTTCGTGAGCTCCTCGATCAGGGGTGCATCGCCGGGAGCCAGTTCCTTCATGTGCTGCGCGAGCCGGTCGAGGTCGCGGTAGACGATGAAGACCTTGCCTTCTTTGCCCTCGACCCGCAGAAACTCCTCGCGCTCGATCATGCGCCGGCCCTGAACCGCGCCCAACTCTTCCCAGATGCGGTGGAAGTTGTCGCCCGGCCGGGAGCCGACCAACCAGTTCAGACAGCCGTTGATGGTGTAGCCCTGGCGTTTCCAGGAGGTGCACAACCCGCCGGGCTTGTCATGCCTCTCAAAGATCTGCGTGCGGAAGCCATTCATCTGCCCGTAGCATCCGGCGGACAAGCCCGCAATCCCGGCCCCAACGATGATGATGGATTTCTCTTCCATGATTCTCGCCCTTCCTGAGAGGGTGTTTGTGAAGCCGGTTCTTCGTGGCATGGGCTTGGGGTCCCCAACGCATAATTCCGCGTTGGGGGTCCCCTTCCAGCCCATGAATCATCGGCAGGATGCCGATGCCACAAGACCTCACGGGCAGGATGCCCGTGCCACTTTTCAAACACCCCTGAAGCGTGCGCTCACTGGATCGTGACGGCGGTGCCGCTGATGCTGACCATGAGCATCCCTCCTTGGGAGCCCACGGTCTCGGTGTCGATGTCGATCCCTACGACGGCGTTGGCGCCGAGTTCGGCGGCCTCCTGCTCCATCTCCTCGAAGGCGATCTCGCGGGCCTTGCGGAAGGCCTTCTCGTAGGCCCCGGACCGGCCGCCCACGATGTCGCGGATACTCGCCATGATGTCCTTGAAGATATTGGCGCCAATAATGGTCTCACCGGTAACGATGCCGTGATACTGCGTGATTCGCTTGCCTTCGATGCTCGGGGTGGTCGAATGAATCATGTCGATGTCTCCTTGTCAGGCTTTGCCTGACTTCTTGTTTGCTGCTGCCATCTTCTCGGTCTTGACTGGGCTCGGAGCTTCGCAAATAGGGCAGGTTCGCCTGTACCCTTTTTGAGCTTTGAGCACACTCACTGCTGCGTTTCATCAGATTCTCATCCCTACTGCCATGAGCGAAGGCCAACCCGGTTGCCTTCGCTGTCCTCGAAGGAGGCAATGAAGCCAAGAGGGCCGATGCGCGTCTTCGGCAGCACGACTTTGCCGGCAAGCTTCTGTGCGCGCTCCAGTGTGCCATCGACATCCGGTGTGGTGAAGTAGATTTGGACTCCCTGTTGGGACGGCTGGAAGGCTTCGCCCTTCATGAGGGCCCCTGCCGCGCCCGGAGTTCCCGGCCGCATGGGGAACATCGCCATCTCCAACGGGCCGAAATTGAGCGGCTGCAGTTTCACGTTGAGTACCTGCTCATAGAATGCCTTGGCTCGGGGCATGTCCGTCACGGGAATCTCAAACCAGCTTACTGGGTTGGAATCCGAAGGAATGCCTTTGGGCGCTGCAGTCTCTGTTTCAACATTGTGCACGACCTGCCCCGCCTTAATGACAATTTGGACCTGATGAAGCGCGGAGATGTCTTTCAAGGGATCGCCCGCGACAAGGATCAGATCGGCAATCTTACCCGGCTCCACGGTGCCCAAGCGGTCCAGAAGCCCCAGATGCTCGGCGGCATTTCGGGTGGCGGCTCGGATGATCTTCTCCGGTGTCAATCCAGACTCCGCCAGAAACTCCATCTCCTGGATTGTATTGAGACCCGGACGCGGCATAGAGCAGAGCGTGTCCGTGCCAAGGGCGATTCGTACGCCCTTATCTGAGAGAGTTTTAAGGTTCTGCTTTGCGATCTCGAACGATTTGGATTCTCTGTCCAGCGACCAGGCCCACAAGGTTGGCGTGTAATTCACGTTTCGCTTGAGAAGGAGGTCTGCAAGACGGTTGTCACGGAGTGTTGAATCCCAAACGCCATGCTCCACGCCATCGGCGCCGGACTCCAGGGCGTCGAGGACATCCTGTTCTCGATGGGTATGGACCGTCGCCGGCAGTTTGTGCTTGTGCGCTTCGTCGACGATCGCTCGTAAGACACTCGCGGAGAGCCTCGGCATCGTATCGGGCATACCCGTACCCTGACCGGCTTCGACTGCCGCTTTGATGGCATCTACTCCTTTCTCAGCCAACCGGCGAACTTCCCTCCTTGCCATGTCCTCATCATCGACCTCAATGGCTATCTCAGACCTCATCCAGGGATCGTCCCGACCCAAAGTGACAGCCGGATGTCCGCCCGGCGCGGTAAAGCACGGCCCGACGAGAAGAATACGCGGTCCCAGGGTTTTTCCATCGTTGACCTTGGTTCGCAATGCCAGAACCAGATCCAGAGGATCGGCCAACGATTTCACGGTGGTTACTCCGTGTTGAATGAAATCCTTCATATACTTGGGAGCCAGTGTCTCTATCTGTGCTCGAAAGGCTGCCTGGCCTTGTCCTGTCAATCCAAAGAAGTGTACATGGGTGTCCATGAGACCCGGCATTAGCGTCCTGCCGCGCGCATCGATTCTCTTGACGGCCGCAAGTTGGGGATTCTCCGTCGATACACTCTGAATGCGGTCTCCCATGATGACGACCGTTGCGGCGTCCTTGACCACGCCATCGCCCACAATCACGTGCGCATTCTCGATCACGAGGGTCGGCTCCTCGGCGGATGATCCCGCGACGATAGACAGCAACACCGCTATCCACAGAGGGCCGGTTCTGACCTCTCTTCGGTTGTCTTCTTCTGCAAATCGAGATCGTTTCATAATTCTAACCTCCGCGAGTCAGCCCAGATGCGCGATGAGCGGCCGGCCGGCCAAACCAGGCCCAGCGCGGACGTACCCCGCCTAAGAGCCAACGGGCCCCTCAGGCTCCTTTCTATCCTTCTCCATGTGGGTTTGGCTCAGCGCGGCTAACCCGCCTATAGCTCCCAGGTTCATCGTTTCCAGCGCGGAGCTGGGCACGATGATCATCGAGCCTTTCTCCTTGAGGCCTTCGAAGAGCATGTTCATGCCGCGCAGGTGCATAGCCCCTGGATTGCGCTCGTACTTTTTGGCGGCCTCGGCGAACTTGTCGGCGATCTCCGTCTCGGCCGTGCTCAGGATGATGCGTGCCTGACGTTCGCGCTCGGCTTGGGCCTGCTTGGACATCGCTGCTTCCAGGTCCTTGGGGATGATGATGTCGCGAATCTCGACGGATTGGACGCTGATGCCCCAGGGATTGGTCTTCTCGTCGAGAATCTCACGGAGCCGTTTGCCCAGCTCGCCGCGATGGGTGAGCATGTCGGCCAGCTCGTGCGTGCCGATGATATCCCGCAGGGCCGTCTGGGCCGACAGGATGATCGCCTGGTAGAAGTTCTGCACTTCCAGGACCGCTTTCTTGGCGTCCCAGGCCATCCAGAAGCAGATGGCGTCCACGTTGACCGGCACGGTGTCCTTGGTCAGAGTCGATTCGGAGCTGAAATCCGTCGCCCGGATACGCATGTCCACGCCCTGCGCGATGCTCTCCACAATCGGAATGATGAAGAACAGGCCCGGGCCGGCGAGCCGGTGGAATCTGCCCAGCCGCAGCACCACGGCCCGATCCCACTGTTGGGCGATCTTGAGGGCCAGCAGCACATAGATGGCCACCAGGAGCGTGACTACGATGATCGGGACATTCAGAGGCTCCAGGCTGCCCCGCACGAGCCAATGGACCCCCAGTCCTGCCAACACGATCAGAAGTGCGGCCAGCCAGGCCACCAAGGGAATGCCGGCAGCTCCGGAGTCTCGTGGCTGCAGCCCGCCGTATCTTTGCGAAATCGCGTTAATCACGTCTGTCATTTTCTTTTGCTGTGCCATCGCCAAGTCTCCTTTGCAGATGCTCGACTATGTCTTCGAGCGTGAGGTTGTATTGATGTCCGCGGGCGACGAGCTCATCGCAGACTTGCCGCAGCATGCGCTGCTGCTCGTCGTCGCCGATTTCGATTTCTTTGTGGCCGACAAAGGTGCCGGTGCCCTGCTGCGTGTTCAGGATGCCGAGGAGTTCCAGGTCCGAATAAGCCTTGCGAACCGTGTTCGGATTGATCTGGAGCTGCACGGCGAGGTCCCGCACCGTCGGCAACTGCTCACCGGGCAGCAGACGCTTCGAGGCTATGCCGTACCGGATCTGATCGACAATCTGCCGGTGAAAAGGCACGCCGCTCTTTAGATCCAACTTGAACTCAACCATCTTAGATTCTCCACTTGTCAAAAATTGCGCTGTCAATCTAATAGTCTATTGTACTATTATTCTATTTCATTGTTCGGTCGTGTCAATCAAAAAATTCCCAAAAATCTGACTACCGCCGCACATTTCTTGGCAAGACTGCCGCTTGCGACCATAATGAGAGGCCAGTCAGCGTGAAAAACGATTGTGCAGCGGAATCAAAGTGATGACCAATTCGACCCCCGCAAATCGGCTTGGCAGGATACCTCTCGGCTTCGGCGGCGTAATCGTAACCCTTTGTATTATCGCAGGTTGTGATCGGACCACCGATCGTCAGGTGCAGGGCTACGTCGAGGGGGAATTCGTCTACATCGCCGCGCCGCTGGCGGGTTCGCTGGAGGCGTTGTACGTCCAACGGGGCGCGCAGGTGGCGGCGGGGGACCCACTCTTCGCGGTGGACGATACGCAGGAAAAAGCGGCCCGAGATGAAGCCGAGTCTCGCCTCGTGCAGGCCCGCGCGAGCTTGGAGGACCTCAAGAAGGGCAAACGCCCCTCGGAAATCGAATCCATCCGAGCACAGCTTGGGCAAGCACAGGCGGCGTTGGCTCTTTCGGAGAAGGATCTCTCACGCCAGGAGGAGTTGTCGCGCTCCGGAGCGAGCACGCCGCAGGACCTCGACCGCTCCCGCTCCGTGCACGATCAGAATCGTCAGCGGATGGTCCAGCTCCAGGCCGACCTGCAGACGGCGCAGCTTGGCGCCCGCACGGACCAGATTGTCGCCGCCGAAGCCAACGTCCGAGCCCTGGAGGCGGCTCTGGCCGCGGCCCAGTGGGCTCTTTCGCAGAAGCGCCAGACGGCGCCGCAGGCCGGTCTGGTGTTCGACACGATGTACCGCCAAGGCGAGTGGGTCCCGGCGGGCCGGCCTGTCGTCGCCCTGCTGCCGCCACCGAACATCAAGGTCCGCGCCTTTGTGCCCGAGACGCAGGTCCAAGCCCTTCATCCCGGCGACAGCGTGGAAGTCATCGCAGATGGCTTGCCCGGGCCGTTGGCGGGGCAGATCAGTTTCATTTCCCCGCACGCGGAATATACGCCACCGGTCATCTACAGCCGGGAGAATCGCGGCAAGCTCGTCTTCATGATCGAAGTGACCTTCGATCCCCAGGTTGCCGCCACCCTGCACCCCGGCCAGCCGGTGGACGTGCGGCTGGGCTTGTGAGATCGGTTATGAACGGCCCTTCACAGCAGGACAAGAAATGCCCGACATTGTCGGGCATTTCTGATGGGGAGATTTGGCCGACAGTGTCGGCAGAATTGAGTGCCAAGATTCTATCGACGCTGTCGATAGAATCTCAGCCACCATCCAAAGGTGAAAGAGGCATCCGATATGAAGTGGACGTGTCGAAGCTTGTCATGCTGAACGAAGTGAAGCATCTGGCCTGCGAACGGGATGCGATGCCGCACGCAGACGGGACGTCGCAGTTGCGGCCCAGGTCCTTCGCTGGCGCTCAGGATGACGGATGGCGTAGGCCAACCGCTTCCTCTTCCGTGCCTGCTTTGAAGCAGTCGCCCGACCCGACGCCGGGAACAATGAAATGCCTATTCATAAGTCACAGGTGTGACGTGACCTATGCCTGACGATCTCGCCATCGATGTTCATGGAATGACCAAACGGTTCGGCGCGCTTACGGCCGTCGATCACGTCGATTTGGCGGTCCGCGCGGGCGAGATTTGTGGCTTTCTCGGCCCCAACGGCAGCGGCAAGACGACGTTCATCCGCATGCTGTGCGGCCTGCTCCGCGCGGATGAAGGCCGCGGCACGTGCCTGGGCTACGATGTCGTCACCGAGAGCGAGATCATCAAGCGACACGTCGGCTACATGACCCAGCGTTTCAGCTTCTGGGACGACCTGAGCATCGCGGAGAATCTCGATTTTGTCGCCCGGATGTACTTCGTCAGGGACCGCCGCCGGGCGGTGCGCGAGACCATCGAGCGGCTGGGCCTGACCGAGCGGCGCCATCAACTGGCGGGCCAGCTTTCCGGCGGCTGGAAACAGCGGCTTGCTCTGGCCGCGTGCATGATTCATCAGCCGAAGCTGCTGTTGCTCGATGAGCCCACCGCCGGCGTAGACCCGAAGGCCCGCCGGGAATTCTGGGAGGAGATTCACCGGCGCGCCGGCGAGGGACTGACGTTCCTGATCGCCACCCACTACATGGACGAGGCCGAGCGCTGCCACCGGCTCGCCTTCATCCTCAGAGGCCGTCTCCTGGCGCACGGGACGGTGGCGGACGTGATCCAGCGGGCCCGGCTGACGACCTGGTCGGTCACCGGCCCCGATCTGGCACAATTGGCCGAGCGGTTCCGCGACCATCCCGCCGTCGAGCAGGCGGTGGCGTTCGGCACCATGTTGCACGTGAGCGGCCCCGATGCGGCGGCCCTCGAACAAGCCATCGCCCCCTTTCGCCGGCCACCCTATGAATGGCGCCGGATCGAATCCGGTTTGGAGGACGTGTTCATTCACTTCATGGATCAACCGAACGACCATTGGGGAGGGGCGGAATGATCCGGAGGCATCGCGAATTCTCTCTGCGACGGTTCTGGGCCATCGTGGTGAAGGAGTTCATCCAGATGCGCCGGGACCGGCTGACCTTCGTCATGATGATCAGCATGCCGCTGATGCAGCTCATCCTCTTCGGGTACGCCATCAATTCGGACCCCCGGCATCTGCCGGCCGGCGTGCTCCTGGGCGACCACGGTCCGCAGGCCCGCACGTTGCTGCACGCGATCAGCAACAGCACTTACTTCACCTTCGTTCGGGAGCTCGACACCGAGCAGGAGGCCCGGGAGGCGATCGCCCGGGGCGAGATCCAGTTCATCATCAGTATTCCGGAGGGCTTCACGCGCGATCTCCTGCGCGGCGACCGCCCCACGCTCCTGATCGAAGCGGACGGGACCGATCCCGCGGCCATTGGCAACGCGGTCAGCACCGCCCGCCTGCTGCTGAACACCGCGATGCAGCACGATTTCCAGGGTCCGCTCGCGTTCCTTGCCGGCGTCAAGGACCCCATCGACCTGCGCATCCAGACGCTCTACAATCCGGAAGGGATCACGCGCTACAACATCGTGCCGGGCCTGATGGGCGTCGTGCTGACGATGACGATGATCATGATCACCGGCCTGGGCATCACGCGGGAGCGGGAGCGCGGCACGATGGAAAACCTGTTGTCCATGCCTGCGCACCCGGCGGAGGTGCTGATCGGGAAGATCATTCCCTACATCCTCCTCGGGTACATCCAGGTGGGACTGATTCTCACGGCCGCCTACGGGCTCTTCCACGTGCCGATGATGGGCAGTCTCGCTTTGCTGCTGGCCGCCGCTTTCGTGTTCATCGCCGCCAACCTGGCGATGGGCATCACGTTTTCCACCCTGGCCAAGAACCAGCTCCAGGCGGTGCAGATGGCCTACTTTTTCTTTCTGCCGTCCATCATGCTGTCCGGGTTCATGTTCCCTTTCCGGGGCATGCCGCGCTGGGCCCAGGACATCGGCGAGGTCCTGCCGCTCACGCATTTCCTGCGGATCACGCGCGGCATCCTGCTCAAAGGCAACAGCCTCCCGGAAGTCTGGCCGCAGCTCTGGCCCATCGCCCTGTTCGCCGCCATCGCGCTGACCATCGGCGTCAAACGCTACCGCCGGACGCTGGATTAGCCTCTCCCTGGTTGCCGAGTCGCGGTGGCAACACCTCGAATCGTTTGGACAGATCGGACTTCCGGTCTCGGGACGAGGAGTACTGTGGGGTCAGA
>Ga0315289_10006944_pt1 | contig 16596 bp, 22 predicted proteins | sample YL17G11_40_MG_FD_203452 | JGI IMG/M metagenome (GOLD analysis project Ga0315289, IMG submission 203452) | Sediment microbial communities from Yellowstone Lake, YNP, Wyoming, USA - YL17G11_40 | ecosystem: Environmental > Aquatic > Freshwater > Lake > Sediment | place: USA: Wyoming | collected... | reverse complement strand
ACGGGTTCAGGGCCTTTCATATCATCGGGCAAGAGACAGGCCAGGCATGCGGTTTTCGGCGGATTGAAAAAGCTCACCTGCCCCTGCCACTCGTAAATCGCCCCGTAAACGTAGGGTATATTCAAATCGTAAGACACACGATTTAATATCAGGCGGTCGGGATGATTATCGAGGCCGTCGATTATCAGGTCGCATCCCGAGGCCAACTCGGCTCCATTCTTCTCAGTCAGCTTATCGGAAATGGATTCGATCTTGATTTCGGGATTTTGGGCCGAGAGCCTCTTGGCCGATAGCGCTGCCTTGGGCTTGCCGATGTCCTCGGTAGTGAACAGTATCTGGCGATTCAGGTTGGATAGCTCAACCCTGTCGCTGTCGCAGATACGTAGATGCCCCACTCCCGCGGCCGCGAGATACGTGGCGTTGACACCGCCCAGTCCGCCCACCCCCACGATCAGGACGCGGGCGCTTTTCAGGCTCTCCTGGTTCCAGCCGTCAACGAGAAGTTGACGTTGATACCTTTCCAATTCCGATTTCGATAGGGGCATAGGACAATTGACTTAACCGCCTGAAACGGGCGGCTGGAGAGTAATGGTCTGGCCCTCGGATGGCTTAAAAGATAAATCCTTCATTTTGCCGTCGACATAGACAAGCGCGACATAGGCCGGATCGAGCGAGATCGCCGTGAGGATTTCGCCGATAGTCTGCTCGCTGTCGATCTCGACCTTGCGCGTGTAGTGGTCGATATCGGGCTTGAGCATCGCGCGAAGTTGGCCACCGGCTCTAAGGAAAATTGTCATTAATTAGTCCCTGTAATGCGTCAGGTCTGAGGACCTGACGCCACTTCATGCTAAAAGGCTTTCGGTTTATATCGTTCGCCTCGGACCGTCGGAATGCCATTTGGAAGCGGTTTCCCCAGAAGTCCGAGCTTTTCGATATTATCCGCCGCGAAATCGAGTTTCAAATCATGTAACACTTCGCGGCTGGGGTTGCCATTGTTGTCCCAACCACGGCAGGCGTAATATTCATCGAGCATGGCCTCGATCTGCTCTTTGCTAAGCCCCTTTCCGGCGCTGGGGCCGGTCGGTATTTTGTCTTCCCACGAACGGGCCGGCGGATAATCGAACGTGCGGCCATTGGCCTTGTTGCGTTCGAGGTAATGGCATCGCACCAGGTTCCAGATCTTCTCCGAGGTCTTGAACGCCTCGGCGGCATCGATATTCCAGCCGGTGATGTGATTGAGCGCCTCGACAATCTCCTCCGGCTCGATATCGAGCTCGCCCCAGAAGAGACGGCAGATGCACCAGCAGTCGAACAGCGGCCGGATATGCTGAAGGTAGACCACAACCTTGGCGCGCCCCTCGATCTTGTCGCGTCCCTCGGCCATGTCAACGGTGATTGTCCACGAGCGGTTGTGGTGCGCGCCGATATCGCAGGTCATGTACGAGAGCAGCATCCCCGGGGCGTAACGGCCATCATACCCCGATATCTCCTGCCCCTTAACCTGCATGGCGAACTTCTCGCTGCCCCGCCCGATCTTCTCGGCGGCGCGCTTGGAACCGCCCGAGAAATACTCACCGATCCCACGCCGATGCACGACCATATCGATGAAGTGTTCGGCGTCCTCCACCGAACCCCAGTTAAGCGTATGCCCCTCGAGATCTTCAGTCGTGATCAGGCCGCGCTGGAAACATTCCATCGCAAACGCCACCACGCCGCCGCCCGACATGGTGTCCATGCCGACATTGTCCATCAGCCAGTTCAGATAGGCGACCTGGTTAATATCGGTCATGCCGAGGTTCGATCCGCATAGCGAGCCGGTCTCGTACTCGGGGCCCTCAAGATAAACAGCCTGCTTGCCGGGGATTACCGCCTTGGTGTACTTGCCACAGTTCATCCAGCAGCCGAAACAGGCCTTGTGCGTGATGAGGCATTTTTCCACCAACGCTTCGCCGCTGATGCCCTCGATATTCTCGTAATACGTGGTCTGGAAATTCCGGACTGGGATGACGGCGTTCTTGTTGGACCAGTCGATGAAGAACGCTGTGCCGTATTTCTGCCACGGGGCCATGTTGGGATGAGTCTGCGTGCGCTTGATGATGGCCGTGACATACTCGGTCAGCTTTTGCAGGTCGTGTACCTTGATTCCACCGGTGCCGCGGACCGCGATCGCCTTGAGCTTCTTCGAGCCCATGACGGCGCCCTGCCCGGTCCGTCCCGCCTGACGACCGAAATCGTGGGTGATACATGAGAACCGAATTCCGTTCTCGCCGGCCGGCCCGATCGTGGCGATTTCGAAATCCTCGCCCAGATCCTTTTTCATCTTTGGCTCGCATTCCAGCGATCCCATGCCCCAATACTGAGAGGCGTCGCGCAGCTCCACCTTGTCGTCGTCGATGAAGAGATAGATCGGCTTCGGCGAAATCCCCGACATGATAACCATGTCGTAGCCGGCGAACTTGAGGGCTGGGCCGAGATGGCCGCCCATGTTGGAATCGCCGTGGCCGTTGGTCAGGGGAGAGACCGAGCCGAATTCGATCTTGGCTCCCGAGGGGATAAAGCATCCGCTCATGACCCCGGCGCTCATGATGAAGAGGTTCTCAGGCCCGAACGGATCGGCGTCGCGCGGGACCTCGTCGTAGAGAATCTTGGCGATCACGCCCCGTCCGCCGAACCACTCGCGCATTAGCTTCTCATCGGTGGGATACCTCTTGATCTCCCCGGTGTTGAGATTGATACGCAGCGTTGTCCCCGCAAGGCCGTTAGCCATCAGGCGCTGTCCTTGACAGGCCTGGTGAATACCGTAATTGCGCCGGTGTTACATAGCTCGGTGCACTTGAAACAATTGTCGCAAATGATGACATGCTCTAAATCACGATGCTGGAATATCACTCCGGGCTTGCAGACTGGGATACATTCGCCGCAATTGGTGCATTTTTCGTTGATCACAATATAGGACCCGTCGTCGCGCCGATAGATTGCGCCCTCGGGACAGGCCTCCATGCATTTGCCGCACTGCGAACAGACCTTCGGCTTATATAGCCCCGGCTGCGGGAAATGCGCCTCGATTTTCAGGCCGGCCTTCCTGGGATTTATTTCGTCGTAATGACTGATAGCGCAAATCTGCATGCACAGACGGCATCCGCTGCATTTGCCCGGTGCAACTCTGATTCTCTTTATCTCCATAACGCCCCTGAATAAAAGTTACATTATCAATATATTTGCCCGGCAACCCAGAGGGCGGCCACGAGCACTACAGAAACGATTCTGAACATAACGGCCGGCATTCCCAACCTTCGCAGCAGGGCATAGAGTCGAATGATATTACCCAGGTAATATCCGATATTTATCGTTACAATCGAAATCAGCGACGCGCTCACAGCGTCGGAAAGAATGTACGTGCGAATCCCTGCCCAACCCTGGGCGGCCCAGGAGGCCTCACGCAGAACAAACGTGGCGGTCAGGGCGAAAATGGCGTACGATATATAGACTATAATCGGCGCGGCCACTGCCCGATAGATCGGGCCGGAATCGAGACGGCCTTTGAATGTCGTGTAAGTGATATCGAACACGATCCCGTTGATCATCACCGCCGCGAACTGGCAGGGGAAGAAGTTACTGGAGGCGGTCTTGAACAGGCCGGCGACCAACGCCATGACGATGACCGAGCCGGGAATATCGACCAGCCTTTTGGAGGCGTAGAGGATCATGATGCCCAGGCCAAAGAGCAGCGCCGATTTCTGCGGCACTCCCATGGCGCGAAACAGGTCCCGTCCGAATAACTCCAATGCGCCCCACAACGATCCCAGGAGGAGCACGACCAGGATTTTTTCATATTTTCTCATGATTTGCTCCAGCGATTGACCGCCCACATTCTTACCGGTTCGCATTCGCCACCCCTGAAACGCGACGAAAGAAACTCGCATTAATTACATTAATAAATATATAATTTCGCCCTTGGCAAGCCCAAAATGTGCCTTGTTTTCCAGGGTTCGTAGTTGATTATCCCGTGCAGTCACGTCTCTGCACCTGACGGCAATCGGTGTCTGGTTCGGGGACCCGACACCACCTAAATCTTCAGGCAGGTCGGGGGTTCTACCCCAGACCTTTGCTTAATCCGAGATTGGATTTCAGCGCCCGGGTGGGATCGTATCCTTTGGCCTTTCGCGGCCCCATATTTTCCGCCAGAGACGGCCCCTCTTGTCTTTCTTCTCAGCTTTGAGGGCCCGCTTCTGCTGCCGCTCCTTTTCGAGCTGGACCGCATCGAGCTCCTCGATTTTCTGAAGAAGTCGCTCGACGTTTTCGCGTTTCTCCATCATCTGCCGGAACAGATTATAGTCTTTCAGGTCAAAGACCGCTCCCACGAACGGTTCCAGAAACACCATCGCCTGGCTGCCGATATAGTTCAGCGGCTTGACCGATTCCAGGAATAGGATAGCCGGCACCGTCATCTGCCATTGCACGACCTTTTGCGCAATCTTGCGCAGCATTTCCGCCTCCGCCTCCGCCAGCGCCTCTTTTTCGGGAGGTAGGTCCTGACTCCCCATCGGCGTCTTAAACGGCATCCGGCCGTACCTCACTCTGGCCTCGGGCCTGTTCCAGCTGGCTGCTTAGCAAATGCCGCACGAACGCATCCACCTCGGCCTTGTTGTTCTTGCCGTATCGAAGATAAAAGCCTCGAAAATTCTCCAACCGCGACGGGGACAGAAAGGGTGAGAGAAGAACCCCTCGAGTTTCGGGAATGCATCTGCGGAACGCTGACAGATTTCGCTCTTTGGCAGAGAAGAGATACTTTATGCAAACCCTGGTTCGGTCTACTGTGTAGGTGGTGGGGTAAAAGAAAGTTGAGAGCGAAATCATGAATATCAACCCCGCAATCAGCATCATCACCGGGCTACGGTCCATGGCAAAATAGACCGTTGCCATTATGACGGCCGCCAGTATGATGACCAGAATCGATGCCAGAGGCCTTTCCCTGGCGGGGTGCGAGACCCAGGTGAGCGATTCCATGCGGTCACTTGTCAGATGGGTCCCGGTATCTCTCCCGGCGGATCTTCTCCATCATGCTCTGAAGCTCCTCCGGCGTGAACACTTTCTTTTCCACCAACGTCGATACCAGAGCCTCCAGGGCAAGATTGTTGGAAAGCGTCAATTCGTCGAATGTAACATCGTGTGTCGCTCCCCCAACGCTCACTTTCAGGGCCACGCGTTTAGCCGGGTCATCGGTCATTATCTCTATCCTCTGTCATGCTCTCGTTCATGCTTCCGCTTCTGAATCCTTGAAGGTCCAATGTCACGTATACGAAACCGATTTTCTTGAGCTTTGTCACTACCTTGTCCAGTAGCACGCGGTCGTCGAGGCGCGGCATTTCTTCCTTCAGCAACTCGATCCTGGCAATATTGTCGTGATGGCGTACCCGCAGCTGTGTGAATCCCAGAGAGCGCAGGAATCGTTCAGCCTTGGCTATCTGACTGAGTTTCTCCACTGAAACCTCCGATCCGTACGGAATTCTGGACGACAGGCAGGCCAACGCCGGCTTATCCCAATTGGGGAGACCATACCCCTTGGCCAGCTCGCGGATCTCTGATTTCGTGATTCCCGACTCGGCCAGCGGCGAGATTACTCCCAGCTCTCCAGCGGCTCTTCGTCCCGGCCTCCAGTCGAGCCCATCGTCGGCGTTGGAGCCGTCGATCACATGAGCCGCTCCGACCTCGTGCGCAATCCTCTGTAGCTGCGAAAACAGCTCATGCTTGCAGTAGAAGCATCTATCGACCGGATTGGCCCGATAATTGGGATTGGACAGTTCGTCGGTGTGGACCTCTATGAGATTCACCAGGCCGATTTGTCGGCCCAGTATTCGGCAGTGTTCGAGTTCTTCTGGAAGCAGGGATTCGGAATTGCCGGTCACCGCCCAAACGTTTTCCTTTCCCAGGGCCTCGACCGCGATCTTCAGCGCCAGGGTCGAGTCGATTCCTCCGGAGAAACCGACCACGACCTTCCCCAATTCGCGCATGCGCGAGATCAACTTGTCGCGTTTGATTTCCAATGCGGCTTGCATGGACTACCTTGGCCCGGCCAGTTTTCTCCCGTCAATCGAATAAACCGTGACGTTGTCATTGGCTCGTCCCGTGCCTCTGAACGTTATCGCTCCCGAGACCCCTTCATAATCCTCGATCGAGCTAAGATACTGGCGCATGTCATCGCAATTCCTGTTTCCTTCCTTGATTCCCCTGAGGATCAGCTCCACGGCGTCGTATGTGAGGGCCGCGACTTTATCGGGTGGATGGCCGTAGCTGGCTTCGAATTTCTCGGCAAAACCCTGCCATTTTCCGTCAGCGGCATCGACATGAAAATCGGTCGCGTATACGGCATCGTCAATATAGCGCTTCACCTCGTTTATCAGTTCAGCGGAGCCCCAGTTTTCGGAGCCGAGGAATCTGGTGTGGATCACATGGTATCGTACCTGAGGAATGAGAAGTTTCAAGTCGTCGACATAACCAGGAAGAAATAATCCCCCCAGTTCCACGGGCCAGTCGTCCTGTGGCATGGGATTGTGGGTTTTTGGGTCGAGGAATTTCGAGGAATCGATGGTTCCCGAAGACAGAAGCTCCACCAACCTGGCGAGCAGTATTTCCCGAACAGGCATGATCTGCGGTTTGAAATCTGTGGATCCCGGGGAATAATAGGATGTGAAAATGACCTCCCCTCCAAGCTCGTAGATGGCCTCGGCGAAGGCGTTTGAAATCTTGGTTCCGCCGGCTTCGTCGGGTGAGATGATTGCGAATTCCTTGATCCCCAGGTTCCTGACCGCGTACCTTGCCAGCGCCTGTCCGATCTTCTCCGTTGAGGGTGATAGCTGATATATGAACGGTCCTATACTTGCCAAACCGGTCTCGGAGGCGGTCGGCGTTATCATGGGGATGCCCCGTTCATTCAGAACCACCGCTGCGCTTATCGACGACTCCGAGCGCAACGGTCCCACCACAGCTATAGGTTCTTCCTCCGATAAAGCGGCGGCAATCTTCGCCGCCAGTATGGGATTGCCGGCGGTGTTTCTTGTGAGCAATTCCACTCTCAACGTCTCGCTGCCTTCTCCCTTCAGCGCCAGTTTCGCACCTTCAATCATCGAGCGGCCATAGTCCTGGTATTCGCCGGTGAAGGGAGCCAACAGGCCAATAGCCATATTGGCTTCAGACTTCTCCGCGGCATTCTCGAGCAGCAGCTTGGCCTGCTTAAAATCCCTGCTTCCAGGATGGCGATCCAGAAACGATTTCAAGGCCCTGACTCCCTGCCTGTAATGCCCCGATTCGATCTCCCGTTTGGCCAATGTGAATTCCAGAACTTCGGCCCCGGACGAACCGGGATTATCGCTAATTAGCTTGCCGAGCTCGGCCATGCTCAAGCCGCGGTGTGCCAGCGGCATCAGATTCTCGCGGGCCACGCGAGCCGCGTCCGATTTGGGATCGATATCGGCCGCCAGCAGATATTCATTGGCGGCCCCCGGCAGGCTGCCGGTCTTGAACAACGCATGGCCTTTGAAAAGCCGCGCCTCCGCCAAATACCTGGAACCGGCGAAATTCAATATGAATTTCTCCCAGAGCGTGATGGCGCCATCGTAATTGCCGGCGAGGTAGAGGGATTTTGCGCCCATGAAGTTGAATATGCTATTGCGGCGGTCATCGGGGAACTTCTCCGCCAGAATCGAGAATTCGCGGTAAGCCTCCATGTATTGCTGGTTCTTGTATAATACCAGAGCATTATCGAATCCGTCCACCGGATTGTCGGTTGGGTTCTGGCTCTGCCCCAAGCCTATTACGGGGATTAGAATTAGAAGCGATAAGTTCCTCGTGAATGGCCTCAAGTGAACACCCATTCGAAAATTCCCCATGACCCAGGACCCATGTGACGTAGAATCCCCTCTCATCGCTCTATATTTTCAACTTCATGGCTGTGAAGCACTTCTTTAGCGAGTAGCAATTGGGCGCTTGGAGACTGCCTGCTTGTGCAAGGGAGTTCTTACGGCCGCATGGAAAGATCATAATTTGTAGTTACCAAAATCCTCCGGATTGATCCTTCTCAGACGGTCGCGGAGCGTTTCTTGGTCGGGAAGGCCTGAGCTCTCTCGTTCCTCTTTCTTGAGATTGAAGAGGTCCTCATTAACGTAAATAGGGGCTTTGGCCTTGAGCGCCAGGGCCAGCGAATCAGAGGGGCGTGCGTCGATGCCAATTATCTTGCCGTCCTGCTTGACCGAAATGACAGCAAAAAAGGTTTGGTCGCGTAGCTCTGTGATCTCTACCTTCTCGACCTCGCCACCCATGGCCTTAATCATGGCGTACATAAGGTCATGAGTGAGCGGCCTTTTGGAGGCTATTCCGGAGATTTCCATGCCAATGGCCCAGGCTTCATAGTGGCCTATCCAGATCGGCAGAATTTTCTCCGAGCCGACAGGCGATATTGTGACAACCGGCGAATTAGTCGTCACATCCAGGGCCAATCCACCAATCTGGGATTTCACCATTTTCGATTCTTCCATAATGCCTACCTTTCGTTATGGTGCCCTGGGCCTGAACCGTTTGCTCTTGCCGTCACGGGGCCTCTCTAAATGCTAATACTTGGTCTGCTCCAATTCGTTCCTTCAATACCTGTATTCCCGGCCTGGTCGAGCGGGGCTGGCGTCGCGAGGACGGCTTTCGATGGCCACCGCAGTTCCTCTATCGTGTCGAGCAACGGCCGCGTGAACCTCCGAACGCGATATGGACGCATGCTCCATGGCCCGCTCAGTTGCCCGCGATTTGATGAACTTACCGTTCCAATTCCTCTTTTCTAACCACCCAGAGCTTTACTCCGGCCACCACGTCGTGGGCCAATTTTATCTCTATCGTATACACTCCGAGGGCTTTCAAGGGTTCCTGCAGCAGTATCTTGCGCCTGTCGATTTCGAAACCTTGTTTTTCAAGAAGCGTGGCGATGTTGGCCGCGGTCACGGAACCGAATACCTTGTCTTCCTCCCCAGTCTGCACCTCAGCCGTGAGAGAGACCTTTTCAAGCTTTTCTTTCAGCCCTTCAGCCTCGCGCTTTCTCTTGTTCTCCCTGAAAAGCTTCTGTTTCTTTATTTCATCGATGGAACGCAGGTGTCCTTTGGTGGCGGGCACCGCGAGATTGCGGGGAAAGAGGAAATTCCTGGCATAGCCGTCCGCCACATTAATGACGTTTCCGGCCGTGCCGAGCTTTTCCACGTCGTCTTTGAGGATGACCTTCACTGATAACTCCTTATCGAACTATTCGATGTTTTTTTCATTTGTGTTGGGAATTTCGCGGTCAAAATTGAATCGGCTGTCGGCAAGGCCCAAGACGGGAGGCACTATGACCGACAGCAGCAGCATCAAGTACGTAACGATCTTTATCGGTGCAGGCAGGGAAAGGCGCCGCATGAATGCCTCTGCCACTGCCAACCCGCAAACGGCATAGACATTCCCCGTGACTATGAGCATGTTGCCGCCTACAAATTTCCAGAAGTCGTTGCCGGCAAACGTCGCCAATATCAGCCCGATGGCTGTTGGCAGAAGCCACCATTCACTGGCCTGCCACAGGTAGAACGGACGAAAGCGCGGTACCATGAAACCAAGCTTCGCAGCCACGCTTCCCGCCGCCAGCAGGCTGGACATTACAATTCCCATGAACCCGGCTATGTAAACACCGGGCGATATCTTGAGAAGAAAAACGACCATGGCATCGACGCTCTTGATGAGCTTCTCTCGCCCTTCATCGCCGGGACCAAACTGCGATTCCACCATCTTTGAGAACGTCGGGCTGGCTTCGATTCTGGATGTCAACTCGGTGTTTACGTCGTCCAGGAATCCCGGGATAACTTTGATGATATCGTTGTAGAAAAGGAGTAGAATTGCAATCACCACCAACAGCGGGATAAGCCCGTACCAGACCGTCTTGGCAGCCGATTGGAATCCGCGTGAGGCGGTGCCCATCGCAAAACCCGGGGCGAGCACCAGGGCTCCGAAGGTGCCGATGCCGTAAAACGCCTGCAAATACCCTTCAGTTGCGAACACAACCAGCGCCACTATCACCACCCCGCCCGCCGAAAACAGAGCGGCCCTCGAGTAGCCGAGCCTCGATATTACCAGTATCAATCCCGCGATTGCCGGAATCGATAGGACAGCGTCGAACCCCGGCATTATCCAGAATAACCCGGTGCCCATTATGGCAACCCCAGCCCACAATGATATCCTACTTTCGGCCGATGCCATCGGTTCGTTGTCGCCTCTACTCCCTTGGCTCGGACGTGTACGGCAGAAGAGCCAGGATACGGCCCCGCTTGACTGCCGCGGTCAGGAGCCGCTGATGCTTGGCGCAATTACCCGTGACCCGGCGAGGAATGATCTTGCCTCTCTCCGATATGAACCTGCGGAGCAGGCGTTCGTCCTTGTAATCCACAAAAGTGGCCTTGCTTTCGCAGAAACGACACACTTTTCTTCGGCGTCTTTCCATTCAATCTCCTTCGAGTCTAGAGAATTTGTTATTCTGATTCACTGGTCTCGATGCATTCATCGTTCTCACCCTTGGATTCGTCGAGGCGTTCGCTCTTGTCGAGAAACTGAATATGATGCGCCCTGACTTCGACCAGGCTGTGTCTGGAGCCGTCTTCATGGTCGAGAGTTCGGGATCTAAGTTCCCCCTCGACGTAAACCGCGCTCCCCTTTTTGAGCTTGGATGCGCAGGATTCGGCAAGTTTTTGCCATGCCACCACTCCGACGTAACAGACATCCTCTTTCCATTCCCCGGAATTGTCCTTGAACCGGCGATTCGAGGCAATCCGGAAATTGACCACCGGCACCCCGGTGGTTGTGGAACGGAGTTCGGGATCTTTCGTCAGATTACCCACAATCATCACCCGATTCAAATTCGGTAACCTTGTCAAAGACATATTTTATTCCTGCTGGTTTGTGTATTCATCAAATTGAACTTGATCGTCCTCAAAGCCAGTTTTTACGGCCTTGACCGCGACAGTACCCGGTGACAGAATTGTCAAGAACCTCAACACATTTTCATTAAGCCTCAGGCTTCTCTCGATTTCCGATGACAGGCCGGGTTTGGCCTTGAACAGGAAGAAGACGTACAGGCCCTGGTGATGCCCTCGAATTTTGTACGTCATCCGCTTGGTGCCCCAGCGATCGATTTTCTCGATTTGGCCGCCCGAACCTGAAATCTGTTTTTCGATTTTCTCGATTTCGCTTTGAATAGCGGATTCGTCTAACGTAGGATTAAAGATGATTGTCAGCTCGTAGAGCTTCATGAAACCTCCCTCTGGACATTAATGACTTCGCGCGCTACCGAATTGTACAGCGGCGAAATAGGGAGACGCGCTTTGCGCCCCTTTAGTTTTCGTCTATGGCCCGATTGAATCGAGCCGCTGCCATGTCGTACCCTACAGTCACCCACATCACGGCCGCTTCCGCTGCCCTGGCCACCATTTCGACGGCCGATTCTCGTTCACGCTCGCTCATCTTTTCGAGAACGAATTCCTCCGCCGAGGCATTTTCGGGCAAAGGTCCGACTCCCAGCCTCAGGCGAGGGAACTCCTGCGAACCAAGGTGGTAGATTATCGATGCCAGCCCTTTATGGCCGCCGTCCGAACCGGATCTGCGGAGCCTGATCAGCCCGAATGGGAGATTAAAATCGTCGGCAATCACCAGCATCTCCCCGAGACTTGGGCTCGCTTCCGCGGCATAATCAACGATAGCCAGGCCGGAATGGTTCATGAATGTGGTTGGTTTTAAAAGAACGATTTTGCGGGATGCTGCGCCGATTTCGCAGAAGAAATATCTTCCGCGCCCCGCTTTAAAATTCGCTTTGCCCGCCAAACGGTCGACAACCTCGAATCCGAGATTATGCCGCGTATTATCATATATGGTCCCCGGATTGCCCAATCCTATAATGGCCTTGATCCGGGGTTGGAGAATTTCCTCCATGAAAAATCTAAAATAACCTCCGTCCTCGCAAAGTCAAGTTATTTGTGAGCGGTGACTTTACACCTTGCGCCCGGCCAGGGGCCGTGCGGCGCCCGCGAACTGCGGCCGTCGTCAGGCGATTCAACCCGCACTATTGGCGCCACGCCGCCTCGTCTCGGCAGAAGTCTGCACCGGGCCGAGACGGCCGCGGGCGGGCTTGATGCCGGCTTCCGCAAAAAGTCCCGATGAAGTTAGCGCCAGGATGGTCGGACATGAAGGGCGCCTCGCCAGGTTCGCTCCGGAAGAACTATCGGCGAACGATCGACATCGATTTAACATCGGCTTTAATATGGATACTCACATGGCGGCTTTCTTTCTCGAAGGGACCGGAGAAATATCCTGAGGTTTGGGGACGTAGCTCGGTATCTTTCAAGATGCGGGCAAGGCGAAGCGAATCGCCGAATACTCCCAGTGCGAAAGATTCGGGAATTTCGAAATTCAACTCCGGGGACCTGCCGGAAATGGTGATATCGACGGTGTCCTGGAGATTGCCCAGAGAGACTGAAGTGCTATTGGCGCGGATGTCGAGATTAAGGGTTGAAAGTCTCAAGCCGCTAAAATCGAGCAGCGGCTCATCATCCAGAGCCGTGATATCCGCTCTGAGAGGAATCTTGTCTGTTATTTGAAAACTTGTCCTGGAGGCTGTTACACTGACGCCGAAAATCGCCAGCCGCGTTCGTTCTCGGTTGGTGAATTCGATTCTTTCGATTCCGTTGGAAAGTGTGTGCTCAATCCAGGGGCTTCGTTTGTGATACTCGGTTGTCGCTTTGAAAAGGAGATCGCCGGACGGGTGGAACGAGATTCTGCTTGGTCCGCAGCTGAGATTCAATTCCATGGCTTCAGCCGAGGAGTCGGCCGGGATTTCGGTTATATCTACTTTCCTGCTTTCCGCCTGCCAGACCCACCTTTTCCAGAACTGGTCGGCCTCCCAGCCCCGGTCGCTCTTGGAGTAAGCGGCCAGGATAAAGGCCGCCGCAACCAAGACCGGCGATAGCAGCGCCAGGAAATAAAGCTTTGTTTTTCTAAATATCAACTCCACTCCGATGGCGATAAGGAGCACCGGCCAGAGCGAAAATAGGCGAGGAAAGACCAGCGAATCGAGGAGTTCGAGGTTCAATGCCAGAAAGAGGAGGCCGATCCCGACCCAGATGACGCCCCAGCGAATGGAGCTAACTCTCAATTGCTTTCCTCCCCGAACCGCGGAGAACTATTATGACTCCGACAGCAATCAAGATCAGTGGCCAGAGTTTTCTGAAGGAGAACCAGGCCAGAGAGATGAAGTTTCCGACCAGGAATAGAAACCCCACCACTACCAAGAGTACCCCCAGGAACAAAGCCGCATGGCTCGGTTCCTGGTCGGCGGATTCAGGGGCGGTAGATGATGCTGCACCTTCAGGCTCTTCATTATCGACAACCGATATGTCAAGGGTCCGCAGTGGAACTACGAACCAGAGTATCAGGTAGGCCAGGATTCCCGAGCCGCCGATAAGGGTCAGGCCGACTGCGGCCAGGCGCACCAACGTGGAATCGACACCGAAATATCCGGCCAGCCCTCCGCAGACCCCTGCGACCATGCTGTCTGTCCTGGACCGGTAAAATTTTTTCTCTGTCATCTTGGGCCTTTGGTTTCCGGCTTTAAAGCCAGGTTGTTTACGTTTTGACGATAAACTCCAACGGTGGCGGCGACGAATAACGGATTATTCTTTTTCCGCCTCCCCTGTCATCGGCACAAACCGCACGGGGATGCTGACTTCGCGCTTGAATTTCCCGCTTTCTCTGGTATAGATTTCCAGGGATTGGTAATCATCACCAACGGGGATCACCAGCCGCCCGCCTTCCTTGAGCTGATCCAGCAGTGGTCGAGGCACCTTTTCGGGCGCCGCCGCCACTATGATTCCATCGAACGGCGCGGCCTCCGGCCACCCGAAATAACCATCGCCGCAAAGCGAATGGATGTTTTCGTACCCCAAAAGGGAAAATGTGGATTCGGCCTGTTCCTTGAGCTCGCAGATGATCTCAATTGTGTAGACCGAATCCATAATTTCCGCCAGAACAGCGGCCTGGTATCCGGAGCCGGTTCCTATGTCGAGGACTTTGTGATCCGGTCTGGGGTGCAGTAGTTCCGTCATGAATGCGACAATGTATGGCTGGCTGATCGTCTGGCCGTGGCCGATTGAATAAGGGCTATCCTCGTAGGCGTGTTTCCGCTGCGACTCCGGCATGAAGAGGTGGCGCGGGACTTTTCTCATAGCCGCCAGCACCAGGCTGTCGCTGACGCCTCTGGCTTCGATCTGCGTTCTCACCATATATTCGCGTTGAGCCTGAAAGGCGCTGTCGGGCGGTGAATTTGAATAGACCATAAACAGGATTAGTATCCAGCACATATGACAAATACACTTTTGCCATCATTATATTCAATGCTATCGCGAGGGTCAAGCCTCTTTTGGCTCGTCGGAATATTTGCCAGCGCTCAGCCTGAAAATCACATTTTCTTTGTCAAGATGCTAAGAACCACTATATTTTTGGCGGCAGGCGCCGACAACACCGGGCCAATCGAACGTCAATCATACTGGTATTCCGACAACAATCCCCCCGGCTGGAGTCAATGGCTCTTTAACGACTGGATGATGCGGATGACTTTGCGGCTTGGCACGGGTATCGAAAGCGACATAGTATCCGGGCTTCCCACGAAGATTGCCTTAAGCCAGAATTACCCCAACCCGTTCAATCCGACGACCAGCATTCGCTTCGCCTTGCCCAATCCGACAAGCGTCAAGATCGCAATTTTTAATGCTCTCGGCCAGAGGATTAGGGAGCTCGCCAACGGGCATTATGATGCTGGTTACCATGTGGTCACCTGGGACGGGCGAACCGATGACGGCATTGGTGTCCCTTCGGGCGTCTATTATTACCGCTATTACCGCCTGGATGCGGGAGACTACCGAATATCTAAGAAGATGACCGTCCTGAAGTAGGCGTTCTGAGGCTCCTCGAGCTTTGCGAAAGCTTTGGCAGACGCCCTCGTGGCCGTAAGGAATTAAAGAGAGGGAATGTCTCCTATCCTCTTCCGTTGAGGCGCTTTATTCTGTTGGTGGCGTTAATATGGTCGTCAAGCGAGTACGAGAATACGTGGCTGCCATCGCCGCGGGCCACGAAATAGAGGTATCCCGCTTGGGCGGGAGTCACCGCCGCCTCCAGCGATTTGACTCCGGGGTTGGCGATCGGGCCGGGGGGGAGCCCATAGTTGCGATAGGTATTATAAGGGGAATCAAAATCGAGATCGCCTTTTAGCAACGGCCTGTCAAGCCCTCCCATTGCATAGATCACGGTCGGGTCGCATTCCAGCCGCATCCCTTTGCGAAGTCGATTAAGGTACACGGCCGCAATGAGGGGACGCTCGCTGTCGAGCCTGGCCTCCTTCTCGACCAGCGACGCCAGAGTCACCGCTTGATGAAATGTCAGCCCCAGACGGCCGGCTTTGATCTCGAATGAATCGGGCAGAGATTCGAAGAAATACGAAACCATCTTGGTGACCACTTTTCGCGGATTTTCACAGTAAAATAGATTATAGGTGCTGGGGGCCAGGTACCCCTCGAAATTATCTGCAGCTATCTTGAGGGAATCGAGGTAGTGCCGGTCCGAGACGGCGTCGCGGAATTCGGACGGCTCGATTTCGGCAGTCGACTCGAACAGATTTGCAATCTGGCTTATGGTATATCCTTCCGGAATTGTTACATTGAACGGCGTCGTCTCGCCCCGCGTTATTATCCCGATCAGATGAGAAATCGAACACTTCGGCCCCACCTCATAGCGTCCAACCTTCATAAGCTTGGTTCTGCCCAGCAGGCGCGCGAAGAACACAAATTGCGATTTGGACGAAATCGCTCCCATCTTCTGCAAGTTTTCCGCGATTTGCTCGACAGTCTCGCCCTTCTTGACGAGCAGGTAGTTGGTCTCGCCTTTGAAATCCTTGGTCGGGTGCGGAACTTTGTAGAGGTAAATGAAGACCGCCAGGACGACCAGCAAGGCCGCCATTATAATGTTCAAAACCGGTCCGGGTTTCATCTCTCGCTCTCCGCCTATCCGAGACTATCCAGATAATTCTGCAAAATTAGTATCGCCGCCATCATGTCTATTTTACCGCGGTTCTTGCCGACCTTCTCACCGGCTGCATGAAGCTGTCTTATCGCCTGAAATGTGGTCAGACGCTCATCCACCAGTACTACATCGGCATTCAATTTGCCCTTGATAAGCGCCGAGAAATTCATGGCATCGTGAGCGCCGACTCCATCGGAACCATCCATGTTCTTGGGAAGACCAATCACGATGGTGCTTATGTCTTCGTTTTTCACAATTTCGCGCAAGTCTTCTATCAGTTTCGCCTGATTCTTATACTCAATAACTCCGTATCCCGTTGCCACCTTCAACTGCTTGTCTCCAATCGCCAGACCGACTCGCTTGCTTCCCAGATCGATTCCTATGACTCTCTCGTTCACGCCAGTCATCGCTCCCCGGGGAAAAGCCCCGATTCAACAAAGCGTCTGTAATCTAAAATGGCATCTCGGTGCGCCTGAA
>Ga0315289_10006940_pt1 | contig 16601 bp, 9 predicted proteins | sample YL17G11_40_MG_FD_203452 | JGI IMG/M metagenome (GOLD analysis project Ga0315289, IMG submission 203452) | Sediment microbial communities from Yellowstone Lake, YNP, Wyoming, USA - YL17G11_40 | ecosystem: Environmental > Aquatic > Freshwater > Lake > Sediment | place: USA: Wyoming | collected... | reverse complement strand
CTTCAGCCGTTCGGTCAGCTTCCAGTCCGCTTCGCTTGCATGGGAACTTCCGCCGGGATGGTTGTGGGCAAGGATGAACGACGCCGCGCCCGAGGTCAGGAGAAAGCGGAAGACATTGGTCGGATAGACCGCGCACTGGTTCGTCGCCCCTTCAAGCGCCTCGTAGCCGATGATATTGTTGCCGGTGTCAAGAGCAATGATGCATACGTTCTCAACAGGCAGGGGAGAGAGATACTGTCTGCAAAAATCCCTTACATCCGTCCGGCTTGAAATCCTGATCCGGTTGAAAGAAGGGTTCTCTTTCACATAGGTGAGTCGGTATTTCTGAACGGCATAGGATTTCGGCTGCTCGGCCGCCTGTTCGGTTGAGAAGGGGTCTGTCTGCGTTGCGAAGGTCATCTGGTAGATGAATCGCGGATTGTCGTATCTCGTCAACCATTCAAGCAGGAGCGCCCGATCGATACGCGATATGTCAATGTCTTGATATATGTCGAATGAATAGGGTCGCCCGTGGAGATGAAGATACAGGGTATCGAGCAATGCTTTTTCCGCAACGGCAAACCGAATGCCCTTCTCCGCGCGGAAGCCAGTTCCTGGCATCTACCAGAGTACTGAAACCCACGTTTGACGCCAGTAGAGTGACAGCGCCTGGTTGTGGTTGACAGGCATGCCCGGCACACAACCAGCCATTTTACGGATAGGACCGCACCGTGATTTTTTCCGAAAGCGCCGTTTTTCTGTTTGTCACGGACAGAATGTAGACGCCAGGTGCGAGGCGGTCTGTGGATATTGAAAAACCGGATAGCCCCTCTGCGCGCATTGAGGCGACAGTTTTGCCGTCAAGACTGTTCAGCGAAATTGCGGTAGCCGCTCCAAAACGAGAATGCCCGGTTATTGAATGCCGGCGTATTTCGAATTCCAGAGAGGACGGTGAACTGAACCCCGGGGCCGCCTTTGACGGTATGTTCCGGTTCTCGGTGCCCTGCAGATTTTGCAGGTCAATATCGATGGCCGGCCATACCAGGTTGCCCTTCCGCTGGCCGGCGACATCGTGGTAGGCGCTGAGTTCGTTCGAGCAGAGATCGAGCCACAGCGAGATGCGACGAAATTCGCTTTGGGAGAGAGCAAGATCATGGTGCGTTGTATCGAGGTGCCCCTCTTTGAATAATCTCGAATACCGGGCGCCAAACAATCCGGGAATTGTCCGCGAGCCGCCGATTGCGAAGTCCATTATGCTGCCGTTGCCGCCCCCGTCAAAATAAAAAGCAAAGGGTTCGAGGCTCGCATAGGACATGTCCGGCCCCCTGGCCTGCTGTTTATGGCAGGGAGCGCACCTTGCATCGAACACCGGCTTGACCGTGCGATAAAAATTAACAGGTTCCAAAGCCGGCGGTTCCGGAGTAATATTCGACGGCGGCCGTTGCATGGCGATCCGCTGCGGCATCGCAGGCGTCGCAATCCATTTATCTTCGTGGCACCCAATGCAACTCATCTGCTCCCCGGCATGAACATAGGTGCCCGAGCGCATGGAGTGGATCGCCATACCCCGTTCATCGAGGAGCTGAAAGTAAACTTCTTTGCCTACCGGCGCCTTGCAGTAAACGCTCCCGTCACTTTCGACCGGCACCGTACCGATAGACATGCGGCAGAGTCCCTGTTCACCATAATGCACCTTCGGGTCATCAACGAGCTGCGTAGTTTTAGGAAATACCTGCACGATCCGCATGGATTTGATCGCTACCGCCTGCGGCAGGGGCATATCAGAGACCCTGACGTCCAGGATCGCTATGGTGGCGTTGGGGGAATTCGGTTTAAGCAATTCGCCCTGGCAGGTCTGGGTTGCTAAAATCGTCGGCTTAAGCCGGGCGACCACGGGAATGGGGTCAATGGGTCTGAACTTATCCGCGGCCGTTCGATAAATCAATGTTTTCGCCCTGGCCTTGGCGTCATAGAAATAGATGCCGTTGAGGTAATTGCACAAGTAAAGGTCCTCGGTAAGCGGCCACGGAGTCCCGTATTTTTCCCAGGACTGCTCGGTCCCGACCTCTGCTTCGGGGAACGAAACCTCGGGGGTGAGGCGGGTCAGCTGCGCCTCCAGATTATCGTCCCGTTTATTTACGTCAATCAGTACGAGCGAGCCGAAGGCCTGGCCATGGTGAAGCGCGGCCGTTGCCACGTATTTTCCGGCGGCATTGGGGATGGCGCGGATGTTCATTTCCATCCAGGGTCGTTTTCTGCGCCCATCACCATTGTAAAGATTCAAGGCGCTCGCTTCAGGCAGTGTCGAAAGGGGAAAGGGGTAGTTCCCGTGCCACGAGCGAGGGTCGCGGCCGTCGGGGAAACACTCCCAGATGTGGTGCGCGATGTCGGAGTCCCGGTCGATATAGTCCCAGCGGGAATAGACGATTTTACCGGTATTATCGACGCTCGGCTGCCATTCGTTTGTTTCGTGATAATCAATGCAAAAAAGGTCGCTGCCGTCAGCTTTCATGGAATGCATGGTAAACGTAGGTTTGGCATGGGGATGGCATCTGCCAAAACCGCCCCGGCGCGTGGAGATAAAAACAATTCTTCCGTTGGGGAGCCAGCATGGATCGAAATCGTCGTTGTTGACATCGGTAAGCCGATTGCAGTTGGTCCCGTCAATATTGACGCTGAACAGGTTCCACCTGTTTTTCTGGGTCCAGGGGACCGTTTCGCCCGATGTCCATGCAAAAACAATGGTCTTGCCATCCCACGAAAGGTCGGGCGACAGAAAGGCGCCGTCGCTCAGAAGCATGCCCTGATTCGTGCCGCTCGGTACACGCAACCCGGCCACGACATCGACTTTTTGCGGAGAGGCTGATTTGAATTTTTTCAGGATAAATAACCCTCCGCCTTTCCGCGCGTTGAAAGCGTGATACTGGTCGCACATGTGGTCGCCGTCAAACTCTGCGCCGGAGAGATCAGCCCGTATGCTTCGTTCTATAAAAAGAATATCGTCAAAATCAGCGAGCACGGGATTTGTAAGGGATGGCTGGCAAATGCTGATGGAGGTCATACCAAGCATTATGCCGTAGAATAGACTGAACTGGGCACGAATTCGAGAGTTCATTTTGACACCCCCAGTTTTATCATAGAATAATTCCTCGGCAGTTATAAGTTTTGGCAATAGTTAGGCCGCCAGAAAGGACGACACCGATTCTCAGCTTTGCCTGTTTTTCAGTATTTCCATATACAATGTAGTCACATTTTCCACGATCTGCAGGAGCTGATAGGTAATTCAATTTTCAGACGAATTTGTGCGCATGAGCAAATCCTCTTTACATGCGCTCTATTTTACCGCCCCGCCTCGATCGCTGATGGCCCTGCAACCATGCCTTATTGACTAAAATAGCTGTAGGAATGACAAAAAACAAAAGAAAGGACGTGCCTGGGGCTGGGCGCTGTGCGCGGGGCTGTGTGAGGTGGGTCGAAATCAGATGCAGATGCTTCGACTTCGCTCAGCACGCCGCTCGGTCGAAGCGCCGCATTGAGCTTGCCGAAGTGAACCCATAGTCCAGTACTGGTTCCTCGAAGGTGTCGGGGGCAGGTTCCGGAGGCGGCCGGGGCGCCGTCTCCTTCCAAAGACCGCAGTGGCGTCCCCCGTCGGGGAATTCGAAGCGTCACAGAATCCTCTCGACAACAGACCGCTGGGTGGCCTTCTCAATAAACGACACGATCCGCATTGTCCCCCCGCATGGTTCGACAAACTCACCACAGGCTTTGGACATTTCAGCGGGTCTACACTTCGGCCAGGCTCAGTGCACCGCTTCGTAAACCGCCTTGATGAGGGCCGCCCATGGTTCGACATGCTCACCACAGGTGTCATTCTAAGTTTGCGGCGGTACGGCGTATCCGGTTCATCCATGCCGGTGGCCTGCTGCGCCTTCGGCATGTTCTTCATCTGCAAGCCGCGCGTCTTGATATGCTGATCCTGCCGTCCAATTCCTGCGAGGGACGGCTGCACGACACCATTGCGGCTAGAAATGCAAGGCCGAAAGGCAATATCGGGCGAGTATTCATAAGGATAAAAATACACCGGGCCGGTCTGAACCCCCCCCGGGGTTCCTGCTATTCAGCAGTCACGGTCAACAACGTGCTTGAGGGCCGCTGATTCTCATAGCAGAGCCTGATCCAGTCGGCGCTGCGGCCGACCGCGCTGATGCGGACTTCATCGATAGTGCCTGCGAAGAACTCCGACATACCGTCTGGATGAGACGTGGAGCCGTTATCCTCGGCGCCGAAAGTGACCTCGTTATCGTCTATCGGTGCGTTCTGATAGTATCTGCCGAGACGCGAAACCTCCCTGCCGTTGACATACAGGATCAAGCTCGATCCTGTCCGGACGCCTGCCAGGTACACCCACTGGCCGATGGTGGCCCCGCCTCCTGAGACAGTGCCGGCATTGGGATCCAATTGGAACGAGGGCGTGTTGGCACTGAAGCCGAGAGTCCAGGAGTCCTGCCAGGAGGCGCCGTACTGACGGCCGACCACCACGTTCCAGAATGAGTTCAACGAAGACGGTCGCGCCCATGCGGAAAGAGTTATGCTGCTCGAAATCTTGAGCGAGGCGGCCGGTGACGGTATGAGGACATAGTCGTTGCTGCCGTCGAGGTCAAGTGCCGGTCCGGCGACGCCGGCCACGTGGTCTGCCGAATTCATGTCGCCGCTTGTGGCGCCATGGTTGGCACAGACGGTGCGATCCCTGATTTGGAACGACGGATCCTCGTTCAGATGCCACACGCCCCGGAATCCGTTCGAAGAGTCAAACACCGCGTGCGGTTGTTGGATGTCGCTGCCGGCCGAGGACCATACGAGACGGATATACTGGGATGCATTCGTAGGTTTGATCGAATCGACAAGCACCCACAATTCGGCCCTCCCGCTGTCGGGATCCCATCGCTCAATTTCATAGGGAAGCGAATGGCCGGCGGCACCCTCGAAGTGCAGGCCTGCCGGGTCCTGTGCCTTTGAGAAGTCGAAGGTCGTTGATGTGAGATGAACGAGCAGCGGGAAACGGGTGACCGATGCGGACAGGGCCGACGATAGCAGCGTTCCGTTGAATGCGATGCGCACAGCATAAGTTGAGTCTTGTATGATACGGCGTATATCAAGAACTATCGCCACAGTATCTGAATGGCCCGCCTGATCGGTCGCGATCACTACGAGCGTGTCGATACCGAAAGGGCCGGTCGACGGGTCGATAGTGACGGTAACCAGCCGGGTCGTGTCGACGGTCTCGATGGTGAGGTGGTTTCCGCGCGAAATGGTCACCGTATGGAACTCGGTTGATGTGGGATCCGGGTCGTCTATGGTAAATGTCAGTTTTGCCGGAGAAGAGGTCTCATACAGAACAAGGCGATCGCCGGTGAGGACGCCATCGGAGATGTTTACCGAAAGGGAACATGGGGCGTTGCCTGCTTCAAGCACCGGCAACGAAGTGGTATAGGTAATAAAGCCGATTCCATCTCCGATCCGCAGAATCACGGTATTGTCGCGATGTGCCTGGCTGTCGGCCGGCGTCCAGACGACGGCGTAATTGTCAATCGCGAATCCGGCGGGCGCGGACACCAGTTCCACGCTCGTTACATCTCCGTCGCGGTCGTTGATCCGCAGTGTATCGCGGTAGGTCTGACCGACACGAATCGGCGTGCGGGGGACCAGGCCATGGTCCACCACGGGCAGACGGTTCTGGTACACGACAACGCGTTGTTCGGAGACATTGCCCGCGCGGTCGACCGCTCGCACCACAAACGGATTTCCTGCAAGGGCATGAACGAGCTGGATTTCCACGGACCACATGTACGGGGCATTGCCCTGAGAATCGGCAGTCCAGAGGAACGTGTTGTTGACCGACAGCGTATCGAGTCCCGCGCCTTCGTCGAAAGCGATGATCCGCAGTGTGTCGGAGGATTTCTCGGTACGGAGGTCCGCTGCCGGTTCGGAACCGATACGGATATCGGCGATAGTTGGCGGTCTAAGGTCCACAAACGAAGGGCTGTAGAAGACCGTTATGGTCGTGTCGCGGACCTGAGCGCCGGCGGTCGCGGTGATCGTGATCGAGTGAATGGCGCCCGCAAGGGTCACGGACTTCTCCCAGAGAATCTGTTGCGGAGAAAGGTAGCGGATCGAAGCCGGTCCCTGGGAAGACCCGTTGACCGACACGTCGATGCCGGCCTGCAACGAGTCTGCCGTGAAGTCCTGCAGACGGCCTATGATGTCGAACGAAGTCGATGACGTGGTTGTGGTATCGGATGTGGGTTTGACAAGGGTGAGAATGAGGTTTCCCGAGACAGCGAGGGACGGATCGTAGATGAGATAGTACGCACGGACAGAGACGTTTCCGAGCAGGTCTTCGGCGCGAATGACCAGCGGCACGGGACCGTACGCTTCGAGCGTGTCGAGTTTGTGCAGGACGGTGATCCAGGTCTGGTTGTCGCTTCGATGCATATCCGCGCCGTTCACGCTCACGCGGGTGACGGAGCCGATACCATTGTCGACTACGGACACCACGAGCGAGAGAACCGTATCGCCGGTGAAGAAGGTGTCGGAGTCGCTTGCGGGAAGGGAGATGACCGGCCCCACGGTGTCGTCGAGGGCAAAGGTGAACGCGCGGGCGGGGGAGATGTATGTTTCGCGCGCATCGGAGACCCACAAGAGTCCATTGCCGGATGCGGTACGGATACCCGAGAGCATGGTATCGGCTGTCGCCTCAGGCACAACGATGACATCGGCCGGTGTGAACTCCCAATGGTAAAGAACGTCGTTGTCGTCGACCCTGGCCGTGGAGAGGGTGAGGGGTTGGCCCAGATGCGCCAGAATCGGCGGGCAACCGAGCGGCGACCAGGCCCGGACGGAGAGTTCCTCGTAAACGACATCGCCGTTTGTGCGATAGGTGCTCAGGACAAGAGTTATGGTGCCGGTGTCGGCGAAGGACAGGACCGCGTTCGCGGGAGCAGAGGAGGACCAATCGACATCTCCCTTTCGCCATGCGAGGGTTTCTCCGAGACGGTTTCCAGGGGCGGAGAGCACGACCGAGTCGACCTTTTCGCGCAGAGCGATTACGATCAAGAGCGTCTCGGCGGAGAATATCTTGACGGAATCGCCTTCAGAGAGCAATCCGAACGATCGGTCGACAATATGGGCGCGGGCATTGGACGGGTCGGCAAAGGGGTTGTACTCATCGGAACAGAAGAGCGCGGTTGTTGCGGCAATGCACAATCCGAGGAGTGCGAGAGTACGGAACTGAGGTGGGCGGAGTGCGGTCACGGCTGTGTCCTGGTGAACGTGATGAAGGTGCCGTCGGGTCTCTGCGATTCGTAGTCCAGAGCCATCCAGCCGGCGGAACGTCCGACCCGCGAAACGCGGACCTCATCGAGCAGTCCGTAGAACGGTTCGTCGGTTCCCAGATCCCCGACACCGATATAGACGCTGTGCGAAGGGGTGGACGGTGTGGTATTCGATGCCGAGAAATCCACATTCTGCGCCAGCACCTGGGTTCCATCGATGTACAGTCTGATTGTATCGGCATCGTACTCGAACACCGCCGAGACAAAATGCCATTGACGCAAGCCAAGCAGTGAAACGGACTCGGCGGCCGTTCCGACGATGAGATTGTCGGTTACGCGCGCGTAGGCGCCGAGAATGCCGGGATCCATAAGCGACAACTGGGCGCGTGATGCCTGCGTGGCAGTGCTCGATGCGATCGCTATGGACATGATGCTCTGGAAGACGCCTGGAGGCGACGTGTCCTGCTGGAATGCCCAAGCACTGATAGTCGCCCGGGAAACACTGGAGAGAATGGAGAGGCCCGAGGTCACGCTGATGCGGTTGGTGGTTCCGTTGAACTGCCGCGCGCCGTCGATGGCCCCCGCAGCCGCCGTGGTTCCCTGGTTGACACCGTCGTAGTGATGCTGCGTGGCATCGGCAAATGTCTCCCCCAGATGCCACACGCTGCCGAACCCGTTGACCGTATCGAAGACTGCGGCGGGATCGGCGGGCGGAAGATCCTGGAGCGTGTCGACGGTCAGCATGATCCACTGGGTATCGGTTGCGGGCCGGATGGTGTCGGCAAGGACCCACACCTGCGCGTTTGCGCCGGCGGAGTCCCACCGGTCGATTTCATGCGGCAACACGGTGCCGTCCGGGGTGGTGAATCGCATATTCTGCCCGCGACCGGCCGCGGCCCCAAAAACGAAATTCGTGTCGTTGAGAGATACGAGCAACGGATAACGGGTGACGGGCGCGGTGAGGGCAATGGGCAAGGTGTTGAGGAGAAGCCACGTGCGGAAAATGGCCGGGGGAAGCGGCGACCGGGTCATGATGATGACCCGGAGGATGTCGCTCGCACCCGCCCTGTCGGATGCTGCTACAACGACCGTGTCGGCAGTTGCGGCGGCTTTCTTTGGATCCACGACAACCGTGACGCTCCGAGCCGTGTCGGCCGCGGTGACGGTTCGCATGCCCTGATGGATGACGGTAACGGTGTGGTTGTCAAGAAACGGCGGGTCCCGATCGTAAACGGTGAACCGGAGGGTCACGGGGCCGGAGGTGTCGGAAACCGTCAGAATGCCGTTGTCAAGCACCCCGGCATCGGCGGACACCCCCAGCGAGCAGGGCGCGTTCTCGGCCTGGAGAACCTGAAGCCCGAACGAGTACACCACCGTTTCGAATCCGTCGTAGAGTGTAACAGAGATGGTTCGATCGGTTCCCGCCTGACTGTCGGCCGGAGTCCATGAAAGAATGTTGCCCGAAATCGAAAGTCCTGTCGGGGCGGACTGAAGGCCGACGACAGCATTGTCACCGTCGTCGTCGTAGATCACCAGCGTGTCGCGCCATTCCCGGCGGGCGCGGATGGGCACGCCGCCGATCCGGGCCCCGACCCGGGGACGTCGGTTGTACAGGGCCACGCCCCGGTCCACCGACGCATTGCCGTTTCGGTCAACCGCATAGACAACGACCGGCGTGCCCTGCGGCGAATGAGCCGGGGTCAGGGTCGTGATCCATCGGAAGTGCTGTCCGACGACAGATTGCGTGGCGACGCCGTTGATGCGCAAAGTGTCGACTCCGACGCCCTGATCGAATGCGATAACGCGGATGTCGATGGGGGATTGGTCCACGATCAGGCTCGGACGGAGGTCCTTTCCGTTCCATGACACATCGGCAATTACCGGGGGAACGGTATCGACCGCGGAAACCGCATACTGTAACGTGAGCAGGGTATCCAGGCTGAATCCCTTCAGAGGGTCGGAGAGGGAGAGGTGAATGGTGTTTGACACCTGGGGAAGCGTAACATCGCAGCTAAGGAGCGCACCGTCGGCGCCGCCGCGGAGCGTAAACGGAGTGTACGAGGAGTCGTTGACAGAAATGGCCACGGTCGCATGGACCGAATCCCCTGTTTCATTCTGGACGATTGCGATGACCGTCAGGTCGCGCGACTGATAGACCGATTGGTTCGTGGACGGCGAAATCAGTCGGATCGTGAGAGCGTTGAGATCCGAGACCGTGTCGTTGTACAAGACCCAGAAAGTGCGGGAGCTGTGATTGCCGAACTGATCGTCGGCCCACACCGACAGAGCAAGCGGAACCGATGACGCCCCGATCAAGCCGGTGACTCTTTTCGAGTAGATCGCGCCGTCCTGCTCGTCGAACGAGGCGCCGTTGATCAAGGCCTGGCCGATCAGCCCGAGTCCGGGATCTTCGATCCGTGCCCTGAACAGCATCACCGAGTCACCCGTAACGATGGTATCCGGGCCGGCCTGTACGATTCGTGTTGAGGCAAGCGAAATGAGCGGCGGGGACGTGTCGTTGAACGCAAACGCGAAGGTGGCGGCGGGGGAGAGTCGTTCGCCGCGGAGGTCGGCCACCCAGAGGCTGCCCGTTCCCTGCTGCTGAGCGGAAAGCGGAACCGGCGATTGGGTGACCGGAAACGCGCTCTTGACAGCAGCATATCCGCCGAACGACCAGTGATAGTACACATCGTGGTCTCCCACCGAGTCGGTGGCAAGTCTCAGGATGTCGCCGTACATGCCGTTGACTGTCTGCTGACGGAGCGGTGAGATGGCCCGTACCCGCAGGGCCTCGACAACCGTTTCGCCGCTGGAACGGAAGGTGAGGATCCGGATGTCGATGAGTCCGGTGTCGGTCAGCGAGATCGGGATGGGGTAGGGGATCGGTTCGAATGGCGCGCCCGGGATGTTGCGGAAGACGGTGGTGTCTCCGGCGCGGTTGGAGGGAGCGATGACTGCAAAGGAATCGACTTCCTCGCGCAGTGCCACCACGACCCGCATGGAGTACGTTGTGAATATCCGCAACGAGTCGCCTTCAGCGGCTGTACCGAACGAACGGTCGATCACATGCACGGCTGCGTTTGACAGATCGGCAAACGGGTTATCCTTGTCCGTGCAAACAAGCAACAGCGGGGAGAGTGCCAGTGCCCAGCGGGTTGCACGGCGCAGGTGGAGGAGCGGATCGGGACGTCGGTCCGGTTTCATCGAAGCCCCGGTGAGGTGCATTGCGGGATCAGGTTAGAACGTGAACGACCAGACCAGTCCGACGGTTCCCGCCAGACCGATGCCCGACCAGAGAAGCAGGAAACCGGTGTCGCGGTTGCGCTGTGACATGGCTGCATCGTATTCGGCTGACGTGTTCCGGACGAGATTGACTGACTGATAGACAATTTGATTTTTCTGGAGCAGGACTGGAGCGGGGTGGTCGTATGAATAAATTTCTTTCCATTCGATCAAATTCAGGCCTCTCATAGTCGACTTGCCTGGCCGTCCGCCCCCACCTCATTGAACAAAATAGCTGTCGAAAGGAGCAAAATCAAGACAAAAGACAAAACGAGCGCGTGGGCGCTGTGCGCGGGGCTGTTTGAGGTGGGTCGAAATCAGATGCAGATGCTTCGACTTCGCTCAGCACGCCGCTCGGTCGAAGCGCCGCATTGAGCTTGCCGAAATGAACCCATAGTCCAGTACTGGTTCCTCGAAGGTGTCGGGGGCAGGTTCCGGAGGCGGCCGGGGCGCCGTCTCCTTCCAAAGACCGCAATGCCGAAGGATCTTCTCGACCACATCCGACTGGTGTTTCTCTATTAATGACACTATCCGCATCGACCCCCCCGCATGGTTCGACAAACTCACCACAGGCTTGGGACATTTCAGAGGGTCCACACTTCGGCCGGGCTCAGTGCACCGCTTCGTAAACCGCCTTGAACAAATTTAAAGCCTTCCCCGATAAAGCTGCGCTCGTATTCAAGAGGGTACGCTCGCTCGATCGATAGAAGCAAGAGGCCTCCCCTTGCCGGTCAATTCCGCCCCCATCTGCTTGATTCTCTCAGCGATATGCAGGCCGTCTCGGTGATCAGAATATGGTCCAGCAAAGGCAGGTCCAGCAATTCCCCGGCCTTTTTCAGCCGTTCGGTCAACTTCCAGTCCGCTTCGCTCGCATGGGAACTGCCGATCGCGAACATTCGCATTGAGGCTTGAGCCGATAAATCGCCGGGCTTTGAGCTTACAAGCATTGATGGATCAACGCCGGGCAACGCCGCCCCGGTTGACCAGCGAGCAGGCACCGGCGATATTGCCGTTGCGATGCGCGGGAAGCGGTATGTCGCCAAGTATCGCATGGAGTCCGAGATATCCCAGTCGTGAAAACCCGAAGTCGATGGTGGTGAAGGGCATACCCTCGGTTTCGGGAAGGTTATCAAAAGAGATCAATGAGAGTTGTCGCGGGACCGAAATTCCCGCCGCGCGGCACCAGGAATAGAGCTGGTATGCCATCCGATCGTTCATGGATATCAAAGCAGTGATGCCGGAATTGATCAGGCACGCGATTGACGGCGTGCGCTCGATAAGAAAGCGTTGCAGCGATCGGACGGTCGCCGCTTGCCGTGATGACGCCTTTTCGCGGGCGTATTGTTCGATCCGGCGGGTAAAAGTGACGAAATGTATGACGTTTATTTCCACGCGCTGAAAATCCCAGAAAGGCTCGGAAAGTTCACTGCATTCTATCCGCATCTCCGGATATTCCTTCCGCGCGACGGCCATCGTCATTTCCCTTCGCCGTGCGGCCCAGTCATATCCCGGATCATTATAAATGGGGAACCCGAGAACACGATGACCGCACTGATGGCAGTGATTTAACGCAATGCGCATGGCCGATTCCTCATCAAAAAAAAACCTGAAATATTTGCGGTGCAAATGCAATGAATCGCGGGTAAAATCCTTCCGAATGTCGGCGGAATCGAAGTATACAACCGGCGTTCTTCCGGATGCGGACAACGTGCGCACCCATCCGGGGAACAGCTCCGGCTCCGGATCCAGTTCAATGACGATGGCCCCCAGGTATTGAGCGCCGAGACGTTCGATGAATTGTTTCACTTCGTCGCTTCCGCCCGGCGTCAAAGGACTGGCTTCCTCGGGTTTTTCACGGAATACAATGGACAGGTGAATCCCCAGGCGGGCGGCTTCGGACCGCATGGAAAAAAGAAATGGTGACAGATGAGAAATATTGTACGCGATTGTCGACGTGTACGGATTTCGATACGCCAGCAGGATAACAGGGTGATTTTCAACCGGATTTCCACGCTCCATGCTCCCCGTCGGCAGCGCACGCCGCCCCGCGAACCATCGTCCTTTCTCGCGAAAAGCATGGCCTGACCGCGCCAGAATCCTGAACGCCGCCGCTACCGTTGAAGGGGCCACGCGATTGGTCACTACGAAGTATTCGAATTTCGGCAGCGGAACTCCTGCCTGGAGGTCTCCCTTTCCCAGCACTGCCCTGATTTGGGCGGCAAGGCCGCGCGCCGCATCTCCCCGCTGACGCGCCGGTGGAGATCCGGGAAGAGAATCAGGCGGAAACGATGCCGCAAATCGCGCGGGATTTTGCTGCTTCAGAAAATGGACGGCACACCATGCGGTGCGATAGGCAACTCCATAATGCGCGGCTATTCGGCGGATCGAAGGCAGACGGCACTGTTCCCGGTTTTTGCAGTCATTGACAATCCGTTCAGCAAGATCCTTGAACACCAGCATTCTCATGCATGATCCTCCGGCATCGAGAGGGCAAAAACTGCATTTTCCAAATTATATCATTCATATCATTCGAGAAGCAATAAAAGTGATAAAGTAGTCCGCGGTCTGTCCTATCCGCTACTTTATCAGGCAGCAACCGGGCAATTCGCGCATATCAACAAACAGAAGGGGGGCCCATGCGCAGTTCAAGGTTACTGGCATCTGCAGCGATCATTGCGATCGCGATTTTTTCCGCCAGCGCCATCGACGGAAAACATATCAACGGCCGCGCTGTTTCCGCACAATGGCGATGGGGACGGCTTAATTGGGGGAATCCGCCGGGATGTCCTGAATGCGGGATACGTTTCTGGAAAGGATCAATCGATCTTTTCACGATCGCCAACGGTCGCGTCAGCAAAACAGATACGCTTTTCAACCGCAAACTCGGCTTTGCCTACTATCCGGCCTTTGATATCACCGGGACCAAAGTCGCCTTTTTCCGATACGGCACCGGATCGCTCGGAACAGTCAATGGCGGAAAGAACACCATCGCAGCGATTGATATTGACGGCAACAATCTGGCAGACCTCTGCACGACTCCCGGCTCAATGGATTTCGGCGAATCCTGGGGCGGCCTGGATTGGCCCGCGGGAGACTGGATCTACTACACGCTTCCGCAGGCTGGCAACAGCGGCGGGTCCGGATCCGTAGAGATCTGGAAAGTCAACTACCGTACGCATGAAAATGTGAAAGTTTTTAAAACAACCGACAATACGGGCATCAACATTCAGTGCCATTTCTATCGACGATGGCAGCTTGATCTGGCCGGAGACAAAATGGGCGCGCAGGGCCCGTTTCCGGAATACCTGTGTACCGAAAAACCGGCCGGCCTGAACGGTGTGTGCAATTTCCCGCTTCCCAATGGCAATCTCAGTGCCGCGAATGCGATAGGCTTTTGCGGATGCAACGCCGCTATTTCAGCAAGCGGGAATTTCGGGAACAATTGGTGCGGAAGTCATGCGAACCTGTATATCAACCATGTTACCTGGGCAAGCAACAATTTCACCAGTATTACTGTGACGCTCGATCAGCTTGCGCAATGGTCTGGTGACAGTTTTGGGAGGGATGCCGAACTGGTGCGCTGGGCAGTGAATTCTGATAAATGGGTTTTGCAGCAGGCAGGCTGGTATGGCCATGCAGACGATAATTCGTGGGGCAGCAATATGGTAGCGGGAAACTGGGTTGACCAGGCAGCCATCAGGATTTCCAATAATCCGAAACAACCGCAGAACAACAATGTGACCGGCGGTGGCGACGGAACGATTTATCTCGGCAACGAAGCAGGGGACCTATGGGTGGATGGCGGCGCGGAAAACGCCGGCAAGTATGAGGACGAAGCAGGCGTCTGGCACGCGGTCCCGGGATACGCGCCCACCGGCGTCCGGTATATTCCTGTGTCAACCATGGTTTCCGGACGCGAAGCGGTATCTGTAGGCGCGGCAGGATCGGTTCGCATCGATCTTCCATCCAACGCCAGCGCGTCCATCGCGGTCCATGACGTGCTGGGGAGAAGCATCCGGACACTCGCCGCATCCGGTCCGTGCATGCTTCCGGCCGGGACCATCAATCCGGGAATGTACATTGTCAGCGCGCAGGTGAACGGACGATCGTTCTCGACTATAGCGAACATCCCGCATAAGTAAATGCGTGCAGTCCCGGCGAAACCGGCCGCGTTTCCCCCCGAGGGTCAAGACGCCGGGACGTGCGCATGAAACGCTCCTGTGTATGGCGCGAAAGCAAAACGCGGTCCGCGCTCATCCACAATCTCCAGGAGCTCCACGAGTGCGGACCGCGAAGCCGCAGCTTCTCCATCGGTTTCGAAGTTGTCAGCCAAATAATGAGTGATGCCCTGGAACGCCGCAGCGTTAAAAGTAATAAAGCATCCCCGTCCCAATTGATCTCCGTGCAAGACAAAATTCCCTTTACCTACGAGGGTGCGCCCGGAAGCCCGTCGGTGGTCCAGCAAGAGAAACCGAGCAAGAATTTGGGCAAAACTCCTTCTTCGCGCGCCGCCACAGCCGGAAGTGGGACTAACGATAAAAAGGTCTTGAGAATATCTCTGGCATCGACGGGGATTGTGTTAGTCGGTTTAGGTGTGGTTTTTACCGGACGGTATGCTCATGAGGTCAGCGTTTATAAAGATATGCAGAAAAATCCTGCCAAATATGCGGAGCAACTGAAACAAGATCCCGATCTGTGGAACACCCAAATCTCTAAAAAGCAAAACGCCGGAATTCTTGCGGTATTTACCGATGTTGCCGCGGGATTATGCGCCGTGGGATTTTGACTCACCTACGTGTTCTGAGCTAACCCGGCTAAGCCGGAACCAAACAAGAGTTGAACACGGATAACGCGGATTTGGTCGGATCTGCACGGATCAAAACCGGATTGCATAGCAAACTTGGATTTTTTCTGCCTTTTCAGGTTCAATTCTGATCTGCGTAAATCCTGATAAATCCGTGAAATCCGCGTTCTGCTCTGAGATTTTCTTGCCTAATTCCTCATAGGATAGGCCTGAGGGAAAAAATTTCCCACAGGCGCAAAGAGTAATTCCCGGCTATTGATTGCAGCCGATGCAAAACACTTCGCGAGCAACGCCATCGGCCCCCAACTTGCAGGAATCGGCGGGAGAACCGGTCCGTTGCATGCACGATCCACCTATCCCTGCATTTCCAAAGGTAAGTGTGTTAACCGACTGGAAATCGGCATTAATGGTACTCTTTGACGTGGTATCGATAAGAATAGCGACCGATATTCCTCCGGCGCCACCGCCACCATTGCGTCCATTGCCGCCCTTCCCGCCGGTTCCAGCTTTATAATTGGGTGTGTTTGGGGGCGAAGGATCAAGGCCGGTTCCACCAATCCCAAAAGTACCACCGTGTCCGCCATCGCCTGCTTTATTGGATATAAATGAGTTGCGAAGAAGTCGAATGCCTATGCATTGCGAAATCACACTCCCTATTGAGGCGCCGCCGCCGAAACCGCCTTGGCCGCCTTTCCCTCCTCCTCCGCCTGCGCCACCTGCTTCACCGGTCACTCCCCAGAAACCCCCTTCGCCTCCGCCACCGGCGCCGGATAACCCACTATCTCCAAGCGACCCATTGCAAGGAATATATTCACCGTTGCTCAGGACCACCGCAAAAGGAGCGCCGGCCCCAGGGTTTGCTCCCGTGTCTCCGTCCGCGCCATTTCCACCTGCCCCGCCATAAACAGTGCCACTGCGACCTGCCCCACCTGCTCCTCCTTTTCCCGGAAGACCTTTACCATCGCCTCCTCGCCCGCCGGTCCCCGGCCATGCAACTTGAGAACCGCCATTGCCACCACCATATCCTGCACCATTTTTGCCATCAGCTCCTGCAGCACCCACCGATCCGGGCTGAGCAATATCACCGGCTATCGAGCAATCGATAATGGTCATGGTCGAACATTGATACATTTTCAACCCGACCGAATTTTGACCCGGATTTATGGCACGAGCCGCAAGAAAAACCAGCTTGGAAAGGGTAACCC
>Ga0315289_10006939_pt1 | contig 16603 bp, 12 predicted proteins | sample YL17G11_40_MG_FD_203452 | JGI IMG/M metagenome (GOLD analysis project Ga0315289, IMG submission 203452) | Sediment microbial communities from Yellowstone Lake, YNP, Wyoming, USA - YL17G11_40 | ecosystem: Environmental > Aquatic > Freshwater > Lake > Sediment | place: USA: Wyoming | collected... | reverse complement strand
CGGAGAGGGCAGGCTGATCTCCTCAGCCAACTCGCTCGACTCTTCTACGGACGTGCGCAGGATCTGTCGGACCCGGTCATTCCTGATGATCTCGTGGTAGGTCTTGCCAAGGAGGTCGCCATTCCTGATGCCGAGCATAGCCCGAGCGGAGGCGTTCATCTGCATTATCCGGCCCGCATTGTTGACCATGATCAGACCGGCGTAAACACTCTCGATGATGCTTTCGAGCTCTTCCTTCTCTTCCAGGACCTCGCGGTACATCTGGGCGCTGGCGATGACCGATGCAGCGTTCTTCGAGAGCCGGGTCAGAAGGTTGACGTCCTCCTGGATGAAGACGTTGCCGTCGCGCTTATTGAAGACGTGCAGCACGCCTATGGTCTTGGTTTCGATGACGCGGTTCGTATCCTCTTCGCGCTTCTCGATGACGAGCGGGACACAGACACCGTTCCAGATGTTTAAGATCCCAACATTCTCTTTGACCGTCCGGGGATCGTTCAGCGCGTCGTAGAGTATAATGGGTTTCTGATCCCGGAAGACTTCTCCGGAGATTCCCTGGGTGGCTCTGATGCGGAACTTCTTGATCTCGTCGTCGGTCAGGCCGAAAGCTGGCTTCGTGGAAACCAGCTCGCCCGTCTCCTTGTCGAAAAGCATGAAGACACACTTCTCGGCCTGAAGGATCATGGCGATCTTGGTGACGAGGCGCTTGAGGGTCTCTTCGAGTTCCGCGAGTGGAGCTGGGCCTTCCGCGACTTCGGAGGCGCGGAGCTTCTCCTCGAGCTGCCTGTTGGCGCGCTCAAGGGCCACAACCGCGAGCTTCCTCTCCTCTAACTCCCTCTCAAGAGCTTCAATGCGTCGTTTGAGGGGATCAGTTTCCCGATTACTCAAAACCTCTACCTCGCTCATAGCTGCATGCCGACCCTCTCACCTTGCAGAGTGACGGTGGGCGCGCGGGCAGGGCGAACAACCCGCCGTGTGCGCGGCCGCGAGGGGTCACCGCGCCTGCGTCGAACCGCATTGGCCGTCCCTGCCTGGGACTTTGGCCTGGTTCGTTCCGAGGAATTATACCCAACTAATGTATTATAGCACGCCCCAAGCTGCCGGTCAACGGCGGGGCTGACCTTGTCTGGTCCACGGGCGCCATGCCCCTCGTACTTCGTATGACTGCCCTTGGGCCATTTTCGTTCCCACACTTGGCAATCGGGTCAGCGTCAACCTATTTTCGGGTTTGCGGGGAAAAAGCTGGAGAAGGGGAACGTTCGGGAAGAGTAACGTTCGGACGTTCGGGAAGAGTAACGTTCGGGATGGATTTGAAATCCATCCCGAACATTGGGAGGTGCGGCTGCGCGGCATCATGTCATTCTGAACGAAGCGAAGAATGACATGAGAAATCCGTGCTAGAATTTCCGCACGTTGTAGCTTATGCCTGCGGTGAAATCCTTGAAGTCCACAAGCCCGACATCCAGTCTCAGTTCGTTGGTCAGGGCCAGGCGGGCGCCGCCATTGAGGTGCATGTCCTCCGGTACCATGCCGCTGCTGAGGTACTCGAACATGGCGGAGAGCTTGGGGGTGAGCGTCCAATTGAGGCCGACAAACACGCCCTTGAGCACGCCTGTGCCAAATCCCAAATAGCCGCGCAGAGGCTTCGACTCGCGTCCGGCGACCTCCTCGGCCGCAGCCGTGAGGTTCTTGGCGAACGCGATGTAGAGGCCGGGGTTGTCCGGATCCAGCTTAGCAGCAGCATCTACCACGCCGATCGTAATTGAGGGCCGCTCGATGGTCTCCGGGGACAGCCGATACTTGGCGTTGACCAGCGCCTCGGTGCCGCCGTCACTCACCACTCCTCCACTTATGGACAGGTTCGGGACAATCCCCGTTTCGACGGTGAAGAAGTTGAGATTGTTCGAGCTGTCGCCAGGGTTTACTATAACGTGGTAGGCCGGCGAGATGGAGCCAACCGGGTGAATGATGTCGTCCGGCACCTCGATCAGTCCGCTTGTGCCATAGAGGTTGGGAGCGGCGGCAGCCGGGAAAGCTGCCCACAGGATCAGTGCGGCCGCCAGAAGGGCCGCCAGTGTCAGTTGTCTCAACGATTGTCCTCCTTTTCTTGTTCGTGGGGCAACCGGCCGCCCGGCCGCTCGAGTCTCCAGGTTTCCTCACGCGCCGGACAGGTCCGCGTGCTCCCCACGCTTTTACTCGCAGTTGCGATGTGCTTGCCCATGAACTCTCGGGGCGCATCACCTCCAGATGTGGCAGTTGGCGTTGTCCCGAAGCAAAGAGACGCAGGCCAGACTGTCAGATTGCCTGCCACGCGGCGCTGCCAAGTTCACGGGCCTCCCGATCCCACCCCGATTCTGCAGCAAACGCCGACGTCTTAGTCCCAGGAGCATCGTGTGTCATCGCCGGGGCCGAAAACCCTACGCACGCTGAGCTCGTCGAAGCGTGCGGGTTTGAAGGAGTCCCGGAAGACTGAAGTCTCTCCTTAGGCCGGGACTGGTTGACAGAAAGCGCTAGATAGTTTATCATTGGCTGATAGTCATGGTATGATTTGTATGACATCTCATCCATGTCAGAAAGAGGTGAGCAGACTGAAAAAGCATGACCCGCGCTCGCTGGAGAAGATGTTCTTCGGCTCGGTGACGGTGGGCGAGCGCGGGCAGCTCGTGATTCCGGCACAGGCTCGAAAGGAGCTTGACATACACGCCGGAGACAAGCTGCTCGTGATGGGTCACCCATTTGCCACCGGTCTCGTCCTTGCCAAGATTGATTCAATGCGCGAGTTCCTTTCGGCGTTTCTTGAGGGACTGAGTGGGATGGAGAAAAGGTTCGATCGCGCGAGTCTGGGCGGTGCGCCGCAGCGCAGGCGGCGTACGCCCGCAGAGTAGACCCACAGGAACACTGGAGCGGGAGTGGAAGTCATAGTTGAGGTAAGCGGCCTCAAGAAGCGCTTCGGCAGCGTGTGCGCTGTCGAGGGCCTCGACCTCACTGTCGAGCGAGGGGATGTGTTCGGCTTCCTGGGCCCAAACGGCGCGGGGAAGAGCACGACAATACGGATAATGGTCGGCCTGGTCCGTCCGTCTGGCGGGACGGTCCGCCTTTTCGGGCGCGACGTCTGGCATGACCGGGTGCGGGCTTTGTCAAAGGTCGGCGCGCTTGTCGAGAGCCCTGGATTCTACAAATATCTCTCGGCACGCCAGAACCTGTGGCTCTTCTCGGAGCTTTCCGGCGGGGTGAAGCGGGAGGCCATTGAACTCGCTCTCGCACGGGTCAGCCTGGAGGGCCGCGCCGACGACAAAGTGAAGACCTACTCTCACGGCATGCTGCAGCGACTGGGGATCGCGCAGGCACTGGTTTCAGAGCCGGATCTGCTCATACTGGACGAGCCCACAAGCGGACTGGACCCTCAGGGGATGAAGGAAGTCCGCGAGCTCATCCTGAGCCTGGCCAGAGACCAGGGGCTGACTGTGTTCCTCTCAAGCCACCTGCTGCACGAGGTGGAGCAGGTCTGCACGAAGGTTGCGGTCATCCATCGCGGCAAGAAGATGGCGGCGGGTCCGGTTTCGGACCTTCTGCACAGCAGGAAGAGGCTGCGAATCTCCGTTGGAAGGCCGGCGGAAGCGGCCGCGGCGCTCGAGAGACTGGACTTTGCTCAGGTCTGCGAAGTCACGGCGGACTCCATCGTAGTTGAGGCGGACGACGGCCGTGCAGCAGAGGTCAATAGGGCGCTGGTGATGGGCGATTTCGACGTGAGTGCTATCGTCCCAGAGACGATGTCGCTCGAGGAGTTCTATTTCTCGCTGGTGAGAAGTGAAGACCTGCATTAGACTTGAGATCTTCAAGCTTACGCGCAAGCTGCGAAGCTATCTTGGGTTCGGGGCGCTCGCTGCGATGGCGGGTCTGGTGGTGCTCGGCCTGGCGCGGGGACGCCCACCGTTCGAGGCATCCTTCGAGCAGGGGTTCGTGACCGTGGGAAGCTACCTGAACGGCGGCTTCGTTGCCTGGTTTCTCTTGAGGATGGTGATGATGTTCTTCCTACCGGTGTTTGCGTGCGTGGTTGTGGGAGATATGATTTCGGGCGAGGCGGCGGACGGTACGCTGCGTGCGCTGCTGTCGCGGCCTGTGGGGCGCGGGTCGCTCTTCGTGGCCAAGTTTGCCGTATCGGTGCTCTACGTGATCGCGCTTACGTTGTTCCTGGGGGTCGCGGCCTACGCCGTCGGGGCGATCTTCCTGGGCCGCGGGGCGCTGGCGACGTTTCAGGAAGGCACGATGCTGGGCGCCCAGGGGATTTATATCTACAACGAGGGCGAGGGTCTTGTGCGGCTGCTGGGCGCATATGGGTTCGCGAGCGTCGCGGTGCTCTCTGTTGCGACCATAGCGTTCTTTCTCTCGTCCGTCCTGACCAACTCGCTCGGCGCGATAGGCGGGGCAATGATGACGTTCATACTTTTCGGCGTTGTGGGAGCGATTGACTATTTCAAGCCGATCCATCCGTACCTTTTCACGACGCATATGGACTCGTGGCGCGGGCTTTTCCTGACCCCGGTTCCCTGGGGGCAGGTTGTGAAGTCGTTGGGGCTTCTGTCGGCTTACATAGTGGTGTTTTTCGCTGCGGGGCTTGCGATTTTCCGAAGAAAGGATGTGCTTTCGTGAGCGCGTTGGCGCGAGCTGGCATAGTCGCAGCGATCCTGCTCTCGTCGAGCGTGGCGCAAGCGAAGCCGACGTCGGCACAGGTCTTGGCGCAGGTAGAGAGGAACTATGCTGCGATCCGCGACTACAGTGCGGATGTGGAAGTGGCCATCAACAGCCCTCAGGTGCATGCTGCCAAAACCAAGGCGACGATCTACTACAAGCGCCCCAACAAGCTCAAGCTGGTGGCAAGAGAGGGTTTTGCCGTGCTCCCGAGGGACGCGTTTCCGGGGAACCCGGTGGCAGCTATAAGAGCGAATTTCGACGTGGCCTACGGGGGCAGCGGGAAGGCAGGCGGGGAGCCGGTTCACGTGCTTAAGCTGGTTCCCAAGACGTCTCAGGCCGAGAGAACTATGAAGCTCCTGGTGGACAAGCGGCGCGGGCTGATAGTGGGCACGGAGGCGGAGTTTGGTGCCGCAAAGTTCAGCTCGCGGTGGACCTATGTCCGCGTTGATGGGAGGTATTGGCTGCCGTCTCAAATCAAGGTAGAGATGAGCGGCGCCATGTCGCGGCCGGTCTTCGATCCGGACGAAATCAAGGTGGTGCCTCCGAAGTCCGGAAAGGGGACCGCGCTGGTCACGTTCAGCAACTACAGGGTGAATAAAGGTATACCTGACAGCGTATTCACCGAGAAGAAGAACCGAAAGTAAGCGTTCGATTTCAGCGAAATCTGCTGACGAACACGGGAGGTGCAAGATTATGTGTGTGACCGCCATGGGGACCCACATGCGGGCTGTAGTCGGCGTGGTCGCCCTTGTGTTTGTGGCGGCGGCTGCGGGTCAGGCGGAGACGGCGACGGGACAACAGCCTGTTCGCCTGAGCCTCAATGAGGCGATAGCCACCGCCGTTGCGAACAGTCCAGTGCTTGCGACTGCACGGATCCGGGTCCAACGGGCGCAGGACCAAGTGCGCGAGGCCACTGCCCAGGGCCGGCCCAAACTGAGCGCCAACGGGAGCTATCTCCGCACGACCCCTATAGCGACGTTTACGATTCCGGGGCCTGGCGGAGAGCAGGTTACGATTCAGACCAGGCTTCCCAGCCAGACGACGGCGCAGGCGACTATCGCGCAGCCCATCTTCATAACGGGCGGCCTGAGTGCCGCCAAGCGGGTCGCCAAGCTGCAGGTTGGCATCCAGACGTTCGGGGAGGCGCAGACGCTCCAGCAGCTCATCGCAGATGTCAAGAACGCCTACTACGGGATCCTGCGTGCCCAGGGCAGTGTGGACGTTACGCAGTCGGCCATAAACGTTGCCCAGGAGCGGCTGAGGCTGGCTCGAGCGCAGTTCGAGGCGGGCGTATCCGCCAAGTTCGACGTGACGCGCGCGGAGGTGGATGTGGCCAACCTGCAGCAAACGCTTATTCAGGCAACTAACGGCGTGCTTGTTGCCAAGGCGGCGCTGAACCACGTTTTGGGCGTTGATGTCAACCGGCCGGTTGAGGTCGAGGAGCAGAAGGCGGCTGTGGAGCCGGTGACGGTGGATATCGAAGCCAGCACCGGCCAGGCACTTGAGGCCAGACCGGAGATGCAGCAGGCGAGGCTGGGAGTAGAGCTTGCGGAGCACACCGTCCAATTGATAGCCAAACAAGACGATCCGGTCCTTTCGCTGTCCGCTACGACCGATTGGACCGCCAATACTTCCACCTTCAGTCCCAACAAGACAACGTATACATACGGAGCCAGCGTGACGTGGCCCATCTGGACGGGAGGGGTCACGAAGGCCAAGGTCGCTCAGGCGAAAGACGACCTGGCCACGGCCAAGCAGAATCTCGAACAGGCAAAACTGGGCGTAACACTGGACGTGCGGACGGCGGCGCTCGGCGTGATAGAGTCGTCTGAACGGGTTGGGACGGCGCACGCGAATGTGGTTCAGGCGGAGGAGGCTCTGAGCCTGGCGAGGGCGAGGTACCAAGCAGGAGTTTCGACCGAGGTCGAGGTGATAAGCGCCGAGGCCGCATTGACGCAGGCACTTACAAACGAAGTCAACGCGCGCTACGATTTCCTGAGCGCCAAGGCGCAGTTGGAGCGCGCGACGGCCTCCCAACCTGAATACGGGGAACTGACGGCGCACAGCCCGGCAGCGGTCGCGGGCAAGGGAGTTGGTCAATGAGCAGGAATCGAATCATAGCCATCTTATTCATCGTGCTTCTGTTCGGAGGGCTGTACGGCATGGCGCGCGTGCGCGGCGTGAGGAAAGTGACGAAGTCCACCGCGCAAATACACCAGGAGCTGGGTACGCCGGTGCGGACGGCAGCCGTCCAGCTTGGCAGCATCGAAGATACTGTGCCGGTGACGGGAAGTTTAGCGGCGCTGGAGTCGGTAACGCTGTCGTCGAAGATTCCGGGCAAGGTTGTCTATGTGACGGTGCGCGAAGGCGACCGGGTCAATGCGGGCGACGTGGTGGTACAGCTCGACCGGAGTGACGGGGAGGCAAACCTGCGGCAGGCATTGGCCGGGCTGGAGTCAGCACAGGCGCGGCTTTCTCAGGCACGGACCAGCGCGGCGGTAACGGAGGTACAATCGAGCGCTGCAATCCAGCAGGCCAGGGCGGCGCTTGCTGGGGCCGAGGCGAACCTGGAGAAAGTCCAGACGGGCGCCCGCTCCCAGGAGCGGATGATCGCCGAGAACGCCGTCGCCACGGCCAAGGCCAACCTGGACAATGCACAGGCCAACCTGAGGCGCACGAAGCAGCTCTTCGACCAGGGGGCGATAGCTGCGGCGCAGCTCGATGTGGCGCAGACGCAGTATGACGTTGCCAAGGCGCAGTACGACTCGGCAAAGGAGAACCTGTCGCTCGTCGAGGAGGGTGCCCGGAGCGAGGACGTGCGCGCCGCCGAGACCCAGGTGACCCAAGCGAGAGAAGCCTTGAGGACCGCCCAGGCCAACGCGGGGCAGAACGCCCTGCGGCGGGAGGATATCAAGAATGCCGTTGCCGGAGTCTCGCAGGCCGAGGCGCAAGTGGCGCTGGCCCGGGAGCAGCTTGCGAACACGACCATCCGCTCCTCGATCACCGGCTACGTGTCAAAGCGCATGACCGAGCCAGGCCAGACCGCCTCGCCAGCAGTTCCGCTGATGGAGGTCGTCAACGTGCGGACGGTCTTCTTCCAGGCTGACGTATCGGAGACCGTCCTTGCCAAGATCGAGCCGGGCCAAGTGGTGCGTGTGAAGGTTGATGCATGTCCAGATGCGACATTCACGGGGCGGGTGGCGAAGATCTACCCGACCGCGTCGGTTGGCACAAGGAACTTCAGCGTAAGGGTGCACATTCCGAACCAGGAGTCGAGGCTGAGGCCCGGTATGTTCGCGCGGGGATCGGTGGTGACGGGAGGGAACGATAACGCGTTGTTGGTGCCGCAGGACGCGGTAGAGGAACGGGCCGGGCGGTACGTAGTATTCACTCTGGAGGGCAAGACGGCGAAGATGCACACGATCAACAAGGGATTGTCGAACCCGGAGTTCGTCGAGGCGCTCCCGCCGACTGACATAGGCGTGGGCGATGTTGTGATAACGGCAGGTCACGAGTACCTGGAGGACGGGAAGAAGGTGGATAAGAGGGGGTAGGTTGCAGGTGGCAGGTTGCAGGCTACAGGGAACAGAGGTCCCACCCCTGACTCCTGAATCCTGACTCCTGAATCCTAAATCCTGACTCCTGATTCCTGAATCCTGGTTCCTGAATCCTGACTCCTGAATCCTGAATCCTTGCGGAGCGACATATGTGGTTAACTGACGTAAGCATAAGGCGGCCGGTATTCATAACGATGGTTGTGCTGGCCCTGATCATTCTGGGGCTGCAGGCGCGCAAGCAGATGCCTACAGAGCTGATTCCGAAGATAGACTTTCCGTTCATATCTATAGTGACGGTCTATCCGGGAGCCGGCCCGCAGGAAATCGAAACGCTTGTCTCGGAGCCGATCGAGGAGGCCGTTGGCTCTACGGGGAACCTCAGAAACATTACCTCGAGTTCGCAGGACGGGGTCTCGGCGGTCGGCATGGAGTTGGAGCTGGGGACGGACCTGAACGCGGCGGCGGCTGATGTCAGGGACAAGCTGACGGCGGCGCGTGCAAGCCTTCCGCGCGACATAAACGAGCCTTCGATCATCAAGGCTGACATAACGGCGCGGCCTGTCATGACGCTGGCGCTTGGGGGAAAGCTGTCAGGCAGGGACATGCGGATTCTGGCCGACAAGACGATCAAGGATAGGCTGGCGAGAGTTGACGGGGTAGCGGCGGTGTATGTGAGCGGCGGGCAGGTTCGAGAGTTCTCCGTCGCGGTGGACAGGGACAGGCTCCAGGCCTACGGGATGACGATTGACGAGGTGGCACAGGCGCTGGGGGCGGAGAACTTGAACCTGCCGTCTGGCTCTGTCAAGGAAGGGGCAGGCGGACGGGCGGCTCGCAACTACGCCGTCCGAACCGTAGGCGAACTCCGCAGCGCGGACGAGATCGCGAATCTGAGAATCAACCTGCCTGGCAGCCGGGGGACGGTGCGTTTGGGCGACATTGCCACGGTCCGCGATACGGTCCAGGAGCCAGACACTCTGACAAGGCTGAACGGTCGGGACAGCGTGATCATGGCGATCCAACAGCAGTCCAACGCGAACACGGTCACGGTTGCCGACGGCGTCAGGGATGAGATCAATCGCCTGAACGGCTACACCAAGGTAGATAAGCTGTTCGGCCTGTTCCCCGTCAGGAAGACGCACGTCAAGGGGCAGCTTCCTGAGGGCACAGAGCTGATCACGACGACTGACGAGTCCGAGTTCGTGAAGGACGCGCTGAGCGACGTATACACCGCTTTGATCGAGGGCGTTATCCTCGTCGTGCTCGTCGTCTTCTTGTTCCTGCACACCGGCCGGGCGACGCTGATCGTTGCGCTGGCCATCCCGACTTCGCTCATCGCAACGTTCCTTCCCATCAGGTTCTTCGGCTTCAGCATGAACATGATGACGATGCTGGCGCTTGCGCTCTCCGTGGGGATACTGGTTGACGACTCGATCGTGGTTCTTGAGAACATCGAACGCCACCTCAGGCTTGGAGAGCCGCCGAGGCAGGCTGCACTGAATGGCCGGTCGGAGATCGGCCTCGCGGCCATCACGATCACGCTGGTTGACGTCGTGGTGTTCGTCCCGATAGCTTTTATGGGCGGGATCGTCGGCCAGTTCTTCCGCCAGTTTGGAATTACGGTTGCGACGGCGACTCTTTTCTCGCTCTTCATGTCGTTCACGCTGACGCCTATGCTTGCCTCGCGGTGGCTGAGGTCGAAGGAAGAGCGGGCGTCGGGGCTGGAGCCGGCACGCAACAGGCTGCGGGGCCAGACGGAGGGGTTCTTTGGCCGACTCTTCGCGAGGTTCGACATCTTTTATGCGGCCCTCGACCGGCGGTACCGAGGCGTTCTCGCGTGGGCGCTCGAAAACAGAGCTCTGACGATTACTATCGGCGTGGTGACGCTCATCGTCGTGCTGGGGATGCTGCTGCCAGCGCCCCTGGGTTCCCACGGGGCTGGGGCCAGGATGGTTGACCCGCGGAAACTCGTCATCGCTGTCCTGGCCGTGGTGCTGCCGGTGATAGCGGTGCGGAAGACGAAAGCGCGGTCGGTGGGGTACGGGTTCGCAGCGCTGATGGTGCTTCTGACTTTGTTCGTCCACATCCCGCTGGGAGGCGAGATGATGCCGGCGGTTGACCGGGGCGAGTTCGCCGTATCAGTAGAGCTGCCCGCGGGCACCGGACTCGACGCGACCGATCGGGTCGTTCGGCAGGTCGAGGCGCTGCTGGCCAAGACCCGGGGCATGGAATACTATCAATCCACCGTCGGCGCCTCGAGCACTGGCTCGGTGATCGGAGGAGGTTCGATCGGCTCCCAATACGCAAGGATTTCGGCCAAGCTGGTTGACCGAACAAAGCGCGAGAAGTCTGTTCAGGATATAGTAGCTGAACTGAACGAGAAGACGGCGCTCATCCCTGGAGGGGAACTGCGCCTTGCTTCGTCGGAAGGAATGGGGCCTCCTGGCCAGCAGATCACGATGGAAATCACCGGATCGGACATGAAGGAGTTGGTCAGAGTGTCCGACCAGGTAGTGGGCGTGATGAGGAAGATACCGGGCGCCATTGACATCCAGAACTCCTGGGATGTGGGGAAACCGGAGCTCCGGGTGACGGTGGACCGGCTGCGGTCCGCAGACCTGGGCGTAAGCGTGGCACAGGTCGCTACGGCCCTGCGAACATCAATCGAAGGCAACACCGATAGCAAGCTCCGGGAAGCCGGCGAGCAGTACGACATCCGGGTCCGGCTGGCGAAGCTCGATCGAAATAGCACTTCGGACGTATCGAACGTGATAGTCGGCCACAGGAACGGCACTCCTATCTACCTGCGCGACGTGGCTAGCGTCGCCCTTGCCGCCGCGCCGAACAAGATTGACAGGAAGAACCGTCAACGGCTGATAACGGTGGGATCCAACATCGCGCCAGGCTACGACCTTGGCAGTCTCCAGGGCGCAGTCAACCGCGCCATCATCCGAATACCGACCGGGACGGCAAGAATCGCGACCGGCGGAATGGGCGAGTTGTATGCAGAAAGCTTCGGCTATATGATCAGCGCGCTTTTCCTCGCTATCGCGCTGGTCTATATGCTGATGGGCGCGCTTTTCGAATCGTTCGCTACGCCGCTCGTCATCATGTTCAGCCTGCCGCAGGCTATGATAGGAGCACTCTTGGCGCTTATGTTGACCGGCTACACGCTCTCGATCATCAGCATGATCGGAATCATCATGCTTACGGGATTGGTGACCAAGAACGCGATCCTGATGGTTGACTACACTAACACGCTGCGGAGCCGTGGGAAGGAGCGCAACGAGGCGATTCTGGAGGCGGGGCCGACCAGGCTGCGGCCGGTCCTGATGACGACATTTGCGATGATTGGTGGAATGCTCCCGACGGCTCTTGCGGCCACGAGGGGTTCAGAGATGCGCGCGCCTATGGCCGTAGCTGTCATAGGCGGGCTGGTTCTTGCGACGCTTCTAACTCTGCTAGTCATACCGTCGGTGTACACCTTGGTGGACGATTGGACTACCGCGGCGAAGCGCCGGCTGAGCTCTGGGCAGGCGCACCAGGAGCGTCAAGCCTCAACGCTGCCAGGGGTTGGCCCAGACGGGGGCAGCGTGTAGGGTCGAAGCATTTGCCCTTGACGTTCCGTGCGTCCTGATGAAAGCAGCCGCAAATGCTTCGCCCGGACCCTCTTGCCCACCTGGGAGCGAGCCGTAGGGTCGAAGCATTTGCCCTTGACGTTCCGTGCGACCTGATGAAAGCAGCCGCAAATGCTTCGCCCGGACCCTCCTGGGAGCGAGCTGTAGGGTCGAAGCATTTGCCCTTGACGTTCCGTGCGTCCTGGGGAAAGCAGCCGCAAATGCTTCGCCCGGACCCTCTCGCATTGTCAAAAGCGCCGGTGTTCGCGTAGAATAGAGTGTGACGAGACCGGGAACCGGAGGCGGAGATGAGATTCCAAGGGGCCTACACCGCGCTTGTGACGCCGATGCTCACCGACGGCGCCATTGATTACGACGGGCTTGAGAAGAACACCGAGTTCCAGATATCCCAGGGCATATCTGGAGTCGTGCCGGTCGGCACGACTGGCGAGTCCCCCACACTCAACTGGCAGGAGCACAATGGCGTAATCGAGAGCACAATATACACCGTAGATGGCCGATGCGCGGTGATCGCCGGCACCGGGAGCAACTCGACCGAGGAATCCATGACCAGCACCCGGCACGCGGCCGATGTGGGCGCGAAAGCCGTGCTCATGGTTGATTGCTACTACAACGGACCATCATCCCAGGAGCTGAGGGACGAGTACTACGCAGCTATCGCCGAGCGCTTCCCGGAAGTGTCCATCGTCTCCTACGTCATCCCAGGGCGCACGGGGACGGCCATCTCGGTCGAGGATATCGCCATTCTCGCGGCGCGATACCCGAACTTCAGAGCTGTAAAGGAGGCGACTGGCGACCTCGCGCGCATGGCGCTCACAAGGCAGTTGTGCGGGCCGGACTTCGATATACTCTCCGGGGACGACGACATCACCCACCAGATGATCACTGACCCGGCGATTGCGGCGAGCGGCGTGATCTCGGTTATGACGAACGTGGCTCCGAAGGCGACCCAGGAAATGATCTCGGCGGTTCGTTCAGGGGACGCGGCCAGAGCCGAGCAACTTCAGAGCGCCCTTGCCCCGCTGTTCTCGGTCGTGACGGTCAAGGTGGAGAACGAGCGCACGCTGCCGGACGGCCGCAGGGTCAAGGTTGCGGACAAGTACCGGAACCCGGTGGCGATAAAGACGCTGATGTCGGGGCTGGGTATGCCCGCCGGCCCGTGCCGTCCGCCGCTTGGGAAGATGACCCGCGCCGGGGTTGAGATCGTCCGCGAAGCCGCACGGACGGTGTGGCGGAACGATCCAGAGGTGCTGCAGCCGGTGGCAGAGTCCTACGGAGTTGATGTGGGGGCAAGGATCGCGGACGACGGCTGCTGGGCAGCTCTCGCCCGCTAGCCTGAGACTGCAAGGTTCATGGAGGACACGCATGATGCACAAAGAGATGGCTGACCGGGTGGTGCAGGCGATTGGCCTGGCGGAGCCGCCCATTGCGATTTACTATGCTAACGAGAAGCCGGAAGGCGCATTCTCATGGGACTGCCAGGGCGAGCATTTCTGCTTCGTCGGAAGCCTGAGCGTGGCCCGGCAGGGCACCCCGGTTGCGGTTGACGGGCAGAACCCCGGCTGCGCCGGAGCTGCCTACTACCTCGGCTGGAACGACGAGCTGCGACCGGGCTTCGAGTACTTCCTATCACACGACAGCGAGGGCAGGGGCGAGCGCTTCAAGAAGACGCCGGAGCTTGTTCGTGAATTCGTCAAGGCCAGGCGGTTCGTGGCGGCCAGCGGGCGCTACTGCATTTTCAGACGCCTGGCCGACCTGGCAGACCAGGTAACGCCTGAGGTGATTACCATCTTCGGCGATCCCGACGATATGAGCGGCCTGTTGACGCTCGCGAACTACGGCCGGGCCAGCAACTACGAGGTAATCGCTCCGATGTCATCAGGCTGTGGCACTATCGTAGGTGAGCCTCGTGCGCAAGCTCGCGAGCCCCAGCCAAAGGCCGTGCTCGGCCTCTTCGATCCGACGGTCAGGCCGCGCGTCGAGAAGAACTATCTCACCTTCTCCGCGCCCTACGGGATGTTCGTCGAGATGGTGGAGAACATCCCGGGGAGTTTCCTCGAGATCGAGCCGTGGCTGAAGGTGCGGAACCGCCGATCGAGCCAGGCGAGCACGAAGTCTTGATATTTGGCGGCCTGACGTGGTAAACTACTGAGGTGCTGTGTACTACGCACCGCATCCGGACCGGCTGCCAGGGTGCCCCCAGGGGTCGGCGGTCGGGATGATGGAGCGGGAGGAGAATAACCATAAGGAGGATACGTTAGATTTGGCATCAATCACGATGAAAGAGCTGCTGGAGGCAGGCGTCCACTTCGGCCACCAAACCCGTAGGTGGAACCCCAAGATGAAGCGCTACATCTACGGGGGCCGAAACGGGATTTACATAATTGACCTGCACCAGACCCTCAAGCTCTTCGAAGAAGCCCGGCAGTTCATCCAGGACACTGTTACACAGGGCGAACTCGTGCTCTTTGTCGGCACGAAGAAGCAGGCTCAGGAGGCGGTTGAGGAAGCGGCGAAGAGCTGCGGAATGTACTATGTCAGCCAGCGCTGGCTGGGCGGCATGCTGACCAACTTCCGAACTATCCAGACCAGAATCGCCCGGCTGAACGAGCTGAAGAAGATGGAGGAGAACGGGGTGTTCGACCAGCTTCCGAAGAAGGAAGCTGCCCGCCTGCGCGACGAAGCCGACCGGCTCGACCGCTTCCTCGGCGGCATCAAAGATATGCCCAAGCTCCCAGGAGCCATCTACATCGTTGACTTGAAGAAGGAACGGATCGCCCTCGCGGAGGCGCGGAAGCTCGAAATACCGGTTGTGGCGATAGTGGACACCAACTGTGACCCGGACGAGGTGGACTACGTGGTCCCCGGCAACGACGACGCCATCCGGGCAATCAAGCTCATCTCCAACAAGATCGCGGAGGCCATCCTGGAAGTTCGGCAGATCGAGACCGAGGGCGAAGAGGCTGAAGCCGCACCGGAGGCCGAGGAGGTCGGGGACGTCGAGGAGGCCGGGGAAGAGGAGTTGGCAGCAGAAGCCGAGGGCGAGGTTGAAGAGGCCGCGGCGGAAGAGATCGAGGTACAACCTCAGGACGTCGAGGTGTTTCTGGACGAGACCCCGCCGGCGGACGAAGAGCCTGGCTAAGTACAGCGTTTCATGAGTTCGGTGACGTATTCCATATTCTTCGGCGCGTCTTTTTGCGCCGAAGCACGACAGCGGATTGCCTGATATAGCAGCACTGAGTGGAAAGTGCGAAGCGAAAAGCGCAGGGCCGCGAGCGATGAGGAGCAAGTCCTCTTTGTGCCAGGCGCTTCAGACTCTGGGCTTTCCATTTTTGCACTTTCGACTTTCCTTGGAGGCATCAACAAGTGGCAATAACGGCCAGTATGGTCAAGGAGCTTAGAGAGAAGACCGGCGCCGGCATGATGGACTGCAAGAAGGCGCTTGAGGAGACCGGCGGCGACTTTGAGAAGGCAGCGAACCTGCTGAGGCAGAAAGGGGTTGCAGTAGCTGCCAAGCGGGAGGCGAAGGCGACAACCGAAGGCGTCATAGGCGCCTATGTCCACACGGGCGGCAAGATTGGCGTGCTTGTCGAGCTTGGCAGCGAGACCGATTTTGTGGCCAAGACCGACGAGTTCCAAAACCTGGCCAAGGATCTTGCCATGCAGATAGCCTGGGGCAGCCCGAAATGCATCCAGCGTGAAGAGGTTCCGGAGGATGAGCTCGAGCAGGAGCGCGAAATCCATCGGCAGGGGGCTATCAAGCAAGGGAAGCCCGCGCAGGCGATTGACAAGATCGTCGCGGGGCGGATGGAGCGCTTCTATGCCGACATCGTGCTGCTCGACCAGCCGTTCATCCGTGATTCAAACCTGACAGTTGGAGACCTGATAAGCGAGGTTATGGGAAGGCTGGGCGAGAAGATCGTCGTCAAGCGGTTCGTGAGGTACCGGGTAGGAGAGACGGGGTAGGCTCGAGGTTAGAGGTTGGACTTCCGGCCGTGAGTAGTCATTATGGCAGATAAGCCGCGTTGGAACCGGGTGCTCTTGAAGCTCTCTGGCCAGGTGTTTGCCGGCGAGGATGGCTTCGGGATATCCCACGAGACGGTGAGAGACATAGGGGCGGACGTCAAGGAGGTCCGGGACGGCGGGGTGGAAGTGGCCGTAGTCGTCGGCGCAGGCAACATCATCCGGGGCGAGGCCGCGGAGCGTGCCGGCATGGACCGCGCCACGGCCGATTATATGGGCATGCTCGCAACGGTGATCAATGCTCTTGCGCTGCAGGATGCCCTGGAGAAGCTCGGGGCGGAGACTCGGGTGCAGACGGCGGTGACGATGGCCGAAGTCGCCGAGCCGTTTATCAGGCGGCGGGCAATCAGGCACCTGGAGAAGGGCAGGATCGTAATCCTCGCGGCCGGAACCGGCAACCCATTCTTCACCACCGACACCGCGGCTGCGCTTCGCGCGCTCGAACTCGGCGCACATGCGGTGCTGAAGGCGACTAATGTTGACGGCATCTACGACTGTGACCCGCACAAGCACCCGGAGGCGAGGATGCTGAGTCGGCTGGGCTATCTCGATGCCATCAACCGTAACCTGGGCATCATGGACCTAACGGCTTTCACGCTTTGCATGGATCATAACATTCCGATAGCTGTGTTCAACATCACCCAGCGCGGAAACATCAAGCGGGTCATCTGGGGTGAACCGATAGGAACGCTTGTTGGG
>Ga0315289_10006937_pt1 | contig 16604 bp, 16 predicted proteins | sample YL17G11_40_MG_FD_203452 | JGI IMG/M metagenome (GOLD analysis project Ga0315289, IMG submission 203452) | Sediment microbial communities from Yellowstone Lake, YNP, Wyoming, USA - YL17G11_40 | ecosystem: Environmental > Aquatic > Freshwater > Lake > Sediment | place: USA: Wyoming | collected... | reverse complement strand
GAGAAAGACCCGAAGTCGGCCTTATCTGAGCCACGGGTTTTCCACCCTAGAATGACAACAGGCTTATTGACTTCGGCATTGCTTTCAAACATAATAATACCTCAATTACCAATATACAAGAATGACACTTATGCGTTTTTGGGAGTTACGACACAGCCCCGAAGTGGAGAGGGGGTCGGGGTGAGGTAAGAACCGGCAACTATTTGGAAAAGATCTGAATTTTAAATTTTCTTTCGGAGGATAGGTTGAACAAAATTGTTGAAATGCGGAAGCTGGCTCCCAGCATAAGCCTCCTGAGGATAGGAGTTCCCGAAATAACCAAAAAGGCTCAAGCGGGGCAGTTCGTAGTGTTGAGGATCAACGAGGAGGGGGAGAGGATTCCCATGTCCATCACGGATATTGATCCAGAGGCGGAGATTTTGACCATCATCTTCCAGGAGGTGGGAAAATCGACCGCTCATTTAGCTACCTTTAAGGAGGGGGATGTATTGGCGGATGTGGTGGGACCTTTGGGAATCCCCACTCACATTGAAAATTTTGGCACGGCTTTATGTATAGGAGGGGGAATCGGAATCGCCCCGGTTCATTTTATCGCCAAAGCTTTGAAACAAAAGGGGAACAAGGTCATATCCATCATCGGAGCACGGAGCAAAAATTTATTAATTTTAGAAGACCAGATGAAAAGACTAAGCGATGAGCTTTTGATTTCCACGGATGATGGATCTTATGGTCACCATGGCTTTGTCACCGATCTTTTGACTAATCTCCTTTCGGAGCAGTCGACCGGCGTTAACTTCATCATGGCAATTGGTCCGGTGATAATGATGAGGGCGGTTTGCAAAATAACCCAGCTTTATCAAATCAGGACCATGGTCAGCCTGAATCCGATTATGGTGGATGGCACTGGAATGTGCGGAGCTTGTCGGGTGACGGTGGGAGGAAAAACCCAGTTCGCCTGCGTGGATGGTCCGGATTTCGATGGGCATAAAGTCGATTTCGATGAACTCTTGAAAAGGCAAGCTATGTATGTAAAACAGGAAAGAATAGCCATGGAAAGATTCAACCAGAAAATGGGGCTTCATACAACTGAGGGAGTGATAAAGTGACCGATGCTGAAAAATTGAAAATCCCCAGACAGAAGATGCCGGCACAGATGCCCAAAGAGCGCATCAAGAATTTCAAGGAGGTTCCTTTTGGTTATACTCCGGAGATGGCTATGAGCGAGGCTAAAAGGTGCCTTCAATGTAAGAAAGCTCTTTGTATAGGCGGATGTCCGGTAGAGGTAAATATTCCGGGGTTTGTCTTAATGATTGCCCAAGGAAATTTCATCGATGCGGCAAAAGAGCTAAAAAAGACCAACAGTCTCCCCGCTATCTGCGGAAGGGTCTGCCCCCAGGAAGACCAGTGTGAGAAGGTTTGTGTCTTGACAAAAAAATATCAACCGGTAGCGATAGGAAATCTGGAGAGATTCGCGGCAGACTATGAAAGAAAACAAGGGGAGGTGGAGATTCCGGAGATTGCACCTTCCACCGGGAAAAAAGTTGCCATAGTGGGATCGGGTCCTGCAGGCTTAACCGTAGCGGGCGATCTAATTAAGCTCGGACATCAAATAACGATTTTTGAGGCACTGCATAAAGCCGGAGGGGTCCTAGTTTATGGCATTCCTGAATTCCGACTTCCCAAGACCATAGTTCAGGCAGAGGTGGATTATCTGATAAAATTAGGAGTGGAGGTTAAGACCAGCCAGGTGATCGGAAAACTTTTTTCAATAGACGAATTATTTGAACAGGGATATCAGGCGGTCTTCATAGGCACCGGCGCGGGGCTTCCCAATTTCATGAACATTCCCGGAGAAAATCTAAATGGAATTTATTCGGCGAACGAATATCTGACCCGATCCAATCTGATGAAGGCTTATGATTTTCCAGAATACGATACCCCGATCTTTTCCGGGAAGAACGTTGTGGTCTTGGGTGGGGGAAACACCGCCATGGATTCGGTCAGAACCGCTTTGAGATTGGGAGCGGAGAATGCTTACATCGTTTATCGGAGATCAAAAACGGAGATGCCGGCTCGAATAGAGGAGACTCACCATGCCGAGGAAGAAGGAGTAGAGTTTCATTTTCTAACCACTCCTATTAAATATATAGGTAATGAGAATGGTTGGGTGACCGGTATGGAGTGTTTGAGAATGGAGTTAGGCGAGCCGGATGCTTCGGGGAGAAGGCGTCCTGTCCCGGTTCAAGGCTCCAATTTTATAATGGAGGTCGACACGGTGGTGGTAGCTGTCGGCAATAGCTCCAATCCCCTGGTGCCACAGACTACCCCCGGTTTGGAAGTGAATAAATGGGGAAACATCATCGCCGATCCTGAAACCGGTCAGACCTCCCGAAAAGGAGTTTGGGCTGGTGGAGATATAGTCACCGGTGGAGCTACGGTGATATTAGCCGCAGGTGCGGGCAAGAAAGCCGCCCGGGATATTGATAATTATCTGAAATTCTTATGAGGGCTTTACCAGTTTGATAGAAATGCCCTCTTATAATGTTAAATCAAGCCCCGCCAATGCTTCCACTTTGCTCACCATAAAAGGCGGGGTTTGATTTTTCTTGACTAACGTGAGCTTTTGATTTTATTATATTTGTAGGGTTTACCATGAATGACAGATTGAGAATCTCCAGTTAAGATGAGCTAATTATTTTGGTCCCAATTTTTGAATTTTTTTTGAATTTTCTCGATAGATTTGATGTATATAGTATAATGATCGTGGCATCGAATGATCTATCCTGACATGGAAATTCAAGCATTGATAATCTTTTGGAGGAAGTGATGGCAGAAAAAGAAGATCTTTTGGCGGTTGAAAAATTAAACGAGGCTCGGAACAAGATAAAAAAAGAGATAAAGAAGGTGATCATCGGGCAGGATCGGGTGATCGATGAGCTTTTGGTTGCTCTTTTATCTAATGGTCACTGTCTTTTGATTGGGGTGCCAGGTCTGGCAAAAACATTGATGATTTCCACCATCGCCCGGATACTGGATTTGAAATTTCAGCGGATTCAGTTTACCCCTGATCTGATGCCCTCAGACATCACCGGCACGGAGATAATTGAGGAGAACGTCTCCACCGGAGAAAGAACCTTCAAATTCGTAAAAGGTCCGGTTTTTGCCAATATCGTCTTGGCAGATGAGATAAACCGAACTCCGCCTAAAACCCAATCCGCACTTTTGCAGGCGATGCAGGAACACGAGGTCACTGCCGGCGGGGAGACCTATAAGTTGGTAGAACCATTCTTCGTCTTAGCTACCCAGAATCCGATTGAGCTGGAGGGGACTTATCCTTTGCCGGAGGCACAACTGGATAGGTTTATGTTCAATATCTACGTGGATTATCCCTCTGAGGAGGAGGAGAATTTGATTGTCAAATCTACCACGAGCGCCTATAGCTGGGATTTAGAAAAAGTGATGGCGGCAGAGGAAATAATAAGGTTACAACAGTTAGCCCGAAGGGTGCCGGCTTCGGATCATGTGGTTAACTATGCAGTCCGGCTTGCCCGATGCACCAGACCAAACGAGAACAATTCATTTCCCTATATCAAAAATTGGGTCAGCTGGGGTGCTGGACCCAGAGCGTCTCAATATATGATCCTGGGTGCAAAGACCAAAGCGATTTTAGATGGCAGATATACCCCCTCTTGTGATGATGTGAAATCTGTGGCAAAGCCGGTGCTTCGGCATAGAATCGTCACTTCTTTCAATGCGGAAGCAGACGGGGTGGGGACTTTGGACATAATTGAGAAGTTGTTGCAAGATGTCAAAGAAGAATGATTTTTTAACCGAGCTGTCAGATCCCTTGATCTGAGAGTCCCATAAAGTTAGCGTCAGAACGGGGGTTCTGACGCCTTGATGAAATCAATATCGTATCTAGCGCCAGTTATGAATTGGTTAACTCGTTTTCTTAGAAAGGATACAGGCAGGGCGGACGCCCCATCAGTCCACTCGATCCAGTTCGACACGTCCTGCTGGAAATCGAAAAAGATGATAGACAATAGATTGGAGTGGCGCAACAATGATGGGGACACTCTCTGTATCACTTTTTTCGCGCACCCAAACGAGTTCCTGCATGACTTGTCCAATCTGAAATCTCTACGGGAGTCTTACCGCCGTGAGGCGGCCAAGTCTGATGGCGCGATCATCACTGTTGAAGTTGCACCCATCGCAGGGATTGCATCTATAAAAGTGATAAACAAGTTCGAACGTCTCCCTGCATACGCTTATGAAGGTACATTGGTTCTTCCATTTAGGAATTTCTACTACACGATCATCGTTCATTCAATCGAACGCGGAACCACTGGGGTACGCGATGCAGTCGTTAGTGCTCACTTAGCCGAACGGGGGGAATTGGAGATTGAGCTGTTTGAAAAAAGTGATGCTTCAGACGCCACAGGAAGAATCAAAGGATGGTTCTACGACCCATACGATTCAAGCTATCAGGGTCGGACACTTCATTCCATGTCAGACGATGAAAGATTTGATGCCTTATTTCCACACCATCCCCTTTCTAAGATACGAGGGTTCCTTAATGCAATAGAGCGTACGTTAACTTTCGATCGCACCATCCGGCGCGACGACTATTGGAAATCCACTTCAAGCATAGTCGGCGGATTAGTGGTTCCAACAACAATCAAAGAGTCCGGAATAAGAAAGTACGCTCTGTCGTCTGCGACTGTCGGAACATTATATGGCAAAGCGGGACGGTTTGCTGAAGCTGAGTCGATCCTCAAGGATTCGATTGCCACTTGCGAAAAGTCATACGACGCTAAACACCCTGAAACTGCTGCTATCACTGTAGATCTTGCACATGTCTATATTCACCAGGGGAGGTTTGATGAGGCAGAGAAACTTTTAAAACGAGCATTGAATATTCGTGAACAGGCTTATGGTCAGGACCATAGCGAGGTTGCAAAGAGCCTGCTGCTTCTGGGGCTCGTTTACGATGCTCAAGGCAAGTATATCGATGCTGAACCAATATTGCTTAGAGCTCGCACAATTTTTGAGGCATCATTCGGCGCGCAACACCCCACTACAGCACAGGCGATTAATAACCTTGCACGGGTGTATATCTCTCAGGGAAAGCATGCCGAAGCTGAACCTCTTTTCCGTCAGGCCTTACGGGTGTTTGAAAAAGAGGATCCGTCACGTACCTCTAATGCGGCTATCGCTCTGAATGGTCTTGGGCTCGTCTGCAACCAGCGCGAGCACTACTCTGCGGCGATACCTCTTTTTAGACGGGCACTGGAAATTTTTGAGAAAGTTCACGGACCGGAATTCCCAGATGTGGCAACAGTACTTCGAAACATGGCATTCTCATTTCATAAACTTGGTGATGACCGCGAGGCTAAGAAGTTACTCGCACGTGCGGAAGGGATTTCCCATAAATAACTCGTAATGCAACTGCGCCCAACAATGGCAACCACGACACTTGCGTTATTGATATGATACTATTGTGCTCGTTCAACGGTTTTGCTCACAGCAGAATTAATCATTTGATAGCTCGCAAAACCGCTGCGTGGTTGCTCCAACAGTTATGTGAAATTTAAAAGAAGAATTAGAAGGAGAGTGATAAAAAATGGGAGGTAGATTGAACAGCATAAATAAGGTTCTTGAGAGTATAGAAAGTCTGGGTGGAAAAAATGGCAACTAACAGTGTGTTTGCGGCTCACTTCGTTCCCCAAATGCCTTCGGCACTTCGCAAACACGCAAAACGTTAAATGCAATTTGCCTTGTTTCGTTTTAATTTTTAAAGATAGGAGGCTGATAAAATGGCTACTCAAGAGTTATTAGATAGAATCACTGTAAATCCTGAAGTGATGGTTGGCAAGCCAACAATCAGAGGTCTGAGGATTACCGTTGAGCAGATTCTAAAGGCATTAGCTGGTAATGTTACAGTTCAAGATTTGCTTGAAGATTATCCAGAATTGGAACCCGAAGATATTCAGGCAGTTTTACTATATGCCGCTGAGCTGGCTAGTGAGGAACAGGTTTTTGAAGTAGGAGCATGAACAGTGGAGCATGTTGGTCTAAGGCTTTTAGTGGATGTAGGAGTAGGTAAGAAAGTGGAAGGATCTAAATGTTTGCAGTTGTTTGGGATAATAAGATTTACGCCCGACACGATGGTCGGGCGCTACCAAGGATAAAATGGAACTATGTGTAAATGATCCTTTCTATCCGTCCTTGCTTGAGGCTCAGTGATTGAAGCTGGAAAAATGAGCTAGCGTTAGGACAGAGTTCTGACGTCTCGATGAAAAAGGAGAGAGGTTTCGATGAGGTGGGTAAAAGTTTTCAAAAGCTTTTTGGTTTTCTTTTTGATCTTTGGATTTTTAGGCTGTGCAAGTAAGGAAAAACAGGCGGAGAAACACTTCAGACAAGGGTTTGGGTATCAGGATCAGGGTAACTTGGATAAAGCCATCGAGGAATATAAAAAGGCTTGTGAGCTTAACCCAAACTACTTGCAAGCTCATATGAATCTGGGCGCGGTATATATTCAACAGAAAAAATATGACCAAGCTATCGACGAGTTTAACACGGTGGTTAAGCTAAATTACTATTATGGCACAGCCCACTATAATCTGGGATATATTTATGTTCTAAAAGGTGAGAAGGAAAAGGCACAAGAGGAATTGAAAATCTTAAAGATGATGGGGTCTGGACTAGCAGATAAACTGGAAGAAAGAATAATAAGGAGTGAATAAGTCTACAAGTCAGAAGGTTAGTAAGTTAGAAGGTTTGAAGGTTAGCAGGTCAGAAAGTTAGGTGGAACTTTTCGCCAGGTCAGGGGAACTGGCGGGCAAGTAAAACTTACGCCACTAAAGTGGCTGGGAACAGATGGCTGTCAACGGGTGGAACGGATTGAACGAATGATTAACAATCAGGGGTAGGATAATGGCAGAGGATTATCGCAGATTTTTACGTCCGGATGTGGTCTCCAAGCTTTCGGGGATGGAGATCAAGGCGAGATTGGTGGTGGAGGGGTTCATCGCTGGTCTGCATAAAAGCCCCTATCATGGGTTCTCGGTGGAGTTTGCTGAGCACAGGCAATATATGCCTGGGGATTCTTTGAAAAATGTGGATTGGAAAGTATATGCCAAAACGGATAGGTTCTTTATAAAGGAATTCGAAGAAGAAACCAACCTAAAAGCTTATATTTTATTGGATACTTCCGGTTCGATGGGATATAGCTCTAACGGAATAAGCAAAATCGAATACAGCTCCTATCTTTCTGCCGCTTTATCTTATCTAATGTTGAAACAGAGAGATGCGGTGGGATTGGTCATTTTTGACGAAACCATAAAAAAATACATCCCCCCTAAGTCTGCCTTAAAGAGTCATCTACATGTTCTTTTGGAGGAGTTGGACAAGATAGAACCGTCACAAACCACTAATGTAAGCTCCGCCCTGCACCGGATGGCAGAGAGGATAAAAAGAAGAGGACTCATCATCTTAATCTCCGATCTTTTTGATGATCCGAATAAGGTACTCAACGGGCTGAAACATTTTCGGCACAAAAAACATGAGGTAATTGTTTTTCATATATTAGATCCAAAAGAGAGAACTTTTTCCTTTCCGGAGTTAGCCATATTCAAGGATTTAGAGACGAATGAGGAGCTGATGACCTCCCCCTGGCAGATAAGGAAAGAGTATACCGAAAGGCTTAAAGCCCTGGTCAATAAATATACCTTAGAGTGCCGGCAAAGCATGATCGATTATGTTCTTCTGGACACCGCCATCCCTTTCGATTATGCGCTTTATTCATATTTGAGCAAAAGGCAGAGACTGTGGTAAGTCAACGGATTAAACGGATGGAACGGATGAATTTATCTGGTGTATCCGCTCAATCTCAGTTGAGTCAAATGACCGTTGACAGTTTTAAAGGGTAGATAAAGCCATGGAAAAGTCCGCAGGATCCATAGGAAAATTATTGATCGGGGCGCATATGTCGATCTCCGGAGGGGTTTTCAATGCCATCCTCTCTGGTGAAGAACTGGGATGCACGACCATTCAGATCTTCACCAAAAATAATAATCAGTGGAAAGCCAAAGAACTTACTTCGGCTGAGGTAGAAGAGTTTTTTCAGCAACAGAAAAGAACCAACATCTCCCCGATTGTGGGACATAACGGGTATTTGATAAATTTAGCATCGCCTAAAGAAGATATTTTCGCCCTGTCCAAAGAATCCATGTTGGTTGAACTTCAAAGAGCGGAGAAGCTTGGTTTACCTTATTTGGTGATACATCCGGGCTCCCATTTGGGCACAGGAGAAAAGGAGGGTATAAAAAAGATTGCGGGGGCAATAAATCAGCTTCATCAGAAGACCCCAGGGTATAAGGTCAAAATTTGTCTGGAGACCACAGCTGGTCAAGGAAGCACTTTGGGATATAAGTTCGAGCAATTAGCCCAGATCATGGATTTAGTAAAAGACAATCAAAGATTGGGAGTTGCATATGATACCTGTCACACCTTTGTGGCGGGATACGATATAAGGACAAAAAAGGCTTATGAAGCTACCTTTAAAGAATTTGACAAAGTGATCGGGCTTTCAAGGCTTATGGTTATTCATCTAAACGATGCGATAAAAGATTTGGGCTCTCGGGTGGATCGGCATACTCACATTGGTGAGGGGAAGATCGGGCTGGAGGCATTCAGGCTTTTGATGAATGACAAAAGATGGGGAAAAGTACCCAAAATTTTGGAGACACCTAAGGAGGGTGGAACGGCAAAGGATATAAAGAATCTAAGTGTATTGAGAAGCTTAGTTAAATAAGTCCGCTCAACGGATTGAACAGATTAAACGGATTTGTTGAGGGATAAAGTCAAAGAGAGTTCTGAAAAGCTACTCAAGAGGATAAATTGGAGTGTTTACCTTTAGGGCGTGTTGAAAAACCCACACCGGAGTGCACCAGCTTGCTGGTGCGGTTTTTTGTTAAAGTTTAAGTTGTTGCGATGTATGAACATCTCACTTTCAGAAAAATCGCGAAAGCAAGCTTTCGCACTCCAAAACCACTTTTTCAACAGTCCCTTTAGATGAACCTTAAAAGAGTTTTTTGTCTTTCAAAAACTCTTAGGTCAAGCTAAAGCTTGACACTCCAAAAACTCCTTCCTTAATTTGACTTTGTCAGAGTCTCTTAAAGGACAATTGACCTATGATGCTTCAGTAATAGTCTCAAGATCCCCCGCCTTTGGCGGGATTGAACGGAGGGAGGTTATGAGTATTAAGAGAAAGAATTGGTTTCTGTTGTTTTTATTACTTATTTTTTTCTTTAGTGCTGAGTCTGTTCGCTCTTCGCCAGGGTTCACCCTGAAGGTTCACCCTGAAGGGATATTATTAAGGATCGATATCAAAGAAGGGATTCCGGGAGATTCATCCAGTCCTATGGATCCAAATTCGGATTTTCAACTCATCGATCAAAGAGAGATAAAGCTTTTAAGTGGCAAACAGACCGTCTCATTTCAAGCCAACTTCAGCCTTTCAGTCACACCTACCATCATTGCTAAAGATTCATCTGGTCAGAGCCAAAAGGTAATATTGAGCCTGGATCTTATAACATTAGCCCCGGAAGCTCAAACGATCTTCAAAGAGATTTCGGCAAAAGATAACCAGACTTTGTTTTTAGGTGAGGTCAAGGCAAAAACGGGAAGAGTGTATAGGGTTTTTCTTACTCCCAAGATAATTGGAGGCTTAAAAGGGGAGGAGTGCAATTTAGAGATCACGAATAAAGAAGAGGATTGGGGGGAACTTCCCAGCTCGCATTTTTTCTTTCGGTATCTGGGCAACTCTATAGCCGATCATCACTGGGCAAGAATCAAAGGCTATGTGGAGGAAGAATATAGGCGTTTTAAAGAAGTCTTTGGCTTTACCCAGCCGGCCATGGATAGAATGGAGTATTATCTTTTGCCCTGTCGGGTAAATGAGGTGGTCTGGGACAACCGATTCGACACAGGTTTAGACCCGGTGAGAAATAAAACTTATGTGATTTATAACCTATATGAAAGATCTCTGGATTCACCCAATGTGGGCTTTCTTCTTTTTTATAGATTATGGGGATATGCCCCTCCCCTTTTGGCAGAGGGGGTAGGAGACTATTTTTCCCTATCCCATCACTTTACCCAAAAGTTGATAAAAAACAAAAAATTCATCCCCTTGGAAAATTTAAAGGTCACTTTGGATTATCGAAATCAACCTCAACCCGCGGCCTTCGTGGAGGCTTGTTCATTTGTCAGATTTTTGACCAAAGAATATACACAAGAAAAATTCAAAGACTTTTATCAGCAGGCTACGGATTTGACCTTTGACCAGGCTTTAGAGAAAGTGTATGGAAAGAGTCTATCCAGCTTAGAAAAAGAGTGGCTCTCCTTTCTGGAAGGATATAGGGACCAGGAGAGTGATTTCTACCACTTAGCCACAGTAAAGATGAGTAATAGGCATTTTGATGAAGCACAAAAGCTATATGAAGATATGCTGGAGCTTTTTGGTCGGGAGATAGGAATACTTCGCAGTTTGGCTTTTCTACATTATCTGAAAGGTGAATATGAGGAATCAAAGAAATATTATCTCGAGGCTTTGAGCCAAGATTCTTTGAATACAGAATATATTTATACTATAGGGAATATCAACTATCTTGAGGGCAGATATGAGGAAGCCAGAAAGTTTTACCAGAATGCTTTGCAGTTAGATTCAAGCTATGCTGGAGTTTACATCAAATTGGGCGAACTTGACCTTCTGGCGGGAGATTTATTATTAGCACAAGATAATTTCAATACGGCAGAAGCAATAAAAACAAACAGTCAGGATAAAGTCGATATTTATTCAGGGTTGGGAAGCGTTTTCGAGAAGTTAAAACAGCCGGAAAAAGCGCAAGAGAGTTTTAAAAAAGCCTTGGGATTCTCAGAATCTTTTATGCTTAGTTATCCGGAAGAGCCCCTCCCTTATTTAAAAAAAGGGGAGGTGTTATTCAATCTGGGAGAGATAGATTCTGCCATTAACTATTTTAAAATCGCAGAATTCTTAGAAGACAGGCCTTTGTATCGGGGAAGGGTGCTTTTGGCGTTAGGGAAAGCATACGCAGATAAGGGAAATCGAAAAAAAGCTGAAGAATACTACAATGAGGTGCTTGAGCTTCCCACTGGATTTGAGGAGAAAAGAGAGGCCGAAGAACTATTAAAATCGAGATGACGAATGACGAATTAAAAATTCAAGAGCAAAATTCTCCTGTTGATGAAGAACACCAACGGGAAGCAAGAAAAGGACGAACTATAACAAACGAATTAACTAAATTGACATGATCACCCTCCCCCTTTACCCCCTCCCGTCAAGGGAGGGGGAGTTTATGAAGTCCCCTCTCCCTTTGTGGGAGAGGGCTAGGGTGAGGGAGAAGAGTTTTAAGTATGTTTAATTTTTTAAATCCCATTTTTCTTTTTGCCGCGGGAGTGGCAGTTTTGTTTCCTCTTTTGATCCACCTCTTCAACCGGCAGAAAGTGAAAAAGGTCTATTTTTCTTCACTTTTGTTTTTGAGGTCTTTAGAGAAGACCCGGATGAGGAGCGTCAAAATCAAGGAATATCTGCTTTTGGTAATAAGGAGCTTAATAATCCTTTTGGTAGTGGTGGCGTTTGCCAGACCCGCCATACGGGGAGGCTTCGCCTCAAAGGTGGGGGCACACGCCAAGACCTCCGCGGTGATCCTCTTAGATAACTCCTATAGCATGAGGTATGAGACCAAAGAGGGCTCGCTTTTTGATTTAGCCAAAGAGAAAGCCAAAAAAACCATCAGTCAATTAAAAGAAGGGGATGAAGCTAACTTAATCCTTTTTGCCTCAGAGCCAGATTTGACCAGTGAAAAGCCCACTTATGATTTCAGAAATCTGTTGAATAAACTGGATGAATCCGTGCCTTCTTACCAAGTGACAGACATCGGCCAAGCATTGAAAAAAGCTTTTGAAATCTTAAAGTCTTCTAAAAATTTGAATCAAGAGATATATCTTATCTCAGACATGGACAAATCCGGCTGGTCCTATGGATCTTGGGGATATTTTGGCGATGGGAGTTTTTCTTCTCCCCAAAACAGAAAAGCCAAACTTTATCTGCTCGATGTCCGGCCAGAGGAGAAACAGAACTTATGCATAGAAAAGATAGAGTTCGCCAACCAGCTTATAGAAAAAGGTAGACCTTTTCGGATAATGGCAAGAGTGGTCAACTCTACTTCTCAACCAGTTGAAAACCTCCTGGTAGGACTTTATTTAGATGGAAAACGGGTAAGTCAGACAGATATAGATATTGAAAGAGGTGGTAAGGCGACCGTAGAGTTTGTGCAAACCGTTGAGACTGCGGGAATCCATGCCGGCTTTTTTGAGATCACCGATGATGACCTGATGATAGACAACCACAGATATTTTGCCTTTAAAATCCCGGAAAAAATCGAGGTCTTATTGGTGGGGGAACGCCCAAGGGACACCTATCATCTTAAATTAGCTTTGAACCCACAACCAGAAAGCGATATTCATATGACAGTTTCAGAGGCAGATGGGAACTCCTTAGCCGGAATCGACCTCAATAAATACAAGGTTATAATCTTCTCCAATGTTTCAAAATTGAACGATGTGGAGTTGACCAATTTGGAGAGGTTTGTTAAAGGAGGGGGAGGAGTTTGGTTCATTCTGGGGAATAATATAGACCCGGGGTTTTATGCTCAGCAAATCGTCAAAAATTTTTTTGATATAGATTTAAAATTGCCCCTTACCTCCACCAGAAACGTGGGAGGATTTTTCAGTCTGGAAAAAATCGATTGGGATCATCCCATTTTTCAGGTATATCAAAATGTGGTTCACAGCGAGGGTTCACCACAAGTGGAAGAGAAGGGTTTCCCCCAGATAAAGTTTTCTTCTCTTTTTGAACTGTCCCAGGGTAGAGATATAAAAGTAATCGCTCGTTTTAACCTGGGCAAACCAGCGTTTATCGAAAAGAATGTGGGTTCGGGCAAGGTCTTGCTTTTCGCAGGCTCTTTGGAGGAGGAAGAAAGCGATCTGGTCATCCACCCTTTTTTCGTCCCTTTCGTCAATAGAACCGTGGAGTATTTGGCTTCCGATCTGTCCAGACTTTCTGAGGATTTTTTGGTGGGATCGACAATCGAAAGAGAACTTGACCCGGCCTTAAGTGGAAAGGAGATCAAATTAGTGGATCCAGAGAATTTGGAGACCTTTCTTGCGCCCATTATCCAAAAGGATAAGCTTGTGCTCAAGATTCAAAATACCGACAAGCCGGGCATATATGAGATCAGGACAAAAGAAGAAGTGATGGATCGGTTCGCAGTAAACATAGACCCAAAAGATTCCGACCTTGAAAAGATCGAAAAATCAGAAATAGAGAAAAAGTTGGAAGGATTAAGTTTATTCTATTTAAATCCCCATGACGACATTGAAAAAACAATACTGCAGTCGCGATATGGAAAGGAACTGTGGAAGACTTTTTTATGGATTGCAGTCGGGCTTTTGGCTTTAGAGATGTATCTGGCAAAAAGCAGAAAGAAAGATATTGTGACTGAGGAAAAAACTTAAAGAATTTGGAATATTCCCCCTTTTAGCAAGAATCTTGATTCCTCAAAAGAAAGAAGATATTCACTCTCTTTTTGATAATGTTTGAATATTTTTCTCGGTGATTTCGATTTCCCTTGTAGCGCCGATTTCTTTAAAAATTTTCAGGGCATCCTCATAATGTTTTAATGCTTTTTCTTTCTCACCCTTGCCTTTATAAATCAGACCAATATTGCCCAAGGCATTAGCTTCGCCCAGTCTCAGTCCCCACTCTCGCTCTATTGCCAATACCTCTTCAAAATATTTCAGGGCTTTGTCAAGATCGCCTTTGATTTTGTAGACCACACCGATGTTACCCAACTGAGTTGCTTTACCTTCCTTGAAACCTATTTCTTGATCGATTTTGAAAGCATCCTGATAATACTTCAAAGCCTGATCCAGATCGCCTTTGGCTTTATAAATCAGACCGATGTTACCTAAATCAGCTGCCTCGCCCTCCCTAGCACTTATCTCCTTATGAATTTCTAAAGCTTCCTGATGGTATTTCAAAGCCTGATCCAGATCGCCTTTTAGATAATAGATGTTACCGATCTTACCTAATTCACTTGCCTCACCCTCCCTGGAACCTATTTCCTTATCTATCTTCAGAGCATCTTGATGATAGTTCAAAGCTTGATCGATATCGCCTTTGAGTCTATAGATCAGACCAATGTTGCCCAGCTGAGTTGCCACACCTTCCTTGTAACCTGTTCCCTGATCAATCTTCAGAGCATCCTCTAAATACTTCAAAGCCTTATTTAGATCACCTTTAGCTTGATGGATTATGCCAATGTTGCCAAGATTAGCAGCTTGCCCTATCCGGTCTTGAATCTTTCCTGCTATCTGAAGGGATTCTTCGAGGCTTACCAGTGCTTGGTCAAGATGACCCACAACATAGTGACACCTCCCAAGCCGATGTAAAATGATTGCCTTATCTTTACCGTTGGCTAAAGTTAGTGCCTTTTGGAAGTAATCTATGGCTTCGCTCCATCGGTACTCATCCATCGCCTTTTCGCCTTCTGCTCGCAATCCTTCTATCACAATCTTTCCCCTTTTTTCTTTCGGAACAGAGGGTAGCCCATCAAGGTAAACTGAAAGTCCTTTCATTTGCTCCTTCAGAATTTCTACTTCTTTATCAAGTTTTCTCTTTTGGGAAAACAAAATCGCAAGAGCCACCGTGATAATAGCTCCTACTATAAATCCAATTATGAAAGTTATCATTCGAAATTATGCAAAGGAAAGAACGGGTTGACGAGACGGGATCAACTGTTCCCATTCCTTACGTTTACGAGTTTTATAAGGAGCAAACTGGAACGAAGGGGAAGGACTTGGTATCGACTCTAATTGTGTTTCTATTTTTGGTTCGGCCGCTGTAACTTCTTCGGAAGGAGGCTTAGGGATAAAACCTCTATCGTAGGCAAACTTCTCCATTGCTTTACGGGATGCCTTTATGGCTTCCGTTGCTTCTTCAAGTGATCTAATGCTTTCTGGTAACGTTTCTGTTGCTTTGGCTACTTCTTCAAGCGACTGTATACCTTCAAAAGTTGATTTAGCGACCTTTTCTTTTATCTCTCTTTCCCACTTTTCCATGAATCTATCGGTTCTGCGGAGGAAATAAATATAAAGCAGAACCCATAAAATCGCAACCAAACACAATCCGACAATGCCTATAAGTATCATCTTGTTTTCTCCAGCCCTTCTTTCATCTTATCGACCACTTCTGCTAGCTTTTTAATTTCGTTACCGATAGTGGAAACCGCAGGGACCAGTTGCGGCAACATCTCAGTTCTTTTAGCAATAGCGGAAACCGCCTTATCTATCCGATCCAGAGCACCTGTAATAGTAGTTTCGGTCATCCTGATCGCTTGATCAAATCGCTTTTCAGAGATTTTCGCAACGATAGCTCCTGCGATCAGGCTTCCTAAGAGTCCTGTCCCAATTTGTATCAGAACCGCTCCTGTTGTTAGACAATTTTCCATCTTAATTACGTAATTTAGTCAATTTTGGATGGCTGTCAAGCCAAATTTTGATGGGGATCCATCCGGTAAGGTGAACCATAAGGGCTTGTTGAGAGTGATTCGGGAATTCCAATTCCCGAACCAACCTAAGGGTTGGTCACAAGGGAGGATAGAGGAGGGTGGGTAAGCCGGGTTGGGCGGCGCGGTAGAGGGTGAGGGCATCATCCGGGGGCATCTTTACGATAATATATGCTTCGCCAAAGGGACGACGCAACGCCTCGCGGACTTTTAAAATAGTGTTTCTGAATTTTGATTTAGGTTTGCCAATAATATCGGTTCTTATTTCCAAGATTAGACCATACCCCCATAGCAATTGAAACCGTCCCGGCACATCTCGCTGCATAAGCTCCGGCTTAGCCTTGACCGCATCACTTATAATTACAAGTATTGAGTCAGGGGTCTTGTTCTGGGCAGTGAAGAGGTACTTGTACGAAATGGGACGTATTAATAGTCCTTCATCACCCTGAAAACGCTCTACAAATTCCTGCACCTCTTGAGAGTCCGTCTCGGCGATGTCCAAAGGATAGTTCCATACTGTCGCCCCTTTGAGCTTCAATTGGAGTTCCTTACGCTCCAGATTAAGCACCATATATAGTTCTTCCGATTTAGCCAGGAAAAGTTCTGTCTGAATCAAGCGATATTCTTGCTCGGCGCGCTGGTGGTCCCATTCTCTGTTGCCCGGCTCCGGCATTAACGTTTGTTCTGAATGCTTCTTTCGGCAAGCCAAAAATGCTGTGCAAATCAGAAGGCCACACAGGGGCAGGGTAATCCATCGGGTTTTGAAAAACATCTTTTGCGAACTAATCTAAACGTCATTATCTCTGTCACAATGTTTCCCCCTCACCCCTTCGCTTTGCTCAGGGCAGGCTCTAACCCTGCTATGCATTTCGCTTCGCTCAACCCTATGGGTTTCACTTCGTTCAACCCTATGGGTTTCGCTTCGCTCAATCCTATGGGTTTCACTTCGTTCAA
>Ga0315289_10006936_pt1 | contig 16605 bp, 8 predicted proteins | sample YL17G11_40_MG_FD_203452 | JGI IMG/M metagenome (GOLD analysis project Ga0315289, IMG submission 203452) | Sediment microbial communities from Yellowstone Lake, YNP, Wyoming, USA - YL17G11_40 | ecosystem: Environmental > Aquatic > Freshwater > Lake > Sediment | place: USA: Wyoming | collected... | reverse complement strand
CTGGTCCGGCTGGCGCGGCCCGCGTGGCGACGGCACGTGCCGCGAGCAAGATGTCCCGACCAACTGGGATCCCGCCGACGCGCTTTGGAAAACCGCGATCCCCGGCCAGGGGCATGCCTCACCGATCGTCTGGGGCGAGCGCGTGTGTACCGCCACCGCCCTGCCCGCCACGAGGGAGCGCATACTCCTTTGCCTCGACCGTGCCAGCGGAAGAATCCTCTGGCAGCAGACGGTCGTACAGGGGCCGCTGGAAAAGATCAACAAGGAAAACAGTCACGCCTCCGGCACACCGGCCACCGACGGTGAGCGGGTCTTCGTCGCCTTCCGCGTCGGCGACGACATTGTCGTGGCCGCACACGACCTGGCCGATGGAAAACAGCTCTGGCTGGTCCGGCCGGGGACGCACACCGGCGAGTGGGGGTTCAGCAACGAGCCGGTGCTGTTCAAAGACAAGGTCATCGTCGACGGCGACAGCAAAGGCGATTCCTTTCTGGTCGCCCTGAGCCGCGATGACGGCAGAACCCTCTGGCGCGTGAAGCGCACCCATCAGGGGATCAGCTACAGTGCCCCGCTGATCCGTGAATTGGCCGGCCGCCCGCAATTGATTCAGTGCGGCGACCGCTGCGTGGCCAGTTTCGATCCCGATACCGGCAAGCAGCTCTGGATGGTGGATGGCCCTTCCGAGGAATTCGTCGCCACGCCGACCTACAGCGAGCGCGCCGGACTGGTGTTCGTCAGCAGCAGTTGGCCCAAACAAGTCCTGCTGGCGATCCGGCCGGACGGCAGCGGCGACGTCACGGCGACCCACGTCGTCTGGCGTGACAACAAGGGAGCACCCTACGTTCCCTCCCTGCTCGTTGCGGGCGATTTTCTGCTCAGCGTCAATAACGCCGGCGTGGCGTTCTGCTACGAAGCCGCCACCGGCAAGGTGCTCTGGCAGGAAAAGCTCGGGCGGCATCACGCCTCCCCGGTCCTGGTGGGCGGACTGGTCTTCTTCATCAACGACAACGGCGAAGTGAACGTGGTCAAACCCGGCCCGAAGTTCGAGCGCGTGGCGAAGTACAAGCTGGGCGAGTCCTGCTACGCCTCGCCGGCGATCAGCGACGGCCAGGTCTTCCTGCGCGGCTTCCAGCACCTCTTCTGTATCGGTCAGAAAACCGGAAAGTAACTTGGTGCTGTAGCCTTTGTGAAGGTCGTTCGCGCCCATAGCTGTTATCTTGCGCTCTCCGAGGATTGGCCTTGTAGCAGGTCACAGATTTTCGATTCCCGGCCGTGATTGAAGCGGTTCGTTCAGCGAAAGGATCAAGCTATTAAGCACGGGCTCGTGACAATCGGTGCATTTCTTCTGCTCCAGCTATGTGCGGGGGCCACGCTATCAGCATCGGACGATTTGGCCGACGGTTTCATCAACCCACCCGACTCCGCCAAGCCGTGGACCTACTGGTGGTGGCTGGATAGCTACGCGACCAAGGAAGGCATCACCAGGGACCTGGAGGAGATGCAGCGCCAGGGAATTGCCGGCGTCTTGTTGTTCGATGCCGGTGAGGGCAAAGGCGCGCCGGTCGGCCCGGTATTCATGAGCGCTGAATGGCGAGACCTGTTCAAACATGCCATCCGTGAGGCCGGTCGGCTGGGTATCGACGTTGGGGTGAACCTGTGCAGCGGTTGGGACGCGGGCGGCACATGGGTCACGCCGGAGTATGCCGCCAAAAAACTGGTGTACTCTGAACTGCAGGTGAAGGGGCCAAACGCTGTTTCCTTATCGCTGCCTCAGCCCCAGGTGGTAGAGGGCTATTACCGGGATGTCGCTGTGCTCGCCTACCGGATGCGCTCTGTCACGGGGCCGGCCTCGATGTCGCCGGCGGGCACGGCTGATCGCAGGGACGGGCAGCGGCCGGGCATCAAGAACTGGGAGCTGAAATCCGCGAATCGGGAATTGCGCGGCCTGCCGTTGGGAGCTCAGTATGACGAGTACCCCGCCGTTGCGGGAGAGCAGGATTGCGATAGCGGCGCTGTCCTCGACTTATCTACGAACGTGGACACGTCCGGGCGGCTGACCTGGAAGGTGCCGGACGGCAACTGGATGGTCATGCGGTTCGGCTACACGTTGCTGGGCTCCCGAACCAAATGCACCAGCCCCGCGGCCCAGGGATATGAGATCGATTTCCTCGATGCGGAGGCGATGGACAGACACTTTGCCCAGACCGGCGAAAAGCTGCTGGCCGATGCCGGCGCGCTGGCGGGCAAGACCCTGAAGTATTTCCACGTCGACAGCTACGAGTCCGGCGAGCCCACGTGGACCCCAAAGTTCCGCGAGGAGTTCCAGACCCGCCGGGGCTACGACCCCCTGCGGTATCTGCCCATCCTCGCCGGGAAAATCGTCGACAGTCGAGAGATATCCAACCGCTTCCTCTGGGACTATCGCAGGACAATCGGCGATCTGTTTGCGGAAAAATACTATGGCCGGCTCCGCGATCTCTCCCACCGTCACGGCATCGGGACCCATCCGGAATCGGGAGGACCCTTCTGGTCCCACATCGATGCTCTACAGTGCGAAGGCACGAATGATATCCCCATGGGCGAGTTCTGGAAGCGCATGCAGGAACCCGATGGGCCAATCTGGTGGGTGCAGGATTACAACATTTGCGACACGGTCAAGCAGGCGGCTTCCGCGGCGCACATCTACGGCAAACGCCTGTGCCAGGCGGAGGCGTTCACCTCCATGGGCCCCAACTGGGAAGAAGACCCGTTCATGCTCAAAGACATCGGCGACCGTGCGTTTTGTTCCGGGCTCACCCGCAACGTGCTGTGCTTCTATGTGCATCAGGGCCGCCTGGACATCAAACCCGGGTATCAATGGGAGGCGGCCGGCACGCACTTTGACCGCAACATCACGTGGTGGAACTACATTCACGCCTGGCTGACCTATCTATCCCGCTGCCAGTTCCTGCTGCAGCAGGGACTGTTCGTCGCGGACGTATGCTATTTCTATGGCGAGGACGTGCCCAACTTCGTACCGGCCAAGACGCACATGCAGCCACCGCTGCCGCCGGGCTACGACTGCGACACGATCAACGCCGAGGTCCTGCTGGGCCGCCTGAGCGTGAAGGATGGAAGGCTGGTACTGCCCGACGGCATGAGCTATCGACTGCTGGTGCTCCCGGAGCGACGAATGATGTCGCCGCGCGTGCTCCACAAGATCAAGGAACTGGTTGAGGCGGGCGCTACGGTCGTCGGGCCGAAGCCGCAACGTGCACCAGGATTGACCCGACTATCCGCGCTGTGATGCAGAAGTGCAGAGGCTGGCGGATGAGTTGTGGGGCTCGGTGAACGGCGAGTCCGTGAAGGAACGCAAAGTCGGCCAAGGAAGACTCATTTGGGGCAAGACGCTGCAGGAGATACTCCGAGAGGACAGGACCACGCCCGATTTCGAATATCCAGCCACGCCGAAGGACGCGAACCTGGACTACATTCACCGCACCTGTGAGGAAGCAGAGATCTACTTCGTCTCAAATCAGAAGAACCGTCCGGAGAAGGCGGACTGTCTATTTCGCGTCAGCGGCAAGCAACCGGAAATCTGGGATCCTGTAACCGGCGAGAGATGGCCGGCCGCGAACTTTCGACACGTTGAAGGACGCACCCTCGTGCCGCTGGAGTTTGCGCCGCGGCAGTCATGGTTTGTGGTATTCCGCAAATTCGCACCCTCCGGCCGGTCGGTCCCGCAAAACGACAGGCAATCCAACTTTCTGAGATTCACAACCGCCTGTGAGCTGACCGGCCCGTGGACCGTGGAGTTTGATCCGGCCTGGGGTGGGCCCGAGTCGGTCGTATTCGAGCGACTGGAGGACTGGACCAGGCGGACGGAAGAAGGAATCAGGTATTACTCGGGGACGGCGACCTACCGGAAAATGTTTGATCTGCCGCCATCACTGCGAGGTTCCGGAAAGCGACTCTACATCGACTTGGGCACAGTCAGAAACATCGCCCAGGTGCGCTTGAACGGCACAAGCTGCGGCGTGGTCTGGACAGCGCCCTGGCACGCGGAGATCTCCGGGCTGGTGCAACCGAAGGATAACAAGCTGGAGATCGATGTGGCAAATCTCTGGCCCAACCGCCTGATTGGCGACGCGCATCTACCGCCGGACAAGCAATTCACCGTGACCAACGTCAAGAAGTTCAAGAAAGACTCCCCGCTTCTGGAGTCGGGTCTGCTCGGACCGGTGACACTCACAGTGGCGGAATGAGGTTGTTCATTGCTGCTTTCCCAAGGCAGCGCACTTACGCCTGACGCACGACAAAGTACGGCTGGTTCGCCAGCGTCGCATCGAAGCCCGGATACAGCCACGCCTCGCCGGCTCCGTTACGCAGCTCGAAGTAGTACTCCAGCGGGTAGGGCGAGTTGCTGTACGCGCCGGGAATGGTCGCACTGTACCGACTCCCATGCACTTGCATGTCGGCCGTCTGGTAGGACTGCGCCTGGTGCACCTGCCGATAGTACAGGCGAACCGCGCTTACGGGCGGTTGCCGGCTTTGTAGCGTGAGTTCTACGGTCAGGGGCTGCCCCGGCCGGAATGAAGCGGGCGGCGTGTGCGAGACGCGAGCCACGGGCCGCCGGACGCCGTCCAGAACTACTTGGATAGCGTGAGCAACAACCGCCGGCGGTGCGCTACCTGTCTGCCCGGCTGGCGGGGGGACTTGGGCACGCTTCTCCATGTCCGCGATGTCCTCATCGATGGCCGTCAGGCGGTCCAGCCAGTGGCCTCGCAGTTGCTTCTCCAGCCCGAACGTGATGTCACGCACGTAGACACTCTGGGCCTGTGTCGCCATCTCGGCCCAAGCCTTTCGTGCCGTGCGGTAGGCTTTCAGAGCTTCTTCCAGCGCCCTCGGATCGGCGGTCCGATCGTAAATGGCGTAGAGCACACCCGCGCGAAGTTTGGCGGCAAAGAACCGCCCCAGCCCGCTCTGGATGGTCACATCCACCGCCAGCCGCCGGAATGCCGGCGACTCGCGCTCGGTGGCCTGCGTCTCGGCTTCACGCAAATGGCTCAGTGCCGCCTCGGCCAAGTCGTCCATCCATTGGGCAACTTCAACAGGGGAGTACTTCGCGGTGGACTCGCCCCGAATCAAGGCCTCGGCATAATCATCCACTCGAGCGAATAACTGCGGGTCCAGGGGACTGACCGTGCCGAACCGCTTGGGACTCGGCGTATCGCCGTAAGGATGCGGCCGCGAGGCATCGACGATCGGCATGTTGGTATAAATCTCCGGCCAGTAGTTGTTATTCGCGGCCGAGGGCGTGTGAGCGGTGGTGAAGAGAGGCAGGATGCGACTGGCGTGGGCCAGCGCCCCTTCGCATGCCACGGCAGCCGTGCCATATTCCTTGCGGAGGAACCGACGCCAGGTCTCGGGCTCCGCATCGGGGTTGTAGAGCAGCCGGCCCCAGAGCCGGTACCCATAAAGATACTTCTCGTCATCGCGCGCCGGGCGAAGCGAGGCATCGGCGTAAGCATCACGCCCGCCGGGCAAACCCGAGCCCTTACGCCCTTTGAAGGAGAGTGGCTCGAAGAGCTCCACCCCCCTGCTGCCGCAGAAGCTCGAAGCTCGCCCGTACGCCGCCGCCATGACCGGATCGCCCCAGAGCAGAAGCCGCTGCGTCCCGGGCCACATGCGATGCAGAACGCCGTAAGCGCGGTTCTCGGCCAGCAGGTCCCCATAGCCATAACGGAGGAAGCTGCGCGAGCCGGAGCTCATGGAGAAGAACCCCTCGTCCTTTCTGCCCTGCCGGGGCAGCTCCGTAGGACGAATGGCGGCCTGGTGATAGGGCAGGCCCATGTGCTCCGCCCAATACTTCGGCGAGATGCTGACGGGCATACCGGTGGCCAAGGCCAGGTCGATCATCGCCCGGTCCATTCCCTTGGCGTGCATGTCGATCTCGACCCGCCGGCCGCAACGTACGACGCCTTCGAAGACCGTCCTCCAAAACTCATAGCTGCCCTCCGCCACGCCGCTTTCGCCGTGGATGCGAAAGGTGACACCACTGATGGATGGGCAGGCCCTCAGCAAAGTCTCCAAGGCAGCTCGACAATAGGCGGCCTGCGTCTCGGGAGACAGGCCTTCGATAGTATAGTTCACGCCGGGGCTGTCCGTCCACTGGTAGGCGTGCGTCCAGATGCCGAGCTGAAAGTGCAGGCCGCGGCGCGCCGCCTCGTCGCTGATGAAGCGCAGCATCTCCAGATTGCGGTTCCGCTCGGCATCCGGCAATTCACGAACGCGCACGTCGTAGCCCGGGACCGAAATGAGGAAGGGATAGGCAAAGTGAAAGTACGTGTCCCGCAGACGCGACGTGAAATCGTAGCCCAGTCCCAGCGCCAAGGCAAAGCGGTTGAATCGCTGTGCGACGAGGATGGACAGGTACTGCTGCCAGAACGCCTTGTCGCCATACCAGCTCTTGTCCTCCACGTCGCTGGCAAACACCCGCATGATACTGCGGATCCGATTGGCCGGCTGCTCGACAACCGCCCGGCGCAGTTCGAAAGCCGCCAATGGCGGCGACGCACAATCGACCCGATCCGCCAGCTCCAGCATGGCATAGACCAAGCCCCGGACGTCGCTGCCGCAGGCCAGCAGGACTGCTCGGCCTGACAGCTTACCTGGGATCAAACCAAGTGACTCGGGGGAATCCGATACGGACACGCCGGCCCGAGAGAGCACCTCCTGTGCTATGGGTGTAGAAGCGCCGGCGGCAATGATGCACACGACCCCGGCAGGCAACTGGTCCGTCCGTTGCCTCACCTCACTGGCAATGCCCCCGGCCGACAGGGACGCACGCAGTTGCTCCACGCTCCACCGCGCCGGCTCGCTGGAGGCAATCGGATCCGCGGGATCACACAGGATGAACACACCGGAGGCATTGGCAGGCGTGGACTTGCCCGTGTCGAGACCGACGCCGGGATGATTGACTCCTCCACCACAGCCGGAGATTGCTCCTACCGCCGTGCACCCTGCGGCAAGGGCTGCTTGCCTGAGAAACTCCCTGCGACTTGGCTGATGTTTATTCATTGAATCCATACGCTCTTATGAAAAATGTGCTACCAGGAATTGGGTGGCAGCGGCAAGCGCCAGCTTGCCGATGGTTCGTCCATCCGCCAGCGGCAACGCCTTCGGCTTTGCCGCTGCCACCCGGACATTTTTATCCCCTTGTGGTCGGGCAAAGGTTCATAAAGGGCTCCTCGAATCAGGATTCCAACACCACGACTTCATGGTCGAGTACCGACGCAAGCTCGAATTGCATCCAGCCGTTTTCGGCGGCCGCAGCCCTGCTCTCGCCCGAGACCAGCATCTTCAGTGTTTTCGGCTGGACACCCTGCGGCAGGCGAATCCTCACCTTCAAGGGACCGACCGGTATCAACTCGTGCACCGGGGCCCGCCAGGTCCCGGCGCTGGTGAGATTCACCAGATGCAGGATCATCCGGCCGGGCTGCCGGTAGAGCTCGCAATCGATCAGGCCGCGGCCGCTCACCTCCAGCGGCAAGTTGCCCTGTGCGGCCCAGCGCACCAGGTTGGCCAGAAGGTCCCCGTGATCGGGCAGATTGTCGAGGGCGAATCGCCGGTCGATGTCCGCGGGCAGATAGGCCACGCAGCCGGGACCCGACTCGTTCAGAATCAGGCCGGGAATGTTGGTTCGCGCCTCACGCATCCACGCCGTTTCCGGCGGAAACATCGGGAACGACGGAATGAATGTCAGCAGCACCTTTGCCTTCTCATTCACAGTCAGCGGGTCCAGCGTGCCACCAAACGGCAGAATGTCGGTTTCGTCGAACCCGGCGAGCACGGGATGACGCTCGGCCGTGATGGGCGGCTCGTTACCGGCTTCCGGGCCGTAGACGCGGCCGCGCAGCTCCGGCGTCAGGCGCAGATAGGTGTGCCGGGTCTCGCTGATGCGCTTGCCGTCGGCATCGCGTTTAGGCCTGCCGCCCGTGACGCCGAAGAGATCGGCCAGGGCAAAGTCGGGGCGAGGGTCGCCCCACTCATTGTAGAGACTGGTCTGGCCCGTCGCAATCAATGCCCCACCACGCTCGACAAAACGACGTACGGCAGCGACTTGCGAATCGGACATCGCCGCCAGGTTCGGCAAAACGAGCACGGCAAGGCTCGGTCCCTCCCGCTCGACGTGGTCCACGTGCACCGGCAGATAAGGGATACGGGCACGGACCAGCGCCTGTGTGAAGCCGCGCCACGGCTGATCTACGAATTCCTCGGGATTGTCACGGCCGTAGAAGTCCGTATTTCGCTGCGACCACACCACCCCCACATTGGCGATGGGCCGGCGGTCGATGAGATACTGTTCGTTGGCCTTATGCCAGCGCAAGATGGGCTCGGCCGTGCGATACATCCGCCGGTCTTCGTGATACGCGCTGACATGATGCCACCAGGGCTGGATGCCGCCCGCGAAGCCGGCCAGCATCCACATCCGCGCCTCCGGCTCCGGCTTGCTGGCCAGCCGGAACGTCGGCCGGCCCATCTGATACATCGGCATGCTCTCGGGAATAAGCTTGTCCCAGCCCAACAGGCCATGGATGAGCTTGCCGGTCTGGGCGTTGTGCTGAAAACCTTCGTTGTCGCTGCGTGACTGGTGGTCCAGCATCACGATTTCCGTGCGCGCACAAATCTCCTTGTAGTCGCGAAAACTCCTGCTTTGGCCGCTGATACTGCCGCCGTTCATCCCGAGCCACAAGCAATCTGCTCCCCCCGCTGCCCTGGTCACGCGGTTATTCAAATCCCAGATCTCCAGCCGGCGTGCGTAGCTCCACTGAATCCACGCGCGAAAGACCGGATCGCTCCAATCGTGTCCCTTCGGCAGCGGCTGGCCCGTTCGCTCGCGGAACCGCCGGGCGCAATGCTCGCAATAACAGATGCTGCCCCGATCCAGGCCGCTCCAACTGTTATCGGTGATGCCTTCGGGACGCGACCGCTGGATGATTTCGCGCAGGACGTCCGGCAGGTACTCCTCATAATAGGGACTATTGATGCATGATACGTAGAGCGCGCCGGCCTTATAGGGCTTGCCGCCGGCATCCACGGCGAACCAGTCGGGATGGGCCTGGTAGAAGGCTTCGTGGGCGCGGTTGGAATCCATGCGGGCCAGTACCGCCAGGCCATCCTCGTGGGCCGCACCGGCCAGCTCGCCGTAAAGGTCGCGGTCCCCGAGCGCGGGCGGACGGTAATGTAGAGGGAATTTGCTCGGGTAATACGCAAAGATGCCGCCGGCGTTGATGATGACCCCCTGAATCTGCGTCCGCTTCCAATGCTGCCGCCACCAGCCAATGTCGTAACGAGCCGGGTCGATCTCCGCGATGTTCGTCTGCGCCCAGCGGTACGTGCGCCGATACCAGGGAATCTTGGCGGCGGAATCGCCCTTATTCTCGTCCCCGCGGGCAGACGAGATTCCGTGTGCGGCCGCCACGGTCGTGACCACACCCAGTTGCTTCAGGAACTCGCGGCGAGTCTCACCGGAACGAGGAATCGAAGGTTTCATCAAGGCGCACCTATTACTCAATCTGTTTCTCAGGCGACGCCATCCGCCAGGAAGTAATTGTCGTGTCCCGGCACGATGATGTCGGCCAGGGCACTCGCGTCCACGGCCAGGCCGGCGAGCAGCGCATGACCGGCCCGGGATAGAAAGGCGCCGCGCGTGAAAAGGTTTGACCTCGTACAACCAATATCCTTGCCGTGCTTCTCGTTCATGGCACCCATCGGTTGATAGGCATGGCTGGTGCGAGCCGCAGGCACCGCCGCTCTCAGCCCATGACCTTTTCCAGCTCCTGTCGTTCCGCAACGGTCATCGGCTTGGCCTCTTTCACGACCGCGAAGTTCGCTTTCAACTGGTCGATAGACGCCACGCCGATCACGGCGACGGAGATGGGCAGACCCAGTGTGTAGCGAATCAGCGACGAAGCGTCCACCTGATGGGAAGTCTCATCGTGGTAGGTTTGCAGGACCTTTTTGAAGGGGTTGCCGGCGACGAGGCAGCCGTTGCCGCCGCCCATGACCTTCATGGCGATGACGCCCATCTGCTTACGGTTTGCGGCGGGCAGCAGCTCCTCGCGGAACGGATGGCGACGGCTGACGGGATTGAGCGTCGTCAGCAGCGTGTCGAATTCATACATCTCGATGGCGCGGCGCAGCATCTCGGCGTTGTCGTGGCCCGTGACACCGATGAAGCGGGTCACCTTCTGCTCGCGCAGCTTGTGCAATGCCGTCAGAACCCCGTCAGGCTTGCCCCACGCCGGCGTGTCCTCCCGGGCGGACACGCCGTGAATCTGCAGCAGGTCCAGATGGTCCGTGCGCAGCCGCTTGAGGCTCTGCTCGACGCTGCGCATGGTGCCGTCGTACGAGCGATCGCCGGTCTTGCACGCCAGAAAGACCTCTTTGCGACGGCGGGCAAGCACCTGCCCGTAGTTGGTCTCCGACTGTCCGTTGTTATAGCTCGGCGCGGTGTCGAAATAGGTGATGCCCAGGTCGAGCGCCGCCTCGGCGATAGCCGCCGGATCGTGATTCTCCGAGGGCGGCAACTGCATGCCGATGACACCGCCGAGAGCGAGAATGCTCACCTCCACGCCGGTCTTGCCCAGCAGGTGTCGCGGAATCGTCTGTTGCCCCGTGGTTGTCGAACCGCCTCGCTTCTGTGCCGCGGTCACGTGGGACCTGAGCCCCACGGCTGCCACGACCGCCGCCGCTTTGATGAATTCGCGTCGTCTCATACCGTCTCCATGATGTCACAGTATCTGATTTCCCGCACGATACCCACGATCCACGCAGTCGTCAAGTGCTCGCAATACATCCTGCAGGCTATGGACACGCACCCAGCGTGAATCGTTTCCTTTGCTCTCCACTCATCTTCCCTCTACCCGCGGACTGCTTTCCCCCAGGCTCGTTACTGGCCACACGCGCGGAATTCCGGTCCCTTCGTCCTTGGTTCAGATACATGGCCATCGGACTTGTTGTCCTATTATCGCTCGGGAAAGCGGCTTCTTTGTGCTTGACAAGGGTTTCTGGGAGGGACAATTCGACCGAAATGGGCGCGCGTAGTGACATTTTGGTGACATGGAACTCGCGAGATCTGAAAGGTATCGCTGTTGTTCGGGAATGCACTACTCGCCAGAACTTGCCCAATGGGACGAAGACGGAAGTCGGACGGGGATGTCTTGGGATTTGGTGTGGGGGCCGAGGGTGGTGGGGTAGAGCACTCGGGACGGCTATCATCTTTGACGTCGTGCGGGAGAACATCATCTATCGGGAAATGATCCACGACGGGACCAATGCCTGGCAACAAGGGCAGGATGCTCGCAAAGGGCAGACACAGCTCTGATAATGGTAGGATTCACATACATCCTTCAATCGGAGAGCGCTATTCCATCAAGGTCTTGCATCGCAGAACCTTGGGATCCTCGACTTTCGGCTACCGACACCCTCAGCGTTCCGCGTGCCGGTCCGAGACTCATCCCCTTACTTTCTTTCAAGCCATGCCGGCCTGGCTATGGCCGTGGGTCCCGTGCCCGCACACAGCCCCTTCACTTCTTCTTCACTCAACGCGTAGCTATATACGCGGACATCGTCAACCAATCCACGCCAATGGCGCCAGTCGTCTCCTGCATTGGCTCCGATCAAGACGTCATCTTCCGTGGCGTTCAGTGTGCCAGATCCCTCGACGGATGCATCCAAAGCCCCATCCACATAGAGGCGCACGTACGTACCATCGTATACACCCGCCAGATGATGCCATCTCCCGTCGTCGACCGGGGTCCTGCCAAGGACATTTCCCCACACGGTATCTGGGACCTGTACGCCGGTGCACGCGAAGTCGATGCTCCTGGTATTACGATCGCGTATCACGCGCCAAGCGAAATTGCCTTTGGCGATGATGGCCTGCCAGGGCTTGTCAAACTCCGCGACCTTGATCCAACAGGAAACGGTGATCTGAGCCCTAATATCGAACTCCGGGACATCTTTGATGGTGACGTAGTCATGGATCCCATCGAAGGCCAAAGCGCCGCCCACATGGCCTGGCTGCCACTGCGGATTACCCGCCATCGTCCCGTGGTGACCGCGCCCCGACGAGTCGGTTGCGACTCGACTCTCCATGTCATCGAACTGCCACCAGCCGACCATATCACCCGTGGAGAAGCTCCATAGCGCACCTTCCCGGGCAGAGCCGTCGGATTGGATCGCATCGACCCGCCAGCAATACCAGCGGCGCGCCTCGAGCTCGGGCGAGCTAACCGTGTTGCCGCTGCGCACCTCATCCAGGAGAACAAGGCTTTGGGGATCGGGACCGAAGTACACTCGGTAAGCCACCGCCTCCGGCACCGATGCCCATCGAAGTGGAACCGTCGGCAACCGGCCAATATCTGATCCGTTGGCTGGATTCAGGGTGCCAAAATGCAGTGCCCCTTTGACCTTGCCGGGCGTCCAGGTGGCCCCATGCACGGTGCCGTGGTTCGACCCGACCGAATCGTGTGCCGTTGTTCCTGATGTCTCGTCGAAATGCCACCAGGCGATGGGGCTTGCCATGCCCGCAGGCAGGGTCGCATCATCGTCCGAATACAATTCCTGGATCTCTCTCGCCTCCAAGGCCCGATCATAGATCTGAACTTCATCGAGCTCTCCGCACAGGGGTTCGCCACCAGAGCCCAGTCCCACACCCTGTCCTCGTATGGACAGGCCGGTCGTTTCACACCTTCCCACCTGCACTCCGTCGAAGAAGAGCCGCATGGTATGACTATCGTAAGTCCCCGCGACATGATGGTAAGCCTCCGTGTCAAAGATACCATCGACGCAGATGTTGGACCATGTGTCGTCTGTCATCCTCATATAAAAATGCAGTTGCTTAAGGCCGTCGGCCCCATCGTAGCGCAGTACGGCCTTTTCGCCCTGCAAGGTGATGAATCGCTGAATCCGGTCAGGAGGCACCGCGTTCAGCTTGACCCACAGGACCATACTGAACTTCTGGAGATCGTCTATACCGTTGCCAGGGCCGTCTACCCAGACACCAGCATCGGATTGGGGTGGCGCCGCCTTCTGGCTATCCCTCGCTTGCCCCGCCTCGGCTGTCTCGTCGCCACGCACATTGGGATCGCTCAGGCTTCTAATCTCTTGAGGAGCAAAGTGCAGTGCCCCACTGGCCTTGCCGGGCGTCCAAGTGGCCCCATGTATATATGTAGTATGGTTCGACCCAACGCAGTCGTATGCTACTGTTCCCGACATTTCGTCGAGGTGCCACCAGGCGAGGGGGCCTGTCAGGCCGGCAGGCATGGTGATACCATCGCTCGAATACAGTTCCTGAATCTCGTTCGCATCCAGGGCGCGGTCGTAAATCTGAACTTCATCAAGGTCTCCGTACAGGATATCGGAGGGAGAGCCCAATTCCACGCAGCCTCCACGTATGGACCGGCCGGTCGTTTCACAACTTCCCACTGGCACGCCGTCAAAGAACAGCCGCATGGTCCCCCCGTCGAAGGTGCCGACGATATGGTGAAAAGCACCGACGCTCAGCAGCCCATCGACGTGAATACTGCCCCAGTTGTCGTCGCCGCTCATCTTCATGTAGAACTGGAGTTGTTGAGGACCGGCGCTTCCATCGTAGCGCAACACGGCCTTCTCGCCCATCAGCGTGAGAAATCGCTGGATGCTGAGTGGAGGCATCGCGTTCAACTTCACCCATAGGGCGAGAGTGAACTTCTGAAGATCCTCGATGCCATTTGCAGGGGCAACCACTTGAGCGCCGGAATCGGCTGGAGGCGATTTCGTCTCCGCACCACCGGCGGATTGCAGAATCTCGCTCGTTTCACCGCCACGCACCCGGGAGTCGCTCAGGCTTTTGACCTCTTGAGAAGCAAAGTGCAGTGCCCCGCCGAACTTGCCGGGCGTCCAGGTGGCCCCGTGCACGGTCATGTGGTTCGACCCGACAGAATCGCGTGCCATTGCTCCTGATGTTTCATCGAGATGCCACCAGGCGACAGGTCCTGCCATACCCGCAGGCAGGTCCGCGCCGCCCGCATACAATTCCTCGATCTCTCGCGCATTCAAGGCGTGCTTGTAGATTTGGACCTCATCCAGCAAACCATGGAAGGGGTACGCGCCGCCACTGAGCATTACCTTTTCTGCGCCCGCGGCCAGACCGCTCGTTCTACATGTGTCTACCGGCACGCCATCGAAGAATAGTCGCATCATGTGCCCATCATAAGTCGCGACGATGTGGTGAAAAGCCTCTGCGTCAAGCAGTCCGTTGCGGCGAATGTCGTACCATTTGCCGTCGGTCGTGAGCATGAGAAAACCAAGGCTTCGAGGATCGCTGGACCCGTCACAGTACAACATAAACTTTTTTACCCAGGTTCACAATTCGCTGGCTGTTGCCGGGGGACAGCGGATCCAGTTTGGCCCATAGGGCTACACTAAACTGTTCTGCGTCACTGATCCCAACTGCCGGGGCCTCGGCAAAGTCGCCGGTGAAACTGGCGGGCCCGCGCCACGGGCCCAGTGCCGTCTTGGGTGGTGCAGGTGTCGTCGCCGGATCGACGCGTGCCAAGAGGGCTATCTCCCAGGGAGCCAACGCACGGCCGTACACCCGGACCTCGTCGAGCAGGCCATCCAGCGAGTAACCGAACGACACCCCTTCCTCTGTCCGGAGCGGTCCTGTCCTCTCGCACTTCCCGACCTCGGCGCCGTCGAGATATAAACGCATCATATGGCCATCATAGGTTCCGGCCACATGATGGAACACTCTCTCCTGTAGCACCTCGCGGGCCCAAATGTGATGCAACAGGCCATCGGGACCGGGACTCCGGATGTAGTAGTGGAGGCAACGAGGACTAATTGGGCCGTCATACCGCAGTACAGCTTTCTCAGGGTCCAACGCCACAAACACACAGATTCTCCCCACCGGCATGGATTCGAGTTTGACCCAGCAGGCTACGGTGAACTGCTGGAGATCGCGGAGGCCGATGGACGGGGCGAGCATGGATTCGCGACGTCCGTCAAAAGAAAACGCCCAGCCCACCCTGCCCGGCGCAAACTTCATGTCGGCCGCCGGGGTGCCGTGATTCGGCCCCACGGCGTCCTGGGCGTTTCCGTCGCCAGGCCAATAGCTGACCAATCCCGGCAATGCCGTAGTGGTTGCCCAATCTAACTGTCCCGGATCCGGCGTCTGATTGGATTGGTAGGCCTCAGCAAGAACGCATCGGGCGCCCTCGAGGCAGGCGGCAAACCTTGGGGTCGCTGGGGCAAGGGATTGCAGAGTCTCGAGCTCTTGGGCGGCGCTGTCCAGATGGCCTGTGCTTATCGCCTGCCAGAAGTTGGTGAATTGGCTGTTCTCACCACTTAGCAGCCTTTCCGCATCCCACCAGTGTTTCTGGCCGTACAAGTGCCTGCCTTGCCTCACCTCCTCGCGTAGACGGGCGAGAATGGTCTCGGCGTCATCGTAGCGACCCAAATGACACAGGGCCTGGCTCAAGAGCGACTTCGCTCAAAGGTGAGTCCTCTCCCAAGACTTCTCGGCGAAGCTGATCCGCTGTGCTCAACGCCAGAATGGAATCCTCATATTGACCTCGGCGATACTGATCCGTGCCGAAGACAGACAGCTTGCGCAGGTGCTCCTCAGCCTGAGTCGGTGTGCGCGTCACGAGATTCCTGCATCGTTCGCATCGAGAGCGGACGTAGTCTCCCCACGTACTGGCAGGGGCCAGAGACTCGTACGTGGGAAGGTTCGGGTCAAGTCTGGCCAGCCATATCTCATCGCCGTAAGGCTGAGCGACCAGGATACTCATCCAGGATTTGTCGGGGGACCAGACGCCGCGCTGAGCGGGACTGGCGAGGACCAGCCGGGCGTCTCGACGTTTGACGTCGAGGATCCACAGGCCCGAATCACCAGCGGCCAAGCTCAGTTCCTTTCCATCCGGTGACCAGTCCGCCAGGAATCCGTCTTGACACCCTGGCTTGAACTATTGTTCTGACACGGGCGTCCGTGTGGACAGTCCGAGAATACGCAACGCGCGGCCCTCTTGATAGGCCACGTATCGGCCATCGCTGGAAACCAGCGGGTGCCAATCGGGGCACGGCATGAGGACTTCGGGCTTGGCGTTGGGATCTGAGACATCGATTCGGCACAAAGCCCCATCAACCCGGGAGTGAAAGAAGATCCGTCGTGAATCGGGACCCCAGCGTGGCCACCCACCCAGAGCCAGACGCCTGGGCTCGCCCCCTTTTACCGGGACAAGCCAGACCTCTTCCGAGAGGCGATCAGAAGGTTCAGACTTGTTAGCAAAGGCGATCAGTTCCCCATCGGGAGACCACGCGGGGTCGTTGCCGTGAGGGACCAACATGCGTGTCTCCCCCGATTCCACCTCCAGAATCATAATTCCGCCCCAGTCAAAAATGCCGGGTACAGAGTCTATCATGGTGCCTATTTCAGACCGGGCGAAAGGAGAACGGGCGTACGCGAGCTGCTTTCCATCCGGGGACCAGCTCATATGTGGAGCCGCGAACGGCAGGACGCGAACCGCCTTCGAGGCCAGCGTATGATAGTCGTCAATGGCCTCCTGCATGGCGCTG
>Ga0315289_10006934_pt1 | contig 16606 bp, 12 predicted proteins | sample YL17G11_40_MG_FD_203452 | JGI IMG/M metagenome (GOLD analysis project Ga0315289, IMG submission 203452) | Sediment microbial communities from Yellowstone Lake, YNP, Wyoming, USA - YL17G11_40 | ecosystem: Environmental > Aquatic > Freshwater > Lake > Sediment | place: USA: Wyoming | collected... | reverse complement strand
CTCCGGCGAAGCGCTCCGGCTTCTCGACAAGCTGGCAAACCGTCACCTTGGCAGGTTCGGCCGCAGAGCCGACGCCTGGGAGTGCTAGAAAGAGAGCCAGGTACCACCTGGACCCGATTTCCGAGCGTGAGGAGAACATGTCAACCCTCAACGAGCTTCCCAAGGCGTCTGCCATTCGGCCCGTACGGCGCGCTCGGCGGCTTTCTCAACCGCCGCCTGCCGCAGTCTTTCCCTGTCTACTTGGGCCCAACTGGGATTCCAGAGCAGGTAAAGTGAGGGCCTGTTGAACGCCTCGTTGATGTAGGACTGAGCCCCAAAGGCGTTGCGTTCCGTGGCCAGGCTCTCCGCATAGCCAATGCCTGGCAGACCGGAGTATTTCATGTCCGCAAGGTGGATACCCTCGTGCACAGAGAGCCCCGCAGCTTCCACCCCAAGGTCAAGGTCCCACCCTGGCTTCTTCCGAGATTCAACCGCCCGCTTGATCTCGTCCACCTCAAAAGTCACCGTCGCCACGGCCGGGTTACCTTCAGTTTGTGCCAGCCCACGCTCAACTCGCCCAAACGCTACCAACACGCCAGTCCGCTGGTTCTCCTCCCCGTACCTGGCCAAGGCTCTTTCCAGGGCTTTGCGCTCTTCAGATCTCGGCTTGAACTTCGCGGCCGCCTCGTGCGCACGATCAAGCGCCTTCCTGAACCAGTCGCGCTCCCGCTGACATGCCTCGTCACCCGCGGCGCAGTCTCGTGCCCACTCGTAGAGACCGTCGGGATCGATGAATCTCAGCGGGTTGTTGAGAGTGTATGCGTATCGGTTCCAAGACTGTGGCAGCCACGGCCGCCCGCTGTTCAGCAGCGGGTCCGGGCCCGTGAAACGACCCTGCGCTGCGGACATGTAACGGAACCCGAAGTAGTCCAGCCCCGACTCGCTGTCCCGTTCTTTGGCGGTGAATCGCTGGACGTCACCGTCAGGGATGGATGCATTTCTACCAGCCGACTAATCGGACAATAAGCGGTACTGCTAAGGCCTCAGCAAATGCAACGCCAGATGCAAACCGCCGCCTTCTCAGCAGAGCGAAACCAGCTAAGCATGTCGCCAAGATGGTTGCCACCTCCATGGTGCCCATCCAGGTCGAGCTCCACGCATATGATCGCGAGACCGGGCTGGAAGTGCTGGACATCTTCCAGAGCCACGGAAGTGAACCTGCCACGCAAACCAACCCGCTAATGACGAGGACACCTTGCCTGCCCAGATCCCGTTCGGCCCCAATACTTTCTGTGCGGCGTACGAGTCCCAGGGAAATGCCCAACACGGGCCCGAAGATGAGAACCAAAGCAATCAGCATCTCGCCCCATGCCGCGCTCCCGCGGGCCGCTAGCGCCCGATAGAGGGGACCCTCGCTGTAGCCAAGCGTCCAAAGAAGCATCGTCGCCGCCGCCACGAAATTGAGCCAGCCAAGATGTCGCCTCGTCCAATGGCTGTCGTCGGCTCCTACGGCATAGACCATTCCGAGGAGGCACAGAATCGAAATGGCCTGCAAGGGATTCATAATCGCAACCGTGCCGAGCCCTCCTCCCGCGGTCATGAACGCTGTCCAGCGCACCACGTACAAAGTCACAACAACATGCACTACGATGAGGCAGCAGCGCATCTGCTATTCCCTCCTCTTCGGTGTGTTGTCTCCGATAGCGTTGACCTCCTCGATGATTCGCCGATCATCCTTGGTGGGTTTGAAATATAGTGGATGGCTTGGGTTGGGGTTCCCCATGCCCTCGGTCATGAGGTTGTCCGGCCTCAGCCTGTACATGCTTTCCCGGACCGCCTCGAAACCCAACCGGTGACCAAGTTCGTGCGCGCCGACCTCGCCAGCTCCCACCGCGAGGTCGTTCTCTGAGAGCCCGAAGCCCGGCACCCGTAGCCCGAAGAAGCTCACGTCAGTCAAGTTGCCCAGGAAGACCTCTGACGGACCCATGCCGACCCCACTCCTGCCGAGCGTCTCACCCTTCGCGCGAACACCGAATTGCTCACCGACGACATTGGTGGTGTTCTGAAAATTCAGTTGCCCTATTCCAAGCCGGCCCGGCAGTTGCCCGATCTGCTCCTTTGATAGACTGCTTCCGGGGCGAAACTCAACCTTCTTGATACCAGCCTTGTTGAACCGATCGCGGATGGTGTCGAACACTTCTTGCCGGTTCTGCCGCAGCCACTCCCGCTGCTCATCTGTCAGGTTCTGGCTATCCCAGTAATAGACAATCAGGTCTTCGCCATTGGGATCAGCGAAGCGTATCGGATTATTGCGAACGTAGGCGTACCGATTCCAGCGCTGAGGATCGGCGAGCCATTCCTTCTTGGCAAGCAAGGGATCGGGATTCGTAAACCTCCCCTGCGCCCCGCTGAAGTACCTCGCCCCGAAGTAATCGAGGCCGGTGTCGGCATCCCGCTCTTTGCCCGTGAACTGCTGGGTGGGGCCGTACGGGGCGTTGTAAGTGGTCTGTGCCTGCCCGTCCTTGACCACCTGCCGGTTGCCGAAGCTGGAACTGGCCAGAATCTCCTCGCCGAACGGCAGGTAGTCCCGCCGCTGCTTCACCGCTCCGCTTTCATCCGTCACCAGCCGGGTCGAACCCAGGTGGTCCGCAGTCAGATACTGCCGTCCTCCGATCGCCGCCAGCGGCCCGTACTCGGCCACCAACTGCCCCTGGGCGTCGTAGGCGTACACCGTCGTCACGCCCCCGGCCACCTTCTTCACCCGCCGCCCCTCCCCGTCGTAGGCGAACTCCACGCTGGCCCCGGCCTTCAGGAATCCCACCAGCCGGTTGTCCCAGTCGTAGCTCATCTGTCCAACGTAGGGATGGTTCTTCAAGTTGCCCGCACCGTCGTAGGCATCCCCCGGCAGCGGCTGGTTGTCCCAGGTCTTGGCCAGCCGGTTGGTGGCCTCGTTGTACTGGCTTTGCGCCACCGGCGCCGCCAGATTCAGCGTAAAGCTCGCCCCGCTCACCCACAGGTTGCCGTACGGGCCGTAGCCAAACGCCGCCCACCAGCTCCCGCTGGCCGCCCCGGAGGCCGTCTCCTGCACCTGCGCCAGCCGGTTCAGGGCATCGTACTGGTAGCTCTGCGTGAAGCTCGCCAGCCCGGCCGCGTTGATGGTCTGGCTCAGCACGTTGCCGTTGTTGCCCGTCGCGGCGTAGCCGTAGCTCAGCCCCAACAGCGTCCCCGCCTTGGCCGCCGTCATGCTCTCCGCCTGGAGCCGCTGGTTGTAAGTCCAGCTCTCCACTACCCCGTTCGCCAACGCCATCTGCGCCAGCGCTCCCTGCGGCGCGTAGGCCACGCTGGAAGCGTACCCGGCCACCGCGTTCACCCGCCCCGCTTGGTCGTACTCGTAGGCCACGCTCCGCCCCGAGGGATAGCTCAGCGTTTTCACACTGCCATCCACATTGTACTGGTAGCTGAACCCAAACGGCGCCCCGTCGGTGGTCTGGGTGCTGGCGGTGATCCGCCCCAGCGCGTCCGGCGCGTAGCTGGTAGTCGAGGCCGGCGACCACACCCCCGTCAGCACCCCCTTCGCCGTCGGGCTGCCCGTACAGCCCGAGCTGCTGGCCGCCTGGCCGTCGTAACAGAAGCGCGCCAGCGTCTGGCCGCCGGAACTGATGCTCAACGCCCGATCCAGCGCGTCGTACTCCCGGCTGGTGGTGATCGCCCGCGCGTCGGTCTTGACGGTCAGGTTGCCGTTGTAGTCATAGCCATACTGCGTGGTGTTGCTCTCCGGGTTGGTGGCGCTCTGAAGGCGGCCGGCCGAGTCGTAGACGAAGGCGCGCGCCGTCTGCGTGCCCTGCTGCACGCCGGTGAGATTGTCCTGTAGGTTGTAGGCGTAAGTCGTGGAGTAGCCCAAGCTGCCGGGAGCTTCCACCACCTCTTTGAGCCGGCCCAGCGCATTGTGCTGGGCGACCCTGCGCGGTACTTCGACCCGCTGGCCTTCGGGCTCCCGGAGGCCGGCTTCCTGGGCAACCTCGGTCGCGGGACGCTGGCCGGCCCCGGTTTGTTTGCGCTCGACGCCAGTCTTCACAAGATCCTCTGGCAGGCCGAGCGCCACAGTCTGCGACTGCGCGCCGAGGTTTTCAACGCCACCAGCCACCCCAATTTCAAGCCCCCTTCGGGCCTGGCTTTGTTCGACAGCAGCCTCGGCCGTCTGGGCGCCGCCGGTCGCATCACGGAGACCAGCACCACCTCCCGGCAGGTGCAATTGGCGCTTAAGTGGGTATTCTGAGAGGGATGCCCCGTCTGCGTTCTGTGCTCGCCCTTCTTCTGCTGCTGGCCCTGCTGGCGCCGGCGGCGGAAACGCTACGCTCTCTCACCATCCTGCACACCAACGATTTGCATGCGCGTCTTTCCCCGGATCAGGAAGGCCGCGGCGGGTTCGCACCGCTGGCCACCCTCATCCGGCGGGAGCGAGCCACTACAGACGCCTGCCTGCTGGTGGACGCCGGCGACTTCGTACAGGGCAGCCCGGTCTCGACGCTTTACCAGGGCCTGCCAATCTTCGAGATCGTCAACCGGTTCGGCTACGACGCCGCCACGCTGGGCAACCACGACTTCGACTACGGCTGGCAGATGATCCCCAAGTACCTCCGCACCGCGCGCTTTCCCATCGTCTCGGCCAACGTGGCCGATGCCGGAGGCCGCTTGCTCACCGGCCGCGCCTACGTCATCCGGAGCGTCAAGGGAATCCGCGTCGCGCTGATCGGGGTGATCATGGGCAACCTCCTGAGTTACTCGACGCCCGAGAGAATGGGCCCCTGGCGCGCGCTGCCGGTCGTCGAGACGGTACGCAAGTACGCGGCCGAGGTGCATGACCGCGCCGACCTCGTGGTGGTTCTGGCGCACTTGGAGCTGGCCGAGCAGCCCGAGCTGCTCCAGGGCGTGCCGGAAGCGGCGGTCATCATCGCCGGCCACGTGCACGGGGCGCTGGAGTCCGCCCTGGAAAAGGACGGACGCCTGCTGGTCCGCTCCGCCAGCTACGGCCGCGAGCTGGGCCGGCTGGATCTCAAACTCGATCTGCCTGCCAGGAAGATTGCGGCCTGGAGCTGGAAGCGCATCCCCGTTGACTCCAGGGCTGTTCCCGCCGACCGGGACGTCGCCGCGCAGGTGGCCAAGTGGGATGCGCGGGTGGCCAAGACGGTGGACGTGCCCATCGGGGAGGCCCGCCGCGAGGTGGCCACCCTCAACCTCAAGTCGCTGATCGAGGAGGCTATGCGGGAAGCCACCGGCGCCGAATTTGCCTACATGAACCCGGGCGGGATTCGCGACCGCTTGCGGGCGGGCCGCCTGCTGGCGCGCGATGTCTGGAACCTGATGCCCTTCGACAACACCGTAGTCGTGGGCCGCTTCAAGGGCGCCCAGTTGCCGGCGCAGGTCACCGCCGGGCGCGCTGTTGACCCTGCGCGCGAGTACACCCTGGCGGTGAACGACTTCACCGCCGCCAACCAGCGCACCCAACTCGGGAGCACCGGACTAACCTTCACCGACACCGGCAAGCTGCTGCGGGACGTGATCATTCAGCACATCCGGAAGCGCGGAGTTATTGAGTGAATAATGGGATGGATGGTGTATACTCGCCACATTGGAGATTCCGAAAACCACCCCGCGCTATGACTTTCTTGAGCAAGTTGGGCTACTACACCCGAATGGCCTCCGGGTTGTATTCGTTGCTGCGCACTCCGCCCGCCTCCGATCCGGACGGAATGATTCGCCGGCAGATGGAGAACCGTGAGCAACGCTTCCTCGAACTAGTCCGGCGCGTGGTCTTCTCCAACCCGGCCAATCCCTATTACCAGATGTTCCAACTGGCCGGGTGCACTTACGACGATCTGGCCGAGGCCGTCCGCCGCGACGGGTTGGAGTCCACACTGGCTGCTCTCCACCGGCAAGGCGTTTACCTTCTGCACGACGAGTTCAAGGGGAAGAAGCCCATCGTGCGGTCCAATCAAGAGATCGCCGCCAGCCCGAGGAGTTTCCGCAACCCTTTGATTAAGGGAGGGATGGAGGGCTCCAGCGGCGGAAGCCGCAGCAGCGGGACCAGGACGCACAGGAGCACAGCTCAGCGGCTGCACGGGGAGGCCTATGCCGCGTTATACTTTCGCGAGTTTGGGCTGGCCGCCAGGGCCCATGTGCAGGTTCGGCCGATTCTTCCGTCCACGGATGGCATAATGAATTGCGTCCGGGGCTCGCGGCTGGGTTGCCCGGCGGAGAGATGGTTTTCCACTTACGCCAAAGCCCTGGATTCGGCACACTACCAAGTAGCGACGCACTGCCTGGTCCGGCTCGCGCGCCTGTGCGGAGAGAAAGTTCCCTTCCCAGTCTACATGCCTCCGGACGACTTCTCCGCGGTCGCGGCCTGGATTGCCGGGAGGAGGCGAGAGGGTGTCGCATGCGCGGTGGCCGGTCATGCCAGCCCCACCGTGCGCGTGGCGGCGGCCGCGATGGAGAAAGACCTCGACATCCGAGGCACGCTCTTCCAGGTGGGAGGCGAGACTCTCACCGATGCCAAGCGCCGGGTCATTGAGAACGCCGGCGCCGAAGTGTTCCCCCGCTACGTGACCACCGAAATCGGAATGATCGGGTAGGCCTGCCGCCAGATGGCCAGCGGCAACTGTGTGCACCTGTTTCACGACTCGCTCGCCGTGATCAGCCATCGCCGGGCAGCACCGCTGTCCGGGGCGGAGGTGGACTCGCTGCTGTTTACCACCCTGCTTCCGTTTGCATCGCTGGTGCTCATCAACGTGGAGATGGACGACGCCGGTATTCTGGAGAGGGCCACCTGCGACTGCACCTTCAGCCGCGCCGGCTTCACTACCCGGATCCGGGACATCTTCAGCTACGGCAAGCTCACCGGCCAGGGAGTCACCCTGGTGGGCACCGACGTGCTGCGCATTCTCGAGGAGGTGCTCCCGGCGCGCTTCGGCGGCGCCCCGACCGACTATCAACTGGTGGAGCAGGACGGGGACCGGCAGGCCCGCATCATCCTGCGCGTGAGCCGGCGGGTGCCACTGCCTTCCCCCGAAGCGGTGAGGGATTGCTTCCTACGGGAACTCCGGCAGTTCCAGGGGGGCACCGGAGCGATGCGGATCTGGCGGAACTCCCAGGCGGTGGAGGTGCGACACGAGGACCCTCTCACCACGCGCGCCGGAAAGGTGCTGCCCCTGCACCTACTGGGTTCGGGTTCGAGGACCTCAGATGGATCGTAGGCAATTGCTTCCCTGCCTGGTGGGTGCTGCGCTGACCGGCTGCGGCAAGAAGGGCCGACAGCCCCACAGGCTGCGGGTCGGGCTCATCCCGCGCTGGAGGCTGGCCCCCGTGTATCTGGCGCATGAACTCGGCTTCTTCCAGGAGGCCGGGCTGAAGGTGGACTTCCACCGGTTTGCGGGCCACCTGGAAATGCTTCTGCTGCTGGCAGGCGGCGCCCTCGAGGTGGGCTTCAACTGGGCCACCGGAGGGTTCATCAACGCGGTGCTGAAGGGCGCCCGGCTGAGGATCGTGGCCAGCCGTGACATCGCCGTCCCAGGCTGCGACACCGGCGGCGTGATCTTTGGCTACCGCAAGTCCTTCCCGCAGGGCCTGCATGATCTCCGGCTGCTCAAAGGCAAGCGCGTGGCGGTCCACGACCACACCGACCTGGGGGCTTTCTTCCTGGACCAGATCCTGGCATCTGCCGGGATGAGCAGCGACGACGTGAAGCTCCTCAGCATGGGTTCACCGGAAGCCGCCACGGCGCTGATGGGGGGCAAAATCGACGCGGTGCCCACGGCTTCCCTCGACAAGGACCTGGATTTCGTCTCCGCCAACGTGGTCCGCAGCATCACGCTTTCGGAACTGCTGCCGAACTACCAGTACACCTTCGTGCTCTTTGGACCTGCGCTGCTGGACGGCGCCCCGGAGATCGGCGTGAGCTTCCTCGAAGCCTACCTGCGCGGGGTCCGGGCATACAGGGCTGGCCAGACACCCCGCGCCCTGGAGGAACTGGCCCTGGCCGGGCACAACGATCCCGCCGCCGCTCGCGCGGTTTGTCGCAAGAGTATCTCCCGGGACGGAACGGTCGATCGGGCGAGCGTCCAGCGCTTCGTGGACTGGGCGCTCAAGAAGGGGTTCATTCCCAGGGCGGTGGACGCGTCCCAGCTCATTGACACACGTTTCGTGGAGGAGGCTCTCCGCCGGCTCAACCGGCGCGGTGGTTCCACTAGATGAAGAAACTGCTCCTTGGTTTGTGGCTTCCCATATCCATCCTGGCGCCGGCTCAGGCGCAGACCAGCGGCATGATTGAAGGCACGGTACGCGACCCTTCCGGCGCCGTTGTGGCGGGAGTCTCGTTACGGGTCACCGAGACTGCGACTTCTGCCGCCCGCGAGGTGACGTCGGACTCCACCGGCTACTACCAGGCGCTGCGCCTTGCGCCCGGAGCATACCAGCTCGTCGCATCGCACTCCGGCTTCCGCGACCAGGTGCGCCGCGGCATCGAGTTGGGCGCCGGCTCAACCGCTCGGGTGGACTTCACTCTCCAACTGGGGGAGGCGCGCGACCAGGTGGTAGTGGTCGCCGACGCCGCTCCGGTGAACGGCGCTGCGGCTGCCTGGGGCGAGTCAGTTCGTCAGCGGGAACTCGAGTCACTGCCGCTTAACGGCCGGGATGTGTTCGAGCTTTCCGCCCAGGAGCCCGAGGTGAATCTGGTGCGCGTCGCGGATCGGCACGTGTTTCGTGGACTTGGACCCAAGTTCGCGGCGAAAGGGGCACGACCCACCCAGAACAGTTTCTTGCTGGACGGTATTCGCATCAATGACTCGGCATCTTCGGTGGCCTCAAGCGCCTCGGGCAGCTTGCTCGGTCTGGAGGGCATCCGCGAGCTCAGAGTAGTGACCAGCCCCTTCAGTGCGGAGTACGGGCGGGCGGCCGGCGCCGTCTTCACCGCCGTTTCCAAGTCTGGCGCCAATGAGTTGCACGGCAGCCTGTACGAATTCCTGCGCCACAGCGCCCTGGATGCCCGGAACTTCTTCGATGATCCCCACGGGCAGATGCCCCCGCTACGCCGCCACCAGTTCGGCAGCCTGCTGAGCGGGCCGATACGGCGGAACAAGCTGTTCTTCCTGGCTAACTACGAGGCGATCCGCGAAACCCTCAGCGAGACCGTTCGCCCGAACGTGCCCACCTTGGAGGCGCGTCGGGGCATCCTGCCCGGCCCGGGCGGAGGGACCCGCATCGTGGATGTCTCCCCCAAGGTGCGCCCCTACCTCGATCTGTATCCGCTGCCAAACGGACGCGACTTCGGCGACGGCACCGCGGAGTTCGTCAACGAATCCGTGCGGGAGACCCGCGAGGACTACTTGGCCGGCAAGCTGGACCTGCTGGTGTCGCCGGGCCTCCGACTGTCCACGCGTTACACCTTCGACGATGCCAATCAGGGCGCTCCCGATCCGCTGCGCATCTGGCGCTTCTCTGGGGACAGTCGCTACCAGTTCCTCCACACCGAGGTGCAGCACCTGGTTTCCCCGCGCACCATTCACACGTTTCGCGCCGCCTTCAGCCGCATTCGCAACGGCGACCTCAGTCAGACGCGCCCCGACATCCCGGCCTCGCTGTCCTTCGTACAGGGGCAGCCTCTAGGGACGACCACGGTGCCAGGCTTGACGGGCTTGGGAGGAGCGTTCGCCAGGCAGCGGCCAAGGCTGCACACGCTCAACGACTTCCAATTCAACGACGACCTGATCCAGACCCGGGGCCGCCACACTATCCGGCTGGGGGGTGCTTTCGATCGCCTGCAGTTCAACCAAGTGGCCGACTTTAACGCCGTCGGCCAGTATACGTTCAGCTCGTTGGTCGATTTCCTGGGAGCCCGGCCATCGTCCGGGGATGTGATGGTGCCCGGTTCCGACTCGCGCCGCGGCTGGAGGCAGAGCCAGTTCTTCGCTTACGCGCAGGAGGAATTCCGCGTTGGTCCCCGGCTGAGTGTCAGCCTGGGCGTGCGGTACGAGTTCGCTTCCACGCCGAGCGAGGTGCACGGCAAGGTGGCGACGCTGCGCGATCCGCTGCGGGATCCTTCAGTCACGCTCGGCGGGCCGGTCTATCGCAACCCGTCTGCCAGGAACTTCGCGCCGCGTGCCTCCCTTGCTCTGGATCCGTTCGGCTCGGGCCGCGTGGTGTTGCGCGCCGGCGCTGGGATTTTCTTCGATCTGCCCGGCACTCGGGAGGTGTCAGGGATCCGAATGCCGCCCTTCTACGACCGCGTCGCTATGACCCGCCCATCGTTTCCGGACCTGCTCGAGGCTGCCCGCACCGTTACAGCTACGAGCAACCCCGACGCGCTCGACTACTACCTCGAAGAGCCCTACGTCGCGCAATTCCAGTTCGCCATCGAGCGCCAGCTAGGTTCCACCACGGTCGCCCGCCTCGGCTACACGTTCACGCGCGGCGCTCACCTGTTGGGATACCTGGGCAATGTCAACACCACGCGTCCGCAGGTCTTGCCCGATGGCCGCATCTTCTTCCCGGCGGACGCACCCAGAATCAATCCCGCCTTCGCACAGATCGCCTTGCGGCGTACCCAGTTCAATTCCTTCTACCACGGCTTGTCGGCCGGCCTCGAGCGGAAGTGGCGGGACGGGGTAGGTTTTCATTTGAACTACGCCTGGAGCAAGTCCATCGACGAAACCTCCAGTGCGCTGTCCACGGACTTCGACAATAGCGACGACGGTTTCCCGAACGTTTTCAACTATCGGCAGAATCGGGGCCTCTCGAATTTTGACCTGCGACACGTTTTCAACGCCAGCCTCTCCTACCACATCCCCGCGCGGCCACGTGGTGCGGCCGGGCGCCTGCTGAGGGGCTGGGAGATTCAGGCCCTCACCAAGTTTCAGACGGGGTACCCGTTTGGGCCGTTTGTAGGCTTCGACCGCGCACGGCTGCTAACCACCCGGACCGACCTGGGGCAGCGCCCGGATTTCATCGGCCGCCCCGGTGACCGGATCGTGCTCGGCGGCCCCGCACGCTACTTCGACCCGCTCGCCTTCGGCCTGCCCGAGGCCGGCTTCTACGGCAACCTGGGACGCGGAACGCTCGCCGGCCCCGGCTTGTTTGCTCTCGACGCCAGCCTGCACAAGATCCTCTGGCAGAGGGAGCGCCACAGTCTGCGGTTGCGCGTGGAGGCCTTCAACGCGACCAACCACCCGAACTTCAAGACCCCCTCCGGCCTGGCCCTGTTCGACAGCAGCCTCGCCCGGCTGGGCACCGCTGGCCGCATCACCGAGACCAGCACCACCGCGCGCCAGGTGCAGCTCGCCGTCAAATGGATTTTCTGAATGATGACAAAAGCACGGTCAACTCTCTGGAAACTGGCGGTCGCCGCCGCGGCCGCCATGGTCTTAGGCGCGGGCCTTCTCTACTACATTCCGCCTCTGCGTGCGCCGCTGTCTATCGCCGCGGGCCGCAACCACGGCTGCTCGATTGGAGACGCGTGGCGAGGTTGGCGGTACAGCTCCGCGCAGAGAACCATCACGGAGGAGTTCAGGCAGTCCGCAAAGATTGTCCGGGAGGACGGCGACCTGGCGCTCTGGGAAGTCTCGGGCGCGCGCTATTGGGTCCCGAAAGGCAACCGCTCCGTGCCCCGCGTTTTTGCCGAAAACAGAGCCGGGGGCTATGGCGCGCCGGAGGACCTCATTCGGCCGGGCGACACGGTGCTCGATTGCGGCGCTCACGTCGGCACGTTCACCCTGAGCGCTCTGGGGGCCGGAGCCGCGCGCGTCGTCGCCATCGAGCCCGCTCCGGACAATCTGGAATCCCTGCGGCGCAATCTGGCCGATCATGTTCGCGCCGGCCGCGTCATTGTCTACCCGAAAGGCGTCTGGGACCGGGACGATTACCTTCCCCTGAGAGGGCGGCCCTTCAGCAGCTCCACTTACAGCGTGGTGTTTAACTTCCCCGGAAGCCAGGAGGGGCCGAAGGTCCCGCTGACCACCATCGACAAGATCGTCACCGAACTCGGCCTCACCCGAGTGGACTGCATCAAGATGGATATCCAGGGCGCGGAGGCCGCCGCCCTCAGGGGCGCCGCGCAAACTCTACAACGCTACCGTCCCCGCCTCCTGATATCGACGGAGCACCGCGCAGACGATCCTGAGACACTTCCCAAACTGATCGATACGCTCGCCGGCGGCTACCGCATCCGCCGCGGGCCGTGCCTGATGGGGATAATCAGGCTCAGGCCGATCGCCCTCTTCTTCTACTGAGCCGTGCAACCCGCCACGGGGCGAGAGTTCTGAGGATCTGAAGGAGTTGATTCTTCGTCCATATGCTATAAGGGAGTCGAGAGAGACCTGAGTGAGGCCCAAGCGGTAGGTGCGGCCGCAAGGACAAGACATATGAAACTGGCAGCAACACTGGCGATTCTGGTTGTGGCGTTCCCGGCGCTGGCGGCGGACCTCAGCGGGAAGTGGAAAGCCTCGGTCGAAGGGCCGGATGGTCAGACCATGGAGATTACCTTCACCTTCAAGGTGGACGGCGACAAGTTCACCGGGACCGCGTTGGGTCCCATGGGAGAAATGCCGATTTCGGACGGGAAGTTGGACGGCGATGCGATCTCCTTCACGGTGGGCGACGAATTCAAAGTCCTGCACAAAGGTAAGGTGTCCGGCGATGAGATGAAGCTCAAGGTCGAAATGGGGGAACGCACTTTCGAGATGACGGCCAAAAGAGTCAAATCCTGACAATCCCTTCCGGGCGGCGATCAGTTGCCGGTTCTGAGCACCAAGCCCGGCGGGGTGACCCTCTGAGCGAGGGGACATCTCCTGTAACCCGCGAGCGCGGGCGCGCATCGCTACATGCGGAGCCCACAGTATGCGAAGCCTGGTGCTGTTGCTTTTTCTGGTGGCCGAGGCGTCGTTGTTTGCACAGACTGCTCCCTATCCGGAAGGTTACCCTCCGGGCCAGCGCCCCTACCCAGGCTCGCCTGGCGGGATCCCATCCCCGTGGCCGCGCCGGGGCAAGCAGAGCGGCCCCGACACCAAGGGGCCTGCGGAGCCATTGAGCACTTTCAGCGGCACGCTGCGCAAGCTCGACGAAAAATCCCTGGTGGTTGAGGCGGGCGACGGCCGGGTCTTCGATTGTCGGCGCTCCGACAAGACCAAGTTCTATAAGAACTCGCAAGAAATCGCCGCCTCGGATCTGGAGTCCGGCGATCGTGTCTCGGTCGAAGCCCGGCAAGATCAGCAGGGGTATCTCTACGCCGTCAATGTGTATCTCGACAAGTCCGCCGCAACGGCCACGGTCGAAACCTCAACGCCCGCGCCCGCACGGGATCCCGAGGATCCTGGCCCGCCCACCTTGCGCCGCGGCATCCCGCCCAAGCGCCCATCCTCCAGCGCCCAGGAGGAGCCTCCCGCAGCAGCCGCTCCCATCCGGCCGCCGGATCCGTTCATCGAGAAGGCGCGGGCGGCGGCCGAATCTTTCTCCGAGAAGCTTCCCAACTACGTCTGCAAGGAGTTCATGGCGCGCTTCGCCAGCAGCACGCATCCGGCGGACTGGCGGGCGCTGGACGTGGTTTCCTCTGACCTGGTTTATGAGGATGGCCGTGAGAGCTACCGCAACCTGGCCATCAACGGCAAAGCGATCAAGAAGGCCATGGAGCAATTGGATGGAGCGTGGTCCACGGGAGAGTTTGGCACCATGCTGCGGGATGTGCTCTCCCCTGCCACCGCCGCGGATTTCCGTTTCTCCAGGGAATCCAGCGTGGCCGGCGTCCGGGCGCGGGTTTACAGCTTCCAAGTGGAAAGGCTGAACTCGCACTGGCACGTGCAAATCGCTTCGCAGTCCATCAACCCGGCCTACAAAGGCTCGATCTGGATTGACCCCAAGAACGCGCGAGTGCTCCGCATCGAAATGCAGGCGCGTGCGCTGCCCGTGGAGTTCCCGGCGGACACGGTCGAATCGGCGGTGGATTACGAGTACATCCGGATCGGAGCCGGCGAATTCCTGCTGCCGGTGCATGCCGAGGGCTTGAGCTGCCAGCGCGGAACCAGCAATTGCAGCCGCAACACCATCGACTTCCGCAACTACCACAAGTACGAGGCCGATTCCAGCGTCACCTTCGAGAACCCCGTTCAGAAGAAGCCCTAGCCGCACTCCAGCCCAGCGGTAACCTCGCTACTGCTCACCGCTCCCGGGCTTCGAGACCGTTTGAAGGTACACATTGACGGCCGACATAGACTCATCGATTTCCTGCCTGACCTCCACCAGGAGATGATCTCCGGTCTTCAGGTCGGCGGCCTTGATTTTCTGCGTGAACTAAACACCGGCTCGTCGAAAACCACTCGCTGGGGTGAGCCCTTGGGGTGAGACAAACAGTGAGGGCCAAGGCCCTCTCCCGCCCTCAGGGGCGCCGGGCAGGCCCTGCGGCGCCACCATCCCCGCCTCGGGGTAGCCATGGAGCACCGGGAAGACGACCCGGAGACGATTCCCAAACTGATAGATACGCTCGCCAGCGGCTACCGTGTCCGCCGCGGGCCGTGCCTGAGGGGGAGAATCAGGCTCAGGCCGACCGCCCTCCTCTTTCACTGAGCGGCCCAACCGGCCGGCCAGCAGAAGTTCTCAGGATCTGAGAGAGTTGATTCTTCGTATTCTCTGATGTAAGGATTTCGGTTCAGTTCAGTCTCTATGGATGGGAAGGACAGGAGGGAGGACAACTTGGCGGCAGCAGCGGCAGCGGCCAGCCCGGCCATCTCGGTTCCCGCCGGCGAGATCGAAGAGATCTTCCGGACGCATCATCGCAGGGTGTTCCAGGCCGCCTACCGCGTCACCGGCAACGCCGCCGACGCGGAAGATGTTCTGGGAACCGTTTTCCTGCGCCTGGTCGGCGGCCGAACCGGCTCGATCGAGCACCTTGATAGCTACCTCCATCGGGCGGCGGTGAACGCGGCCCTCGACCTGCTGCGCGCCCGCCGCGACCGAAGCGCCGTCCCGCTTGAGCAGGTCGCGCCGTTTCTGGCGCAAGATGCCCGCCTCCAGCCTGACCGCGCACACTATGCCGGCGAACTGCGGGCTTTATTGAGGGAGGCCCTGGCCCGCCTGAATCCCAAAGCCGCCGAGATCGTCGTCCTGCGCTACTTCGAGGGCTACGGCTACCGGGAAATCGCCCGGTTGCTGGGGACGTCGCAGATCAACGTGGCCGTCACCCTGCATCGCGGCCGCCGGCAGCTTCGCCAACGCATCCAGCGCCGTTTCCGCTCCCCCACCGGAGGAGCGGCGCAATTCCGAGGAGAGACACCATGAACGCCGAGAACCAGAAGCCCGAATCCATCCTGGATGAAGCCATCGCTGCCATCCGCAGCGAGCACATCGACCCCGCCGCGGCGGAGGAGGCCGCGGGGCGCGTCTGGGCCCGCATCAGCGAGGAAAGCGAAACGCCCTGCGTCGAGACCATCCGTGACTGCGCGGATTTCCAGGCCCTGATCCCGGCCTGGCGCGCCGGGCGCTTGCCGGAGGCTCGCGCCCTGCTGCTCGAGGACCACACCCACGAGTGTCCCGCGTGCCGCAAAGCGCTTCGGGGTTTGCGTCCCCAGAAGGTCCGGGCGCCGGAACGCACCGCGGGTGGCGGCTGGCTGGGCGGGACCGCCTGGCAGTGGGGTCTGGCTGCCGCGGCGCTCGTGGTCCTCACGCTGGGCGGCATCTATGCGATCAACCGATTCAGCGGCGCACCCGCCGGCCCGGCCATCATCCAGGCCGCCGAGGGCACGCTCTACAGGCTGGCGGCCGATTCCAGCGCTCCCCTGGCCACCGGGGCGGCGCTCGAAGAACGCCAGACAGTGCGCGCCCCGGCCGACGCCGGAGGCGTTTTGCGTCTCCCAGACGGCTCGCTGGTCGAAATGCGCGGGCGAACCGAGCTTTCGGTCTCGCACCGCCGCGACGGCGCTACCATCCGCCTGGAACGTGGCAGCATCATTGTGCAGGCCGCCAAACGGCGCTCCGGGCATTTGTATGTAGCCACCGACGACTGCCTGGTCTCGGTGACCGGAACCATCTTTTCGGTCAGCCGCGGCCTGAAAGGCTCGCGGGTTGCCGTGATCGAGGGCGAGGTTAAGGTAGCGCAAGACGGCTCGACCACGGTCGTGCGAGCAGGCGAGCAAGTCGCCACCAGCCCCGCGCTGGAGCCCGTTCCGCTCAAGGACGAGATCGCCTGGAGCCGCAATCGCGAGGACTACTTCGCCCTGCTGCGCGAGCTCACCACCCTGCGCCAGAAACTGGAAGCCGCCCCCGGGCTGGGCTTGCGCTACTCCACCAAGCTGTTGGACCTGGTTCCCGACGGCGCCGTGATCTACGCCGGCATCCCCAACCTTGGCCCCACGCTCGTCGAGGCCCGCCGCCTTATCGACGAGCAGGCCCGCCAGAGCCCGGTCTTGAGCCAGTGGTGGGCCGAAAGGATGAAGTCCGCCGGCGGCGAGGCCCAGTTCGACGACATCTTCAGCCGCCTGCGTTCCTTCAGCGAGTACCTTGGGCCGGAGATCGCCGTGGCCATGGTGCCGACAGTGGGTAAGGAAATGGCGCCGGTCGTCCTGGCTGAGCTGGCCAAGCCCGGCTTCCGCGC
>Ga0315289_10006933_pt1 | contig 16607 bp, 18 predicted proteins | sample YL17G11_40_MG_FD_203452 | JGI IMG/M metagenome (GOLD analysis project Ga0315289, IMG submission 203452) | Sediment microbial communities from Yellowstone Lake, YNP, Wyoming, USA - YL17G11_40 | ecosystem: Environmental > Aquatic > Freshwater > Lake > Sediment | place: USA: Wyoming | collected... | reverse complement strand
TGCCTGTAGAATATGAAAACTTTGCTTGCGTATTCTGAAAGCAGCAAAGCAGCCTGAGCAGCAGAATCATTACCCCCAATCACTGCAACGGTTTTGCCTTTGAACACTCCAGCATCACAGGTTGCACAATAAGAGACGCCTTTTCCTACAAGCCTGTCCTCTCCAATTCCTAATTTTCTATTCATTAATCCAGTAGCAATTATGAGTGTTTTTGCCTCAAACTTTCCAGAATTCTTGGTTTCAACCGCAAAATTCCCATTTGTTTTTTTTACTCTAACAACTTCGTCATCAAGTATTTTTGCGTTAAACCCTTCAACAGCATGCTGCCTTATGCGCTGAACTAACTCAATGCCAGGGATTGCTTTAATGCCTGGAAAATTCCAAATCTCATGCGCGCCAGCAAGCAAGCCATAATCCTTTCCAACAACTGCAAAGTTTAGCTTGTAAACTCCGGCATAAATTCCTGCGGTCAAGCCAGCAGGCCCGCTTCCAACAATCACTAAATCCAGAGCTTCAGTCATGAAAAAAGCCTCTTGCTAAAAGAATAAAAGCAAAACTCCTATAATAACCGGTTGGTGCAGGAAATAAACCAGCAGAGAATTCCTTCCCAAAAACTGCAGGATTGGAATTCTCAATTCTGGAATTCTAAAACTCCTTTTCCTTTCAGGGTAAAACCAATTGCCGAAAGCAATTCCTAAAAGCACAACTCCAAACCAGGGAAGCAGTGGAAAGTAGTCAAAGCTTGCAAACCCTTCAGGCTGAATGCCTAAAGGCAGCAAAAACGCAAAATTGAAGGAAAAATTCCACAAAAGCAAGCCAGCAACAATCAAAGCAAAGCCTAACAAAACATTTAGTTTTTTAAACTTCAAGAAAGGAACTGCGAGAATTATTGAAAACCCAATCAAGTGCAAAACCCCGAACCAAACTGTCTCTTGCGGAAAAAGCAAGAAAGTTATCAAAGTAACAAGCAAGCCTAAAAAGAGAATTTTCAAGCCCCTCTTCAAAAAATGCCTTGCACTTCTGCCTTTAGAAAAACTCAAAGTCAAGGAAACGCCGACAAGAAAAATGAAAACCAATGCTGCTGTTCTTCCTACAAAAAGCCACAAGCCAGCACTCAAATCAAATGAAAAATTTTTAAAATAATTCAAATCGAATAGAAAGTGAAAGATTATCATTAGGCAGACTGCAATGCCTCGCAAAGCATCAATCTCCCAAAACCGTTCAGAAACCATAAAGAAAGCAGTAAAGCAAAAGCGTTAAAAACAAGGAATCACTTTCTTTAGAACATGATTAGCGAAGAACGCTTGGACGAGTTCGCAAGCAAGTACTTGAAAAAAGACTCAATCATTGCTGTAGGGGCTGACGAGCTTGGGGAAAAGCTTTTGAAAAAAATAGCTTTAAAAAACGAGCAAGAAAGCCTGGATTTAAAGATAGTTCCAACGGCTTCTCACATTGCGGCATTATGCAGTTCCTTGCACTTGCAGATTGCAAGCATTAACGAGCATGAAGTTGACACTGCATTCGAGTTTGTGGACTTGGTTGACAATAACTATAATTTTGTGAAAAGGAACTCTTACAGCCTGGTAAGGGACAAGATGATTGCGCAAAGCGCTGCAGAATTAATCATAATGGCAAATCGCGAGAGTTTTGCGGAAAAAATTCACGGCTTGATTCCTTTCGAAATTTCAACCTTCGGCCATCACAGGACTTTAATGCAGTTGCAAAAGCTCGGAAAAGCAAAACTCCGCATGAAGGGAGGACACCCCTTGAAGACAGAAACCGGGCATTATTTAGTGGATGTTGATTGTGATGAAATTTACTCGCTTGATGATTTAGAATTTCAGGCAAAAACAATCGCCGGAGTTTTAGAAACCGGCTTGTTCATTGGATATGCGGACAGGATAATCCTGCATAATGACAAGATTGAAGTCAAAAGCAGGATTCAAAAAAAGTAGAATTTTAATGCTTTTTCTATACAAATTAAATCAGCCCAAATTAGCAGTTTTTTGGTTTTTTTGCCGGTGTTGATTAGTGGCTAAATCACGGGTTTCATAAGCCCGCTATCGGCGGTTCGAGTCCGCCCACCGGCATATTTTCTCTCATTTTTCAGCTGAAATTCATTAAGGAATTTATTTTTATCTTTTGCCAGAACAAGAACTTGATGCCACGAGTATTTGCCATATTGCTGAAAATAGGATTTTGTTGCAATTCCTTTGCTTTCAAGAGATTTTTTGACAAACAAAGCAGTCTTTTCTGAAGAGCTGCAAAACGCAAAAGAGTTGCCTGATTTTCCACCGTCAGTATCAAGCAAGCCAGTAACAAAAGCAATTTGCAATTCATTTGAAAGTTTACTCATAAAGTCAATTACAGAATCTGATTTCTTTCCGCATGAAAAACCACACAATTTTGTAAGAATTCGCGAAATGAGCTTTGAATATACTGTAACAGAAACCATTTCTCCAACCCGTTTTCTGAAATACAGTCGCGGCTTGATTCCAAAAACTTCCGTTATAAGTTTTGGCAAAAAGAACTCGGAGTAAGCAGACTTGCCTTTTTCAATAGCTATCCGAAAATTTTGATTTCCTTTTTTACTAAAATGACCAGATATGTGCCCATCCCCATATATTACCCCGGTCAAGTAAAAGAATTTTTCATCAAACTTTGGCAGTCTCAATTTTACTTTGGAAGCTCGCAAACAAATATATTGAATTCTGTCTGAAACCAATGCTGGATCTTTGAGCACAGCATGCGGTATTTTCCCTTCATTCAACCACCAATTAACAGCACCATCAGAATATCCAAGCGAAGCAACTTTTCCGAAGTTTATGTCCTCTTTGCAAAGCCCTGTTATTTTCACGCGAATTGAAGTGAGCTCTGAGTCAGAATCATCGCTTAATAAAGATAAATCAAAAGCTTGATGCATACAGTTAAATGCTTTTTTTAACTTTTAATAATATTGAGACCCCAGACTTCCGGTGGACGGTTCAAATCTGCCCTGAGGCAACCGCCACTGTCGGTTGACGCCAGTGCACGTCGCACTACTTTCAGTAGTGCATTAATGCCTTCGTGCCAAGCAGGCATACCAAAAAGTTTTTTAACACTTTTTGAATTAAATTTTAGAAATGGTTTTAATGCAGAAAGCTCAAACTCAAGCAGTCCAATTGCAGAAGCGAGAGGAAGTTTTGGAAAAAATTTCCAAACTCGTCAGGGAAGCAAAAGCAAAAAAAGAAACCAAAGAATTGGCAATTTTTTTGACCTTGCTTGCTGGAGCAACTCTTGGAAGAGTTGCCTTGCAGTACATTCCTTCAGTAGAGCCGATAATTCCCTTCGCAATACTGGCTGGAGTATTGTTTGGAATGAAGGAAGGCTTCACTTTAGGCGGAAGCGCTTACATCATAAGCAATTTTTTCATTTGGGGCTTGCAAGGCCCTTGGACAATCTTTCAAGCTCTCGGCGCGGCAATTCCTGGAGCAGCTGCAGGATTTTACGGAAAGTACAGGAAAATCGGAACTAAAGAATTTGTTGTGTTAACTCTTGCAGGAACTTTATTCTTTGAAGTCTTAATGAATGTTAGCGGAGCTTTCATGGGAATTGGATTACTGGGCGCTTTTGGTTTGATGACCTTGCCTTTATACTTTTTGGCCTCTTTGCCTTTCAGCACAGCTCACGTTATAACAAACCTTGCGTTTGCAAAACTGTTAAGCCCGTTAATTTCAAAATGGGGGAAAAAGGATGAATTCAAAATACTTAGCATTAGCAAGCTTGATTCTGGCAAGCATTCTAGTGTTAGGCTGTACAAGTCAGAATCAGACTAATAACACTGGAGAAAAGTTTAAAGTAAACTTTGAAATTACAGCAAATGATAAAACCAGCAAGGTAAGCGTTTTTGCAGAGCAAGGCAGTAATGCTTTTGAAGTAATGAAAGCAAACTTGAAAGCAGACTACAAGGACAGTGCAATGGGGCCTTTCATTACAGGCATCAACAACATTAAAGCAGATTCTGAACATTACTGGGCATTGTATGTTGACGGAAATTACGCGCAAAAAGGAATAAGCCAATACTCTATAGAAAAGGAAGTAACGATTGCCTGGAAGTTGGAAAAGATTGACTTAAGCCAGTTTTCGTAAAACCCTTTTCAAATCTTCAAGATTTTTTATTATTGCTAAAGGCTTCAAGCGCTCAAAATCTTTTCTGGAAGCTGCTCCGGAAAGCAATGCCACAAACTTTACTCCTGCTCTTTTTGAAGACAAGGCATCATTCAAGCCGTCTCCAATGCTCAAGCACTCGCTATTTTTAACATTCAAACGCTTTAACGCAATTTTCAAAATTTGCGGGCTTGGCTTTGCGGTTTTGGCTTCATCAGCGCTGGCCACTGCATCAAACAAGCGTAAGTCTTTCTTTCGCAAGCATGCTTTAACCATTGGCTTCAGGCTTCCTGAAGCAATTGCAAGCTTGAATCCTTCAGCCTTCAAGCTTTTCAAGAATGCCTTGGTTCTTAAAGAAAACAATTGTTTTCCCTTAGCATCTTTCAAAAATAATTTGACTTTCAACCTAACAAACTCTCCAACCATGGCTTCAGTGAAGGCAATTCCGCGCTTTGAAAGCATTGCTTGAACAATCTCTCCAGCACTCCTGCCAAACAAGGGAAGCAATTCACTATCCAAAGCCTTAACTTTAAACAACTGCCTGAAACACTGCTTGAAATTCCTCAAATGAATCCTGTTAGAGTCAACCAGTGTTCCATCAAAGTCAAAAATCACTGCCTTAATCATTGAAATAGGAAATGAGGAAAACCAATAAAATACGTTCTTTCAACAAATCTTTCAAGGGCCCTTGTAGTCTAGCCCGGTCAAGGACTTCGCCCTCTCAGCGCGGTTTCGCCCGCGCGTAACGAGGCATTATCTTCGCTACGCTCGATAAAGCTTAACTGCAGCAGTTTCCAGCTTTTCTTTCTTTGGATGGACTGGAGACTTTCTTTCTTTTCGCAAAAGAAAGAAAGGCTTAGGGGAACGGCGAAAACCTGGGTTCAAATCCCAGCGAGGGCATGTTGGCATGGCTTCGGTGATTAAGAAGATTAGGGAGCAAATTGGCTTGTTGATTGATACTGCTAGCCATCAAAATGCTGCTTCTATTGCTACTAAGATTGCTAGGGACTTAGGCTTGTCTGGGAGAATGATTAATTACACGCACATTGAGTTGAGGAATAACCTTAACGAGAGCAGGTTTAAGCAAGTGCCTTACACTGAGAGAATTCTTTTGCTGCCTCATTGCTTGCGTAACGCGAAAGAATGCAATGCAAAATACAATGATGAAGGATTGGACTGCTTGAACTGTAACAAGTGCAGGATTCCGGAAATTGCAAGAATTGCTGAAAAGCTTGGTTACAAGAAAGTGGCTTGCGTTCCTGGAGGCTCAATGGTTGAAAAGCTTGTTATAAGATACAAGCCTAAAGCTGTTGTTGGAGTTGCCTGCAGTGCAGAATTAAACATGGGAATTGACAGGATGAACGAGCATAACATTCCATCACAGTCTGTGCTATTGTCAAGGGACGGGTGCAAAGACACTGAAGTTAACATTTCAGAAATCAAGGAAAAGCTTGAATTAATAGCTCTAGAGTTGAAGAATTCTAAAAATCAAAAAGCTTGAAGAATTCCCTCTCGCTGATTTTTGCAATCTTCTCGCCTTCCAACAAGACAATGCCTTTAGAAGGCCATTGCTTCCAGGCCCTCTTGAATCCCTTGTTTTTAACAAGCTCAAAATATGCTTTAACACGCTTGTAATGCGCTTGGTTTTTCCTAAAATCAATTCTCTCACTGCCTTTCAAGCCCTTGCAGAAAGAATATGCTTTTTTCAAGCTTGTTTTCTCTTTCAATCCTATCAGCGGGAAAAGCTTGCATTGCATTGGCCTTGCAGCATGAATCTTGCACAAGCCAGTCGTTGAAAGCATTGCACATTTTTTTCCAGAACGCTTGAATGCAATGCTTGGCAGAACCAGAAAGAATTTAGAGCTTGTCTTTTTTGAAAGCCTTTTTCGCAGTTTTTCAGGAAATTGCTCAATGCTTTTCATTAAAGGATTGGAAAAGTCAGGCTTGCGCATTGGAAACGCTTGAAGCAAAAGCAGGCAATACTTTGAGAAAAAATGCTTTAGGGGAATTCTAAGAATTTTAGCAATTCCTCTGGCTTCTTCAGGAAGCAGTGTAATCCAGTAATGCTTGCAGCAGTTAGTGCAGCGAGCGCACTTAAAATTTTCTCCCAAAGTATAAAACCCCTTAGTTTAAAATGATTATTTAGGAAGAAATTTTTAAACAGCCCCTGTGGCGCAGTGGCTAGCGCGATGGTTTTGTAAACCATAGGTCGAGGGTTCAAATCCCTCCAGGGGCTTTTTTTTAAATAACTTTAGGAATTAGTGTTATCTAATGATTGAAAGCTATGCTGGGGACTTGCCTCATGAGACTTTAAGCGTTTGCCCAGAGTGCAAGAAAGTCTTGAAAGCGAGAGTTTTTGAGGATTCTGGAAAAGTCTTTATTGAAAGAGAATGCCCAGAGCACGGAACTTTCAAGGAAGTTTATTGGGAAAACGCGGCATATTATAGGAAGATGAAAAAGTACGCTTGCGGAGAAACTCGCGTTGAAAACCCTAACACCGGGTTTGCTGGAGCGGATGGAAAAAGCTGCCCTTTTGACTGCGGCTTGTGCAAGAATCACAAAAGCCACACTGGGTTGGCAAACATTGCACTAACAAACCGTTGCGATTTGGCTTGCTGGTATTGCTTTTACTTTGCAAAAGAAGGCGAGCCAATCTATGAGCCTTCTTTGGAACTAATTGATGAAATGCTCGCAAATTTGCGCAGTGAAAAGCCAGTGGCTACTAATGCAATCCAATTGACTGGCGGAGAGCCAACACTGCGAGAAGACTTAGAGGATGTCATAAAACTTTGCAGAAAGCACGGCTTCGAGCACGTTCAGTTAAACACTACAGGAATTGCATTAGGTTTCAAGAAAGGATTGGCAAAAAAGGTTGCGAAAGCAGGAGTCAACACAGTATACTTGAGTTTTGATGGAACAACAAAGAAAACAAACCCTAAAAACCATTGGGAAGTTCCATTCAGTCTGCAAGAGTGCGAAAAAGCAAAGTTAGGGATTGTCCTAGTTCCAACACTCATTAAAGGAGCCAATGACGGAGAGTTAGGAAACATCATAAACTTTGCATTAAACAATTTGAACATTGTCAAAGGGGTTAATTTCCAGCCAGTCAGCTTTGTTGGAAGAATTTCAAAAAAGGAAAGAGACTCTCAAAGGATTACAATTCCAAAAGCGATTGAATTAATTGAAGAGCAAACCAATGGAATGATTGGATTGAATGATTTTTTTGTCGTGCCAAGCATTCACTCAATAACAAGGTTTGTTGAAGCATTAACTGGAAGAAAGCAGTATGACTTGTCAGTGCATTTTGCCTGCGGGGCAGCAACTTACGTTTTCTTGGATGGAAAGAAAGTAATTCCAATAACGCGCTTCATTGACGTTGAAGGCTTTTTTGAATTCTTGAACGAGCAAAGCGAAGAATTAGAAAAGGGCGGTTTGAAAGCATTAGCTGCTGGAAAATTGCTGTTAAGCTTGAACAGGTTCATTGACAAGAAAAAACAACCAAGCTATTTGAACTTGGGAAAGCTGATTTTTGACGTTCTAATAAAGCACGATTACAACGCGTTAGGAAAAATTCATGAGAAAAGCTTGCTGATTGGAATGATGCATTTCATGGACCCTTACAATTACGACATTGAAAGAGTGCAAAGATGCGACATTCATTACGCAATGCCTGACGGCAGAATAATTCCATTCTGCAGTTTTAACGTTCTTCCAGAAGTTTACAGAGACAAGGTTCAAAGACAGTACAGCATTTCCTGGACTGATTGGAAAAAAAAGCATGAAGGCATTGCCCCTAACGAAAAGTACAAGCGCAATGTTGCAGGATTAGAAAAATCCCCAACATACAAGAGAGGGTACAATAATTTGACAAGTTTTTTTCAAAGGTGAAATTGATTGAAAAACAAAGACCAATTGTTAAACCGTTTTCAAATCAGCCTGCAAGGCCTGAAAGAATTAGACAACCGCAAGCTGCAGTATGACTTGATGCTTTTGGAAAACGTGCTGCGAGTTCATGTAACTCCTGAAAGCAAGGCAGTGGTAATTGCAAGGCCTGAAGCAAGTGTTGAGAAAATAGTTTCTGCAATTCCTGAAAAGTTCAAGCCAAAAGTTTTAATTCAGGAAAGCGTTAGTTATAAAGAGCTTTTGAAAAACACTTTCAGCACTCAAGGCGTGAGAAAATGAGCGAAAAATATATTCAATTCTTTGCAAACTATGATGACTGGGTTGCTGTCAAAAAACTAAAGATAGACGCTTCAACAGACGCTCGCACTATAATGCAATTCCTTGCAGCCTTGGGAATTTCATTAGACAAGAAAGTTGAAGACAACTTGCGAAAAATTGTGGCATTAGACAAGCTTGACTCTGCAATAAGCGAACTAACTGCTGGAAAAAAGTCAGAAAACATTGCATTAATCCTTGAAGCGGCAAGCAGTGGAAAAGTCAACAAAGTAGTCAAGGAAATTTGCGAAATTCCTGAAATGCAGCCAAAGGAAAAAAACGAGCTCGCAGAATTCTGCAAGGTTTACGCCTTGAAAAAAGCACTCAAAAATGCTGGCTTGTTCATAGACTACAGCACAATCAACCTAAACATTCCAGGAATGAAAAAAAGCATGGTAAAAAAAGCAGGGAAAGACTGAGAGTATTCCCTTACCTGAACCCGCCCAAAAGCAAGCTTTTTATTCAGGTAAAGCATTAACATATTCAATGAAAAAGGTTATTTGGATTTCTGGACTGATTGCATTATTGATTTTGAGCGGCTGCTCCCAGCCTAATCCTCAAAATGAAACGCCTTCCGATACAAATAATACTGCACCACCAGCTGCAGTTGTGCCATCAAAGCCGCCTTTACAACCAATCCATCTTTCATACGTTTTTTCCAGTCCAGGACCCCAAGGCCAGCCGCAGCAAAAAATCGATGTGGACTATTATTTTGACGAAAGCACAACCTGTAAAGGCAGGCTTGCGCTCAACGGCTTCATGAAAGCAAGTTCTGAAGGACAACAAGGGGGAACAAACTACCAGAAAGTGACTGTATACTTAGACAATGGCGAAGCCGCATATTCTGACCAACTGAATGAATCAAGCATGGCGTTTGATAATGCCACGCCAAGAGCAGCTGACTTTGACCCTGCATTCTACCTGCAGACTATTACAGCCACAGGCGGAAAGCAATTCCTATCAGATGAAATATGGAATGCCACAAAGCCAGTTCTCTTCAAAGATATTTCTGCATTCGGAAGCACTGGAGATTACTCCATTATCTTCACAGGAAATGACACTGTTGCAGACTTGGACTGCAGAAAATTCACTATTTCCGCAAAAACAAGCAACATGGAAGGGCAGACAGTAGTATGCATTCACTTGTTAGCCGACTTGAATTTTTCTTTCCTCACAAGCGGCAAGTTTCTTGGCGACAACAGCATATCGTGGACTCTTTCTTCCCTCTCGCGTGAAAAGCCCTCACTTGCATATTATCCTCAATGCCTTGAGCCAGTTTCCTGCCCTTCAGTGACTGCACCCACTCAACAGGACTATGATGCCTGCAATGCACTAGGCAATACAATTGAGCAGCAGAGAAACAGCCAGAACTGCATTACAGCATTCAAATGCATAACCCGCGAAGAACAGGCAAGAACAAGCATTGGACAAAACCAAAGGCCAGGCTGTGCTGTGAAAGACGAATTCGTGCAAGAAGCAGCCAATTGCTGGAAGCAAAACGGCAACGTGAATTATGAGCAAGGCCAAGATGGCTGCATACAAAAAATAAATTGTGCCATGCCGCAGTCTGGAAACAATCCTTGAAACTCGGCACAGTATCTAATTTATTTTGCCTGCGACAACCCGATGATTATTTAGATTCACTCTGAAAAACATAAAAAGAAGGTTTTTTATTCTAAAAAAACTTATTAAAATGCGTGAAAACAAGCATCTTGGCCGGACTGATTGCGCTAATGGTTTTGCTTTTTTCAGGGCTTGCTTTCGCTGACGGCGGCATAGTGCCTCATCCTTTTGAGAGCGCTCTTGCGCCTGACCAGAAAGCAGCCATTTTCTGGAATGGGTCTACAGAAAGAATGATTCTTTCAACAAAAATAACTTCAGAAGATTTCACTGGCATGGCTTGGGTTGTTCCAATACAAAGCAACTCCATGCCTGAAGTCAAGCAAGCCGACAATGACATCTTTTTTGACTTGGCAGATTTATTTTACACAAGGCCAAAATATGAGGGAGGAATCATGAGCGTGCCTGGTCTCAGCGGCGCGGCAAGTCCTCCAGGTGTTGAAGTCGTGCAAACCCAAAAGGTTGACATTTATGACTTGACTACTTTGAAGGCAACAAGTGCCGAAGCCTTGATTAACTGGTTGAATGACAACAATTTCGCTTTCCCGGAAAACAAAAAGAAGGTTCTGGATTATTACATTCAAAACGGAAACTATTATTTTGTAGCTAACAAGATCAACTTGCTTAACAAGTATCCTGATGCAATAGTTGGCGAGAATGAAAAGAACTGCGCAAACGCGATTTTTATGTACGGAAGTTATGAAGAAATGCTTAGTCCTTCGCAAGTTGAAGAAATTTCAAAAGGAAAAGAAGACTGCAATAACGCAAACATGCAGGCAGTAAAGGCGCTGGTTGAATTAAAGCAGGGAATTGCAACGCCTTTGGAATTTATTTTCACTCCAGAAAAGCCTTTTTATCCTATGGCAATTTCAAGCATAAACAACGGCAGAACGACTGCTAATGTTTATGTTTTTGGAAAAGAATGCTTTGACGATTCGTCACAAGTTCTAGAATTCAAAAACGCTGTGCAAGACAGTGCATTGGCAAAAGAATACGGCTTTAACAATGCAAAATGCATATCCTTACTTAGATACAGCGGTCCAAACGCCAAGCTTGCAAAGGATTCTTTCTTTACTGAAAAACCATTCAAGCCAGAATACGCGCCAGATTACGTGCCGCCAGAAAGCCCATACTTATGGGTTGTCGAAATCCTAATTGTACTTATTCTGGCATTAATTTTCACAGTCCTGCCAGGATTAGTGATTGGAATATTGACTGCGGATTTTTCTGCAAAGAAAAAAAATCACTCTCTCGCAGTTCATCTAATCGGAACCTTCCTCATGCTTTGCATAACCGCGATTCCAGTCCTGCTGATATTTGGGGTGGGACTCACTAACTTTTTTCAAGCAACCCTCATTGCTGGATTATACTTAATACTTCAAATAGGCGGTTTTTTGGCTGGTTATTTTGCAATTAAAAAGAAAAAATTGCGGATTGCAGCTGCAGGAATTGCAGCGCTTGCAGCATTAATTCTAATCATTGAGGCATTTTTGTTTCTGACAGCGTAGTGTAAAAAAAGGTTTTTTTTCTACTTGCTTACTTTTGTCCCGCAGTTGTCGCAGAATTTTTCTCCGGGCTTTAGTTTTGTTCCGCATTTCGCGCAATACTTGATTTTGCCTGTTTTTTCTTCAATATTTTCAGGCTTTTTAGCAAAAGAAGGTAGTGCAATACGTACTTTTCTAGCTACGAATAAAAGTATGGCTGCTATCCCAGCAAGCACTATTAGTATCAATACAAGCCCAAACATAATGCCGACTATGTCTGAGCCGTCTGAAACCTCTCCAGCAGCTATTGCACGTTCGCATTCCGTGATGTACTCTTGCGCGTATGGGTGGCTTGGATAAAGCGTCAAAACAGTTTTTAGTTCATTAATTGCGGTGGAGCAGTCTTTTTTCCAAAACGCTTCCAATCCAGCCTTGTATTTGTCGTTTACGAGGGTTTTTTTGTTTTGAACGTTTATTTCACTCATGAACTCTTTCGCAATATTTATGGGCAATAAAAAGCCAATGTCTTGAACGTTTTCCCTGCTGCCGGAAATAAAAGTTGCAATGCCGATTACCTCTCCATTATCGTTGTAAACTGGCCCGCCACTATTGCCATGATTTATTGCAGCATCGCTTTGGAATATTACAAGGCCGTTTGGCAATGTTCTCTTTGCGCTAATAACGCCGCGGGTTACAGTTGCTTCCAACTCTGATTCTGGATTAAAAAAGGATTCCGTACCGCCAAGGCCTGGAAAACCCATTACAAAAACACTTTCTCCAACCTGAACTTTATCAGAGTCACCAAGCGTTACTGCTGGCAAGCCGGTTTTTTCCACCTTGAGTATGGCAATATCTTTTCCCCATGTTTCTTGCGTGCCTATTTTTTCTATTACAACACCAACTTTTTTTACTGTTGCAGTCCAGCTTTTAGCTTTCAAGTCTTCTCCAGGCTGTGCAACTCCGTTAACTACATAATAGTTCACATTAACTTTTGTTATTTGGCCATTCTCGCTGAAATACTCAATAAACTTCTCAAGCAGCATGTTAACAACAGCTGTTTTGTCCTCTTCAGACAGTTTGTAATACTGTGCAGTCTCTTGCAAGAGACTGTCCTGAAACTGGTAAAACAATGCTTCAGCAAGCATTTGCTCTGGGTCGCTATTCTGCAAAACCACGTGCGCGTTCGTAACAATATAACCGTCTGAAGAAACAATCAACCCTGTTCCTCCAGCCCCATTGCTAAGATCGTAAGTCAGCAACTTTGCAGTTGGCGAGTCATCCACTACTATTGCAATATCGCCGCTGCCTTCAGCACTTGAAGTGTTTTCTTCACCAACGCGCGTGTAAGTGAAGTCGCCGACATCAACATTTGACAAAGTCAAAGTATTTCCGCTCAAGCTGAAAGTGAATACTACAGTGCCAGCTTGCGGGTAAACATAATCAAACCTTAAAGCATTTCCACTAACAGAATAAACCCCGCTAAAGCTTTCGCCCGAGGCTTCCACAGCCGAGAACCTGTTGTCTTCAGTTAAAGTCAATGTTTCTCCAGTGGTTTGCCAGGTGCCGACAATTGTTCCAGCATTTCCACCCTCGACAGTCCCAGTGTTTCCAACCTCAACAACCTTGAAATCAGGCATGGCTGCTGTTCCCGTAACAATCGAATAAATCAGGACAACAGAAGCCTTATCCAATTGCGCGGTCTTTGTAATAATGTCAGGCTCTTTTGCAGGAAGCTTTACTGCAGCAAAAGCACTAGAAAACAAAACAACAAACAGTAATCCGACAGCCCAAAACCTTTTATCCATTAAAAAACCCGTTTTCGCACATAAAAAATGGTTTTCCACTATTTAAATCTTTTTGCCTGCAGGCGATTCAATGGCCAGTATAATGCAACCTGTGTGTGCTATCTGCAGTTGTCGCGTTCATCAGCGCAATTGCTTTGCGAGCACGCTATGTAATAAGCGTGGCACACGTCATAACTTGGACCATTGTAAGAAAGCCCTACGCCAGCTTGTCCTCCAAAGCAACTGCTGCAGTTAACGAAATAAGTACGCGGATTGTTCACGTTAGGGCCTGTTCCGCTGGCAATGCAGTTGAATCCCATTCCGCAAATGCCAAGTACCCCCCAAGTGCCTTTTGATCCTGTCGGGCAATACTTGCACTTGCCAAGATCATCAACTACTCTCCAGTCATCTGCAAGATCGCCTACAAAGTTTGAGTAATGGCATTGACCGGCTACTGTGTATCCCTCCTTTTCCGGGCAGGAATGCTCAAAGTCCACCACGCAACTAGTCCTTGTGAATGTCGGAACATCTCCGTATTCGCAAGTGTTGCCTGCCGGGCAAGGCGGGTTAGCGGTAAAAGGGAACACTCTAGATTGTATGGGTGTTATAGGACGAGCAGCCTCAGTGATTGGAGTCATGCTTTTGATTATTAAAGGGTCAAACTGGCCTTCAAAAGTCAGTTTTATGCCGCCTTCTTCGCTGGCTATGCTGTTTCCCTCGCTGTCTGCCAGACCTGCCTTGATTGGTATTATTAGTACGTAAGTGTTTGGGTTGTCGCTAGAAGCCCAGCGGCCGTTGCAGGATCTTTCTCCAGTAGTGGCGTTGGTGGATATTGAAGTTGTGTTGAATAATATGCTGTCGCCATTGCTTTTCAGCTCGTCATCCATGCTTGTAGGCATCAAGACTGTAACACCACTGTTTGCAGTATGCACTGCATTGTTTGGTATGGCATTGCAAACTGTTTCCTCGAATTCTTCTTCAGAATTTTGCAGGATTTCTTCAGGCGTAAGGTCTGTTGGGGGGATAATGCCAATTTCCGTGTTATAGTCAATTGGATTTGGGCCTAAAGTTGCCAGCTCTACCACGCATAAAACTTCTGTCGCGTCTGAATCAGTATACACTTCAAGTTCTTCGCTTTCGCTTGTTACTGTCACATAATAATATGAATCTTCAGGCATTTGCTCCCCACAGTTTTCCCTGATTGAATCTATATCAGCGCTCACTTCAGCATGAGTGAGATATGTTGTGCTTACCTTAGCATCTGGGTTTTCCTCAAGAAATGCTTGAACGTCAGGAAACGCGTAGGCAAGGTTGAGAGCATCGTCTCTAGGACTGCTGCAGCCGCTGAAAGCAATAACCAAGACCAGCAATCCAGCCAGCAAAGCCTTCCTCATATGACAAAAACTAATTCTTACGCCTATTTATTCCTTCTGCTTTTTTCGCTTTTTATCCCATTTTAAAAACTTTATACTACCAAAAATTAATGGCCAATGATGAACTGACGATGACTCTTAATCCGCAAGGATGATGACGAGAGATGGGCGAACTGAGGCCTTTTCAAAAATTGCATTTGAAAATCAACAGTGACAGTTTTATTGCCTGTTGAAAACAGGCAGTAGTACCCGCGCGCAAACTCAGCGTGAGGGTTTTGGGGCTGTAGTCTAGCCTGGTCAGGACCCTAGCTTTGGGAGAGCCTTTTGCCGAGCAAAAGCCTCGGGAAAAAAAGCTTCCAGCGAGTTAGAAACCCCGGTTCAAATCCGGGCAGCCCCAACCCGATTTCGCTCGGGTGTCACGAGATACGTCGCACCATCTGCGATGGTGCATAAATATTTCAAGAAAAGATTTTTATGAAACTGACAACCGTCTTGTTTGTAGCGGTTATAGCGCTTGCGATTGGAGCAAGCCTGCCTTTAACAATGCCAGAATTTTATTCAAGTTTTGGAATTGCTGAAGCCCCAAAATCAAGCAATGTTTCAGAAGGCAACATGCAGCTTTTTTTGTGCCCTCAGGACAATTGCGCTCAAAATTTGGTTAATTTTTACGGAACTGCAGGCAAGAGCATTCATGTAATGATTTACTCTCTTACAAAGCAGGAAATTGCAGACGCTTTGGTTGCTGCAAAGCTGAAAGGAATTGAAGTCAAAGTCTTGATTGACAGTTCTCAAGCCGGCTTGAAGGACGCGAAGGACGAGTTTTTATTAGAGAACGGCGTTGAATTGAAGAGAGTCAACATTCCAGGATACAGTATTTTTCACGATAAGGTTTCAATAATTGACAGCAATGCTTTCAGCACTGGAAGCTTTAATTATACTCAAAACGCTGATTCTGGAAGCGCTGAAAACTTAATGATAGTCAAGGATGAAAAATTAGCGCTAGAGTTTGAGAAAGAGTTTCAAAAATACTGGAGCAGTTAGGAATGTTTGAAAGCTTGCTGCCTTTAGATTTTGCCGTAAACAATGCAGTGCAAGCAATTGCAAATCCTGCAATAACATTACTAATGCAGGCTGCTAGCGTTATTTTCAGCGCTGGCGGAGTAATGGCAATTGCAGCATGGTTGTACTGGAGCAGGAAGGAAAAAGACAGTTTTTACTTCGTGAACTTGGCTGCGCTTTCAGCGCTTTTTTCAGAAGCATTCAAGCAATTCTTCCAACGCTTAAGGCCTGAATTTTCTGGGCAGAAAATTCAAACTTTTGAAAACCACGCGATTAATGACTACAGCTTTCCATCAGGCCATGCAACTCTCGCAGGAGCAGTGTACTCTTATTTGGAGAAGGGTTTGAAAAAGCATGAGAAGGCATTGCTTGCAATTGCAGTATTGACTGTTGCTTTTTCAAGAGTTTACTTGGGAGCGCACTTTTTGACTGACGTGCTTGCTGGATTGCTGCTTGGTTATTTTGTAGGAAAATTAAACCTTTGGCTTCGCAAGAACACAGAGCACATGCATTTCAAGCTCACAAGGTTCAGGGAAGAGGTTTTGCTTTTTGCTTTTGTAATAATTTCAGTAATTATAATAATTTTCTTGCAAGAGTTAGTGCTTGCTGCTGCAGTCATTGGCTATTTTGCAGGCTACAGCTTGTTGAAGGAAATGCGCATTGAGCAAAGCGGTAAAAGCTTGAAGAGAAAGCTTGCAGGCTTTGCCTGTTTGGGAATCATTTATGCCGGAACTTTTAACCAAGACTTGCAGTTAAAGTTCATTAGTTTTTTCCTGATTGGCTTCTGGATTACTTTCCTGTACCCTTTAGGTTATGAAAGCTTAAAGCACCACGTTAAAGGAAGGCGCAAGAAAAAGCATTAAAATCATTTGTGGAAAGAATGTATTTATGTGCTATCAAAGATAGCACGACGTACTTCGGCA
>Ga0315289_10006932_pt1 | contig 16607 bp, 18 predicted proteins | sample YL17G11_40_MG_FD_203452 | JGI IMG/M metagenome (GOLD analysis project Ga0315289, IMG submission 203452) | Sediment microbial communities from Yellowstone Lake, YNP, Wyoming, USA - YL17G11_40 | ecosystem: Environmental > Aquatic > Freshwater > Lake > Sediment | place: USA: Wyoming | collected... | reverse complement strand
TTGAGTTTGGCGACGGCTTGATGCTGCACGTCGAGTTGCTTTTGATAGATCTCGACTTGCTGTTCGTAATCGGACTGCCGATGCAATGCCTCGCGCGCGAGATCGTCCATCCCTTTCGATACCGCGAGTTCGGCTTTCTTGCCCCAGTCGTCTGTGCTCTGCTTTGCCGCGTCGAGATCGGTTTGGATCATCTTCTCTTGCGCGATTTGTTCGGCGACTTGAGACTGACCTTGCCGCAGTGCGTCTTCCATATCGCGCAGAATTTGGTTCAGAATTTTCTCCGGGTCTTCCGCGTGATCCAAAAGATCGTTGATGTTCGCGCGCAAAACCTGACCGATGCGATCTAATACGCCCATTGTGCCTCCTTTGTGGGAATTAGAGATTGAAGATTAGAAGTTAGAAATTAGAACGGGTCACCAATCCAACTTCTAACTTCAAACATCTAACGTCCAATCTACCTTCGATACGTCTTCAGTTCATCCGCGCCAACCACTTGCCCTGCCATCACGCGGGTCTCTGTGCCGAAATCTTCAAGCCACAAACGATTGCCCGCGTCCGCGCGGTAGCGCGCGTACTCTACCGAGCCGCGCTCGACGCCGCCCGCGCCTTCGACGGTGACCTTCGCTTCTCCTCTATCCGCGCGCGCGAACGTTTGGTTGTCGTGCGTGAGCGTTTCAGGCAGGGGCGATGGTACACCAAGATTGACTTCTTGGCAAGTGGTAATTTCGTCACCTGGTCCGACGCGCAGCCAGAGTTTTTTGCCGCCGTCTTGCAAGAGAAACGCCCAGAACGAGCCGCTGGCGACGCTGTACGTGATCTTGCCCGCGACGATGTAATCCGCGCTGCCGAAGGATACCGCGTCGTTCAGTTTGAGATTGGCGAGCGCAGCGATCTCGACGCTGGGCTGTTTCTTCGCTGCGAGCGCGCCGAGGGGCGACGCGTCGGGTTGGCGCGGCGGCAGAATGCTGGGCGACGGCTTTTTGCCGGTCGCGAGAAACTGCTCGCGCTTGTCAAAGCGCGCGTTCAAGTTGTCGAGCAGTTCCGCACACGCGCTGATCGCGTCGTCCACGCCGGCATTCGCTTTGAGGGCGGCGGCGATCTGGTCGAGCGCGCTCTTGAGTTGCGGCACGCCGTTCGCGAGTGCGGCGTCGAATTGGGTGAGCGCGTCAATATCGTCTTCGACGATTTGCGCGGCGTCGAACCAACCGGCGTAGCCGGTCAGCGCAGTGTTCAAGCGCGCGATGAGCCGCTGCAATTTCTGGTCGAGGTTTTCCAGGTCAACGATGTTTTCCAGCGGCGCTTTTTTCTGCACGCGCGCGAGGTACGTATCCATCTCGCCGTACTTTTGCGCGAGTTGCCCGCGCGTGTACTTGTCCATGTCGCGCCGCCGTTCCTTGGCTTCGTAGCCGAGATAGCCGGGCAGTTGCAGCGCGATTTCGAGGATCCGTTGTTGAAGTAGGTCCATTGATGCTCACGTCCTTTGCGTTGACTTACTGCTCTTTGATCTCTTTGATCTGCCGCTTCAATTTGGGAAGTTCTTTCTTCACGACATTCCAGGTGAGTTCCATATCTACGCCGAAGTATCCGTGAATCAATAGATCGCGCATACCGGCGATCTTTTGCCAGGGTACTTTGGGATATTCTTGACGGCTTCTCCGATTATCTCAATTCGGCGCACAATGGAATCTTGAATTTGTTTGGACGCGAAGAATTCCTTCTTGGACGGTTGTGCCGTGTAAGATTCGATCAGCGCAATGCTTTCGAGAATATCGTTGAGGAAAAGGCGAAGGTCTCTTGTCATAGGATCGCTACCTGTTCCTTCAAGATTTGATCTCGGATTGCGGGATGTAACGCGCGATAGGTCACGACATCAACTCTCCGCTGGATCTTTTTCTCTAATTCGAACTTCAATCCAACGAGATCAAGTAGACTTTTCTGTCCTTTGAACTCGATTAACAGGTCGAGATCGCTGTCTCTGGTATTCTCGCCGCGCGCAAACGATCCGAACAAAGCCGCGCGTTTGACATCGTGCCGCTTGAGGACGGGCAGCACGGCGCGACGGATACCCGCAAGGTCGCGTTTACTGTTTTTGTTGCGCCGCGCGGCAGTATGCGAGTGTGATACGGTTTGCATGTTCGTTCGTCCCATCTTCTCAGTGTCTAACTCTGTGGCAAAAACAATTCCACCCCACAGTACGGACACTTGACCAACCCTTTGCCGACCGCTTCGCGTTGTCCGCCGCAATTCGGGCATTTCGTCGTCTGCATTTGCGACAGGTCTTTCGAGTAAAACATCTGCTCTTGCCAATTGGTGTAGCCGCTGAACAAACCCTGGTTCACCAAATCGAGAATCGCGTTCTTGACCTGATCGCGCGTCATTTTCAATTCGATTGCCGCGCTCGCCAGCGACACTTTACCGGCGGCTTGGATCATGCCCAGCAAACGTTCTTTCTTGCGAACGTCTGCCATCTCCGTGGCTTCTTGTCCGCCCTTGATGAACATGAACACGCCGACGCCACCCAGAATCAACAACGGCGCGACCCCAAACAACGCGATGCCGAGAATCGCGCCCGCGCGACTGACACCCGGTCCTTCGCCCGCCGCGAGCGCGCCGACGCCCATAAACAACGCGACAACGCCGCAAATCAAAAGACCTGCCACGATTAAGACAATTCCAATGATACGACCCATTGTATCCCCCAAATGAAATTTTCGATTGCCGATTTCAGATGTTCGATTTGATTTAATCTGAAATCGGCAATCGGCAATCGAAAATCGCTTTATCCGACGCTAGAGGAGCCGCCGCCACCTCCGCCGCCTCCACCCCCACCGCCACCGCCGCCGCTCCAGCCACCGCCTCCGCCGGAACTCGACGGCGCGCTGGAAAAGACCGACGCGGTCGAATCGAGCATTGAGAACAAACCGGAACTCATCGAGTCGAGTCCACGAAACGCGCCCCCCGCCGCGCTATCAAGGGAGGGCATACCTCCGCCGCTTGAAACGCCGCCGCCGCTGCCGCCGAATGCTTCGCCGCCGGGCAGATCGCGCTGACGATGCTGCTGCGGAAAACCATAGCCGATCGGCGGATACGTTTCGTACCAGATCGGCGCGGGCGTGCCGACTGCCGCGAATTTTTGCGTCCACGATTTTTCCAAGCCGAAGCAAATCGCATACGGCAGATACTTGTCGAACAACTCTTTGGCTTGACCGAGTTGCGTAAATTTTTCGATGCTTTCGAGATAGCGCTTGAACGCAATCCATTTTGCTTTTTCGGTCGCGCCTCTTTGCGTGCGATGCGGCATAAACGGACTAATGACGATCAAGCCGATTGCGGCGATGACGAGCGAGACAGCGGGACAGAACGCGAGATCGGCATAGTCGGAGAGCGCGCCGAAAAGCAGAAAACCGCAACAGCCGAAGAGGATCAGCGCGGCTACGCCCAGCCCGGCGTATTTCGCGCGCACGGTATTCGGATTGCCAGAAAAGAATCCAAGTTTGGTCACCTCTTCGTACATCTGCTTTTGCAGTTTGGGGATCGCGGTGTAGAATTGTTGCTTGAGGTCGGACAATTCGCGCGTGGTGCCGCCGCCAAAGACGCGGTCGATCAACGTTTGTTCATACAGGCGCAGGTTGGTGGCGTCCCCCACGAGTTCAAAAACGAAATCGCGCGTCGAGCCAATGCCGAGAAAGCCCGGCGATTCTTTTTCGGTCATCTTGAGCACGCCGCGGCGCGCGAGATCGACAATCGTCGCGACAATGTCTTGCATATCGGCTTTTTCGTCAATCAGCGTTCCCACTGCGCCCGCCGGCAAATCGCTGGGCGGCGCGCTCATCTGCGCGACCTGGGGCACAGGACTGTCGCGTCCGCGTGTGTACCACAGGAGATACACGCCCAGCAGACCGACGAGAAGCAAAACGAGTCCGATGAAAAGGAAGCCCAGGTTGAAGAAGGGCTTATATTGGTCGCGCTCGGCTTGCGCGGCGGTTGCGGCATCGGCGGCGGCTTGCCATGCCGGTGGTGCGGCGGTCACGACACCGTGGGGAAACTGCACGCGCACTTCCAAACCATTCCCGTCGGAAAGTTCGTTTGCGGTGAAAACGACGGTCTGTCCATCGCGCACGGTGGCATTGCCGCGTCCGGTCGTCACCGCGGCTTTGAGTTGATCGGTCGGGAACGCGGCGGGCAAGTGAACGGTGATCGTCGCGGTATTAATCGTGTAGCCGCGACTGCTTTCGATCACATACCACCAGAATTGATCGCCGCCGTCATAAATGCGCAACGCGCCATGCAGTTTGTATTGCACGGCAAATGTGCGCGACTGGTTGGAAGCCGGGGCATAATACCACTTGATAATCTGCTGTCCCGACTCCTGGTAGACTTGGTAAGTGCCGGCACTTGTGCCCGCGGCGCTGGGCTGGTAGGGGCGTCCACCTTCCGACACTTGCATGTCGGCGACGGAGTCTACTTTGTCCAAGCCGACGCCGCGTGTGGCGAACGTGAAAGGTCCGCCGGTGTACTTGAATTCCCAGGTCTCGACGAATTGTACATCGCCGTTCTTCTGAATCGTGATGTCAACATCGCGCCGCGTTTGCGTGGCGGTTTTGGTCTGCGCGTCGGCGGGTACGGTGAGGGCGAAAAGGGCGAATACGAAAACGAGCGCGAGTAAAATGCGAATGAGACGCGAGGTTTGCATAGTTTTTCCTTTGTTCAAATAGCCCGTGAAAGTGGGAACGAAATTCGCAATCTTGCCTCGGACAAGTACTTTCATACGCGTTTTAGTCCTCCCTTGTGAGCGTGTGCGGAGGAATAGCCCACTCGGACAAAATAGAAAGTACTCTGAGGACACTTCTTTCTCCCTCTTTCTAACGCTTCAAGCACATTCTTCCCCAAGAACCAATCTCCGGTTTGGGGTTCGATCGCAACGATCATCCCCCTTTTTCCCTTGAGGGACTGAACCCTTTTCAAAGTTATTTCTGAAGGTCGCTTTACTTTAGGTATCTTCATTTTGTACCTCCATTTCTTCAATTGCATTATAAGCCAAATCGTGCGAAAAGAAAAGCACACATTTTTTGACATCTCGTCAAGCCAATGGTAAGATGCAGACAAAGGCAGAAGGCGGAGGTAATACAATGGATTTCGCTTTTCTAAAAAACCTGGTCGTGCCAGCGCAAACGAAGATCGCGCTGATCGTGATGGATGGACTCGGCGGGCTGCCACTGGAGCCGGGCGGCAAAACGGAACTCGAATCGGCGCGCAAACCGAATCTCGACGCGCTTGCCGCGCAGTCCGCGCTTGGACTCGCAGATCCGGTCGCGCCGGGCATCACGCCGGGGAGCGGTCCGGGTCATCTCGGCATTTTTGGCTACGATCCGTTGCAGTACGAAATCGGGCGCGGTGTGCTGGAAGCGCTCGGCATTGATTTCGATTTGGGACCGAAGGATGTTGCCGCGCGCGGCAATTTCGCGTCGGTGGACGCGGCGGGCTTGCTGACCGACCGCCGCGCGGGACGCATCGCGACAGAAGTGAATCAGGAACTTGTCAAACTCTTGCGGACGATCAAAATTCCAGGCATTGAGATTTTCGTGGAGACGGTCAAAGAGCATCGCTTTGTTCTCGTAATGCGCGGCGCGGGCTTGGGCGACGCGTTGAGCGAAACTGATCCGCAAAAAACTGGGGTGGCGCCACTAACGGTGAAAGCGCTCAACGCCAAATCCAGAAAGGCGGCAAAACTCGCTAACCAGTTCATCGCGCGGGCGCGCAAACTGCTCGCGGACCAACATCCCGCGAACATGATTCTGCTGCGCGGCTTTGCGAAGCATCCCGCCATTCCATCGTACCAAGAAGTGTTCGGTCTGCGCGCGGCGGCAATCGCGGTCTACCCGATGTATCGCGGTCTCGCGAAATTGCTCGGAATGAAAACGCTGAAGGTGGACGGCGAAACGGTCGCGGATGAATTCACGACGCTCGCAAAATACTGGAACGATTTCGACTTTTTTTACCTGCACGTCAAGAAGACCGATTCTGCTGGTGAGGATGGCGATTTTGCGCGCAAGGTGCACGCCATCGAGGAAGTGGACGCGTTGATCCCGCGCTTGCTCGCGCTCAAGCCGGATGTCGTCATTGTCACCGCCGATCACTCGACGCCGGCGTTGCTGAAGTCGCATAGTTGGCATCCGGTGCCAGTGCTGCTGTACAGCAAATTCGTTCGCGCGGATGGCATTGCCGAATTCGGCGAGCGCGCGTGCGCGCGCGGCGGGCTGGGACATTTGCGCGCGCAAGAGTTGATGCCGATCGCGCTCTCGAACGCGCAGCGGCTTACCAAGTTCGGCGCGTGAGTGTAAGAGAAGGAAGGCAGAGAGGTGAAAACACGCTCTTCTTTGACACATCCTTCGGTTGTGGCTATAATGGCGCCACACTGAGATGACATTAGACCAGCGCTGACAGTGGCTGCCGAGTATCTCTACCTGTCTCTGCGTGACCGAATCTCGCCGCGAGGCAGGTTTTAGTTTATCCTGACACGGAGTTGTGCCGAATGTTCGACTTGCCCTTCACCATTTTGCTGCTTGTCGCACTCGCGCTCGTCTTTGATTTCTTGAACGGCTTTCATGACAGTGCGAACATCGTCGCGACGATGATCGCGTCGCGCGCACTTAGCGGTCGGCAAGCGTTGGCAATTACCGCGCTTGCTGAGTTTGCCGGTCCCTTTCTCTTCGGCGTGGCGGTGGCGACGACGATTGGGAACGAAGTCTTGAATGACGTGGAGATCAAGTTGTCGGTCACGATGTCCGCGCTGGTCGCCGCGATCATTTGGAATCTGATCACCTGGTACTTGGGCATTCCATCGAGTTCGTCGCACGCGTTGGTGGGCGGGATGCTGGGCGCGGCGATCATCGAGAACGGATTGGACGTCGTCAAGATGGCGGGCTTGTGGAAGGTGATTATCGCGCTCACCACCTCACCGCTCATCGGCTTGGTGATTGGCTATCTCGTCATGAAAGTTGTGCTATTCTTTTCGCGCCCCTTTCCGCCGAGTCTCAATATCTTTTTCAAGCGCAGTCAAATCGTCACCGCCGTCGCGCTCGCGCTTTCGCACGGCACGAACGATGCGCAGAAAACGATGGGCGTGATTACGATGGGCCTGGTCTCGGCGGGCGTGTTGAAAGAATTTCACGTGCCGCTGTGGGTCATCACGATTAGCGCGGGGGCGATTGCGCTCGGCACTTGGATTGGCGGATGGCGCTTGATCCGAACGCTCGGCGGCAAGTTTTTCAAGATTCGCCCGATTCATGGATTTACCGCGCAACTCACATCGGCGAGCGTCATTCTGACCGCGTCATTTCTCGGCGGTCCCGTCAGCACGACCCAGGTCGTCAGTTCGGCGATTATGGGTGTCGGCTCGGCAGAGCGCGTGTCAAAAGTGCGCTGGGGCGTGGCGGGGCAGATTGTGATGACGTGGTTTACGACGATTCCCGCGTCGGCGGTGATGGCGGCGTTAGCGGCGTTAGTTTTGAGACAGTGGTTCTAAGCGAGAATCAATTTCCTGCTTTCTAAACCTGTCTCGCTTTGAGACAGGTTTTTTATTTGGAATTTATCGTATGCCTGAAAGTTCGGTCGCAGTTCTGTTGGTCATTGGGCTTGGCTTGGTCTTCGGCTATCTGAATGGTTTTCACGATAGCGCGAATATCGTTGCGACGATGATTGCATCGCGCGCGCTTTCAGGACGCCAAGCCCTAGCCATCACCGCGATTGCTGAGTCGGTGGGTCCGTTTGTTTTTGGCGTTGCAGTCGCGACGACGACGGGTAACGAAGTCCTCGATGTCAAAGCCATTGGTGTCTCGGTGACGCTTGCCGCGCTCGGTGCGGCAGTCTTGTAGAATCTGTTGGCTTGGTGGCTCGGCATCCCGTCGAGTTCGTCGCACGCGCTCATTGGTGGTTTGATCGGCGCGGCAATTGTCGAAAGCGGACTGGGTGTGGTCAAACTTGAAGGACTCGGCAAAGTGATTCTCGCGCTCGCGATTTCGCCGCCCCTCGGTTTCTTCGTCGACTATCGTGTGATGAAATTGGTTTTGTATCTCGCGCGCGATGCGCATCCGAACATCAATTATTTTCTTAAACGAATTCAGATTGTAACGGCAGTGACGCTCGCGTTGTCGCACGGCACGAACGACGCGCAGAAAACGATGGGCGTGATTACGATGGGGCTGGTCGCGGCAGGCGTGCTGCCAACCTTCCAGGTCCCGCTCTGGGTCATCGCAATCAGCGCGGGGGCGATTGCATTGGGGACGTGGACGGGCGGCTGGCGCTTGATCAAAACGCTCGGCGGCAAGTTCTACAAGATTCGACCGATTCATGGATTCACCGCGCAAATCTCATCGGCAGCAGTAATTCTTAGCGCGGCGATGCTGGGTGGTCCCGTGAGCACGACCCAGGTCGTCAGTTCCGCGATTATGGGGGTCGGCTCGGCGGAGCGCGTGTCCAAAGTGCGTTGGGGCGTGGCGCAGCAAATCGTAATCGCGTGGGTGACGACGATTCCCACCGGGGCGTTGGCGGCGGCTCTAGTCGAAATGATTTTGCTGCGATGGTCTTTGTAATGAAATAGCGAATGCGGCGCGTCTTGGGACGCGCCGCATTTTTTGTGGGGATCGTTTTAGCGCGACATGGTTTCGAGAAGCATCAAGTCCGTGCCGCGACTTTCTCAATCACCGGCTTAGTGCTCAAAGAATGTGACCTCCAGCCCGGCGACCAGGAACATTTCGCCATTTTGGATCGGCGTGCGCTGACCCGGCGCCAAGCGTTGTCCACGGAAAAACGTGCCGTTCGTCGAATTCATGTCTTCGAGCATCCACGCGCCTTGCCACGTGATCTTGGTGTTCATGCGCGAGACCCCGGCTTGCGGGGTACCGCCGTACGCCGTCAGGTCCACATCTGGCTTCCAACCGCTCGCGAGGTCTGCGCGACCGAGCACGACTTCATTTTTCAGCGGCAGCGGAACCTGCCGTTCGCCGATCACCAAACGAAATGGCAGCGTGGGCGTCCCTACTCTTTCGGGCGGAGGTGGAAACGATGGTGCGGCGGGCACACGGCTGGGCGCCGGCGCAACGTCGCGCAGCGCCGCGCCGCAGTGATCGCAAAACAGCGCGCCGGCTCGATTGGGGGTGTTGCACTTTGGACAGGTAGTACTACTGGCGGGTGCAGCCGGAGCCGATGGAGCAGAGGGGCGCTGGAGCGGCGTCGTCTGGACTGCTCCACTGCCGGGTTTTGGTGCGGCAGTACCAAGTGCTGCACCGCAGCGATCACAAAGCGTGGCGTTCGATTCATTTTCAGTACCACAGGTTGGGCATTTCATATTCCGTTTCTCCTCTTAGTACCTTCGCCACTAATATATACCCAAAAGGCACAATTATCAAGCCAGGTTCGCAGACTGATTCAGCCCAGGGAGTGACTACCCGGAGCGAACCCGGAGGGTCGGCTGGGTGCCTTGGTGGGTGCAGTCTGAACTGCCGTCCAGTGGCACAACCGTCGGGATCTCTTCGCGCAATTCGATTTCGATGCCGCCGAACAAGCGCGCGGTGAGATTGTAGGCGAGCGTGATCATTCCGCTGATCGCCGCGACGAAGGCGCCGCCCAGCAGCATCCACGCGAGAATCGTCGAAAGCCCCACTTTTTGAATGACGAATTTCGTCATAGGTTGCTTTGGACTGTCCAACTGCGGTGCGACCGCCTGATCGTCCCTACGCGCTTTCGACACGGACGAGGATGCAGGTGATGTTATCGTCACCGCCGTTTTTATTCGCGACCTGGATCAACTCGCGGCAGGCATCCTGCGGGTTGGAATGCCGGTTGACAATATCGCGGATCTGTTCGTCCAGCACCATTTCCCACAAGCCATCGCAGCACAACAGCAAACTTTGTCCGGGTGCCATCTCGACTTGATACAAATCCACTAACACCTTCGGTTTGTCGCCGAGGTTGCGCAGAATGTAGTTGCGGTGTGGATGGGTGCGCATTTCTGCTTCCGCAATCGCGCCGCGCTCCGCCAACTCCTGCACGAGCGAATGATCTTTGGTGATCTGGGTGATCATGTCGCGCGCGATCAGATACGCGCGGCTGTCGCCGACGTTCGCGATGTGCGCCTGACTCCCGACGAGGAGCGCCGCGACGACGGTCGAGCCCATATCGGTGTGCGCTTGCGTGCGCGCGCTCAACACGTCGGCGTTGGCTTGTTCAATGGCGGCTTTCAGAATCCGGGAATAGTCCAATTCAACGCCGGGCGACGCCAGGCGCGGCACGAAGATGTTCTGCGTCACCTCGCGCGCCATCGTCTCGGTGACCATTTTGCTTGCGACTTCGCCTGCGGACGCGCCCCCCATGCCATCGGCAACCGCGTACAATCCGATGACCTGCCCCCCGACTTGCGTGAACTGCGTCATCTCCGTCGTGAGCAGTGCATCCTCGTCCAGTTCGCGTTTGAGTCCCACGTCCGACAAACGACCGACCAACGTGGTGATGTTGGTGGTACCCTGCGTCTCGGAGACTCCCGGCGCGCGTGGTCGGGACGTCGCGTCTGGCTCTGAAACGTCTGGCATGTTTTCTATTCTGTCCTCTCAGCGAACGTGCGTCATTCCCCTGCCTCGCGCTTGGCGAGATCGATCAAAAGGTGCGCGAGATTGATCGGGCGAATCAGTCCGATCTTGCCGGGCACCGTCGCGCTCGTGTTGCGAATCCTGGCGGCGGACGCTATGCCGATTTGCTCGTACGCGAGATTGAACGCGGGACCGCCGCTGTTGCCCGAATTGATCTCGGCGTCTGTTTTGATGTATCCTTCGTCCATGAGAAAGCCGGAAATAATGCCGCGCGTGATCGTGAGCGTGTCGCCTCCGAGACTAGGATAACCCAGGATCGTCACCTCGTTGCCGCTGTCTACCGGATCCGAATCGCCAATCGGAATCGCTGCCAAGCCCAGATCGGCGGGGAGCGCGCCACCATCTTTCGTGGCGGTGATCTTGAGCAATGCAAGATCGTTCTTGAGATCGTTGCGAACCAACGTGGCACGATAGTAAATCTCGGCACTCGCTTTGAGATTGTTACGCGACGGAAAGGCGATGTAAATACGCCCCTGCGCGTTATGGAGTTTGCCTTCCTTGTCCGCAATGATGTGATTGTTCGTCAAGATATGCCCGGCCTTGGTAATCACGCTGCCCGAGCCGGAAATCGTGCCGCCCGCGTCGGCTGGCACCATAATGAAGACTGTGCCGCGTTTCGCGCGCTCAAGCGCATCCGCGCTGGGCGTTGCCGCGACGTTTGCAAGTGTAGGTACGCTCGCCGGGCTCGTGGGAGTGGATGTTACAGTGGGCGAGGGCGTGAGTGTGTAGGTTGGACTCGCCGAAGGAGTGGCAGACGCGACGATGACCAGGGTCGCCGTGGCATTGGGGGCGACTGTTGCCGGAGTGATCGTCAAATAGCCCGTCAAGATTAGCCCGGCGAATAGCAGGACGCAGAGAATACAAAGACCCGCGATCACGGCGCAGGCAATGATGCCTACAAGTTTGTCGCTGCCTTGCGGCAGGGCTGGTTTCTTGCGCGTCGGTCCCGCGGAGATGCTCGGCAATGCGCTTAACGCGTGACCGCAGTTGGCGCAGAATTTTGCGCCTACCTGGTTTGACGAGTCGCATTGGGGGCATTGAGACTGAAGCACGTTCGTTTACCTATTGCGGCTGAGGTGATGGGGTTGACGCGGTGCGATCTCATTCGTGTAGGCAGGCGCCTAACCCAAAACACCAACAAAATTTTTGAAGAACAGCCAACGCTACGCGAATTCCAGCATGGATTTTCGAAGTTTAGAAGATCAGTCCATCTCGCTTTATTTTTTCGCTTTGCGCCCATTGGGCGCGGGCTTTTCGCGCGGAAGATATTTGTCGAGCAAGAGACCCAAGTTGCGGCGAACCTTCGGCGGGATGCGATCGTGCGAGGTGATGATCGCCGTCTGCAGCGCGGTAGGGCAGGGGCAGTGTTCGCGCGCGCTCGGAACTTCGGCAACAGCATAGCGCACGATGCGTTTGCCCATCTCCGCGTTCTTCATCAAGTTCTGGACGATCAATTGGGCGGTCACGGTATCGTGTGCAGGATGCCACACGTCGTAATCGGTCACCAGCGCAATCGTCGCGTAACAGATTTCGGCTTCGCGCGCGAATTTCGCTTCCGGCAGCGCGGTCATACCGATCAAGTCCATCTTCAAGAAGCGATACACTTCGGATTCGGCTTTAGTCGAGAACGCGGGACCATCCATCACGACGAGTTTACCGCCTTTGTGCACGCGCGCGCCGGCTTGGCGCGCGGCTTGATAAAGCACCTGGCTCAATTCGGGACAGAATGGCTCGGCAAACGAAATGTGGACGACTGCGCCGGGTGGGAAAAAGGTGGAAGGACGCAATTTGGTGCGATCAAACAACTGGTCGGGGATGACGATGTCGAGCGGCGCGTAATCCTCGCGCAGACTGCCGACCGCGCTCAGCGAAAGGATGCGCTCGACGCCGAGCGATTTGAGCGCGTAGATGTTCGCGGCAATGGGGAGTTCGTGCGGCTTGATGCGATGACCGCGTCCGTGGCGCGGGAGGAACGCGACGCGCTGGTTACCTAAGGTGCCGAGAATAAGCGTGTCGCTCGGATCGCCGAAGGGCGTTCTGATTTTGATTTCCTTGACGTCGCTCAGTCCTTCCATCTGATAGACGCCGCTGCCCCCGATAACGCCGAGGGTTGCCTTTTCGAGTTTTGCCATTGTCGCTTCTCCTTGCGAGGTGATTTCAAGAGACATTATAAAAGCAAAAGGGTGGAAACGCAAACACGAGCAGCGGATAGCATATAACCAATGGCAAATTGCCATCCGCCATATGCCGCACGCTATGTGCTAAAAGCGAATTACCCGAAACCCCTCCGCGTAAAACTCTCCATCCACATCCGCGCGGCGCAGGCGATCGCGGATGCGTTTTTCCAGCGCGGCAGGGTCTTTGATCTGGCTTTTGTGTGCGCGCAGCGCGGACAGTTTGATTTCGATGGTATCGTTCACGTTCACCCACACATTCGGCTCGTTCGTCACGCTCAACCACACTTCTTTCGGCGCGTGCGGTCCCAAACCTTCTGCGAGCAATTCGGGAAAATACATTCGATTGCCGGAGGCGGGGCAAATCGCGTCAAGCGTTGCTGCGCCCGCCGCGCGATGATCGGGATGATTGACCCCCGCGTTGTTCGCGCGGAAGAGGGCAGTGGGATCGCAGGTGACGACGATGTACGGCTTGACCCGGCGGATTGCGCGCACGATGTCGCGCTGAACGTCGCGCGTGTTCGCCAACTCGCCGTCGTGGTAGTCGAGGAACACAATCTCCTTCGCGCCGATCACATTCGCCGCGGCGCGCTGTTCGACTGTGCGGTCGGCGCAAAGCATTTCGGGCGTGACATCGGGATTATCGCTACCCTTGTCGCCGCAGGTGAGGAGAAGATAGTGAATCTCTCTGCCGGCGCGCGCCCATTTTGCCAATGTCGCACCGCAGAAAAATTCGGGATCGTCGGGGTGCGCAAGGACGACGAGCACGCGTTGAGGTTGATCGGTCATGGTTGCCTCTGGGGAATGAATGCCTTGTCATTTCTCAGCGCAAAAACCGCGCCTCGAAATGACACTGCACCAAGTATACCACAAAAGAAACTGCCTACCAAACCTTTGGCAGGCAGTATCCTTTTGGTGGAGATGGCGGGAATCGAACCCGCGTCCGAAGAGTTCGCCCCAGGGTTACTACAAGCGTAGTCGGTTTTTGTTGCTCGCGCGATCCGACTCAACCGACAGAGTTGATCGCGCCAGCCGTGTCAGGGCGGGGGACCCCACCCCTACACTTAGACGGTCGTTACCGGCGTGGCGACCGCCGCACCCCGAATTGGTTTCGCCCAGCGCGCGCCCTTCGGGGGAGAACGCGCGTGGACGTCGCAACGCGAGGTTGCGAACCTGTTCGCTAATTCAGTCTACGCTTACGCGGCGACTGGAAGAGCGGCGAGGTTGGTGCGAGTGTTCGCATCTATCATTTGCCTGTATTAACGTGGTCAGACTCCACGGCTTGCAACTCTGAAACAGCCGTCCCCGTCGAAGCCATGCATCCCCAAGACCATCCTTGATTTTCGATCCTTCGCTTTGCTCAGGACAAGTGCTTCAGATTTCAGATTGTCGAAAATCTGCCATTATTATAGCATGCACTAGGCGCAGAGGCAAATTGCAAATTGAGTGAATAACGGTTCAGGCGCATCGGGTCGCGCCCGGTGTCGAGTAGTTTTAATACCTTGACAGTCTCCGCTTGTTCTTCTATACTGATTTTAGCGTAGATGACAAGATGCTTTATTCACCTGTTCTCAAACTGGACAGTCCCGATGCCACGCTCGAAAGAGTCGGGGGCAAGGGCGCCTCGCTCGCGCGCCTCGCGGCGGCGGGTCTGCCGGTGCCGCCGGGCTTCCACATCACCACCCATGCCTATCGCCGCTTTGTGAGCGAGAACCGTCTTGCCGGCGCGATTGTGTCTGCCGCGCTACAGGTGCAAACCGACGATCCCGCCACATTCGAACGTGTGTCGCGGCGAATCCAATCGCTCTTCGCGCAAGGCACAATCCCTCGGAACCTTGCCGATGTGATTCGCCAGTGGTACGGCGAACTAGGCGCCGACAACCCCGCCGTCGCCGTGCGCTCGTCGGCGACGGCAGAAGATCTGCCGCAGATGTCGTTCGCGGGTCAACAGGACTCTTTTCTCAACGTGCGCGGCGATGAGCATGTGCTGGCGGCGGTCAAGCGCTGTTGGGCATCGCTCTGGACCGCGCGCGCCATCGGCTATCGCGCGCGCCAAGGGATCCACCCCAAAGATGTCAGTCTCGCCGTCGTGGTGCAACAACTCGTGCCGGCGGATGCAGCAGGCATTCTCTTCACCGCGAATCCGGTCACGGGTGCGCGCGACCAGATGATCATCAACGCGGCGTGGGGCTTGGGCGAAGCGATTGTGGGCGGGCACGTCACGCCCGACACGCTCATTGTCAACAAGCAGACGGGCGCGATGGCAGCGCAGGAGATCGCCGACAAGGAAGTGATGACGGTGCGATTGTCCGAGGGGACGCGCGAAGAACCTGTGCCCGCAGACAGACGGACGCAAGCCACGCTGACACCGCCGCAAGTCGCAGAACTGGTCCGCCTCGGCGCGCAGATCGAGCAACTGTTCAGTCAGCCGATGGATATTGAATGGGCGATGCGCGACCAGCACCTCTTCATCGTGCAGGCGCGCCCGATCACCGCGCTGCCCCCCGTTCCGTCGCGCGCCAGCCCAAAACCATTTTAGATTATCGATCCTTCGCTCGATCTCGCGGTTGGCGTTTTTGTATTTGACGGCAAGTGCATCGGGCAGATGAACGCCGATACCGTTCGCGATATCGGATTGGTGCAGCGGCGTGACGCGCGTGATGTGTTGCCCCAATGGCGCGATCAATTTGCTGGGGAGGATGGTGTGTCGATCGCGATTTGATTTGGTGTCGCGCACGGTGATGCGCTGACTCGGCAGGTCAACATCTTTGACGCAAAGCCGCACACATTCGAACAACCGCAAGCCGCTGCCGTAGCAGAGTTGCGCCATCAGACGCAATTCGTTATCGGGCATTGCCGCGAGGATGTTCTGCACTTCTTGGCGCGTGAGAATCGTGGGCAGGCGTTTGTCTTTGACGGCGCGCGCAAAATCAAGGTTTCCGATTTCGATCTGGAGTACGTCCTTGTAGAGGTACAGGATGGCTTGCAGGGCTTGGTTCTGGGTTGATCCAGAGATATGTTTTTCGTTTGCCAGGTAGGATAGAAACGCGCTGATTTCCACTTTGCTCATTTCGCGCGGATGTCGTCTGTTGTGGTGAAGGATAAAAAGGATAAAGCGGAGAATCCAGTTGGTGTATGATTCAATGGTGCTTGATGAATAGCGTTTCAGCCGCATCGAATCGTGCACAGCGTCGAGGAATTTTGACACCTTGACACTCCTCTTGGTTCTGCTATACTAATTATAGGATAGATTGCTATCTAGTTCTTGTCGGAAAAATCATGTAACGATTGATCGCGGACGGCGACGATGTTTGTGGAGCTTGCGCGCCATCACCACAAGGTTTGCAACGATGACACCCCAGCCGACCCAACGCTCAAGCCCGCTTGGTCCGTGATTAGGACAGCGTCTCAACTGCACAGTCCTGCACACTACACTAATGCGTCCTTCGATGCCATTGCGAAACCGCTGTCCCTGTTTGAACCATTTCTGTTTTTCGTGCGCTTGGCGTTGGGGTGTGCGATGCCCAGGTTGGGGAATCGCAATCCGTTTGACCCCCAACTGCCGCGCTAAGTCTTCGTTTTCCGGCGAGAAGAGACCGCGGTCGCCTGCCAAGACCTCCGGCGCATGTCCGAATAACTTGAGGTGATGGCGCAAAGCTGGCGCTAGCAATGTATCGTCTGGCGGATTCCCTTGGGCGACGATAGTCCAGTCCACGATGAATCCACCGTCGGCTTCGGCATAATTGATCTTGTGGCCAAATTCCGTCTCGTGGGGCGGCGCTTTGCCACG
>Ga0315289_10006931_pt1 | contig 16607 bp, 15 predicted proteins | sample YL17G11_40_MG_FD_203452 | JGI IMG/M metagenome (GOLD analysis project Ga0315289, IMG submission 203452) | Sediment microbial communities from Yellowstone Lake, YNP, Wyoming, USA - YL17G11_40 | ecosystem: Environmental > Aquatic > Freshwater > Lake > Sediment | place: USA: Wyoming | collected... | reverse complement strand
ATCCAGGTTGATAATGAAGGAAATGCAACTGAGGTAGAAAACAGGCTGCAGAATGGCGAGGACTTTGCCGCCCTCGCTGCGGAGTTCTCCACGGATGAGGCGACAAAACAGAATGGTGGCGACCTCGGCTGGCTGCCCCAAGGCATTTTGCTTCCTGAGCTTGACCAGGTTGCCTTCAGCCTCCCGGCCGGCAATATAAGCCAGCCTATACAGACCTTGGATGCATATTATGTGCTTAAGGTATCCGAGATAGCTAACAAACCGGTGGACGAACAGTACCGGGAAATTCTTGCTTCTAATGAATTGAATAATTGGTTCGAGGAGCAAAGGAACGCCACTGAAATCAGAGATTACTTAACCCAGACCAAGGCAATTTGGGCAATGAATCACATCACATAGCAGCATCGTGAGATAACAGTGAGCAAGAGAGAAAGCATCGGCATCGGCCTCATGGGGTTGGGTGTAGTGGGCAGCGGGGTTGCCAAGACCATATTTGAGAAATCAGACGCCATAGTCCAACAAGTAGGCTGCCCGCTGATAATTAAGAAAATTCTAGTCAGGGACCTCACCAAGAAGAGGGATTTCGATGCACCCCAACACCTTATCACTACCGACCCACAGCAGATAATCACCGACCCTGAGATAGACATCGTAATCGAAGTCATCGGCGGTGAGACTGAGGCATTCGAGTATATAAAAGAGGCTATCTCTAAAAGAAAACACATCGTCACCGCTAACAAAGAGGTCATCTCCAAGCATAGCCTTGAGCTATTTGCCTTAGCCAGCAAGAACAAAGTCGATATCCGCTATGAGGCAAGCGTCGGCGGAGGCATACCCCTGATCGCCCCTTTCAAACGCGACCTCCTGGCAAACAATATCTCGGCCATTCATGCCATTATCAACGGCACTACCAACTACATCCTTACCAGAATGACAAAGGATGGACTGGATTTCGCCACCGCCTTAAAACAAGCCCAGAAATTAGGGTATGCTGAGGCCAACCCCGCTAATGATATTGACGGCGTAGATGCTGCCTACAAGCTTGCCATCCTCGCTACTCTTGCTTTCCGCACCGAGATTCGTCCCGACGATATTTATTACGAAGGAATCTCCCGCCTTACTGCACGTGACTTTCGCTATGCCAAGGAATTGGGATACGCTATAAAACTACTGGCCATCGCCAAAAAAGAGAAACAATCTATCCAGGTCAGGGTTCATCCCGCTTTTGTCCCTGAAGGCCTTCTGCTGGCCAATGTCGATGGCGTGTTCAACGCAATCCAGGTGGAAGGCGATTTAGTAGGGAGAGTGATCTTCTATGGAAGAGGGGCAGGTTCTTCACCGACAGCCAGCGCTATCGTCGCCGATGTTATCCAACTGGCACAAAACATCTATCTTGGGATACGCCCAAGGCCTCAACTTAAACTTTACAAAGCAAAGAAGCTCACACCTATTTCACAGATCAAAACCCGCTACTACATGCGAGTGACCGTGGCTGACAGCCCCGGTGTTCTGGCACAAATTTCCAAGATACTGGGCGACCACTTGATTAGCATAGCCTCCGTAATCCAGAAAGAAGCCGATGAAGAGGCTGGGACTGCTGAGATAGTGATAATGACCCATCCGGCCAAGGAGTCGGCATTTCAAAAGGCCCTGCAAAGGACCCGCAAGTTAGCTGTAGTGAAGGACATCGGCAATTTCATCAGGGTTGAGGATTGATGAGCAAGAAGCAGTGTCTTCTCGTTAAATATCGGGATTTCCTGCCCGTGAATCCCCAGACCCCTATCATCACTATCGGCGAAGGCGATACCCCGCTGGTCAGGTCGCAGAGGTTGGAACGGGAAATCGGCTGTGGTGAGCTTTATTTCAAATTGGAGGGGTGTAATCCGACCGGCTCTTTCAAAGACCGCGGCATGGTAGTCGCCGTAGCCAAGGCAGTAGAGGCTAAGAACTCGGCCATTATTTGCGCCTCCACCGGCAACACCAGCGCATCGGCAGCAGCATACGGTGCAGTCTGCGGCCTCACTGTATTTGTGGTCGTGCCCAAAGGAAATATCGCTCTGGGCAAGCTCGCCCAAGCCATAGTATATGGAGCCAAGATTATCGCCATAAACGATAACTTCGATAAGGCCCTGGAGTTAGTGCGTGCCCTCACTCAAAAACATCCTATCGCATTAGTGAATTCTCTAAATCCTCACCGCATCGAGGGCCAAAAAACAGCCGCATTTGAAATCGTGGATGCCCTCGGGGATGCTCCGGATTACCTCTTCATCCCCCTGGGGAATGCCGGGAACATCACCGCCTACTGGAGAGGGTTTGTGCACTACAAGCAAGCAGGCAAAGCGAAGAATACCCCCAAGATGATGGGTTTTGAAGCAGAGGGCTCGGCAGCTATAGTGAGAGGAAAACCTATTCCCAATCCCAAAACAATCGCTTCAGCCATACGCATAGGCAATCCAGCCAGTTGGCAAAAGGCTGTTGCCGCCAGAGACGAGTCTGGAGGTGTTATCGACTCTGTCACCGATGAAGAAATCTTGAGCGCCTACAGATTGCTAGCCGTTAAGGAAGGAATCTTCGGCGAGCCCGCATCGGCTGCCTCGGTGGCCGGGCTCATCAAAAAAGCGAAGAGCGGCATCGATTTTTCCGCTACGAAGGTAGTGTGTGTGATCACAGGGACAGGGCTCAAAGACCCGGATACTGCTCTCAAGAGCGCCCACACCATACCTGAGATACCAGCAGACCTGGAAACCATTGAAAAGATTATAGTCCGAGGTTAAACGTCCATGCCCAATAACACAAAATCAAACAAATCCCACAGAAAAGTCACTATGATCGATAGCGCCAAGATTGAGAAAGCAGTGGCTTCCATCATCGAGGCTATCGGGGAGGACCCCAAGCGAGAAGGCTTGGTAGGCACTCCCAGGCGAATCGCTGAAATGTACGCCGAGGTTTTTGGGGGGATTTACGAAGACCCAGGTGAAGAGCTGCGCGTGGGCTTCGAAGAAGGCCACCAGGAGATGGTAATTCTTAAGGACATACCGTTCTATTCCATGTGCGAACATCATTTTCTCCCTTTCCATGGCCTGGCACATGTAGGCTACATACCCAGCGGCCGAGTTGTGGGTGCCAGCAAGATAGGCAGGGTAGTAGAGATATTGGCCAAACGTCCCCAACTCCAAGAGCGGCTGACCACCCAGATCGCCAACACCATAGTCTCGGTCCTGGAGCCAAAAGGCGTCGCTGTAATTATCCAGGCTGAACACCTGTGTATGACTATGCGAGGTGTGAAGAAACCAGGGAGCAACATCGTTACGTCTGCTATGAGAGGCCTATTCCAGAAGAATCCGCTTACACGCTCCGAGTTCCTCTCTTTGGTACAGGGCAGCCGATAACCAAAGCTTTAGATGCCGGGAGACCATCAAATGACACTCCATAAAAGAGACCGTCAACTGATTGAAGCCCCTGAAGGAATAGGTCAGGTGCTGAAAGAGGGCAAAGAGGTAGCAAAAGTCAGCTACACCTTGTTCGTTGAATTGTTAGAGACAGGCGCAAAGTCATTTGGGATATCAAAAGAAACGCGCTTAAAACACAAGTCTGTCACGGGCAAAATATCGGTTTTGGATGGAAATATAACGCTTGCCGCCGATGCCGCTGGCCTATCGGGACCTTTCCTCCTAATTATGCAAGACGGACGAAAGGTCGATTTCTTTATTGATAGCCGTTCTACCAAGACCAACCCTGTCCGACAAGAATACGAAATTCAAGGCAGCGGTAACAAAATTTAGCTTTGATTCCTCGTTTCCCGATACTCCCGTGTTAACCTTGACAAAGCTTTGAGTGAGGTGCTATATTTACCAAACTAGTGCACGCCGCTTTTCTATATAAATCACTCAAAATATCAATGAAGGAGGTCCAATGAGCGCACAGCAGTTCAAGTACTTGTTCACGCCTATCAAGATCGGCCCGTTTACTGTGAAGAACAGGATAATGGTGTCGCCCCACGGCCCACTTATGGCTGAGTTGGGTCTGCCTACCGAGGAATTCATCCACTATGAGATCAATAAGGCAAAGGGTGGAGCAGGATGGGTATGTATGTCTGTTGGCTATACCATGCCGCGCGACACGTGGTTCATGAGACCAAACGGCGGACACTTCGACCGGCATATCTGGGCCTGGCAGAAAGAGATAATACCAGGCTTTAAGAAGATCGCCGACGGTGTCCACGAATACGGAGCCAGGTGCAGCTTCCAGCTTTACTCAATCAACCTGGGGAATAAGAAAGGGCCATCATGTATCCCGGATTGCAACTTTGCCGACCAGATGTGGGAGCCGATGACCAAAGAGGATATAAAGGAATACCTTGATTACCACCGTATTTGTTGCGAAAACGTGATGGCGGCCGGCTTCGACGGCATAGATATACATAACCACTCCGGGGTATGTACTGATTTCCTCTCAGCCAGTATTAACAAGCGCACCGATGAATACGGCGGTTCCCTGGAAAACCGGGCCAGGCTGCTCATGGAAACCATCGAGGTTACCAGAAAAGTAGTCGGAAAGAACAAGGCCATCGGCTACACTCTAACCGTAGACGACCTGCTGCCCGGTTCGATTGTACCGGATGAGGCAGTGCAGCTTGCCAAGATGCTGGATAAGGACAAAAAGGTTGATTATATGTTTTGCGGCATCGGCAGGGAGACCCAATCAATGCATATGTACTTCGGTCCCCACTATCTGCCGCCTGCCTACCAGGCGTACGCTGTGGAGCAAATCAAAGAGGTAGTGAAGAATATCCCCATAGTCGCCGTGGGCAGGATCAACGACCCCTTGTTGGCAGAGAGCCTCATCGCTGAGGGCAAGACCGACATCGTAGCTATGGCCAGACCCCTCATCGCCGACCCGGAATTGCCCAACAAGGCCAAGGAGGGAAGGCTGGACGATATTCGACCCTGTATGGGAGACAACCTGAACTGCGTAAAGTACATGCTGGACGGGCAGCCCATAAGATGTATCTGCAATGCCACAGTGGGCATGGAGCAATTTGGGTGGGGCATCGGGGGTATGAAGAAGGCGGCAACCAAGAAAAAGGTAGTGGTAGTCGGCGGAGGGCCCGCCGGGCTGGAGGCAGCCAGAGTCGCCGCACTGAGGGGGCACGATGTGACCCTGTATGAGAAAGCCAAGGAACTGGGCGGGCAGGCCTTGCAGGCGGAGAAGCTGCCGGGCAGGGAGGAGATGGGGGGCCTCGTCAGGTGGCAGAAGATACAGCTCCCCCAGGCAGGTGTGAAGATAGTCACCGGCACCGAGGTAACATCGCAGATGATTCTGAACATGAAGCCCAAACCGGATGTTGTGATAGTAGCAACCGGCGCCGAGTGGATGCGCAACGCCTTCTCCGGACAGAGCACCGCGGAAGTAGTAGGGTGGCAACAGGACAACGTGTTCACCCCGAGCGATGTTATCCTGGGAAAGGCCAAGATCGGGAAGAAGGCCGTTATCTGGGATGCCAGGCAGGATATAACCGCCATAGCCATTGCCGAGATTCTCGCCGACAAGGGCTGTGATGTAACGATACTGGCCCCCACTCCTTTTATAGGCAGCCTGGACCAGATAAAGGACATGACCTGGTTCCACACCATGCCCAGAATCCTGAAGAAAGGGGTAAAGCTCAGCCCCCAATCCTTCCTATTCATGGTTGCAGACAAGACCCTTACCGTAATCGATATCCATACCATGGACGCACGGGAAATTACCGATGTGGACACCGTAGTACTGATAGCAGGCAAGAACCCGGTTGACAACCTCTACAAAGAGCTCGAAGGTAAAGTCAAGGAGCTCTATAAGATAGGGGACGCCAGAAACCCACACGACATAGGTAGTGCCAACCGTGATGGGCATCTCGTTGGGAGATGGATATAGGAGGCTGAGAGGTAACCGAACATAAATAGACTGTGTTAAAATCAAAGAAAGAATAGCCTGCAGGGGCAGCCCTTGGGTAACAGTCGTCATTGTGATATAATTTTGAGTTGACAGCTAATAGCCAAGGGGCTGCCCCTGTAGCTTTGTCGCACGCGATACCAGCGCAATATCAGAGTACGTACATGGCGGGAAAAGACCAGGAAATACCTCAGCAGACCTCCAATTCACATTCCCCTGAGAAGAATGACACTAAAGGTGTCTGGTTTATCGCCGAACACAAAGACGGAAAATTAGAAAAAGCAGCCTTCCTGCTTGCCGGAGAGTGCAAGTCCCTTGCCGCAAAGCTCGGCGAAGAGACCGCAGCGATAATCATGGGGCACCAGATTAAGGATTTGGCAACCGAGTTCGCCCCCTACGCAATCGACAAAGCGTTCGTTATAGCAGATAAGCGCCTGGAGAAATATACCGGAGATACCTACGTAGATGCGTTGGAGCAAGTGGTCAATTTAAATAAGCCGTCGATTATCTTGTTTGCCACAACCCCCATGGGAAACGACCTGGCCCCCAGGCTTGCTGCAAGACTAAAAGTTGGTTTGATATCGCGATATACTGAAATCGAAGTAGCCAAAGATAAGAAATTGACGGCGCGAAGACCCATACATGGCGGAAAAGCCCAGGCAACAGTGCTCATTCTCAGAAAACCGTTAGTAGCAACTGTCGACCCTCAATCGCTGACTCTACAGAAGTCCAGTGCTGTGAAAGAGCCTCAAGTCATCGAATGCACGGTGAACATAGATTCAAAGAACAATAAAACAAGGCTGCTTGACTATTTAAAAGCGGATCCGTGTGCGGTATGTGTAAGCGAGGCCGAGATTGTCATAGGAGTAGGTAAAGGGCTAGCCTGCGCCGACAATCTCAAACCGATTGAAGAGTTGGCCCGGATCTTGGGCGCTTCTATCGGCGGCAGCAGGCGCGCTACTGACGAGCGCTGGATAGTTGATGAAAGGAGAATCGGGTTAACCGGGAAGACCATAGCCCCCAGGCTTTACCTAATATGTGGCATTTCAGGAGCCTTCCATCACACCCTTAGCATAAAAGGCTCCCAGTTAATGGTAGCAATTAACACCGACCGCAATGCTCCCATTGCCAAGCTGGCTGACCTTGTACTAGTTGGAGACATGCAACAGATAATACCTGAGCTAACAAAACAGTTGCGCGAAGTAATGAACCCTACAACCTGATAATAAATGTGTTGTGACTATTCCATCAGCCTATGAAGATTATAGTCTGCATCAAACAGGTTCCTGACCCAACCATTGTCAAATTTAATATAGAGACCGGCGCTCTGGATAATATCCGCTACATATTGGACCCCGTGGACGAGGTAGCTGTAAGCGAAGCAATCAAAATTAGAGAGAGGGACGGCGGAAAAGTAACCGTAATTAGCCTCGGACCACCCCGGGTAGAAGAGGCATTGAGAACCTGCCTGAAGATGGGGGCAGACGAGGCAATACATCTTTGTGACGAAGCATTCGACAACCTGGATGTCTATTCTACCTCAATAGTCTTGGCCAAATTTGTCGCAAAGCGCCAGTATGACCTGATCCTTTGCGGCCGGGAGTCCATAGATGAAGGTACTGGCTTTTTGGGAGCCGGGATAGCAGAATGGTTGAGTTTGCCGCTCGTTACCGCTGTCACCCGACTGGATATTTTTGCTGATACAAGAACCGCGAGAGTCCACCGGCGTTTGAAGGGTGGCGATAGAGAGATCCTGGAATGCCAGTTACCAGCAGTCTTCACCGTCGAAAGCGTGCTCCGCAAACCTGTGTACCCTCCGCTTAAGACCATCCTGGCTGGCCTTAAAAAAAGCGTTACCAAGATAGATGCCAAATCTCTGGGCATCGATCCGAGAAGCATCGAGCCAGCTACAGCTGTAGTAGGCATATCCCAACCCAAACCCAGATTGAAAAAAACCGCCACCATTGATAGCAAGCTATCCGCCCACGAAAGGATGAAGCTCCTCATGTCAGGCGGCACCCAGCAGAAAGGCTCCAAGACTATTGAGAAGGCTCCTCAACAAGCAGTAACCGAACTTATCCAGTTCTTAATCGCCAACGGAATCATCTCCAAGCAATAATTCCTTTCGCGACCAATACAGGGCCAGGTGCCACACCTGACCGGATTCTGCAACCAGCAACAATCCTCACCTTGTTTCCACAGTAGCAACTATAATACCGATTGTCCACACGCCGTTAGGCAAAACAGTCATAGAAGAAAATGCGAGATATTCAGCCTTAATTGCTCGCCAATTACCATAAATTGGTGCAGATGTCTGACAGTGGACTTGCTGTTCAGCGCAATCTGAGTTATCTTAAGAAAGTTAGCACTCTCTCCTAGAGAGTGCTAATTACTGGTTTGGCAATAAGAATCAACTATAGAGAGGGAGGTTGGAGATGGCAATGAATCTGAAACCTTTGGCAGACCGCGTTGTGGTAAAGCCGCTAGCAAAGGAAGAGGTAACTAAAGGAGGCCTTGTTATTCCTGATACTGCCAAAGAGAAGCCACAAGAAGGTGAAATAGTGGCAGTCGGTCCCGGCAAACTGGGAGAGGACGGGAAGCGAATAGAGATGGAGGTGAAGAAGGGAGACAGGGTGATCTATGCCAAATATGCGGGCATGGAGTGGAAACACGATGGTGAAGAGTATCTAATCCTGCGCGAAAGCGACATCCTGGCTAAGCTTACCAAGTAGAAGATAATCATGCCTAAAACGATAGAGGAGGAAGATAAATGCCGAAACAGATAGCTTATGATGAGGAAGCAAGACGTGCGTTGAAGAAGGGAATTGATGCCCTTGCTCAAGCAGTCAAGATAACCCTCGGCCCCAAAGGGCGTAATGTGGTGCTCGACAAGAAATGGGGTCCCCCGAGCGTGTGCAGTGATGGAGTAACTATCGCCAAGGAAATTGAGCTAAAGGACCCGTTTGAGAACATGGGCGCGCAGTTGATAAAGGAGGCAGCCACCAAGACAAACGATATCGCAGGGGATGGCACTACCACCGCAGTAGTGCTGGCTCAGGCCATGGTGCATGAGGGAATGAAGAACGTAACCGCAGGGGCAAATCCCATGGCCATCAAAAAGGGCATAGAGAAGGCTGTAGCCACAATAGTTGAAGAACTCAAGAAAATATCAACCCCGATAAAAGGCAAGGAACAGATAGCCCAGGTAGCTGGCCTCTCTGCGCATGATGACGAGATCGGGGACCTCATCGCTAATGTCATGGAGAAGGTAGGCAAGGACGGCGTAATCACTGTAGAGGAATCCAAAGGGATAAAATTTGAAACCGAGTTTGTAGAGGGAATGCAATTCGACCGTGGCTATATCAGCCCCTATTTCATCACCAACGCTGAGCGCATGGACGCTACGCTAGAGGACCCGTACATATTGATCACCGACAAGAAAATCTCTGCTATTTCCGACATTCTGCCCCTTCTGGAGAAGTTGCTCCAGATCTCGAAGAACCTGGTAGTCATTGCTGAGGATGTCGAGGGCGAAGCGCTGGCCACATTGGTGGTCAACAAGCTAAGAGGGACATTGAACTGTCTCGCAGTTAAGGCCCCGGGCTTTGGCGACCGACGCAAGGCCATGCTTGAAGACATCGCTATCCTCACTGGTGGCCAGGTTATCAGCGAGGAAATAGGCAGGAAGCTTGATGCAGCCACTATTGCCGATATGGGCCGGGCTCGCAAGGTGGTCTCAAATAAGGATGACACCACCATTGTCGAAGGCAAAGGCTCGGATGAAGGCATCAAGGGGCGAATCAAGCAGATCAAGGCTCAGATCGATGAGACAACCTCTGACTTCGATCGCGAGAAACTGCAGGAAAGACTCGCCCGGCTGGCTGGAGGCGTCGCGGTAATCAAGGTTGGCGCCGCCACCGAGGTTGAGCTAAAGGAAAAGAAGAACCGTGTAGAGGATGCCCTTTCGGCTACTCGCGCCGCTGTAGAAGAGGGGATAGTCCCGGGAGGCGGCGTTGCTCTACTCAATGCCATTCCTGTCCTGGACAAGATGAAGCTGGAAGGCGATGAAGCAACCGGTGTAGCCATCGTGAAACGAGCCCTTGAGGAGCCCCTCCGTCAGATAGCGATAAATGCTGGCAAAGAGGGCTCGGTGGCAGTAGACTTCGTAAAGAAGGCCAAGAAGGGCATTGGCTACGATGCTGATAAGGACGAGTATGGCAACATGGTAGAGCGTGGTATCATCGACCCCGCCAAAGTGACCCGCGCCGGATTGCAGAATGCTGCCAGCATCGCCGCTATGGTCCTAACCACTGAATCCCTGATAACCGATATCCCGGAGAAAGAAAAGATGCCGCCGATGCCAGGAGGTGGAATGGGTGGCATGGAAGGCATGTACTAAACAGACCAGGTACACAGACAATATGATAAGTAGCTGCGGCTCCCGCCGCAGCTACTTTTTTTCCTGTTCTTTGAAGTGGAATGTATCTGGGCTAAAGCTTGAGCAGCTTCTCCAATCGGCCCTTATTGCGGGCAGGCCCGACCAAAGCAAGATTGGTCTTGCCGGTAAGGAATAGCTCTCTCGCTACCCTCTGCATATCGCTAGCGGTAATAGCATCAACTATCGACACCACCTCATCCACGCTGAGGATACGGCCTGTGAGCAACTCCTGCCCGCCCATCCAGCCCGATACGCTTCGCGTATCCTCCATGCGCAGCATTAGCCGCCCTTTGCCCATCTCCTTGGCTTTGACAACCTCAGCCTCGGGAATCTGTTCATCCCTTAGCCTCATAAGCTCTCGCAGTACAGCCTCTATGGTTAACTCTAACTTTTTCGGATCAACGCCAGCGTATATAGCAAGTGAACCCGAGTCACGGAAATAGCTGACATGGCTGTGGATATCGTAAGCCAGACCCTTTCGCTCCCGAATCTCCAGGAAAAGGCGACTGCTCATCCCCTCACCTAAGACAACGTTTAATAGGTCGAGGATAAAACGGTCCGGGTGCATGTTAGAGAGGCCGCGAACTGCCAGACAAAGGTGAACTTGCTCTGTCTTCCTCGGCTCGACTTTCAGGCGAGGTGCATCCTGGCTGTCTTCGGCAGGAAACCAGCGCCCGGCTACCCCCACAGGCCAGTCCCCGAAGGCTTTGGCAATCGAATCCACCACCTCACCATGGCCTATATCACCTGCGACGCTGATTACGGAATTTCCGGGCAGGTAGAGGCGAGACATGTGCCCGATAATCATCTGGCGATTGATCGCAGTAACTGTGTCTTTGCTTCCAGCGACGTCACGCCCCAAGGACTGGTTAGGCCACACTACCTCATCTATGAGGGTATCCACCCGGCTTTGGGGAGAATCCATGCTCATATTCAGCTCTTCGATAATGACTTTGCGTTCGTTCTCTATCTCCACAGGATCGAATTTAGAATGGCGAAGCATATCGACCAGCAAGTCCAGCGCCACAAGGTAATGAGGACGGGCCACCTTGACCCAATAGACTGTCAACTCCTTATCTGTCCCCCCATTGAGGACACCCCCAACGCCATCTATAGTCTCCGAGATTTCCTTGGATGTAGGCCGCCTCTCAGTGCCCTTGAAACAGAGATGCTCCCCAAAATGGGATAAGCCAGCTTGTTCCGGAAGTTCATACCTCGACCCGGCACCGATAAAGATGCTGATGCATGCCGAACGTGTATGGGGCATTTCGCTGGTGACTATTCGCAGTCCATTGTCCAAGACTGTCTTTTGATACATTAGTATTCCTACGTCTTCCTAGCAGTACATAATAGCACGAAAGGGGCTTACGCCCCACTGGCAACATTTTAACGGGCTACTGAAACGCTGTCAAACAGCTTCCAATATAGCATCGAGGGTTCCGAGGCAGAAACATCCCGAAATGCTTTAGAAATAGGTGAGATTATGTCAACGGCCGAACATCCTGGCCAAAGGCTTATTCTTCAGCGCCCTTAGGATCGAGTCACCATGCCAGTCGAAAGAGAAATCAGGAGACTGCAGTATATCTTCATGGATGTTGTTAGCCTGGATGATGTCGAATATATTCTCAATTTGCCTGTCGTCCAGCCCCTCATATGTCTTTCGCGCCCAGTAGCCAATCTGAAGCTCCCTGGAAAGCTTCTTTTTCCAGTCCTTTTCATAGCGGGCAAATCGTTTTCCCAAAAAGTCACCGGCACTTAGAGCACTGTGTATAACCTCAGCAGCTATATCAGCGCACAGCAGCCCATAATATATCCCGCCTCCCGTAGTAGGCTTGACCTGCCCGGCCGCATCCCCGACTACAACCACCCTTTCTCTATATGTTTTGGGCAGAGGGCTCAGTGGAATCCCGCCATAGATAATCTTGGTTTCAGTGGAGGTTATCTTCCCTTGAGCAAGAAGGCTCGAGAGGAGATTCTTCAAATAAGAACCAGGGCTACGCCTCGAAAGAAGGCCCGCTAAGGCTTTGCCAGCAGAGGTAGGAACAAGCCAACCGAAGAACCCAGGGGCTATCTCCTGCCCCAAATATACCTCCACCTCATCCAAGCCTTTCACGTTTACTTCAGCCTGGGCTCCCAGAACAAAGTCACCGATTTTCCCCAACCCAAGCCTTTGAGGCAATGAGGTCCCAAAGCCGCTGCTGATGACTGCCATTCTTCCTTCGAAATCCATCGTTTCACCCTTATGCTCCACAGCGACTCTAACACAATTGTCCCTCGAATTAATGCTATGCACCCTCGCCGATAAGAGATAATCCGCCCCCTGCTCCTGGGCTTTCTGAGCCAGAGCGCGATCAAAACCAGACCTGTCTACTATATAGGCCTGCACTGTATCCTTGCTCAGCCTGAGGCACTTGCCCGATGGCGAGAAGAATTTAGCAGAGCTGGCTTGAATCAAAACACCGTTGTTCACAATGGGGAATCGATCGAAGCACTCCTTACCTATAATTCCAGTGCAACAAGTCGCCTCACCTATCCTCGATCGCCGCTCGAAAACGCACACCTTGTACCCGAGCTTGGCAAGCCTGTAGGCAATGTAACTCCCGATGGGGCCAGCACCCACGATCATTGCATCGTACAATTCTTCACCCGTTCACGAATCATATCAGCTTGGTAATGGCTTCGGTTAATCCTAGCACCAAAGAGTCCCGAATTCAAGAAGAATTTCAACCCAGACTTGCCTTTATCGCTGCAGCTAGTTATACTTACCCCTAGCTATAAAAGGAGTAAGCCAATGCCGTCCTATGCCTTTTTCAAGAACAAGTTTGTCCCTCTTGCGGAAGCTAAAATCGGGATCCTGACCCATGCCCTGCACTACGGCACAGCCTGCTTCGAAGGAATCCGAGGCAACTGGAACAGCCAAGATGAGCAACTCTATATTTTCCGCTGCCAGGAGCACTACGCAAGATTGATTAATAACTGCAAGCTGTTAAAAATCAACCTCCCCTACTCTGTGGATGAACTCTGCCGCCTCACTGTAGAGCTCCTTCAGAAATCCGGGTATAAAGAGGACGTCTACATACGTCCACTGGCCTACAAGAGCTCCGAGGCACTGGGTGTAAGATTGCACGGACTCGAAGATGACATCTTCATAGTAGTTACTACCTTCGGTCCCTATTTAGACGCTACAAATGGCATTAAATGTTGCGTCTCCTCTTGGCTCAGGCCTGATGACAATATGATTCCCGCACGTGGTAAAATCACTGGTATTTATGTCAACAACGCACTCGCTAAAACCGACGCTGTCGAGAATGGCTTCCAGGAAGCTATTATGCTTACCTCGGATAGCTATGTTTCAGAAGGTAGCGGTGAGAATATCTTTCTGGTGACGGATAGTAAGCTGGTGACTCCTTCCTGCTACGACAGGATTCTCATGGGGATCACCAGGGATGCCGTGATGAAACTGGCCAAGGCTGAACTGGATATCGAAACCTTAGAACGGCATATCGACCGCAGCGAGCTATACCTAGCTGACGAGGTATTCCTAACAGGCACAGCAGCTCACATAACCCCCGTGGTTGAGATTGATCATCGCAAAATAGCCAACGGGAAGATCGGAAAACTGACCAAGAAGCTGCAGAAGCTCTATTTCGACGTAGAGTTCGGCAGAAACAAGAAATACCTCCAGTGGTGTACTCCTGTTTACACTAAACCGGCTCGGGGCGCGAAAACCAGATCGAGGCCACGGTAAACGTGTTAGCGGTATTGGAGACTAACCCCGGCTGCTTCCTGAATACGGGACACCTGCCTCAGGACTATGGGGATGAAATCTCAAAGCTCATCTAATCCTGAACTCTCCCTCATCGTGCCCACTTACAACGAGAGGGAAAACATCGTACCATTGGTGGAGAGAATTCACAAATCACTATTTAACTATAACTATGAGCTCATTGTGGTCGACGATAATAGCCCTGATGGAACCTCCGAGCTGGCCAAAAGTCTCTCCTCCCAATATCCGGTCTCGGTGCTCGTGCGCACTACTGAGCGTGGGCTAGCATCTGCAGTAGTCGCCGGATTCAATCAGGCGAAAGGAGATGTCTTAGGGGTCATAGATGCCGATCTACAGCACCCTCCGGAATTCATACCCGACCTGCTAAATGCAATAAGAGGCGGAGCAGACGTGGCAATCGCCAGCCGCTACGTACCAGGCGGCGGCATCGAGGGCTGGACGCTCAAAAGGAAGATAATTTCCAAGGGAGCAAAGTTGCCAGCGAACCTGCTCCTGTCTTCAGCCAGAAAAATCAAAGACCCTTTGTCAGGCTTTTTCCTGTTTAAAAAGAAGGTTATAGACGGCGCGGTGCTCAGCCCCACCGGCTATAAAATCCTTCTCGAAGTGCTGGCCAGGGGAAACGCAAGCCATGTCGTAGAAGTCCCCTACACATTCAAGGAGAGAGAAAGGGGTAAGAGCAACCTAACAGCCAAGGAGCAAATAAACTACCTGAAACACCTTTACCGCCTGGCATGGGACGAAGGCGGGATTAAGCGATTCTTAAAGTTCTGCGTGGTAGGAGCGAGCGGTGCAGGGGTCAATCTGGGATTTCTGGCGCTCTTTGTGGAAGTGGCTGGCTTAAACAAAATCGTAGCTCAGATACCAAGTTACGAGATCTCCATTCTGACCAACTTCGCGTTTAACGAATTCTGGACATTCAGCGACCGCCGCACTCCGGGCCTAGGGCCCTTTCTGATGCGCGCTCTCAAGTTCAACCTGGTCAGCCTGGTTGGCTGGGGCATCAACCTGGCCGTGTACGCCCTCGCTTTGAAGGTAGCAGGAATCAATTACATCGTCTCCCAAGTAATCGCGATAGCGGTGGCCATGATGTGGAATTTCTTTTCCAATGTAGCATGGACATGGAAGACCAAACCTGAAAAGGGTAGGTAGCAGTATGGCTTTGGATTATTTCATACTGGTGTTCATATCATCCTTAGGGGTGTACCAAATAGCAGCAATCCACGCCAAGCTAGACGGTCTGTGTTTCTTCAGGCATCCGGTGGTCCAGTATATCTTTGGCATTCTCGCGATTATCGGGGCTTTCGGCTGGTTTATCACCAGCAAAGACCGTAACATACATACCAGCGTAGAGGGCTCCCAACAGCTCGGTTTATTTCTTGGCTCAATTGTTGCGTCATATCTATTCACCGCAATCCTGGCGTCCATAATGCAAGCCAAAGTCAGCTCCAAAGAAGGCAGCCCTAGGGAAGGTAAGCAATACGACACGGGGATAGAGACGCTGAAGAAGACAACGCTCTTCGGCGGTATCATGAGCAGCCTGAGAAGAGAGAGGAAGGATAAAGTCTAATGCCGCCGCTTGCAGGATGGACACTGACCGTAACAGGGTTCGTGGGTAAATCCCCGGCTCTCGATCACGTGATGCATCTCCTGGTCAACGACTACTTCATTCCATTAGTCATATGCCTCATCATGCTTGCACTATGGCTTGGACACTCGGATCGCTTAAAGAGGGATCGCCTCCAAAGAACCATAATGAATGCTGCCGTCGCCATTGGGATATCCGCGGCTTTTGTGAAAGTAATAAATTCTTGGTCGAATCCTTGGCCGCGCCCCTTCTTGGTCAATGACTCCATTATACGAGAGAGCGCAAGACATGCCGCGGAGACCATTTTCTATTTTCCTACCGATCCGACTTTCCCCAGCAACGGAGCCACAATAGCCTTCGCTGCTGCAACCGGAGTCTGGCTTGGCAATCGCACGGCGGGCGCCATACTCTATTTCCTGGCCACCCTCTGGGCAGTCGCCCGCTTCTATACCGGCATCCACTTCTTTGTAGACATCGCTGGTGGCGCTGCAATCGGCATACTTACATCCCTCTTTATCAGCAAGGTCTTCATGCCCCGAATCGAGCCCTTGCCCACATGGGTTATGAAGCTGTGCAGGTCTTTGTACCTGGCTTAAGAAGATAACCAGTGGATTAGGCAGGCTTGGGTTTCCCAGCACCACGAGTCTTGGAAGAGACGGTCAATTCCTGATACTTCCGCTGGCAGCTAGCCTGTTTCAGATGAAGCCCGCAGACAGCGCATGCTGCCGAACGGCAGTTAAGCGTTACCTGCCCTTGCTTGGCACGCTCGTATTCCCTCTTTAAAAAACCGAGTTCGATTCCCGTATCTATATGAGACCAGGGCAATAGCTCATCGAGAGGGCGCTCTCTGCATGCGTAGAAATAGG
>Ga0315289_10006929_pt1 | contig 16610 bp, 13 predicted proteins | sample YL17G11_40_MG_FD_203452 | JGI IMG/M metagenome (GOLD analysis project Ga0315289, IMG submission 203452) | Sediment microbial communities from Yellowstone Lake, YNP, Wyoming, USA - YL17G11_40 | ecosystem: Environmental > Aquatic > Freshwater > Lake > Sediment | place: USA: Wyoming | collected... | reverse complement strand
ATTCTGATGGCCCCCACGGGGAGCAGCCGAATCGCCGCAGTTGCCCGAAACCTCCGTTGTCACGCCCTGGGTTACTTTGCTCTCGCAGGTCGGGTTAGCGATCACCAACTCGTCGGTATGCGAGTGGATGTCAATGAACCCGGGGGCGATTACACAGCCCTCCGCGTCGAGCACACGGGATCCGGGGGCATCGAGTTCCCCTATCTGCGCAATCCGGTCGCCCAGTATGCCCAGATCCGCCCGAAACCCCGGCGCACCGGCGCCATCCACAACGAACCCGTTTTTGATAACTATGTCGAACATAGGGGTCTCTGCACGCAATCCTGCCCCTATTTTACCTTCTTCTGCTGCGCTTGGGAAGAGGAGGGGGTGATGGGAAGTGTGGGAGTGTGGGAGTATGGGGGAACTTGGAACTTGGAACTTGAAACCCCGATGCCTCACTCGTTACGCACTACGCATCCAGTATCCAGCATCGCTGCCTTCAGATAGAGCTGAGGCTCCGGCGGGCCTTGGTGAGGAACTCCTGTACCTTCACGGGCTGTCCGGTCCGGCTGCTCTCGATGGCGGCGAAAATCAGCGCCACGGACTGCAGATTGTCCTCCACGTTGGTTTCCATCGGCTCGCCGCCGTCGAGCCAGCGGACGAACTTCTCGATAAGCCAGGTATTCGCCCATTTAGGCTGCTCGCGCAGAGGGATCGTCTCTCCAGCGCCTTCTTCTTTGCTCGACGCCTGCTGGGATGGATCGTAGGGAAAGCATTCGAGCCGGCGATGGCTGAGGATCAGCGTTGCCTTCTCGCACTCAGCCCGGATATACTCGTGCATCCATCCATTCAGCCCCACCGCGTTGGTTTTCGCGCCCTCGTAGAAGGCCCGGGCGCCGTTCCCGAAGTGCATCAGCACCAGTCCCTGCGAATCGCCGCGAAATTCGCCCCATGAGGGATTCCAGGTCTGGGCGTAGATCGTATCGCACTTCGCACCGGCGAGATCGGCCAGGATATCAAGGTGGTGCACCGCTCCCTCGACCATCAAGGTATCGGGAATCTCATGGCGGAACGCGCCCCAACTGCCGTACTTGCGGCAGTCGCAGGTAAAGCGGCAGATCAGATAGTCGAGCGCACCGTGCCGCCCGGAGCGAAGTTCCTCGCGCAGGGTGGTCTTGTCCTGGTCGAAGCGGTGGCTCATGGTCACGCCCATCTTCTTCCCGGCGCGCTTGACCTTATCGGCGATGCGCACCGAGGCAGCCAGGGTGTCCGCAATCGGCTTCTCGGACAGGATGTGCACGTCGTGGGCGAGGGCGATGTCCACTATCTGCTCGTGGAACGCAGGAGGCACGACGATTGCGCAGAAGTCGGCCTCGTTCTCTTCAAAGGCCCGCTCGACATCTGTATAGCATTGATCCTCGCGCAGGCCGAGGGACTCCCGCGCGCTAATCAGCGCCTCGGGATTGATGTCCGCAGCGGCCACGACCTCGATCAAGCCGTCCGCGACATTCGGCGGGAGGAATCGCTGGCACCATATAGCGCCGAAGCCTCCGGCGCCAACCTGAATCATCTTGTATGGCATGGGAACCTCCTTGTCGGTCTTCAAATGTAAGTATTATAGCTCGTGATCCTCGCCATCCACCTTGATATGGCCTATGCGCTTATCCCCGTTTGAGAACTCGATCCTGCCGTTCATATACCGCAGGCGGACCTTGTACTCAATAGCCGAGCTCCCGGCACGCTTGCAGAGCAAACCTGATGTGGAACCCTATCCCGATTCCGCTGTTAGCATTATCGTTTATGACGGCATCCATCAACTGAAGGCTACGGGCGACGAGTCGCGCGAATTCGGAGAAATCTATGCCCATCAGCTTGACACAACCACTACCTGCTATGCTGTCCAGATACCTCTGCAAATCCTTTGACTCAGCGCTAATCTCGCCCAAGTCTTTGCCACCGATCATTCGTCTCACTGTGACGACGCCGACAACCTTGCCATCAGAGACATCAACGATCGGCCCACCCGAATTCCCACCGTTGACGGAACCATCAACGTGAAACCCCAGGTCACAAAACGGGCCTGATACGAAAGCCCTATGGACAAGCAGATCGGATGTCCCATGAGGAAAGCCTGAGAAAGCTACCTCGGTACCCCTCGGCATATAATCTACCTGCTTGGGCTCGAGAACCTCTCGGTTTCGCCCTAGCGCGCGTCTCAGTTTCAGTATCGCGAAATCGTACTCATCCTTTGGGGAGAGCCGTAGCACTTCCAACTCGGTTGAAGCTTTGTCTTCTGTGTATGCAGTGATTCGCTCGCCAGCTGTCAGATGAGGCTCAACAATGTGGTAATTAGTTAAGATAAGCTCTTCGTTGAGAAAGTGGAAGCCTGATCCGCTCCACTTCCCACACACAATGCGAACAGTCGCGTTTGCTAACCGATCAAACATATCTCCATCTCCTCCACGGCGAAGGCCCGCTCTCCGAGGATAGTACCAATTACGGCAGACAGCACCGCCCACAAGAAATGCCGTCGGGGCGCGCTCTTGCCCGCAGTCGGATTCGTTGGTAACTTATGCATACTAATCCCCCTTCAGAAATATGCCCTGCCCACCCTATGGGCGCTCGTATATGCCGCCAACTCCCGTTGATCCCCTTGGGTACCGCGACCGTTCCCTCACTCCTCACTCATCACGCCCTCCGCCGCCGATCACGCTCGAGGACTACCATGAGGATCGAGATGTCCGCGGGGGTCAGGCCCGGAATTCGGGCGGCCTGGCCGATGGACGTGGGCCGGACGCGCGCCAGCTTCTCGCGCCCTTCCCTGGAGAGAGCAGCCACTGTGCCGTAGTCGAAGCCGTCCGGTATGCGCAGCGCTTCGAGCCGCCTGTACCGCTCGACCTGGGCCTGCTGGCGCCGGATGTAGCCGTCGTACTTTACCTGAAGCTCGACCTGCTCCTCAACGTCCGGCGGAAGGCGCGAGCCCAAGCCATCAAGGCGCACTATATCGGTGTACCGAATCTCCGGGCGGCGCAGCAAATCCTGGAGCGACACCTTGCGCGGCAGGCTGTCCAGGCCCAGGATGGCCAGCTTATCGCTCTCAACCGGCCTTATATGGGTGCGCCTCAGGCGATGCATCTCGGCGTCTATGAGCCCGGACCTTTCGAGGAATGCAGACCAGCGATCATCTTTGACGAGGCCGACCTTGCGCCCGATCTGGGTAAGCCGCAGGTCCGCGTTATCCTGCCTGAGGAGCAGGCGGTACTCGGCGCGGGACGTGAGCAGGCGATAAGGATCGTTGACACCCTTCGTGACGAGATCGTCAATCATCACACCGATGTACGCCCGCGACCTATCGAGGACGACCGGCTTCCTGCCCCGAAGCGCGAGCGCCGCGTTGATACCGGCGATCAATCCCTGCGCGGCAGCTTCCTCATAGCCCGATGTGCCGTTGATCTGGCCGGCGAAAAAGAGCCGCGAGACCGGCTTCGTCTCCAGGCTCGGTTTGAGCTGCGTCGGCGGAACGAAATCGTATTCGATGGCATACCCCGGCCGGATCATGCAAACGTTCTCCAGGCCGGGAATCGTGCGCAGGAACTCCATCTGCACCTCTTCGGGAAGGCTGGTGGACATCCCCTGGACGTATATCTCATCGGTGTCCCAGCCTTCCTGCTCCAGAAACACCTGATGCCGCTCCTTATCGGGGAACTTGACGACCTTGTCCTCGATTGACGGACAATAGCGAGGCCCGATGCCCTCGATGCGACCGCCATACATGGCGGACCGATGCAGGTTGCGCCGGATGACCTCGTGGGTCCGCTCGTTCGTGTAGGTGAGCCAGCACGGGAGCAGGCCCTCGCGCCTCTCGCGGGGAGACATAAACGAAAACACCAGCGGCTCCTCGTCCGAAAGCTGTTCAACAGTCCTTGAAAAGTCAATGCTTGCCTTGTGCACTCTGGCGGTAGTGCCGGTCTTCAGGCGTCCCAGCTCGAAGCCAAGCTCTCGAAGTGAATCCGAGAGCTTCTCCGCGGGGAACTCCCCCGCCCTGCCGGCCGGATAGCTCACCTCGCCGATATGGATCAGCCCCCGGAGGAAGGTTCCGGTGGTCACGATGACGGCCTTCGCCCGGTACTCGACACCGGTCTGCGTGGCAACCCCCTCGACGGCGCCGTTCCTCACCAGTATGCGTTCGACGAGCGCCTGCTTCAAGTCGAGGCCGGGCTGGGTCTCCAGGGTGCGCTTCATCGCCGCCTGGTACAGCTTTTTGTCCGCCTGCGCACGAAGCGCCTGTACCGCCGGCCCCTTGCCCGTATTTAACATGCGGATGTGGGTGTACGCAGCATCTATATTCAGGCCCATTCGGCCGCCGAGGGCGTCTATCTCGCGGACGAGATGGCCCTTCGCAGGCCCGCCGATGCTGCAGTTGCAAGGCATAAGCGCAATGCTATCCATGTTTAAGGTCAAAAGCAGGCAGCGGCAGCCCATGCGCGCGGCCGCGAGCGCCGCCTCACAGCCCGCGTGTCCCGCCCCGACCACGATGATGTCGTAACCGTCCATAAATCAACTCCGGATCGGCTCGCTGCTCGCAGTGCGAACCGACCCAGCTATTATACCACGAGACCCGGCAAGCGCAGAAACCGGTACTTTTATCATCTTAGCAATGGGCGCGGCAGACACGATAATTCTAACGTAGCAACTACGCAATACAGCGGATGCGAGTAGGGACACGCCTCGATGCAAAAGAACAGATCGGCTTGGAAGGAGCTCAAATGACCTACCGCAAGGACACCGCGTCGAACCGGGTGCGGGAAAAGAAGCAGGACTGCATGTGTACATCCAATGGCACAAGGAGTTCGGCAGGCGACATAAGCAAAAAAGTATACTCCAGCCTGTCTGGACCAGCGCCTAACACATCGGAGATGCCGGTGCCCCTAAAGGGTATACGCGCGACCTCCGCTAGCGATACCGGAGTTGCGTTCAGCGTCGTGCAGAACACCATCTCGCCAGACCGCGAAGATGGGGCGCAGCCTGTCATGGCTCTGGGCGAGCTGCTCGGCCTCCATCGGGAGACGTTCGTTCGCCTCGAGCAGCCGCTGCTGGTCGGATTGACACTCAGGCGCAATAGCGGCGAGGAAATCAGGGTCTATTGTTGCAGCCGGGAGATACAACGCAAGAACATACGCCTGATTCTTCCCTGCCAACTGGGTCTCAGGGAAGGCAGCGTACTCAATATGGAACTCTATTTGCCTTCGGGAGATCAACCCGTCGCGGCTAGCGGACAGGTGCGGAAAGTCTCCCGCACGCATGGCGAAGATGTAGTGCGCTACACGCTGGAAGTCGAGTTTGGCATGTCAAACCGGCGAACAGAGAGTAAGATAGCAGCCTTCATAGAAGCGTGCCAGATGCAGGAGCATCGAGCTCTCCCCGCATAGCACGACGAAAGCGGCGTTGCGAGCGAAGCGGCCGGCCCGGATCCATTTCGGATGCCGGGCCGGCCGGCCTTCTCACCACACGATTTAAGCGTCCGCGCAGCCTATCCTCCTAGCTCCGGCCACGCTCCCCCCACCATACGGCAGCCGAGCAGATCGCCAGTCCAGCGAGCACAACGAGCGCCACCTTAGCATAACGCAGCCCGATCGCAAACGAGCGCGGGGAGTAGACAAACGCAACCGTATGCTCGCCCGGCGGCACGGCAATCGCCCTGAAGGCATAGTCCGCACGCACCATCGGCGCAGTCCTTCCATCCACGAACGCCTGCCAGCCGGGGCAGTGCTGATCCATGAGGACGAGAAAGGCATGCCGGGTTGCGCTAACTTTCAGCGTAATGGTATTACACGTGTACCTCACTATATTGACCCGATCCGCCCTGGCAGGCTTGCATACAATTGAGAGACTGCCGATCCACCAGGGCGCCAGTCGCGGAGCATCGTCGGATCTAACGAGCAGCACCTTCCGCGGGTCGGCCTCGGCGTTCACCAGCCGGCGCAGAATTTCTTTTTCATCCGCGAACTCGATCATGTGCACGATGAACGCGCGTGGAACCGGGTGAAGGTTTTGGTAAACCCAGCAGCCGCCGATCTTCCGGCCTCCGCTACGCAGGGGCCGATCCGATACCACCCAGCGAACGCCCAGCAGATCGTATATCGGCGAAGCGAGAATTCGAGCAAGAGCCGCGCGGTTAGGGCCTTTCCAACCGGCTGCATCGAGCAGCTCCTTACAGCGCATCGAGTACGATGGCCCGAACCCCTGGACATCGAATAACCCGTAGACAGTGGCCGAGTTTGGCAGAAGAACCGATTTCTCAGACCAAAAGGAATCCGGATCCACGTCGGAGCGCACGATCCGGGAAAAATCCGCATCCTCTTTCAGCAAATTTGTAAGCCCGGTGGAAGGATACACTTCCAAGCGCCCGCAGGCAGGGTTATATCCCATACCGAAGACAATCAGGTCGGCGGCGAGAACAGCGACCGCAAGCGCCCCGCCAAGTTCCCGACCAAGCCTGCCAGCCGCCATTGGGACCAGAAGCAGCATCCCCGTGAGGAAGAGGGCCAGGAACGTATGCGCGCGCAGGAAGTCCACAACCGCGACGTGATCCGGCACACGGCTGAGATTCAGTTGCAGCAAGATTAAACCAATAGCTAAGACGCCGAGCGCCGAGAGAGTTACCAGCAACATGGCGAGCAATCGCTTCCCCTCAGCCGCGCTCGTGATGCGCTCCAGCCCGATGCCTCCCAACACGGCGGCTGAGAACGCGAATAAATAGAGCGCCCGCACCGGCGAGCCCGAATACGCAAGGCCCGGAATGCCCGGCTGGAGCAGACGATTGATTCCGGCGCCCAGCGCCATTAAGAGCGCCAACGCAGCCAGCCCGCCGAAGAACCAGGCGTGTTGACGGCGCTTGCCAGCAAAGGCAAGGGGCACGAGGATCAGCGTGAGGATTCCGACGTAACCACAGCACTCGGCTGCACGCCTGCTGAAGAAGCCGGGAACGAACAGCGCGAGGAGGCTCCTTGCAGGCATGGCCTGAGCTGAGAGCGCGGGATAAGATGCGGCGCTGTGGGAAGCGGCTGCGAGCTCCGCCGATGGGAATAGTTGAGGCGCGGCCAAGGCAAAGCCCAGCCCGAAGGTCAGGCCCGCGAGCCAGAGCCAACTCCACGCGGCGCCAAGGCTGCGGATTGACACAGCTAGATAAAGCCAATACAGGCCGACCGCCAGGATGGAGTAGAGCGCGATCTGGGATTGGCCGCCGACCATCGCCAGCGCGACGGCCGTTCCAGCCCCTGCGGCATGGATCGCCGAACGCCGTTCATGTGCGAGACGCGAAAAATACAGCGCCAGGGGAAGCCATACGCCGGCGGAGAGAAACCCCGGCAGCTCAAGCCATGCGACTGCGAAGCCGCTCAGCATGAATGCAACGCCGCCGAAAGTCGAGGCGGTTCGACTGAGGTTCAGCCCTCTCAGGAATACGTAGGTAAACGCCCCTGCAGCAAACAGATGCAGGGCGGCGAGCAGGCCAACCGCCCGATCAGGTGGGAGAATAGCAAAGAGGAGGTTCGGCGGATAAAACACCGCATTTCGCGCGTCGGCCAGGAAAGGTATCCCGCACATCTGATGCGGATTCCAGAGTGGAATCTCGCCCGACCTGACCGCCCGGCCGAGGAACACCCTTGCCGGGTAATGGTAGGCAATCGAATCCCAAGCAGGGTTGCAGCGGACACCTTCCCGCAGGCCAGACGCGTTTCCGGGCGGCGCTCCGCTGACAGCCTCGCCGGGCAGGAGGATCCTCCCGCCAAGTAGGACGGGCCATAGCAGCACGACTACCAATACCGCAAAAACGACCAATGGTGCGAAATGCCGCATCGCAGCTCGCCTACTTGCCCGCGCCGTATCCAATCCCTATCAGGCTGACACCCAGGCATATAAAGATAAGGCCGCCTATGGTCACCAGGGGAACACTCTCGCCCAGGATGATTGCGGAGAGCAGGACGACGAGCACGTAGCTCAGACTGATCATCGGATAGGCGAAGCTCAGGCTCACCTGATTCAGGACAAGGACCCACAGCACGGCGCTTATCGCATAGAGGCAAAAGCCCAGCAACACATACGGCGTGAAGATTCCTTTGAACGCGCAGAGCACGCTTGCAGCGATCCCTTGGCCGGCACGCAGGTCGCCCAGTTGTGATGCGCCATACCTCAGGGATATCTGCCCGACCGAGCCCAGGACAACATTAATCAATATCAGTGCTATCGGCACAAACGACGTTTTACCCACTATTCGCCTCCATAAAAGATAAGCCCTGAAACTGCGGACGGACATCCGGTCTCCAGGGCTTCCACCTATACATCAAAGGCAGCGAGCTACGCCACCTTGAGCAGCTCCTTGGCTCTATCAACTGCGCTGGCGGCGTCGGGCGCATAGCCGTCCGCTCCGATCTCATCCGCATAGTTCTGCGTTACCGGCGCACCGCCGACCATGACAGTCACGCCGTTCCGAAGGCCGGCTTCCCGAAGCGCCTCGATAGTATCCTTCATCGCAGGCATCGTCGTCGTGAGCAGCGCCGACAGGCACACGAGCCTGGCGTCCCTTTCCTTAACCGTCTGCACGAACTGCTCAGGCTTGACATCAACGCCCAGGTCCACGATCTCGAAACCCGCGCCCTCCATCATCATCACCACCAGGTTCTTGCCGATGTCGTGCAAATCGCCCCGGACGGTGCCGATTGCTACCCTCGCAACCGGCTCCACGCCTGTTTCCGCCAGCTTCGGGCGCAGAACCTCCATCCCGAACTTCATAGCTCGTGCGGCGATGAGAACTTCGGGAACGTAGAACTCGTTGTTTTTAAACTTCTCGCCAACTACCCCCATTCCCGCGACCAGGCCCTTGTTTAGAACATCCCGGGGCTTCTCGCCCCCCGCAAGGGCCTTCTCTGTGAGCTCTCGGACTACCGGCGCCTTGCCGCTTATCAGCGCCGTGGCCAGCTCCTCATAATTGAACATTCAAACACCCCCTGTGCACCATTAGTTCAGTATAGCCGCTCACGCCTAGCTCCATCTGCCGAGCATAAGCGCGTCTGCGAACTTTTCCTGAAAACCCGGTTCCGTGGTTAACTCCACGTATTCGATAGAATCGGCGATGCGACCTGCGTCCCCGCGCATATCAAGCGAGATCAGGGCCAGCTTCGCACCCTCGCCGGCCGCATTGCCGACCGAATGCACCCTTTTCAACGGTACATCCGGAATCATCCCGGCAGCCATCGCGCTTTCCTTGCGGACGTAGTTGCCGAATGCGCCCGCCAGGATAATTCTGTCCAAGTCGCTCGCGCGAATACCCAGTCGTTCCATTAAAGTCTGTATACCGGCAGCGATCGCGCCCTTTGCAAGCTGGACTTCCCGGATATCCCGCTGGGTAATAACGATCGGCCTGCTTATGGACGACTCTTCGGCGGCAGCCAGCACAAACTCGTTGCCGCGCTCGCCCCTCTGAAGATTATCGGAAAGGCGAGCGAATTCCTTGGGTACTTCGTCAGCATCTACTATTCTACCACCCGGCTCTACAATTCCTGCTTGAATTAAGCAGACGACCGCGTCGAGAAGTCCCGAGCCGCAAATTCCCGCCGCCTTTGCCCCGCCGACGGCGCTGAATCCAATCGCACCGTTGTCGAACCACACTGCGTCAATGGCTCCAGGCGCCGCCCTCATGCCGTGCTTGATATGCGCCCCCTCAAAAGCCGGCCCGGCCGCAGTGGAACACGCAAGCATTCGGCCCCTGCATCCCAGGACTATCTCACCGTTCGTGCCGATGTCCACCGCTATAGATGGACGTTCGCTCTCATAGAGCGCAGTAGCTAACACGACGCCCACGGTATCGGCCCCGACGTAGCCCGCTATGCTCGGCAGAATATGCACGCAGCCGAATTCATTGATAGCGATCCCCAGCTCGCGTGCCCTCACATACAAGCTGTGGCTCACAACCGGCACGTACGGCGCCACCGCCAGGCGCCGGGGGTCCACGCCCAACAGCAGGTGCATCATGCACGTATTGCCGACGACCGACACTTCATAAATCCGGTCGAGCGAGATACCCGCCCGGCCCGCCAGATTTGCCAGCAGCTCGTTCAACTCGCTGACAACCGAAGTCCGTAGCTCCTCAAGTCCGCCGCGCCGCTCCATCACATAGTTAATGCGGCTTATGACGTCCTCTCCGATTTTCGCCTGTGGATTTATGGTGGCTGCAACCGACACCTGACGCCCGCTGTTCAAATCCAGGAGGTAAGCTGCAATTGTAGTGGTTCCGACGTCAATGGCTGCGCCGAAGCATTCGGCGGTGGTATCGCCGGCCTCGAACGCAATCGGTCTGCCGTCGGCGAACACACCAGTGACTTCGAAATCGGCTTGCCGAAGGTCGCTGGCAAGCCTGCGAAGAGCTGTCAAATCGGGCCCGCCCCGACCAGGCTCGACGTCGAAAGCTTCGAGAACGCGCGTGAGGTCGGAGCGCAGGTCGCCTACTGTTGGCTCCGGGACACGGGCATATTTCTTGGTAATACCAGGGCGTAGCGGCGCGGCGCGCGCCGTTCCAGTGGTTAAGATGCTCGCCGCCTGGCTCTCGTCCGGCATACAAATAACCGCGTCCTCATAGACCGCGGTTTGGCAGCCAAGGCGATAGCCCTGGATCAATTCAGTTTCAGTCAGCCTATCCTGCTCCGTAGGGGTTGGGGGAGGAGCGCCCTGCTGGAAGATTACCGTGCACTTTCCGCAGCGGCCCCTGCCGCCACAAGGCGCCTTCAGGTCGGCGCCAGCGATCTCCGCCGCCTGGCGTAGGGGCGTTCCAGGCTCGACCTGCACGATTTTCCCAGAGGGCTGAAACTTTATGTTTATATTTTCCAAGCTCAAAAGCCTGCAGCTCCGATTGTTCGTGGAATGTCAGAAGTATACAAGCTCCCTGCGGGCAAACTCATTGGACGGATCAATCTCCAGAACAGCTAAAAACTCCGCCTTAGCCTCATCGTACATGCCGAGCATGGCGTACGACATCGCCAGATCGTTCCTAGCGCCAAGGTTCTGCGGGTTCAACTCGACCGCCCTCTTCAGCTCTTCAAGGGATTCGTCAAACAGCCCCACAAACCCATACACCAATCCGAGCTGCCTGTGAGCCTCATTATTGGAACCATCCGCAGAAATCACTTCCTGGAACTCCGCTATCGCTTCCTCGTAGCGGCCTTCGACCTTGAACGCAATGCCCCGCTGTAGGTACTCCTCGACGTCGCCCATCTCCATACCCCGTTAAAAGCAAGGCGGACTATATTGGATAAGAAAATATGATGAATCCGCTTTATAATTCGCCTGTTACCTCTGGCGATAACAGACAGCCCGCGCTACCGGAGATAGGGCTCAATCTGATGGGGGGTTACATACAGTATAGCACCCTTCGCAGTACAAATCAAGCTATGCCAGTCTCGTACCTTTCACGACGCCATACCCTCTGGCGAACTCGCTGGCATGCATTCGCTTTCGGTTCTCAGGCTGCACTTCGATCAGGAGCACCGCTCCTCGTCCCGCTTGGACAGTGATGCCTTCAGCGCCGACTCGAAGCACTTCGCCGGGTTCACCGGCGGCCTCTGCATTCTCCGCCACACCGGAACTCCAGACCTTCAGGGGCGATCCCCGCCAGAGGGTATACGCTCCCGGCCGGGGAGTGCATCCACTGACTCGATTCACTATTGTTCCGGCATCGTTGTCCCAGCATATTGCGCAATCTTCTCTCTTAACGGAGGGCGCATAGGTTGCCGATGCGCCCTCCTGCGGCCTGGGAGTAATGTCTCTTCGTTCGAGCCGCTCCAGGGTTTCAAGCAGCAAGGCGGCGCCAATCTCCGCAAGGCGCGCCTCCAGTGTGCCCTCATTGTCCTCCGGGCGGATCTCGATCTCTTTCTGGAGGAGGATCGGCCCTGTATCGAGGCCCGGATCCATCAGCATCGTCGTTACGCCGGTGTGGGTCTCTCCATTGAATAGGGTGTGGTGCACCGGAGCCGCTCCCCGGTATTTGGGAAGAATTGAGGCGTGGACATTAATGTTTCCGAACCTGGGGATATCGAGCACCGCCTTGGGGATTATCTGCCCGAACGCGGCTACGACGACCGCGTCCGGCGCCAACTCCCGGACGAGGCTGATAAAGTCTTCGGAGCGAACTTTTTCAGGTTGATGGATGGGAACGCCGACCTCGAGCGCCATCTGCTTCACGGGTGAGAACCTTGTCTGCAAGCCACGACCAGTCGGCCGATCCGGCTGAGTGACCACACCGATTATACAGTGTTTCGACGCGAGGAGCGCCTTCAAAGTGGGAACTGCGAAGCCGCCCGTGCCCATGAATAGAATGCGCATTCGACGCGCCTCCGAGGTGATGCGTAGTGCGTGATGCGTGATATCGGCTCCTGACCACTGGCGACTGGCATCACGCTTCGCGCTGTTCTTCTTCGGTTACGCAGTACAGCGAATCCGGTTCAGCCCGATCTATGAAGAGAGTGCCATCCAGATGGTCCATCTCGTGCTGGAAGACCCGTGCCAGCAGCCCCTGGGCCTTGATTTTGACGGTCTTGCCGTTCAGATCAGTCCCCTTGACCACAACTTCTTCGGCGCGCCTGACCTCACCTTGGAGGCCGGGCACGCTCAGGCAGCCTTCGATTCCGAGCTGCTCGCCCATCGCGCTCACGATTTTCGGATTTATTAGAACACCCAGGCCGGTGCCATCGTCGTAGACGAAAACTCTCTGGAGGACGCCGACCTGGTTAGCCGCAAGGCCCAGTCCGCTCGTCTCGCGCATCGTCGCAGCCATGTCCTCGACCAGCTTCTTTACGCTCGGATCCACTTTCGATACATTCTTCGCCCGCTCGCGGAGCGCGGGATCCGGGTATTTCACAACCTCTCGTTCAGCCATGCAAATGCCTCTCGCCTAAAAAGAGACTGCAGACGGCAGACTGCAGCTTACTACTCCAACGTATTGCCAGTCGGCTCAGGTATTATAGCATCGTGAGCGGATCAACGTCGAGCACCAGGCCGACCCTGGCTGCCGACGGCATGCTATCCAAGCTATCCCTGACAATTCCTGCAAGCCCTGAATTACCTCGATCCTTGAGCACGAGATGCCATCGGTACAGCCCCTTGAGTTTTGAGATCGGCGCAGGCGCAGGCCCGAGGATATCCACCGCTTCCCGCGGGATGCGCTCTTCGAGCATGGACGCAAGCTCCCGCAGCCTACTTTCAGCATAACCATCAATCGGATCACTCGAAACTATATTAATCAGCCGCGCGAACGGCGGATAGCCCAATTCCCGCCGGTAAGCGACCTCCTGATCGTAGAAGCCCGCATAGTCTTGGCGAACTGCCGCTTCGATTGCATAATGCTCCGGCAAGAAGGACTGGATGATTGCCTCGCCGGGGACATCGCCTCTGCCCGCTCGGCCGCTCACTTGAGTCAGGAGCTGGAAAGTTCGCTCAGCCGCGCGGAAATCCGGCAGGTGCAGAGCCGTATCGGCGCTGATGACGCCGACCAGAGTGACGTTCGGAAAATCGAGGCCCTTCGCCACCATCTGGGTGCCGACCAGTATGTCGGCCTCGCCCTCGCGAAAAATCTTCAGCAGCCTGGCGTGGGAGCCTTTCCGGCGCGTGGTGTCGCTGTCCATGCGGATTACGGATGCTTCCGGGAAGAGCCTGCGGGCGTCCTCTTCGACTCGCTCCGTCCCAACTCCGAACTGCCTGATATGAGGCCCTTTACACTTCGGACATATTGTTGGGGCCGGCAGGCTCTCATTGCAGTGGTGGCACCGGAGCACTCTCGGCCCGGCGTGGTAGGTCAGGGATACGTCGCAATTGCCGCACCTCGGCGTGTAGCCGCACGTCCTGCAAAGGACGAACGACGCATAACCCCGGCGATTCACGAAGAGGATTACCTGCTGGCGCTGCGTGAGCCGATCCGCGATCGCCTGGCGGAGCTGCTCGCTGAAAAAGCTCCTGCGTCCTCGCTCGAATTCCTCTCTGAGGTCAACAGGCTTCACTGTGGGCAGCGGCCTCCCATCTATCCTCTCGCCGAGTACCGCCAGCCCGATCTCGCCCGACGCCGCACGATAGTAAGTTTCGACCGCCGGGGTCGCGCTTCCCAGAATGACGGAGGCGTTCTCCGATCCGGCCCGCTTCTCAGCCACCGCGCGGGCGTTGTATCTTGGGGAGTGCTCCTGCTTATACGATGGCTCGTGTTCCTCATCCACCACCACCAGCCCGAGATTGCGGACGGGCGCAAATACCGCCGAGCGCGGACCCAGAACCACCGTGGCCTCGCCGCTCTCTATCCTGCGCCACTCGTCGTGCCGCTCGCCCACGGACAGCCTGCTGTGCAGGATCGCCAGCTTGTCGCCGAAACGGGAGGCATAGGCGCCCATAAGATGGGTTGTCAGGGATATCTCGGGCGCGAGCGCGATGCAGCTTCCCCCACGGTCGAGGACATCCGCGATGCTCCGCAGGTAAACCTCGGTCTTGCCGCTGCCGGTGACGCCGTATAGCAAAGTGGTCTGCGGGATTCCGGCCGAAAGCCCCTCGCCGATGATCCGAAGCGCATTTTCCTGAGCTCCCGTAGGTTTCAGGTCCGCAGGAACGCCCGCCGATTCCGGTTCAAACGGCCGCCGGCGAACTTGCATTTCAACTTTCTTCGCAAATCCCTTTCCGACGAGAGCGCGAGCCGGGCTGGAGGAGCTGCCCACTCGCCGACGCAGCTCCGCCTGCCGAATCGGGCCTCCCTCCTCCGCGAGTTCCTTCAGCATCGCGGCCTGCTTGGGAGCCCGAGAGACAAGCTCATCGGGTTCGGGAAGCTCCTCATCCTCTGTGATTGCAAGTCCTCGGACGACGAGCGGACGCGCCTTCGGAAGCGCCAGGGAGCGCACGACCTCAACCGCTCCCCGGCTTTTCAACTGTCTGAGGGCCTGGCTGAACTTGTCCACCCTGGCCCTGGCCCTGAGCGCGTCAACGTCCGCCTCGCCGCCCATATCCGCGAGAACCTCCGCGAGCCTTTGCTGGTTCGGGGAAGCGGCGGATGCCTTTTGGGAATCACGGAGACGGACGGTGGAGCTTACCGTGGCGCTCATCACTTCGGGTACGATGGCGCGCACCGAATGAGCCAGCGGCGCTGCGTAGTATTCGGAGATCCACCGAGCGAGTCGGAACAGAGGCGGATTGAGTGCGCAGGCGTTCGGGATAACAGCGATGAGGTCCTTGATGTCGCCGATCTCCGGAGGAGTCTCCGCCAGCTCGACGATATAGCCTACCTGCTCCCTGCCGGAGAAAGGGACGGCGACGCACGCGCCCTCGAAGACCGCGCCTTCCAACTCCTCCGGCACGCGGTACGTGAAAGGCTGGGATAGGCCCGGCGCATCGGCATCTACGATAACACTGGCATACACCTACACTCCTGCCTCTTTTCGCAGGGTTTCGGCCATATCGGTGTCCTCCCACGCGACGTTCAGGTCAACGCGGCCGAAATGCCCGTACACGGCGGTCTGCCTGTAGATCGGCCGCCGCAGGTCCAGCTTGTTGATGATGCCCTGGGGGGAAAGGTCGAAGTATTTGGTGATCAGTTCCACGATGCGCTTATCGGGAATCTTGCCAGTGCCTAAGGTACACGCCAGAATCGAGAGCGGCTGTTTTTCGCCGATCGCATAGGCCACCTGAAGCTCGCACCTCTCGGCAAGTCCGGCGGCGACGATGTTCTTCGCAATATAGCGCATCATGTACGCGGCGGAGCGGTCAACCTTGGTAGGATCCTTGCCGCTGAAGCAACCGCCGCCGTGCCTGGCCATGCCGCCGTAGGTATCCACAATAATCTTGCGGCCGGTCAGACCCGTATCGGCGCGGGGACCGCCGACGGAGAAGCTGCCTGTGGGGTTCACCAGGAACTTCGTGTTCTTGTCGAGCATTTCCGGCGGGAGCGTCGGCTTGATAACGCGCTCGACAACATCCTCAAAAATAGTTGACTGGGGAATCGCCGGCTGGTGCTGCGCGGCGACGAGAACCTTATCTATCCGAATCGGGCGGAACCCCTCGTACTCGACTGTCACCTGGCTTTTGCCATCCGGGCGCAGATAGTCCAATTGACCTGTGCGCCTGACGATTGCGAGCTGCCGAACGAGCTTGTGAGCGAGCATGATGGGCATGGGCATAAGCTCCGGAGTCTCGGCGCATGCAAAGCCGAACATCATCCCTTGATCCCCTGCCCCGCCGATGTCAACGCCCACTGCTATGTCGGGCGATTGGGCCTGGATAGCCGTGAGCACGCCGACGTTCTCGCAATCGAAGCCGTATTTCGCGCGGGTATAGCCCACTTCCTCAATCGTATGCCGCACGAGGGCCGGAATCTCAACATAGGTGCTGGTTGTGATCTCGCCTGCCACCATGCACAGGCCCGTGGTAACCAGCGTTTCGCACGCCACACGACCTACGGGGTCTTTATCAAGTATGGCGTCGAGGATCGCATCCGAAATCTGGTCTGCCAGCTTGTCCGGATGTCCCTCAGCAACTGATTCGGAAGTGAAAAAGTGTCTGTCTGCTCCCAACTTGCTCCTCCATCTTCACAGAACAATATTCGCTGTAGCAAA
>Ga0315289_10006928_pt1 | contig 16611 bp, 8 predicted proteins | sample YL17G11_40_MG_FD_203452 | JGI IMG/M metagenome (GOLD analysis project Ga0315289, IMG submission 203452) | Sediment microbial communities from Yellowstone Lake, YNP, Wyoming, USA - YL17G11_40 | ecosystem: Environmental > Aquatic > Freshwater > Lake > Sediment | place: USA: Wyoming | collected... | reverse complement strand
CGTCGTCGTCGTCGTCGTCGTCGATGAGCATCCCGCGCCACCCCCTCTCGCCGAAGCCCAGCACCTCCGCCCTCCGCGCCCTGGCCTCGAGCATCGCGTGCAGGGGCCTCGTCAAGTGCTGCGTGGATTCTCGGGAGAAGGCAGCCTCGTAGCACTTTCTGCGGAGCTCGGCGTCGGGCTCGAAGCGCAGCGCCGAGGCGACGGCCGCGGGCGTCGCCGCGACGGGCGAGTTCGAGTAGGAGACGTTGAAGCGAACTCCACCCGCCTCCGGGTCGGCAAGCGCGTCCGTGAAGCGCATCGACGCCACCGCCGCGGCGGCCTCGGCGTCCGCGGCGGCCCTCCGAGCCGCGGCCGAGGGGAGGAACATGCCGCTCCGGGCAAAGTCCCGGAGCAGGGCGCCGCCGACGCGCGAGGCCTCCCTCGAGAACGTCGAGTCCGCCTCCTTCCTCCTCTCCCGCTCCATCGCGGCCGCGAGCGCGGAGGCCATCCCGGCGTGCGCGTTCAGCCCAGCGACGTGCGCCCCGAGCCTCGAGGCCGCCGCCGAGGCCGCGGCCCTCCACCCCGCGTCGGCGGCGGCGACCCGACACAGCTCCGCCGCGTCGGCGACGCGGCAGACGGCGTCGCTGAGGTCGTCCAGGGCCCTGACCGCCGCGACCGTGGGCGGCGCGGCGGCCGCGGCCAGCGCGAGCCTGTCGGACTCGGCGATGCAGTCGTCGGCGAGTCGGGCCCAGTCGGCCGGGGAGCGGAGCCCGGGGAGGCCGAAGAGGCCCGAGGGAGACGGGGAGGACGCCGAAGAGGTCGACGAGAACGTCGACGAAAACACCGACGCTGATGGCTTGAGAGATCGATGCCGCCGCGCGCTCTCGGCGAGCGCTCGTCTGAGAAAGGCTTTCATCCTCTCAGATGATCTCCGGTGCTGCTAGCATGTAAGCCGAGCGGAAAGCGAGCTGGCTGAGCGGATGCGCTGCTGCAGAAAAGAAGAAAGAAAAAGATCACAGTGTTGTCGAGAAAGAGAGTCTCTCGGCCAATTCCTTTCACTCTCTCTTTCAATTCTCGTTCAGCGATGCTCTGCGCCGCGGCGGCGGCGGCGACAGTGGATGCTCTCCCCAGGAGAACACGCAATGATCTTCCGGGCGCGATCCCCACTCGCGGCGCAGGAGAGAGGAGGAGCCTCCGTCCCCGGCGGAAGGCAAATGTCGCTTCGGCGGCGACGGCAAAGGAGCCGACGGCCCCGACCTCGACCTCTTCTTCTTCTCAGTATCTCGACGCCCTGCAGTCCCTCCTGAGAGAGGCCCGCGAGGACGGCATGCCCGCTGCCGAAGGCGACGGAACAAAAACAGCAGCTGCAGCAAAAGCAGCAGCAGGAGGAGGAGGAGAGGAAGGGGAGGAAGAAGCTCCGTGGTCGCTCGGCGACTCGGCGGTCTTCCTATCTGCAGCGCTCGACGGCGGCGGCGGCGGCGACGAGAGCGTCTCCGTGGAAGAGGCGCGAGAGCTCCTGCTGAAGACGGGCTGGCGCCGGTCTCGCGGCGGCGGGAGGTATCAGACCAGGGAGAAGGCGAGGGCAAGGACCGACGCAGCAGCAGCAGCAGAATTCGAAGGAGCACGAGGAGACGAAGCGGTGGCGACGACCGCCGTCCCCTCCCCTTCCTCGCTCTCGGCGACGCTCTCCGCCCTCCGCGAGCACGCGGGGCTCGCCGTCGCGAAGGGGACCGGCGGCGCGCCCCCTCCCCCCTCCTATCCCCCGTCACCCGCATCCTCCTCGCTCGCGAGGGCGGTCCGCCGCTGCCCCTCGCTGCTCGCGCTCAGCCCCAACCAGGTCGCGCTCGCCGCGGCATTCCTGCGGTCGCTCGGCCTCGACGCCTCCGACGTGGCGGCCGCCTGCGCCCGCGAGCCCCGGCTGCTCGGCTTTGGCGTCGCCGAGTCGATGGCGCCGGTGGCGAGCTTCCTGAGGAGCGGCAGGGTGGGGATGCGGGCCGAGGACGTCGCGAGGCTGGCCGTCTCGGCGCCGACGGTGCTCGGCCTCTCGGTCGCGCGGTCGCTCGAGCCCCGCGTCGCCCTCCTCGAGCGGGCGCTCTCGTGCCCCCCCTCCTCCGCTCCCTCTCCCTCCTCCCCCTCCCCCTCCTCCTCCTCCGGCGCCGGCTCCCCTCCGACGGCGGCGACGAACCCGCTTCTGGCCAAGGTGCTCCGCTCGTCGCCCTCGCTCCTGCACCTCAGCCTCGGCAGCGGCGAGGAGACTCTGGCGGAGCTGGAGAGGAGGCTCCCGGACGCGCGGGTCCGCTCGAGGGCGATCGCGGCGGCGCCCTCGACGCTGCTCGTGGGGGCGGAGAGGGTGGCGGCGACGCTGGACGCGCTCGCGCGCGTCGCTTCCCCGGGGCTGAATGGCGACGACGGCGGCGGCGAAGAAGAAGACGGCGGCGGCGGCGGCGGCGGAGAGGAGGCCGAGGAGAGGCTGCGCAGGCTCGCCTCCGACCTCGTCCGCCGGCACCCGGCGCTGCTGCGGCACGCCTTCACGGGTCCCGACGCCGTCTTGATGCCTGCGGCGGACTGGCTTGCGAGGCTCCTGAGCGTCGAGACGGGAACGGAAACGGCGGCGGCGGAAGCTGCGGAGACGGCGGAAACGGAAACGGCGGCGGCGAGGCCAGCGGAGAGCGAATCCCCTCCTCCGCTCCTCCTCGGCCTCCCGCCCTCCTCGACGCCTCGGGGCCGCGCTCTCGCCGCCGCGGCGATCCGGCGCTGCCCCGCCTTGTTGGGCAGGTCCCGCTCTGGGCTCGAGGGCACGGCCTCGTGGCTCCAAGAGAGGGCGCGCGCCTTCCTCCTCTCCTCTGCTCCTTCTTCCGAGTCCGATGCATCCGACTCGAGCTCCTCCGACGCCGCTTTCGCTCTCGGGCGAGAGAACCGGGGCCGGACCCGGAGCCCCAAGTCCGCCAACCGGACCCCGCTCTCGCTCGTCGCGGGCGTCGCCAGGCGCTTCCCGCAGGCCTTCGGCCTCGCGCGGGCCAACCTCGACGCGAAGCTGGCGTTCCTCACCTCGGAGGTCGGCATGAGCGGGGGGGAGGCCGCGGGCGTCGCGGTCTCGGGGATGCCGCAGCTGCTGGGGCTGCGGCTGCGGTCGCTCAGGGCGCGGGCCGCGTTCCTGCTCGACGGGAATGACGAGGTTGGAATCGAAGAGGAAGAAAAAGAGGAAGCACAAGGGGAAGGAGGGGAGAAAGGCGACGGCGAGAGGAGCGGAAGCGAGGAGGAGGCGCCGAGACCCGCCCCTGCCGTCGCCGAAGAAGGAGGAGCAGAAGCGAAGGAGAAACAGAGGAAGCCAATCAGGGGCCGCCGCTCGGCCTCCGAGATCGCTCGCTTCGCGCCCTGCCTCGCTACCTCTCTCGAGAAGCTCGTGGCGAGGCACGCCGCCGCGGGCGAGAGGAGAGCAGCAGCGCCAAAGAAGAAGACGAAGAAGAAGACGAAGGAGGGAGAAGAAGACGGGAGCGAAGAGAAGACAACGACGACGGCGAAGAAGAAGAAGAGGATGCCGTCGCTGTCGAGCCTGCTGGCGTGCACAGACGCGGTGCTCGAGGGGCGGCTGGGCCTTCCCGCGGGGTCGCTCGAGGCGTTGAAGGCGGACAGGAGGGTGCGGGAGGCGATCGAGAGTGCAGAAGGGGCCGCAGTAGGAAAGGAGGAGGTGGAGGTGTAAAAAAATACAAAAAAAAAGTGAGCACAAAAAAAAATTGAGCAGAACAATCTGCCTCGCTCGCATCCTTCTGAAAGAGGAATGCGTCCCTTAAAGCTAGCCGGCAATGCCGCCGATAGGAGCCACCGCCTCGCCAGGCTCTTTGCAAGTGCTCTCGGTGGCCTCGGCGCTATGTGGCAGTCGAATTCGAGGGGGCAATTGGGGCAGCTGAGGCGATTGGGAGACGACGACCCGCTTCCCGAGTCGGAGCGCCTCCTTTTCGTCCTTGCCTCTGTCGCACTCGTTTTGCTCGCCGGCTTGATGAGCGGACTCACATTGGGACTCATGAGCTTGGACGTTGTCGACCTACAGGTCATTCTCAGGAGCGGCTCCGAGCGTGAGAAGAGATACGCCAGAAAGATAGCGCCGGTGAGGAGGAAGCGTTGGGGTGGCAATTGAGGTTTTCCTTCTCTCTCTCTCTCCATCCCCACGGCGGCGCCAGCCGTCGTCGTCCGACCCCGATGGCGGTCAACCTCTTTTTCATCCCGTTTCTCTCTTTAACCCCCCCCATCCTCCTCCCCAAATCCAAATCCAAATCCAATAAAACAAAAACGACGCGACGCAACAGGTCGTCAAGCACCCGCACTACCTCCTCGTCACGCTCGTCCTCTGCAACGCCTTTGCGACCGAGACGCTGCCGCTACTGCTCGACCGGCTGACGACGCCGCTGGCCGCCGTCGCGCTCTCGATGTCTGTCGTGCTGCTCTTCGGGGAGGTCGTCCCCCAGGCCGTCTGCTCCCGGTACGGGCTCGCCGTTGGGGCGCAGTCGGCGTGGCTGATGAAGGTTCTGATGGTGCTGAGCTGGCCGGTGGCGGCACCGCTGGCCGCGGTGCTGGACAGGCTCCTCGGCGGCGGCGACCACGCCGGCGCCGCGGGGGGCGCGGCGGGCCCGCCCTCGGCGCTCTTCCGGCGCGCGCAGCTCAAGGCGCTCGTCGACGTCCACGCCGCGGACGAGGGGCTCGGGGGCAACCTGACGGTCGACGAGGTCGCGGTGATCCGCGGCGCGCTCGACCTCTCGGCGAAGACGGCGGCCTGCTGCCTGACGCCCATCGACCGCATCTTCTCTCTTCCCACGGACGCCCGGCTCGATGCCGAGACTCTCCGTGCGATCGTGGCCTCGGGCCACTCCCGCGTCCCTGTCCACTCCCCGGGGGACAAAGAGGCGATCGTCGGGGTGATCCTGGTCAAGGAGCTGCTGCTCGTCGACAGGGACTTTGAAGACGAAGAGGAGGAGCGAGAAGGAGAAGGAGAAGGAGGAAAAGAAGAAGGGGCCAACCGCCCCCGCCGCCGCCGCCGCCTGCCGCCGCTTGTCGCCGAGCTCAAGCTGCGCACGCTGCCGCACCTGCGGGCCGACACCAAGCTCTACGACATGCTGAGGCTGTTCGAGACCGGCAGGTGCCACATGGCGGTGCTGGTAACGCCGCCGAGGTCCCTCGGGGGCGGGGGCGCGAGCGGGGGGGGCAGCAGCGAAGGCAGCGAGGGAGGGGACAGCGAGGAGGAGGAGGGCGAGTTGGACGACTTTTCGGACGACGGCGGCGACGAGCGGCGGCGGCGGCGAGGGCGGCGGGTCCCGCCGCGCGACTTTTCGGACTACGCCGCCGCTTCCGCCGAGCCCCCTTCCGCCTTCTCTCTCATGGGCCTCCCCTCTTCCGCGCTGCCCGTGCCCTCGCTGCCCTCGAACCAGAGCCGCTCGGCACTCGCGGAGGTGCTCTGCGCGAGGGGGAGCAGGCTGACGACTCCGCCGTCCTCGCTGCCGACGGCGACGGCCGGGGCCAACGGCGGCGGCGGCGGCGGCGGCGAGGTCGAGCCCGCCGCCGCCGCCGCCGCTGCCGCCCCCGCCGGCCTCCCCCCTCCCTCCCCCGCCTCCTCCTCGACCTCCTCCTCCTCGTCCGTCGAGGACGCCCTGGGAGGCCGCGTCCTCGGCGTCGTCACGCTGGAGGACGTCCTCGAGGAGCTGATCGGCCACGCGATCCTCGACGAGACGGACCGGTTCGAGGACCGCCGGGGCGAGCGGCGCGTCAACGCGCGCGCGCTGGCCGCGACGCTGCCGAGCCACCTCCGGGAGCTGCTGCGGGAGCACCAGATCAGGGTCGGAGGAGGCGGCGGATTCGGCGGCGGCGAGGCTGCCGCTGCTCCGGCGGGCTACGGCGTCGGGAACCACCACCACCACCACCTCGGAGACAGGAGCAGGGGAGCCGCCGCCGCCGCCGCCCTCGGCGGCGGGTCGAGGCTGCTCCCGCCCGCGGCGAGGCAGGCAGTCATAGGAAACATCTCGGGGACTGTCCCCCCGCACGGGAACTCGTCGCGGGGGATGGGCGCCGAAACGTCGCCCTCGCCCGCGCCCTCGCACTCGCCCTCGCCGCTGGCCGCGGCCGCGGCCGCGAGGAGGTCGAGGTCGAGAGCGGGCTCCTCTATCGACGGAGGAGGCTCGTCGCCACCGTCGCTCCTCAGGCAGCCGCTGCTCTTCACGAAGATGATGACGACGGCGGCGGCGACGGTTTCTCCACCTCCTCCGCCTCCGGCGGGGAAGAGATGGACGTGATATGGGATGTCTTAATCTTATTCACGCGGTTTCATTTTATCATACCTTAGAGAGTCCTCGCGTGCGGGGTCGCGTCTTTGTAACAAAGAAAATGGAATTATTTTGAAAAAAATCCAAGAGGATGGAACGAAAAGAGAGCAAATCACTTTTTTTCTTCCTTCTTTCTTCCCCCAAAACACAAAATGGTGGCCGAACATGCGCAGCCTCCTCCTCCGCCGCCGTGCAAGCTCCACGCCTTCGTCCGCGAAGAGATGGTCGAGGGAGATGGGGGGAGCGACGGCGGGGGAAACGGAGCGGAGGCCGCAGCTGTCGCCGACGCTCCTCTGACACCGGCGGCGGTTGCAACCGCAACAGCGAGCGGCGCTCCCGCCGCAGTAGCGTCCAAGAAAGCAGCGCGCGTCACCGTGTCCGTCGTCGCCGCCGCCTCAGCTGCGGCCCTGGCCTACGGAGACATCCGCTCCGGGTTCGTCGCCGTGGTAGATGAGGAGGCAGCGCTGGGAATGGCGGAGACGTGCGTTTTTGAGTTTTTCTTTTTTCGTTGAAGTTCTTTTCGATTCTTTCTTTCTCGACGCTCCAATCTCTCGCCCTCGACTTCTTTTCTCTCTCTCAATAAAAAAAACAGTGGCCTCTCCAACCTCCTCTCCGCCGCGCTGATGGCCAGGATCCCCCCGCTCGACGAAAACTACTCCGGGGATGCTTTTTCGTCTGACGACGACAGAATTGGCGGCGAAAAGTCGTTTTTTGCGATCGAGAAGAGCTGCCTCCCGCCGCCCGACGCCGGCGGCCACGGCGGCGGAGGAGGGGACGAGGCAGGAGGAGACGCGACCGCCCTCGCCCCCGCCGTCCGCAGCGCCTTCGCCGCCGCGACCTCCTCCTGGGTCCCGCGCAGCGTCGCCGAGCTCCAGCTCGGAGTCGGAGTCGGAGTCGCACGAGGAGGAGGAGGCGGAGGAAGCGGAGGGGGCGAGGGCGGCAGGGGGGGAGGCCCGCGCTGCGCCGCCCTGGCCCTGGCAACCGCCGCCGCCGCGGCGCCGGCGAGGGCGGCGCGCGCCGCGGCCCCTCGGCCTCGCCCCTCCGCCGCCGCCGCCGCCCTCGCGGTCCTCGCCAGCCCGCGCGCCTCTTCCCTCCCCCTCCACCGCCTCCGCCGCCGCAAAGAGCAGCCTCTGCTGCTCTCCCTGCGCCTCGCGCAAGTCCAGAAGCAGCTCTCCTCTTTTTCTTCTCCTCCTCCTCCTCCTCCTTCTTCCTCTTCTTCCTCTTCTGCGCCTTCGGGGAGGGGGAGCAGGCGCGAGCGCTCGCTCGCCCTCGCCGCCGCCGCCGCGGCTGAGCTCGAGCGCGCGACGGCCGAGGCGAGGCGCCGGCGAGAGGAGGCGGCCGCTCTGCGCGTCGCGGCGCTGAGGGCCGCCGACGGCGACGCGTACCTCCAGCTCGTCGCCGCCGACGGCGGGGGCTCTGGCGCAGGCCGCCTGGGGTCGCTGCTCGCCCGCACGGACAGCTGCCTCCGCGCCCTCGCCGAGCGACTGGGACTGCCTCCCCCACCGCCGGCGCTGCCTCCCTCTTCGGCCGGCGGAGGAGGCGGCGGAGAGGGAGGAGGGGGAAGCGGAGGGGGAGGAGGGGGAGGCGGAGCAGGAGGAGGAAACGGCGACGGAGGAGGAGACTCTTCGGCGGTCATCGACGCCGCGAGGGCCTCCTGCTCGCAGTGGGACGAGCTCGCGTCGAGGTTCCTCGCCGGAGAGGCGGACCTTGCCGACGGCGGGAAGCCCCAGCCCCTCGGCTTCGGCGGCGGCGGAGAAACCGCGAGGCCGGGGCCGCCGCCACCGTCGCTGAGGCCGCACCAGCTGCACGGCGTGCGCTGGGCCGTCGGCCTCGCCGCGGCCGGCCTCAACGGCATCCTCGCCGACGAGATGGGCCTGGGCAAGACGGCGCAGGTGTTGAGCGTGCTGCTGCACGCGAGGGCGGCCGCAGCGCGCCGCGCGGCGGCGGCGGCATTGGCGGCGAGCCGCCGCTCCTCTCCCCCCCGCGACCCGCCGCCGGCCTCCTTCGCCGCGGCCGACCCCGCGCTCGTCGGCCTGCACCCCGCCCTCGTCGTCGTGCCCGCGTCTCTGGTGTCGACCTGGGTCTCTGAGGCCGCCAGATGGGCCCCGGGCCTCGTCGTGGCGGCCTACCGCGGAACGGCGGACGAGCGAGAGGCGGTCTGGAGGGAGGCGAGGGTCAGGCGCGGCGGCGGCTGGGAGAGGAGGGGGAGGGGCTCGACGAACGGCGGCAGCGCCGCGATCGTCGCGGCCGCGGCGGCGGCCGCCGCGGCCGCGACCGCCGCCCGCGACGGAGGAGGAGGCTCTCCTTCCTCCGCCGCTTCCGCCGCCGCCTCCGCCCTCCGCGCCGCCGCCGTCGCCTCCTTCGCGCCGCAGCTCCGCTGCGACATCCTCGTCACCACCTACGAGTTCGCGATGGCCGAGCGCGACCACGACCGGCTGCGCTCCGTGCGCTGGGGCCACCTCGTCGTCGACGAGGGCCACCGGCTCAAGAGCGCGACCGCCAAGCTGGGCGCGGCGCTCCGCGGGCTCGAGGCCGGGTCGAGGCTGCTGCTGACCGGCACCCCCCTGCAGAACGAGCTCGGGGAGCTGTGGGCGCTGCTCAACTTTGTGCTACCGAGGGCGTTCCCGGACGCGGACGAGTTCCGGGCGTGGTTTGCCGGCGGGGTGAGGGACCGCGCCGCTCCCGGCGCGGCGGCGGCGGCGGCGGCGGCGGCGGCGGCGGCGCCGGCCGGCGAGCGCGAGCTCCTGTCGGCCGAGGCCTCGCTGCTGGTCTCCGCGAGGCTGCACCAGGTCCTGCGCCCCTTCGTCCTGCGGCGCAGGCTCTGCGACGTCGTCCGCGACCTGCCTGCGAGGAGCGACTTCCGGATCCCGGTGAGGAGCTCCGCGTACCAGAAGGGCCTGGCGAGGCTCCTGGCGAGCGGCCTCGGTTCGACGGGAGCGGTGGCGAAAGCGGCGGCGACGGCGACAGCGGCGGGCAACAGCAACGACACCGATAACACCAACGGCGCCGCTTCTTCTTCTTCTTCTTCTTCTGCTGCCGCTGCTGCTGCTGGGGCGACTGCGGCGACTGTGACTGCCGAGGAGGAGCCCGCGGAGGAGCCCACCGAGGCCCAGAAGCAGCAGCAGCAGCAGCGGCGCCGCTCCGCGCGCGAGCTCCGCAACCTCGGCGAGCATCCCCGAGCCGCGAACAGGGCTCCCTCTTCCGCCTCGATCGGCGTGCAGAACGCCGTCATGGAGGCCCGCAACATCGCCAACCACCCTTTCCTCGCCAAGCTGCACCCGCTGGCCGCAGGCGCGGGGCCACGAGCCTCTTCCGCGACGCGGGACGGCCACCCTCTTCCCCTCTTCGTGCGCGCCTCGGGCAAGCTCGAGGCGCTCGACCGCCTCCTCTGCAAGCTGCGCGCCGCCGGGGCCGACCACCGCGTCCTGGTCTTCTGCACCATGAGCCGGATGCTCCCTCTGTTCTCCCAGCTTCTGGAGCAGCGCGGGCTGCCGTTTGAGTGCCTGGACGGGAACTCGTCGGCGGCAGAGCGGGACGAGGCGGTGCGGCGGTTCTCGGCGGAGCCGGTCGAGGAAGGGGAGGTCGAGGGAGCGGAGGGGGCCGTCGGCGGCGGGCGACGGCGCCGCAGAAACCACCCCGACGCCTTTGCCTTCCTCCTCACCGTGCGCGCCGGTGGCGTGGGCCTCAACCTCCAGGCCGCAGACACCGTCGTGATGTTCGACACGGACTGGAACCCGGCCCAAGACGCGCAGGTGAGGTATGGGGGGGGGGGGAGAGAGAGAGAGAAAGAAGAGGGAGGAGGAGGAGGAGGAGAAAGAAGAAGAGCGGAACGACGACGACTGAGGAAATCTCACCTGAAAATAAAAAACCCCTCTCTTCCCCCCCCCAAAAACGACCCCGACGCTCTCAGGCCGTCGCGCGCGCTCACCGGCTGGGCCAACAGCGAGAGGTCCGCGTGTTCCGGCTCGTCGCGAGGGACTGCGCGGTCGAGGGGAGGGTGCTGCAGGCGGGGGAGGAGAAGAGGGCCGCGGCGGAGGCGGCGATCGACGGGGGGTGCTTTGACGGCGGCGGGACGACGGCGGAGGCGAGGAGGGAGTTTCTGCAGGAGCTGCTGAAGGGAGGGGGAGGACGCGTCGGCGTCGGCGTCGGCGGCGTCGGCGGCGGAGGAGGCGACGGCGACGACGCCGACCCGACGAGCGACGCCGCCCTCGCCGCGCTCGCCGCCCGCGACGCGCGCGAGGCCGCGCTGATCAGGGAGGCTGACGGGCGCCGCGCCGCCGCCGAGGAGAGGGCTTGGAGGAGCGGCGGAGGAGCTCCGAGCTCCACTCCTCCCCCCTTGCCCCCGCCGCCGCCCTTCTCGCGCCTGCTGACCGACGAGGAGGCGGCGCCGATGGTGCGCGCCGCTGAGGAGGCCGCGGCCGGGAGGGGGAAGAAGAGCTTCGCGGCGCTGGCGCTGGCTGCTGCTGCTGCTGCTGGAGACGAAGGGGAGGAGCCTGGGCGAGGGGGGAGGAGGAGGCGCGGCGGGAACGCCGCCGCCGCGGCCGCTCCCGTTGCTGGCGCTGCCGCTCCCGCGGCGGTCGATTCCGCGGCTGCCGACGCTGCGGACGCTCCGCGCCGCGGCCGTGGCTTCCCGCTCAAGGCGCAGCAGCAGGAGGAGCCGCTGCAGCCTGCTCCTGAGCCGAGGCTGGAGAAGGGACAAGAAGTGGCGGCGGTGGCGGAGGAGGAAAAAGGAGAAGAGCCCGCTGCTGCTGCGGTCGCTGCTTCGGAGTCGAACGCGGCGCCCTCGCCCCTCGTCGTCGTCGCTGCTGCGCCTGATGCCGAAGCAGCAGCAGCAGCTGCAGCTGCTGCTTCTGCTGCTGCTGCTGCAACTGCTGATGCTCCTCCCGACGGTGACGCCTCTGCCGCGGTGGCAGCGGCGGCGGCGACGCTCGCCGCCGAGCTCGCTCCGCTGACCTTCTCCCAGCTCCGCGCGCGCTTCCAGCAGCTCTTCGGCTTCGCGCCACGCTCGCACGACAACGCGCGCCTCCGCAGGATGATCGTCGCGGGCGTCGTCGAGGGGAAGGCGCCGAAGCCGCCGGCAGAGAAGAAGAGGGTCGCGGAGGAAGAGGCGCCGGTGACGAAGCCCTCGAAGAGGCCGAGGGCTCTGCGCGGCGGGAAGGAAGTGCGAGAGGTCGTCGAGGAGGAGGAAGCAGCGCTCGCTGTCCCTCTCGCTTCTTCTCCCTCTCCCTCGCCTGCTCCAGCAGCGCCTCCCTCGTCGCCGTCTCTCGTCGCGGCTCCCCTCGTCGCCGACGAAAACAGCAGCGACTCCGACCCGGCCGCGCTCCTCCTCGCCGAGCTCGCTCCGCTGACCTTCTCCCAGCTCTGCGCGCGCTTCCAGCAGCTCTTCGGCTTCGCGCCGCGCTCGCACGACAACGCGCGCCTCCGTAGGATGATCGTCGCCGGCGTCGTCGAGGGGAGGATGCCGCCCAAGCCGCCGGCGGCGGCAGAGAAGAGGGCTGCCGAAGAGGGCCCCGCCGAGCCCCCGATCTCCAAGAGGCTGCGGCGCGGTCGCCGCGGCGGCGGCTGTGGCGGCGAGGACGAGGTCGGGAGCGAGCAGGGGAAGACGGCGAAGACCGGGGGAGCCGCGCCCGCGGCGACGGCGGAGGCGGCGGCGGAGGCTCTGCCGCCTCGGCCGCCGCGTTCGCCCCTGCCGCCGCCGTCGCTGTCGTCGCCGCCGCCCGCCGTCGTCGCCGTCGTCGCCGTCGCTCTGGTGCCGCTCTCTTCCCCCGCGGGCGAGGCCGGAGAGGAGCTGGCAACGGAGGGAGAGGCGAAGTGGCCAGAGGGCGAGGAGGAGGCCGGAGGAGGAGGAGAGAAGGTGGAGGTCGTGGTGGTCTCGGCGCAAGAGGCATGAATGAAACAAAAACGCGGGGGAGAGAAGAGAGAGAGAGTTCTGTCTTTGATTTTTTTGACTTTTGGTGTTTTTGGTTTTTCGAGACTCCACACACGAGTGAAAAACGAACGAAAACGAAATGCCTTGCTCTCCCCCATCCCCAACCTCTCATCGGCCCCCAAACGTCGCCGAGCCCCCCATCGCCGCGTTCGCGGCGCCGGCCGCCTTCCGCACGGACCGCGCCAGGTCCTCCAAGACGTCGGCGTCGGGGCCGGGGACCCCGCGCGCGCCGCTCCGGCCTGCGCTTCCTCCGCCTGGGCCCCCGCTTCCGCCCTTGAGCCCGGGTTCCTGGTAGTGCCTCAGGCCCACGATCGTGCCCTGTTGAGAGCGGTTTATTTTGAGAAAGAGGGAGATTCGGAGAGAGGCGAAGAGGGAGGAGAGGAGAGAAAGAAAAAAAGAGTGAGTTTTTCCTTTGGTGCCGTCGAGGCTTTCCGTCTCTCCTCCGCCTCCTCCTCTTCCTCCCCCCAGCCTCACCGAGTAAAACCACGGCTTCGAGCCCCCCGCGTGCGTCTTCAGCGTCCTCTTCCCCGTCCGCACCGCCACGGCCTGCAGCTGCGAGCAGGGGCGGCACTGGGGGAAGTACCGCTGCCTGGGCGCGTTGAGGCCCAGCGCTTCCTTGAGCTTCCACTGCGCGGTGACGCGCTGGCGCGCGACCCAGGCCCGCGCCTGCCTGCCCAGCGGCGCGGCCGCCCTCCTGCGGCCTCCTGCTCCCGCTCCCGGCTTGGCGGCGGCGCGGAGGGCGGCGGAGCCCGCAGACCAGAGGAGGCGCAGCGAGCCGCCGACGACCCCGCCGACGACCGCTGCCGCGTCCCGCGGGCCGCTGCCGCCCCTCCTCGTCCCGAAGGCGCCGCCGATTCCGTAGCCGCCGCCGCGGGGTTGGGACCGCGCAGCCATGGTGATGAACTGCGACGCGGCGCTGGCGAGCTCCGCGGCGGCCGCGGAAGCGGAAGAAGAGGCGGAAGAGGAAGAAGAGGAGCGCGATGAGCTGGAATAAGAGCTCGTGGGGTAAATGCCCCCGGGGAGCGAGCTTCTGGATCCGTACGTGAGCTTGTTGGGCGGGATGTGGTCGCCGATGACGCGGCCGCGCTTACGGCCGCAGTGGTGGCAGCCGTCGCTGTCGTTGTTTTGGAAGTTGGGAGTTTATTTTCCCGTTTTTCAAAGTGAGGAAGAGTTTCGACCTTTCCCTTTTCTCAAACGCTCTCTTTTCTTTTTCTCAAACTCTTTCTCTTTTCTCTCTCTCTCTCTCTCTGTCTGTCTGAAATAAAAAATAAACTCACCGCCTCATCAGCCTCGCGAGCTCCCCCTTGCAGACGTCGGAGGCGTACTGCGACCCGGGGGCGGGGAGGGACTCGACGGCACAGGCGCCCGGTTTCACCTGGCGGGGGAAAAGGGAAAAGAGGAAAAGAAAAGCAAAAGTATTTTTCGAGTCGAGAGGGGAAAGGAAAAGAAAAGCAAAAGTATTTTTCGGGTCGAGAGGGTGAGTTTTTTCCTGGGTCGGTTTACCCTCGTCCTCTCTCTCCCCACAAACCGACAAAAGACTCCCGAAACCCCTCTCCTCTCCTCACCAGGTCGCTCGGCAGCAGCGACCTGAACCTGCCCCCCATCGCCCGGAACAGCAGCACCCCCACGGCGGCATCGCACAGGACGTCGGCCCTCCTCCACGTCCTCGGCAGCGGCGTGCCCGCCGCGTCGTCGGACCTCAGGTTCCTGCGGGCCCTGAGCGAAGCCTGGCCCGCAAGCGCCGAGGAGACGCCGACGCCCAGGGCTCCTGCCGCCGGGGCGAGGAGGGGCGTGGCGCAGGAGAGGCGGAGGGCGAAGCAGGTTGCCTTTTTTTTTTTTTTTTGAGTTGAGAGTTTTTTTTTTGGAAGAGTTGAACGAGGTTTTTGAGTGGGAGGGAGGCGAGGAGTTGCTCGATTGATTGAAGGCTTCATTTCTCGCTCTCTTCCATTGCTCTTTTCTCCTTTTCTTTCTTGCGTGATCATAAAGAACGTCACCGAGAGCGAAGTGAAAGCAGAGAGAAGAGAGGCAGAAAAGAAGGAGAGGCGTTCAGGGGCTCTTTCAAGGGCGGGAAATGTGTCGTCACCATCGAATCAGCGCTGCCGATTTTCTTCTCTTCGCAAAACTCTTCGTACTTGCGTGGCCACCAGCCCCGCGGTGAAAGCCAGCGCCGACGCCGCGGCCTGCGTGGCGTAGGGCAGCGCAGGCTCGAAGAAGGCCGCGACGGAGGCCGAGTGCGAACGCACGGTGTCGACGAGCGACGGATCGGGCTGCTGGTTTCGATTCCGCATCTTACTCGAGTTTTCTTTGAAGAATGAAAACAATTTCACGAAGAAAAAACGAAGAAAACTCTGCTCTCTCTGTCTCTCTCTCTCTCTCTCTCTCGCGCGCGCGCGCTCGCTCCCCCCACGGGGGCCATGGGCCGTTGTTGCGCCGCCTCCTCCTTTTCAAACCGGACCCAGGTAAAGCATCCTGTTCGGCGTCCCGGGCAGAACCCCGGGCTTCCCCGAGGAGGAAAAGTCCAGCGGCCCCTCCGTGGCCCTCGACACCAGCTCCGCCCTGACCTCGGCAGGCGTCGCGCCCGGCCTCTCCGCCAGGATCAGGGCGGCGGCGCCCGCGACCAGGGGCGCGCTCATGCTCGTGCCCGACGACCACGCCGCGGCGGAGGGCAGCGCGGGGTCGGGGCAGCGCCTCATGGCCCCGGCGCCGCCGCCGCAGGCCGCAAGGAGGTCTGCCCCGGGGGCGAAGAGCGTGACGCAGGGGCCCGTGTTGCTGAAAGGGTAGAGGCTGTCGGGAGAGGACGACGAGGAGGAGGAGGAGGAGGAGGAGGAGGGGGAGGAGGAGAAGGGGGAGGAGGAGAAGGGGGAGGAGATGGAGGCCTCGGAGAGGATCTGGCCGAGGGCGCCGCCGCCGCCTCCGCCCCCGCTGTCGCCGTCGCTCCTCGCAGGAGCAGGAGGAACAGCAGCGGCGGCGGCGGGGCTCGCCGTCGCCGCCGCCGTCCCCTTCCTTCGGAACCTCGAGGGAAACTTGTCGCCGAGCGGCAGGTCGCTCCCGGCGACGGTGATGATCCCCGGAAGCCTCCCGGGGCTCGAGGCGCAGGCGTCCCCTCCGGCGTTGCCCGCCGCGGCGACGATGACGGCGCCGGCCTCGAGCGCCTCGAGCGCGGCGGCGTCGATCGCCGCGGCCGCCCTCTCGGCGGCAGCGGCCGAAGCGGAAGCGCCGCCGCCGACGCCTCGAGCTCCTCCTCCTCCTCCTCCTCCTCGTCCCGCTCCGGAACCGGCCCCGCCGCCGTCGCCGCCGCCCAGGGACAGCACGACCACCGCCGGCCTCGACCCCTCGCGCGCGACGTGCCGCAGCGCCGCGACCAGGCTCGACGCCCTGCCCGCGCCGTCGCAGCCGAGGACCCTGAGCGAGACGACGCGCGCCCCGGGGGCCACGCCGACGTTCGTCCCGGCAGCCAGGCTCGCGACGTGCGTGCCGTGGCCGTCGCAGTCTCCCAGGAGACGAGGGAAAGAAGACGCATCGGAGCCGGGAGGGGGGGAGGGGGCGCCGCCGGCGCCGGAGAAGTCTGGCCCCTCGGAGGCCCTGCTGCCGCCGCCGCGCCCCGAGCCCGCTCCGAGGAACTCCGAGTGGGACACAGAGACCCCGGAGTCGACGACGTAGATCGTGACGCCCTCTCCCCTCCGGGGGAACCCGGCCCTGGCGGGGTCGAAGGGGGCGCCGTCCAGAGGCAGCGCCCGGGAATCGAGCCTGTCCAGGTGCCAGAGCCCCGCAGGCAGCGGGGAAGAGCCCGGGGAGGGCGAGGAGGGAGGGGAAGAGAGCGCGGCGACCGTCTCGGCGGCCAGCGAAGAGAAAGGCTCGACGCCGAGCCTCGCGGACTCCTCGTCGAACTCTTCGACGGGCGAGAGGAAGGAGGAGAAGAGTTCGTCTCCTCTTCCTCCTCTCCCTTCTGCAGCAGCTCTTCGGGTCGAAGGAGGAGAGAGCAACGCCGCTGCCGCTGCCGCTGCCGCTGACGACGACGACGACAACGACGACAAAAAAGTCTCCGACAACACCGCGCGCCCCGAAAATTTCTTTATCTGCCAGACGAGCGCCGCCGGAGAGTCCACGGAGCTGAATCGCAAGTCCCTGGCCCCATCGGTGGCGATGGAAGGAAGCGCGACGACGAGGAGGGAGACCACCGCGACGGCCGCCGCGGCGACGCTGGCGACGAGAGCGCGAGCGACGGGGCTCGCTCGTCGCAGCGGCTGTCGCTGGCAGGGAGCCTCGTTCGTCGCGACCCCCTCCGACCCGGCTTCCGCCGCTGCAGCGGAAGAGGAGCTTGTCAGGCTCTTCTTGGGGGCCATCGGTGGTGTTTTTTGGCTGCTTCGGTTGCCTCGGGCGGAGAGGAGAAAAAAA
>Ga0315289_10006927_pt1 | contig 16614 bp, 18 predicted proteins | sample YL17G11_40_MG_FD_203452 | JGI IMG/M metagenome (GOLD analysis project Ga0315289, IMG submission 203452) | Sediment microbial communities from Yellowstone Lake, YNP, Wyoming, USA - YL17G11_40 | ecosystem: Environmental > Aquatic > Freshwater > Lake > Sediment | place: USA: Wyoming | collected... | reverse complement strand
AGCCAGATGCCCAAGCTCGGCCAAACGCTCAGCGATGCCTCCGAAATCGGGAGTGTTGTTCAACGGCATTAGAAGCTTTTGACGGCAGCCTCGACGGTCTCGTGGGATTCGAAGACTGTGTTCAGCTTCGTAATGACGAGCAGACTCTGTATTTTGTCCGTGCTGCGCGCCAATTTCATTTCGCCGCCGGCGTTGCGCAGAGTGGTAAAGCCGCTGATGAGCAATCCCAAGCCGGAGCTGTTCATCCATTCAACGCCTCCGAGGTCCAGCACCACTTTTCGCTCTCCGCGAGCAATCGCTTGTTTGAGCTGCTCATGGAATTGGGCGGATTCCGGCCCGCCCATGATTTTCCCTTTGAGGGCGATCAAAAGAATATCGCCTTGCTTTTCGGTCGAGAGTCTCATAGAGGCCTCCTGAACAAATGTTGGATTTTCAAAATGATTCTGTGTATGAACTAATAACGGTTGTGTTCGTCGCGCACGCAACGGTCGCTTATTTCCTCTGAGGGTCGAAAAAAGGGGGTTCCCAAGAGCTGCGAATCGCTTCTCCAGGCAGCCGCGGGTCTTGCGGATCGCGTGGGTACCCCGGCAGCACCCGCACCGAGCCGTAATAAGCGTGAACCTCATAGGCGATTTCCGGATAGAAAAGTGCCGCACCGTAATGGACGAAACAGGTATCCCGTACATAATGGAAATAAGCCCAATCCGACTGTCCATCCGGCCGGATAAATATGAGGTAAGCGAATTGCTTCGCTTTTTGCCCTCTAAGCGGGTGCCAGCACAGACGATAATCCGGACCACTTTCGCTCGCGGCTAAGCCCGATAGCGTCTCGGCTTTCGTATGCCAATAGAGTGAATCGCCCGACTGCCCTCGCAGCGTCTGGATTCCAGCGAACATCAAGATGAATAGAATGCCAAGAGCAGTTTTGATCACGACTCCTCCGATTCGGCGATGAGGATTATGCGCCGAATATCGCGCCCTTCATCAACGAAGACTCCCTCGACATGCATTCCATCGTCACGGAGTTCTGCGGTAGCTTCGCCTGATTCCAGAGTCTGTTTGATTGCTTTCTCGAGAGGATGTAGTCGCGTGGGGCAGTTTATTGGAGCCGGAGCCATGCGGAGCGTGCGCCGACCATTATCGAAGATCGTCAGAATGGCGGGACGATACCGCACGCGTGTCCTGGCAATCACTTCCCAGCTTGCGTGAGGGTAGTGCGCTTTGAGTTCCGGCAAAGAGAATCGGTGCGCATCGTCGCGAAAAGTCTCGGGCGGGAGCAGAAGGTTTTGCGCAAGCTCATGAGCCTCTTTCTCATCTTGGGCGCTCACGGGGCGCTCGGCGCTTCCATGCTTCAGGAGCAGATGAGCGAGCTCGTGGCAAAATGTCCAGTTCATCCGCTCCTCGGAGAGATCCCTGTCAATGACGATGGTTCTCTCCGGGACGGAATAGCCGCGCACACCGTCGGCAAGGCGCTTGAGGTGCAACTCAATGTCGTGACGCCGGGTCATCTCAAGAAGGAAGTTCACCGGACAGGCTGCTTCGATTTGCGATAATCGAGGAGAGCCTGAATGAAGAATTGTTTTGATGGGCGAATGCGGCTGTTGAGGCGAATCGTGCGCAAGAGCTCGACCTCCTCCTCCGTGATATTCATCATCAGCCTTTGACTCTCATCCTGCAAAAGCTCCGCTAATCCGTCATACATCGGGGACTCATCGTCTGCGTCATAAATCAAATACCGTCCCTTCTCACCCAACACAACATCTTCGACCCGCAGTCCCATGCCGCCGGCGATTTTCTCGACAAACTCGAAGGTGGGCGACGATTTCCCATTTTCAACAAGCGACAGATAGGAGCGGTTCACCCCAATCCGGTCGGCGAGCATCTCTTGGGATAGATGCGCGGCCTTGCGCGCTTCACGAATTCTTTCACCAATTCTGGGCATAGGCAAACTCCCAATTATTTGTAAAGAATATACAGAATTCGTCCTACATTGTCAACACCCTACCAAGTATCAAAAAGGACGGGCAGACACCTCTGCCCGCCCATTATCTTCCGCCGAGGCAAGTCCCAACTTGCCCCAAATCCTCGCGGTGTCGGCTGCTTGCAGCCGACCCATTTGCCGCCACAGGTCGTAGGGGCGCGGTCTGTGACCCGCCCTTTTGCCTATTTCACAAGCATCAACTTCCGCACCTGAGCAAATCCCGGCGCCTCCATCCGGCAAAAATAAATGCCCGAAGGCCAATTGCCTGCATTCCACGACGCGACATACGAACCCGCTGGATGCTTGCCGCTCGCAAGGGTCTGGACTTCTTGTCCCAGTAAATCGTAGATTGTCACTTGAACGGGGCTGCTTCTCCGAACATCATATCGGATTGTAGTGCTCGCATTGAATGGATTCGGCCAATTGGGATGAAGAGCATGCGACACAGGCAGATAGGGCAGCGAAAAGCGAGCATAGAGAGGAACATCGCGCGCGTTTTCATAGGCACCAATGTCTGGATTCGTTTCCGGCGGATTCGGCCTCGGATTGCCCTCGATATCGGTCGCAGGTGCGTCCGCCGTATCACCTGCGCCAATGCAACGAGATGAATCCAAGAGTCGAAAATCGCGCGCTGCCGCATCCGTAAACGACGGCTCGAGAAAGATATTTCGATAGGCATCACATGAATCGCCGTTGGCATTCGTTGTGATGAGCACACCGAGTCCTGCAGGAACATCACCGCCGAACGCTCCGCCGGGATTGCCGAAGAAGTCGCAGTGACGAATTTCAATCTCTGGGTTGCTCTGCAAGAGAATTCCGACGCCAGTCGAAAAGCCAATAAAAGAACTGGCAATGATTAGCGATGAACCTCCCCAGACTATTGTCTCATCTGGCCAATACCATCCATTATTGCTGATCGTGCAATTGATTATGGACACGGAGCAATCGTAGAAGGATAACGCCCCACCCTGTCTTGCTACTGCCGCGTTCCCAGCTATGACACAATTCAGGAAGACCAGTGAAGATTCTCGGCATTCCGCTCCGCCGCTGCTCCAACTTGCTCCATTATCAGATATTCTGCAATTGATGAATGTGGGAGAAGATTGCTCGCAATAAATCCCGCCTCCGGAGCCGCAAAACCATTCCCCGGAGGCAGCGTTCTCGCGAATATTACAATCTATAAAAGCGGGCGCCGAGCCGCTATCGGAATACACTCCCCCTCCCGTGCTGTAAGTCCAATTTCGGCTGATAACGCAGTGGCTGAATATCGGAGAAGATGCGATGCAACGAACTCCACCACCAACCCATCCACCACCCCAACGAATGGCACAATGGGAAAGCCGACTGCCGGAGCTACTTGCGGCTCTGAAGGTCATGCCTTCCCAGCTCCATTGCGAGTCCGAGGCTCCCGAAAAGATGACCGAATCGCTTTCCGTCCCTTCTGCCAGAAGCGTTCCGTAGATGTCAAAAAACAAGCCTTGCCCAAAGAAGAAACTCGTCCCCGGCATGAGGTGGAGCGTGTCGCTGGCATTCACCCAAATGTCGCCCTCGACAGTATAGATGCCCGGCCCCAGTGTGCCGCTGAGTGGCCCCGAAAGCTGCCCAAAGCTCGCTTGCGCAGATGCGAGCAGGAGTAATGATGCAAGGATCTTCTTCATACCAACCTCCTGTGTATGTCCCTGGTGCCGCGGCACGCGTCGCGCGTGCCCGCTTTCAATATAATGCACAAGTCATAGAATTGCAACGCACTCAATGAGTTTGGCGCATTCTCGCAGGGGCGAACCTTTTCGCCGAGCCAGGTTCTCAACCTGGCCGGAATTCAATTCTGCGCGGCAGGTTCTGAGATTTCGCGGGAGGGAGAATGAATGAAGAAGAGCGACAGCACGATAAGCAGCGCCACACCAACGGTGACGCAACTATCGGCCACATTGAACACCGGCCATCGCTCCATGATAAAGTTGGGGAAATCAAAGTCGAGGAAATCGGTCACGCGACCGAAGAAAATGCGGTCTATCGAGTTGCCGAATGCCCCCGTGAGCAGGAGTGCGACAGGGAAGCGCAGCGGCGAATCCTTGCGGCAAAGGTTCACCAAATAAAAGGAAAGCAGGAGGGAAGCAACAAGGCCTACAACAAGAAGGAGAGTGGGATGAGCGATACGCAAACCAAAAGCAATTCCGGGATTCTCGACCAAGGTCAGCCGAAAAAAATCGTCTCCAAGAACGGACACCGGCTGACCTGACTGAAGCCACTGACGCGCGGCTGCCTTGCTTGCCTGATCAAGGACGGTCAGCGCCAGAGCGAGGCCGAACATTCGGTGAACGCGAGACACTAACTCTGTTCCAACTTTGTTTTGCAGTCCACGCACATGCGCGCATGCGGCACGGCCTCGAGCCGTTTCTTGGCGATCGGCTGGCCACATTCTGAGCACAGCCCGTAAGTTCCATCCTCGATTCGCTCTAACGCCCGGTCGAGGTGAGCCAGAAACTTTCCTTCTCGGCTGGCAAGCATGTATGCCTTCTCGCGCTCTTGGGCGTCGGTCCCTTGGTCGGCCATGTGGAAGCTGTAGGTCGAGTTGTCGCCCGAGTACTCGTCCATTGTCGTCTCGAGCGAGGTCTCCTTCAGGTAGCCGAGCTCCTTCATGAGCTCCACACGCTTGTGCATAATGAGCTTCCGGAAGAATTCCCTGTCTTCAGGACGATACAGCTCCGGTTCGCCCGAAGTCGTCTTCGATTTCGCTTTTTCGACCATCAATTATCCTTTTCTATTTCGCTCAGAGTGAGCGCACCTTACGCGGCGTCGCAGAGAGCTGAGGCGAGTCTCCATGTCTTTGTTTTCGCCGAGGCAGGTTGCCCGACCATATTTTTCGCCGAGGCAGGTTCTCAACCTGTTCGGAATCCCCTTCATCGCCGTGGCGGGTGTGTCACCCGCCCGGAATCCTCTTCAGCGCCGTGGTGGGTCTCCAGACCCGCCCGGAAATCCATTTATACCTTCTCTATCTGTAGAACACATTCTAACCCGTTGACCGTCTGTTTAGTTCCCCCAAGCAGTTCGCTTGCCACGGAAAGCTGTGTCGCCAGAGTCTCGCGGCAAATGTAGCTGCGGTGAACTTCAATCGCGTCGGCCAGTATTGCCGAGGCCTGCGGCATAGCGACGGCCAGATGGATGCGGTCAGTCAATTCCAAACCCGCTGCTTTCCGCTCGTTCTGCACCAAATGCACGAATTCCCGCGCAAATCCCTCGCTGGCCAAATCGTTTGTTAAGCGAGTATCCAGCGCGACTGTCATGAAGCCATCGCTTTTGAGCGCCAAATCCGGTTTTTCCGTACGCCGAATCTGAATATCCTCGCGCGAAATCACGACCTGTCCCAAATCGTGAGTTGCGCCAGCCTCGATGCGGGCAATAACCTCCTCGGGCAATGCGGCAATCGCCGCCGCCACTTCATTCATTTTCTTGCCGACTCGCGGTCCCAAGGCGCGGAAGTTGGCTGTTGCGGAAAGCGTAACCAGCCCAGTATCGTCCGTATGAAAAGTGACCCCCTTTACATTCAATTCGTCGCCAAGAATGTGCAAAAACGGGGCCAGCGCCTCCTCATCTGTTTTCCCGCCCGGCACCACCCAGTGAAGCGCTCCGAGCGGTTGCCGCACTTTCAAGTTGTGCTCCTGGCGAATCGCCCGAGCAAGACTTGCCGCCCGCATGACTTGCTCCATCCGTTCCTCAAGATCGGTGTCGCGCAAGCCGCTGTCTGAAACCGGATACGAGCAAAGATGCACACTCTCCGGCGCCTCTTTGTCGAAGCCGCGACCCAAATTCTGGTAAATGCGCTCCGTCAAAAAGGGCAAGAAAGGTGCTAACAGAGAGGTCAAACCTTTCATTACACTGTAGAGCGTCTCATAGGCCGCTGCCTTGTCGGCATCGCTCTCCGATTTCCAAAATCGCCGCCGCGAGCGTCGGATATACCAGTTGGTCAGAAGGTCGAGGAAGTGCGTGATGCTTTCCGCCGCTGTGGCCACATCATAATTGTCAAGCGCCGCGATGACCTCGGCCAAGAGTTTCTGATACTCCGATACAATCCATCGGTCCATGAGCCCTTGCGCAGGACCTTTCTCGCTTTTGGTTGGCCGCCATCCATCAATTCGCGCATAAGTAACAAAAAAGCTATAGGCATTCCAAAGCGGCAAAATCACGGTGCGAACCGAGTCGCCGATTTCCGTTTCGGAAAAACGCTTTGTGTTCCACGGATTCGACGCGTAGAAAACCCAGCGCACCGGGTCGGCGCCGTGCTCCTCGAAAAGCTGCATCGGGTCAACGACATTGCCCCGTGATTTGCTCATCTTGAATCCTTCGGGGTCGAGCACAAGTTCGGTGCAAATGCAGTTCCGATACGACGACCAATTGCGCGGATCTTCCCAGAATTGTGCGCGCTTTTCATGGCCATGCTTGCGGCATTCTTGCGCTTGCGCCGCGGCGACCAAACAGGAACACGCCAAGAGCGTATAAAACCACCCGCGCGTCTGGTCAATCGCTTCGCAAATGAAATCACACGGATATTGGCTCTCGAAGAGTTTGTCGCTTCCCGGTTCGGCCGGAAATCCAAACTGTCCCCACGGCATGAGTCCTGCGTTGAACCAGCTGTCGAGCACGAAATTCTCGCGCCGCATCGCATGGCCATTCGGGCAACGCAGAATGATTTCATCAATCGAGGGCTTGTGCGGATCAAAATCCGGCGCAAGCGGTGGCTGTCCTGACGCGCGCACAAGCTCGTCAAGCTCGCGCAGCGTCCCGACGCAAACTTGATGATCACAATCCGCTTCGGTGCAGCTCCAAATCGGCAGCGGACTTCCCCAATAGCGCTCGCGCGTGATATTCCAATCAATCGCGCCTTCGAGCCAATTACCGAACCGCCCGTCGCGAATGTGTTCGGGTTGCCAGCCGATGAGGCTGTTCGCTTTCAGCATCATTGGCCGCAGCGCCGATGTCCGAATGAACCACGATGGCCGCGCAAAATAGACGAGCGGCGCATCACAGCGATAGCAGAAAGGATAGGTGTGCGTGTAGTTTTCGCGCCCCAAAAGCAGCCCGCGCTCCGCAAGGTCGTTCAAAATATTCTCTTCAAGCTGCGCGTCTTTGAAGTAGCGCCCGGCGAATTGCCCGCATTCTGGATTCACCAACCCGTCCGCATTCACATTCTGCATCATTGGAAGATGCTTCTGGCGAATGATGCGGAAGTCGTCTTCACCGTATGCCGCCAAATGCACAATCCCCGTGCCTTCTTCCGTCGTCACATAATCATCGGCGAAAACGCGATGTGCCACTTCTCCGGGCTGCGCGAGAAAATCGAAGAGCGGCTCGTATGCCAACCCTTCCAACTCGCGCCCCATTCTCGTCTCGACAATTTCAAACTCACCCAAAAGCGGCCGCAAAAGCTCCAGCCGCACTTTCGCCACGACGAGACGCTCGCCCACTTTCGTTCCCGGTCCTGCCTGAGTAATGCGAATCGTTGCATATTCGACATCGGGCCCGACCGCGAGCGCGATATTCGATAAGAGCGTCCATGCCGTCGTTGTCCATGCGGTGAAGAAAGTGTTCTCCGCCCATCGAACCTTGAATTTCAGGAATAGTGCAAGCTCGGTGATTTCTTCATAGCCTTGCGCGACTTCAAAACTCGAAAGCGAAGTCCCACACCGCGCGCAATAGGGCAAAATTCGATAATCGCGATAGAGATAGCGCGGCGACTGCCCGCGCCGAATCGCCGCCTCGCGCTCTTCGCCCTCTTCGAGTTCGAGATTCCACGCCTGCTTCAGCGTCCACCAATCGGACTGGATGTAATAGGTCTCGTAGGTGGCATACGCATTTTCGAGGTCGAGGAAGCGGCCGATGCGCCGAATCGCATCTTCCCATGTCTTCTTGTAGCGGAAGACCGTCGAGCGGCAATAGTCAATGTATTTTTGCACGCCGAAGGTTTCGATTTCGCGCTTCGAGCGCAGGCCGAGTTCGCGCTCGGCGGTCAGTTCAATCGGCAGTCCGTGCGTGTCCCATCCCGCTTTGCGCAAGACGCGAAAGCCTTGCATTGTTTTGTAGCGCGGCCACAAGTCTTTGAGCGCGCTCTGCATCATGTGCCCGATGTGCGGCTTGCCGTTCGTTCCCGGCGGCCCATCATAAAACACATAATCCGGCCGCCCTTCCCGCTCAGCAATCGAGCGCTCGAAGATTTTTCGGCTTTCCCAAAAGTCGAGAATTTCCTTCTCGCCCTTCACCAAATCAAGTTTCTGTGGTACCGGTTGAAGCATAATAGTCTATTTCTAAATCGAGAACAAATTGTCGAATATTCATCTGATGTGGTACTTTTCCCAAGATTTCGGCTGCTTTGGACTGCAGGGTATCAGATCAATCGCTGAAAGCAACTCTTGCACAGAGGATGGGCCATAGATGTTTGAGTAGGTTCGCCACAACGGTGACAAAACTTCTCCCTATAGTCCTTGTTCTTGTATTGGGCCCATTCTTTATAACAGTCATCACATAAGGGGAAATCAGGATTGAATGTCTTTTGCTTTTTGCACCGAATGCAGAATCCAACTGCCTTTGTTGCAGTGGAGATTGGTCGGGGTTGTTTTTGCATCAGTCGTTCGCCCTTGGCGACCCGAAGAACTGCGGGCTGCTGCGTCGCCATCAAAGCAGAGGGCGGAAGGGGAACAGCGTATCCTATCCATTTGTCAATCGTTTCACGAACTTTTTCGACATACTTCTTGTCCTCAAGCCACACTCCGATTTCTTTGCCTTTTCTGTCAGAAGAATCATACAAATTCATGCTCGTGATGAGGACCCCGTCCTTCGACCAATATATCTTACCGTGGAGCCATTCGAGCTCGTAGACATTTATCTTGCTATCGGTAAGAAAAGCAATGTCCTCCTTGGTTCTATCCGCTCCCTTTCGCACCAACAGAATCACTTCCACATGTCTGGAGACCGCCTCTCCTATTGCCTCTCGGATCTTCTCATCGAAGTGGATGTACGGCGTGACGAGATACACCTTCTCTTGAGGCTTGGCTTCCTTCAATATTTTCTTAATTCGCCCAAAAAGTTCGTCATCGAGTATTTCTACAGAGTTTCCGAACAGCCCCATTGCGTTCTCCTTTCAAAAATCTCCTTTTCACTGTCTCAGCTGTTTGCCGCCGACCCATCATCCCCGCGGCGGCGAATCTCCTGATTCGCCCCGTATTAGATTAGAGTAACCGTTACAATTCCCTTTTCCGATCCTGCATAGTCCCGTGCACTCGACCACGGGTATTCTTCGGCAAGTGTCACCAATTCATGGCGAATCGGATTGGCATGCATGTACTCGAGTCTGGTTGATGCAGCTTTGGGGCCGGGGACAGGGACATCATCGTAACGCGCGCGCCAGAGCGTAACATCCGGATATGAATTCGGTTTCAAATAGCGCGAAGTGAATTTCTTGAAATCCAAAAGCGACCTTCGGAATGTGAGAACCTTCGATGTGCTGGCGAAGAAGCGCATGCAGATGATCCGGTATGAGAACATAGCCGAAGCATTCCAAATTCTGCTTTGCGCGACAACGCTCGAAGGTGGTGAGAATCTCGCGGCACAGCTCCGAAGCAACGAACCATTTGCCGCGCTCGCGGGTGACTAAGGTAACAAAATGTATGCTATTCGCAAATGCAATTCTTTGATGCCGTCGTAACATTCTTATCGAAATACCGGGCGAATCAGGAGATTCGCCGCGGCGGGTTTAGTACTGGGCGAACCTTTGAGATTCGCCGCGGCGGTTATTGGTGCGTCGCTACGAAAGCCCCGCGGGGGTTCTTACCCTCCGTAGGGTCGGCTGCTTGCTGCCGATACCGCGATTGAGGATTTGCCGCGAGCCCTTTTCATTTCCTCTTCTCCACGCTCGAGCCGCGCAGCCAGAAGAAGGGATCGAAGCTGCGGGCAGCTTTGCGACGGCCGGCCACGTGGCGCACATCCGCGATCGTATAGAAGCAATCCGGGTCCACTTCGCGAACGAGCTTGATGAGCGCCGGAATATTCTCGCGCCGCTCGGTGACGAAGACCACATCAATCGGGCCTTTGTGGGCTTTGGCTTCCACTTCGGTAACCGGATAATTCTTTTCCCATAAGTGGTCAGCGAGATTCGCTTCCTTGCGCGAGATGATGCGCACCATCTGGTGCCCCAATGCAATGCGCGATTCAACCCAAATGCCGACCGCCTGCCCCGCGGCGAATCCTCCCGCGTAGGCGAAAGTCAAATGCCACGAGTCAATATTGCGAATCACATGGCCGATGACATTGATCCAGATGAAAACTTCCAAAAATCCCGCGAATGCCGCCAAGAAGCGATAGCCGCGCACGATGCTGATGACGCGCAGTGTATCGAGCGTCTGGTCCACAATCCGCGTCAGGAAGATTCCGACTATCAGAATCCACGGATGAGCTTGTAAGAATTCAATCATAAAGTCTGCTCGGAATCAGCGCCGTTGTGATTTTCCAGACTCGACTTGGTGGAAAGTTATGGATAGCTCGTGATGACAACATAGTTTCGATAGGGTTCGGTCAGGCCGCCAACATGAATCCATTCCGCCGGGCCCACGGGAACATTCGACAAGGTCGCTTCGAGTGTCCAGTCGGCGCCAGGAGGACTGCCGTCATGGTTCGGATTCGTTGTCGAGTAAATCAGATAGCTGCATTCCACAGGCGCAATCCAGCGCAAAATTGGACTCGTGGCCGCATCATTCAGAAAGACCGTGAGATTGCGAGGCTTTTCAATTCCTTGTTCCGGTCCCGTCTTCACCGCCCAGAAATCCTGTTCCAATGGATGAGGAGAATAAGTCCAGCCGGCCAGAACATAACCTCCATTCGATGATTCCAGAACAGCGGTGCATTCCTCCCAATCTTCATTGTCAAAGATTCGGCTCCACAGACAATTGCCCATCGCGTCTGTCTTCACGAGCCAATAGTCTTGCGCATTGATTTGCCGATCGTACTCGCCTGTCCATCCCGCCAGAACATAGCCCCCATCGGCCGCTATTTGGGCAGCGGTGCATACATCGGTTCCCCGTCCATCAAAGGTGCGGCTCCACAGGCTGTCTCCGTTTGCATCTGTCTTCACGAGCCAAAAATCGCCATATCCCGCGCCGAAGGAATAGGTGTATCCTGCGAGGATGTAGCCTCCATCGGAAGTCTGCTCCGCGAAACGGCACTCGTCAACTCCATCGCCTCCGAAGGTCTTACTCCAGAGCTGCGTGCCATTGGCATCCGTCTTCACGAGCCAAAAGTCATCATAGCCTGATCCGAACGAGCGAGTCTTTCCGGCCAAGATATAACCTCCATCGGAGGTCTGCCGCACACATAAACATTCATCATCGTCACTGCCTCCGAAAGCGTTGCTCCAGAGGCTGTCGCCATTCTCGTCTGTTTTCACCAGCCAGAAATCGTAGTCTCCCGCGCCGAAAGATGCCGTGATTCCTGCAAGGATGTAGCCGCCATCGGAAGTCTGTTGAACGGAGAGGCAGTGATCATGATAAAGTCCGCCATAGGTGCGACTCCAGAGGCAATCTCCGTCGGCATTGATTTTCAGCAGCCAGAAATCGCAGTGCCCCGCGCCGCGGCTGGCGGTCAATCCTGCCGCCAAGTAGTTTCCGTCCGACGCCCGGCAAAGGGAGAAGCAGATATCGGAACCATCTCCCCCGTAGGTGCGGCTCCAAAGACTGTCGCCGCTCTCGCTCAACTTCACGAGGCGTAAATCGGGAGCGGAGCCGTCGTTTGTCATTCCGCCCAGAAGATAGCCCTCATCGGCAGTTTCACAGACGGAATAACAAATATCCACCGCGGTAAAATGGAAAACGCCGCTCCAGAGGCTATCGGGCGGTTGATCTTGAGCCGGTGAAATGACCGTGAAGAGGAGAATAGACAAAACTCCAAAAGTCTTTCGCATGTCACACCTCCGAGTTCGGTTTCTTCGAAGAGCTGTATCAGCAGTCAGCGTCATTTCCATTACCATCCCGCACGGCCTTGCCAGCCGAGAGTGACCGAGAAACCCGTGAAGGCTCGCGGCAAATCATTCTCGAAAGGCGTGCCAAAGACGCGCCCTTGAACGAAGAGACGGTCGGGCGTGCCTGCGCGACCGCGACCGATTTGCATGAAAGGCACGCGAACGAGCGCTTCGCCCAAGACATGGAATTCGTCCTTCATCTCGGGCGTGTAGTAACGGTCATAATAGACATAGCCGCCGTAGTTCGTTGTTTTTGCCGCTACGGTCAGCAGCGTGAACGCCACGCCGAGTGACAGAACAATCCCGCGTGAGCCCACAGCATTCGTTGCAAAGTTTAAGGGAGTCACGCCCGCGGAGAGCGCCGTCGTGGTGAAATTGTCAGGCCTGTTCTTGTAGGCGGCGAACTCGACTCCCAAATACCAGATACGCCATTGACCGCCAAGTCCAATCGTTGGCGCACCATTGCCTTTCTCGGGTGTCTGCACGCCCGCTCCGGCCCAGACATAGTCGGCTGCGAGGGCAGATAGAGCGGGGAAAAGCAGTAAAAGAAAGCAAAAAATGAGTCGTTTCAAGACAAAAGCTTGCCCTATTCTTCTATTGACTCCCAACGACGGTAAGCAGGTCACGCTTGTGCTCCTCCTCTTGGATGAGGATGTCTTCAAGGATGCGACGAAGACCGTACTCGCGCCGCTCCTCGGCCTGAGCAATTCGCTCCTTGTAGCGGTTGATGGCCAACTCCTCGCTGGCGAGATCCTGATTCAACATCTTCAGGCTGTTCTTCGAGGTTTCCCGCTTCTCCACATCTACGGTCGGAATTCCGCCGAGGAAGTCGATCTGCGCGGACAGCATCATTGCGTGTTGCATCTCCTCCTGGGAGTGAACGATCAGCTCTTCGATGATTGAATCGTACTGTGCACCTTTCATGGCCGACGCGTGTTGGATGTACTGTATCGCCGCCGCATACTCCCATTCCAGGTCCTTATTCAACTCTGCCAGAAGTTTTTCCTTTGAAATCGCCATGGAATTCCTCCTTACTTCCTTTTTCGTTTTTCACTTTTTCGGTTTCGCCGCTTCGTCTGTCTTTGCCGCGGCGACTTTATTTGGTTCGCACTTTCATCCAGGGAAAGAACATCGGCACTCTGTTCTTGTATTCGACATATTCTTTTCCGAGGCGCTTCTCCAGTTCCGGCTCTTCAATCGCTTTCAACTCCCACACAATCAGCAGGATGACAAGTGGCGTGAGTAGGAAGACAAGAGTGATTGAGCCAAGAAAAATGCCGAGTCCAAGCAGTAGGAGAAATACACCGGTAACCATCGGATTTCGAGCATAGGCATAGGGTCCCGTTGTCACTAACTTCGGCGGCGGATTGAACGGTACAGGCGTTCCTTTCACTTTGAGAAAGCGCAGATTCGACCATAGCACGAGAAACAATCCTATGACGAGAATCGGGACGCTCACGACAACATTCCACGGTGACCCGAAGAGTTTCGGAAATCCAAGAAGTCCATCAACCCACCGAGCCAGCACAACAAGCAGCACCATCGCCCCGAAAAAGATGAGCAATCCCACAGGTGTCAGAATCGTTCGCGTCTTCCTGCTGCCTGTGGCCGCCCGGTGCATCATCTCAATCCATTTCGTTCGAAAGCTCATTTCGTCTTATACCTGTCCTTCTGATTGAACAGTGTCAGGTCCTTGTAACCTTTTCGGATCTTCGTGCTGTGCTTGACACCTCTGGGAATGAAGTAGGTATCTCCCTTTATGAATGTGTATTCCTTGCCGCCTATGGTCAGTTCGATTTCACCATCCAAAACGGCTCCCCACTGTGCCTCGTGCGAATGCTCAGCAATTTCCGCGTCCTTTTCGAAGTCCATGAAAACGAACTGCTGGTTGCTGCCCTGAAGAAGATAGGAACGCAGTCCTTCGATGGGAATATCCGCTTCCGGTAGATTTGTAACGATGTCTGGAAAGAAATCTCGTCGTGGCATGGGGCATATCCTCTTGATCCGCCGTTGTGGGTCTCCAGACCCGCAATGGCGAGTTGGGTGATTTCTCGCCGACGCGGATCTTCTGATCCGCCCGGAATTGCCTTCGTGCGGGGCGATCGGGAAATCCACCGCCGCGATCGAGAAAAGGACGCCACGTCAGGCCTGAATCGCAATCTCCACATGCAGAAATTCATTGTCCCTTCGTGCTACAGCATGCAGCGCGTTCAGACTGTCAAATAAGAGTGTGGAGCCAGCGACGAAGCCGTCGTATTCTCTGGTTTCTTGTCCATTCACTACGACGAACCATTTCTCGCCATGCCCACCCTCATACATGAAGCGCCTCTGGTCAGGAGCGAAAACCACAGAGCTTTTCCCAAATCCAGCACATTCCCTGTGTTCTTGCCGATCGATCAAGACGAGCTGTTTGTCCCGGCGCCCTGCCATATAGGCTGTGTGCTTGCTGTCAGGACTGAAAAGCAGTCTACCAATAGCGTAGTATTCCTCGCCTTCTCGGCCATCCGTTACTACGATCTGTTTGCCGCCACGCCATGCTACATAAGCCAAGTGTTTGCTATCAGGACTGAAGATGGGCCCGCCAACAAAATCGTACTCTGGCCCTTTCTCTCCATCTGCTACGATGCCCCACTTGTACTCCTTGCCCTGCTGTATCGCATAAGCCACGCGATTCCCATCGGGAGAGAAAGCAGGCCACTCAATTCTGCCGTATTCCTCGCTTTCTTGCCCATCCACTACGATGAGTTGCTTCCCCCACGCCATGCCACATAAGCCACGCGCCTGCTGTCGAGACTGAAGACAAGGGTGTCCTCCATAATTCGGACGAATCCTGAACCCTCTTGCTTGTCTACCACTACCATTTCTTTGTTGTCGTGACATGCCACATAAGCTATGCGCTGACCGTTAGGACTGAAGGTGAGAGTTGTGCCAACATCCTCGTATGACTCTCTTTTGTCACTGGCTCCCATCCTGATCCCGAAGAAGTGGGAGCGCCTCCTAAGCGCATCATATTTCTTATACTCTATGCCATCCACGATGACGAACTGCTTGTTTCCTCTCCTTGCCTCAAAAGCTATCCACTTACTGTCGGGACTGAAGCGAGGACTGTCCTCTAAGACAAGCTTGAATTCTCCGTTTTCTTGTCCATCCACTATTACGAGCTGCTTTCTGCCACGTCGTGCTGCGTACGCAATACGCTCGCTGTCCCGACTGAAGACAAGACTGTTTTCTTTAATGTGGTCGTATTCCTTCCCTTCTCGTCCATCCAATATCACGAGTTGCTTGTTGCCGCGCTGTGCCACATAGGCCATATGCTTGCTATCGGAGCTAAAACGCAGAGCGCCAGTCCAGTCAAATTGCCTGTCTTCTTGTTCATCTACGACGATAAGCTGCTTGTTGCCACGCCATGCTCGATACGCAACATGTTGGCCGTCTGAACTGAAGACTGGATCATGTTCCCAAACTCGGTCATACATCTTGCCTTCTTGTCCGTCCACCACAACGAGCCACCTCTGACAGCGGCACGCCGCATAGCCAACACGCTGTCCGTCGGGACTAAATATGGGACAACCGGGACTGAACAGAAACCGACCTTTGCCAATCGCGTCGAATGTCTTGCCCGCTTGTCCATCGACCACAACAGTCCATTTGCTCTGGCGTTTCGCCACATAGGCCACGTGCTCGCCGTTCGCACTTGGGGCGAGACTTTCCCAAAAGATATTGGCATCAATGGGCCCTAAAGAGACCTCTTGGGAAGCCACTACCCCTTTCATCGCCTTCCTCTGCTTTCCTCCTTCACATTCGCTCAATCACGCCCTTCATAATCGCGGTCAGTTTTGGTTCGGCTTCGTGGGCGGTGCGAAGGATTTCGGGGATGTTCGCCGGCTTCAGAGATTCGGGGAAGCCTTCGTCGGTGACGACGGACATGCCGAAAACTTCCATTGAGCCGTGGCGCGCGATAATGACTTCGGGCACGGTGGACATGCCGACGACATCAGCGCCAAGCGTGCGCACCATGCGATATTCCGCGCGCGTTTCGAGATTCGGCCCGGACACCGCGAGAAAAACTCCCTTTTGCACGCGAATCCTTTTCTCCAGCGCGACCTCTTCGGCCAGTGCAATCAAGCGATGCGAATAGGGCTCGCTCATATCGGGAAAGCGCGGCCCGAGTTCCTCGTGATTCGGCCCGATGAGCGGATTGTCGCCCAGCAAATTGATGTGGTCTTCGATAATCATCAGGTCGCCTGCGCGATAGGCAGGATTCACGCATCCGCACGCATTGGAGATGAAGAGCGTTTGTACGCCAAGCGCTTTCATCACGCGTACGGGAAAAGTGATTTCCTGCATCGAGTAGCCTTCGTAGTAATGGAAGCGACCCTGCATCGCCATCACCTGTTTTCCCGAAAGGCGCCCGAAATGCATCTTGCCCGCATGAAATTCCACCGTCGAGAGCGGAAAATTGGGAATTTCTCGATAGGGGATGGTGACCTCGATTTCGATGTCATCTGCAAGACCTCCGAGGCCCGTGCCCAAAATGATTCCAACGGCCGGCTGTGTCTTGATTCGCGAGTGAAGGAAATCCGAGGTCTGTTTAATCTTATCCAGAAGATTGGTCATGGTCTGTCTCTGGCAA
>Ga0315289_10006926_pt1 | contig 16616 bp, 24 predicted proteins | sample YL17G11_40_MG_FD_203452 | JGI IMG/M metagenome (GOLD analysis project Ga0315289, IMG submission 203452) | Sediment microbial communities from Yellowstone Lake, YNP, Wyoming, USA - YL17G11_40 | ecosystem: Environmental > Aquatic > Freshwater > Lake > Sediment | place: USA: Wyoming | collected... | reverse complement strand
CAGGGAAGAAACCTAATATAGTTATCTCCTGGAGTAAACCTCCCCCACGCATTGTCTAGCTTGCCCCTTCCTTGAGACCCAGACTGATCTCTCATCCTGTCTGCTTCTGCCTTTAGATACTCAGGATTGATCTCCCAACTCGGCTGTTCTGTCAACATCCTACTCCTCCATTCCACACAGAGAACTCACACCTAGTTCCTTAGCCGCATCTATCTTTATCCATTCACCCTAACATCAGTACCTATCCTAGAGTTTACTGACATCTGTACTAATATATCTTTATCTAGAGAAGACATCATATGACCTAAGAACTCAACTAACTTCTCCTTATTTATAAGAGCATTTCTAATCTGGAAATACTCGTCATCTCCATTTATCCTAGCTAATACACTACCTTCTGTAGCCTTTCCTTCGTCTCTTCTCAGTATTGCTCTATACTTAACATCAAGCACTCCATATAATCTTTCCTTCTCTGCTACAAGCATAGCCACATTCTTCTTATGCTCAGACACCCAATATCCTAATACACTATGGAGTTTAGGATACTCGTCTATAAGCATCTTTGGATTGTCTATGTCTTGGACCATATCTACTATATCCAGTAAGTCCTGAGAGAAGTCTGCCTCTAACTGATTATCCTCTCTTAAAAATCTCTTGATAGAGTCAAGTTTAATTCTCATCTAGTATCTCCAGAACCCGTTAGCTTTCCTCTTTCAGCTCTACTAGCTAACTTCTCTAGATTAGTAGCAGCCACATCCTCCAGATCTAAATTGAACTCATAGCATAGATTAGCCACATACCACAGTACATCCCCTAGTTCCTTCTTCACCTCTTCTCTCTTAACTTCAGAGATATACCCATTATCATCTCGTAGTATCTTCTTAACCTTCTCAGCTACCTCACCTGCTTCTCCACATAATCCTAGGGCAGGATATATAGGATCCTGACCCATCCTAGGATATATAGCAGTTAACCTCGCTCGTTCCTGATACTCCCTAAAGTTCAAGTGCTACCTCCGGTTCTCTTAGCTCTAACTCTATTCCACATTTCTTCTCTTGCTCTCTACCTTCCTTCTTCCCTGTATGTAGTGGACCCCAAGACACTACTTCTCCGGATAGATCTAGTAGAGGCTTTAGTTTCTCAAACTTCTCTTCAAAGTAGGCTTCATCATCACCCTCTAAAAGAAATCTGTTCCCTCCTAAGTGCTGGAATTCCAGGAGGTCACCCCAGGTAGCACCCAACTCAAAAGATGCCTCTGGGACGACTGTGACCCAACTCCAAAGTGTCTGAGGATGATCTTGCATCTCGTACTTCTTTAGCTTCCAGGCACGTAGCAACTCACCAGGATATACATCAGTCAACATAGAGTCATGCACAGATAGAAAGCACTTACTGTTCATCTTATTCTTTCTCATACCCCTACGATACCTTACCATAGCTGTAGTAGTCATATCTGATCCGATAATTTGGATTGGATTATTAATTGCTCTAGCCTTTCTTTCTCTCTCTGAGAGTACCTTAGAAGACAACCATCTCCTACGACCATGTAGAGAGAGTACAAACCCATTCTTCAACATAAACTCTTCCTGTCTCTTCATATAAGCCTTCAGGCCAGGCAGTTGCTGATAATATAACTCCATAACATGTTCTGCCTCATCTATAGGTATACCAGCAGAATGAGCTACTGTAGGAGCTCCTCCTCCATATAATAGACAGAAGGAAGCTACCTTAATAATACGTCTCTCTGCTACTGAAACATCCTCTGGTTGCTTCTTATACACCATACAGGCTACTCTATTGTGTACATCCTCATGTCTCGCATAAGCTTCCTTTAAGGCCTTCTCATCTGCTAACATAGCGAATACTCGGATCTCCAGCTGCGAATAGTCTGCTACTAATATAGCCCCTCCTAAACCCCTCCATCTTGAACACATCAAACTTTTTGCTATTGACCTATGTGGTAAACCATGAAGGGGTGGGTCAGAACAAGACATCCTACTTGTTACAGTACCTGCTGCATTTAGATATGTATGCACCGTACTATCTAGGATATCTCCAGCCACACAATCCATAGTACCACCTGACTCGACAGACTTCAAATACACGAACTTAGATACGTTATCTAGGAAGGAGGACTTCATCCAAGACATACCTCTATACTTTTGTATCATCTTCAGCATTAATAGCATCATCTCACGTCTAGGTGTAGTAGGAAACATAGCAATATTCATAATATCCTCTAGTTTACTCTTATCACAGATGTCTATAAGTTCATCATACCTAACTCCACCTATAACTACCTCTAAGCCCTTCTCCACAGCATCTAGACTCTCCTGATTTACAGATAGCCCAGTCTTCTTTCTCTCTACTCCATCTGTACTAAAGCCTACTCTATCGAAGAGTGCCTTCCTAAGTTGAAGTGTAGAAGTTATGCTTAGCTTATCCCAAAACTCTGTATTAGTCTTCCAGTATCCCTCAGGTCTCTGTGGAGACTCTATATCTAACATATAACCTATCTTACAGATTAGTAGACGTAACTCTGCCATAAGAGCAGGATACTCTACCTCTGTCTCCTTTAATCTCTTAAAGTCTACATACTGACCATCTATCCTTTGACGTACTAATTCCTCTAAAGTCTCCATCATCAAGAGATTAAAGGGTGCTAGCAGATTCTCTCTCTTCATCTCCTCTTCCATAGATATAAAGGATCTATATGTCGCTACAGCATCCCCTGCTCCATATCTAGCTACTAAAGATAAAGGTACCTTCTCCATCTCATCCATACCTAGATTATTTACTCTCATATATTCCTGTAGTTCTCTTTTGTGTCCTACCATACCAGCATACCTAGAAGCTACAGACTCTAGATCTGCATCAAGTAGCTCCTGATTTAAAAACCTAGTACCAAAGTAGGTACAGAATAGTGTATGAGAAGGTAGTATCCCAAACTTACAATACATCCACAAATTATCGAAGGAAGCATTATGAGCTATTACAGGGATAGTAGTGAAAAGAGGCTCTAGCAAAGATCTTAAACTAGTCAGATGATAGGAATCCTTCATAATAGACTCAGGATGACATACGGGTATCACATACCCTTTCTTACCATCTGTAGATACCTGTATAGAAAGTATACTACCAGCCTTTCTGAAAGGATCTAGCCCTGTAGCCTCTATATCATAGGCCATACCCCTAAACTTATTCTCCGTATATTCCTTCAGTGTAGTCCTAGCCCAACTCTCTACCTTCTCTAGAGTATCTAGTATCTCATACTCCCAATCGGTAGTAGCCTTCTCTCCGGTTAAAAAGGCTCTTACTCTAGCTAAATCTTCAAGTATCTTAGGCTCGGCTCCTGGATTTCTTAGTACATATGCAGGATGTACTGTAGGCATAACTGTTATATCTGGGAGAGTAGCACCTACAGACTTTAGATACTCCATAGCTGGTACGGGCATCCTTAGTTTTCCGACTGAGCCTCTCTTAGAGAGAATACCACCCACAGTAGTAAAGGTGGCCCATAGGGCTGGATTTCCCATAGGTACTATGACCTTAGGATTAATCATAACTATCTCTTCAGCTAGTTTAGGTACGCATCTTTCCATCTCATCATCTGTAGGAGATCTATTCTGTAGCCTACCCTTCATGTCTACCATAGTAGGGTGGCACTTAACTACATTTGTGTAGTAGATCTTATACTCAGACAGTCCTGCCTTCTGCAGATATGCCTCTAACTCCCTACCAGACTTACCTACGAAGGGTCTACACTCCTTATCTTCCTCAAATCCAGGAGCTTCTCCTACTATCATTATATCGGGGGATACATCTTCTCCCCTAGGGTTAGTAGACCTCTTATAGCTAAGAGGGCAACCTAGACACTTTGAAGACATTAATCTTCATCCTCTTCTTCATTCTCATAGAGCTCGAATTTAATCATTAGGTAAGATACTTCAGCTAGGACCCTCTCCCAATGCTTCCATCTAATCAATATAGTTTGTACCATACTCACACAAGCTATCCACTGATCCTCCTTAGGTATAGCATCTAATATCTTCTTGGTACTAACTACAGCCTTCTCTACCCACTCAGAAGGTGCATCAGGATTACCCATCGGAGATTTCTACCTTACCCATCTCCACTAGGAGAACTCCTGTCTCACTGAAGAGTTCCTTGGCTAATATATGATCTGCCTCCCATCTCTTCCTATGTTCTTCGTTCTTATCATCACCCTCTACAACTACTAGCTTAATACCAGACTGCACTATAGCTCTAGCACAATCCATACAAGGTACTAATCTGCAGAATAAGATACAACCAGATAGTCTATCCCCTGATCTAGCTGCATTGTAGATAGCATTTCTTTCTGCATGCTCGAACCACCTATACTTTAGAGGTCTCTCATGTCTAGCTGGTACGTTATCGTTTGCTCCTCTAGGAAATCCATTATACCCAGTCTGCTTAAGAACAAAATCAGGGCTAGTTATAACACACCCTACCTGAGTACTAGTATCCTTACTCCAGGTAGATACTTCCTTGGCTATCTGTAGAAATCTTCGATACCATTTAGCTGTCCTAGCATCTATCGGCATTACTATCTCCTATCTGTCTGGAGTCATCCCCTGGAAACTATGCACAATAGCTATGGCTGCTCTTCCACATTTAGGACAATTTACCTTAGAAGATATAATAGTAGTCTTAGATCTAGAGGCTATTTTTCCACACAGAGTAAATTTATCCCTTTTATCTCCACTCCAATAATGCTTCATATTCTACTCCTTCTGACCCCACAGCTTCTTGAATGTCTCAACCCTACTTCCATCCCAACGACCTAACTCCCTGAGCTGATCCCTAGTCAGCTTACAGTACTCATGCTGCCTCTCTAACCATAGAGGACAGACAGGTAGTGGATCCTTACCATCATACCTATCCTGGCAGATAGCATTGTATGCACACTTCCCACTACCTGAGCAGGGAGGCTTACCTAACATCCTGAAGATAGGATGTACCTTAGTAACTAGTTCATCTATCATCTGGGTCACGATAGCACCCCAGTGTCCTTGAGCAATCCAGCAGGTACGATGCTTACACATGTCAATCAGATGGCGGAGTGAGATCTTCATAGACAGTCTATGGTGAATGCCATTACCTAAAATCTCTCTTGCATCCTCATCCTTAGCACCCATCTCCTTAAGTGCTTTGAATGCCTCTTGTTCTAATAGCATAATAATGTTGAAAAGTCCATGCTTATCAGAGTAATTAATAATAGTCTCTCTCCCTCTATCATCATATACTATAATAGGCTTAGATGTCTTGCCATCTTCATTGGGGAATGGGTTGTGGAATCTACCCTCAGTATAAAACTTAGAGTTATCTGATATTCTACCACTCTGAATCCAATATGCATTAGTTCTATGGCGTACTAACTGTTCTCTCCAAGCTATAGTTACATTCTCAAATGAGAACACAAAGTCTATGAACTCAGAGACTGGGATAGCCATTGCTACTACATCAGTGAAGATCTTCTCGACTAAATCCCTATACTTAGGATCACCTACTTTATACCCAACTATCTTAGGTTCAATCTGACTCCATGATTCTTCTGACTTAGCTATCTGCCATACCCTAAACAGAGTCTCAATCGGATCTTTTGTCCATGAAACTAAAGTTACCTTAGGATCCATTCTTATCTCCTCTTCTTACATTCAATCCTATCATACTCACAGCTAGCACTATGAAACCATAGAGTGCTATAGTAGGGTCTGGATGCATAAAGTGCACAAAGAATAGATAGCACCCTACTAGCAACACTGTAGCAATAAGCCGACCAGCTATCTCGAACACGCTACTTCTCCTAAGACACGGGTAGAGCAAACACATCTCACAGCCTTCCCTTTACCTGATTTCTAAACACGAGATACCTATAAGTATAATCACAACCTTCATTAGATCTAGACGAAACCAGAAGAGACAATCTTGGTGAGAATGCCTTAACGCTATATTTTGTAGTTCTAACATGTTCTATAATAACTAATATGCCGTTCTCAGACAAAGAAGCTATTACATTCTCTATCATTAGAGGGTACTCTTCTGAAGTTACATAGTAGAATACATCAGAGGCTAGAATAATGTCAGTGTTAGGGTATCTAACCGATACTATATTTCCATTTATCAATTCAAGTCCTGGCACAGTGACCGCTGCCCTACTTAGAGCAGTGATAGATGCATCTATTCCTCTCATAGATATGTCAGGCATAATCCTCTTAAGGGTCTTCAATACATACCCCTCACCACACCCTATATCCAACAAGGTCTTAGACCCTTCCTTCATATACCTCTGTATCAAACTACCTATGAACTCATGTTTCTTTACTTCTATCTCATGATTCCAAGGGTCCTTCTTCCATTTATATATAGCTTCCATATCTTTAGTCTTAAACCCCCTGTTATTAAAAGCCTCTTCTGGCTTTATCTTATCGTCTTGCATAGTAAGACCCCTAGGTCATCAAGGTAAAGAATTCATCAACAAACTCTTTATTTCCACAGTAGGAAACAAGGTTCTTATATCCATCCATCAAAAGTCTAGGATATCTATCTAAGTTCTTCTCGACCTCTTCTAGCCGTTTAGGTAGGGTATCGAACTCTGAATTCTTAACACATATAGAGTTGTCTTTCATCCAATCCGGAGAGGTGTCGTCACATACTATAGGTATACATCCGTACATCATAGCCTCCATAGTAGCGCACTCTACTCTTGGATATATAGGAGGCCTTTTCCTAAAGAGGAAATTGTAATGATACCTACTTTCTACTAATAGTTTCCATACATCTTCACCTCTGAAAGACCCAGTCATAGAACAGGTATTATTCTTCGCAATAGCTTCTTGCAAGGACTTTTTATAAAAGTAAAGTGGAGACGAACCATGGATCTTAAAAGATAACCCTAGAGGTAACAAAGAGCTACTAAGATCTACCAATCTATGAATACCCTTTATAGGAACAACCCTACAAGTTGATGAGATAACAGATGGCCTCATTTCAATCGTAGGGTAATCTACCGCAGGGAAATCTTCTGGGGTATAGAACATAACCTGTCTAAAGCAATGATGTCTACCCCCTATTAGATCCTTAAAGAACTCGCACATGTTAGCACTAGAAAAAGTTACTCCCTTACACATATCGGAGGTAATATATGCATCGAAATTACCTAAAACTCTTCTCTCATGCTCTCCCCCTATATGTACTACAAAGAACCTTCCAGAATCTATGATATGACGATAGACTTTATCATCTTGAGGCTTCTTAACATAGGGACCAGAACCAGCTAGAAAAAGACAGTCGTACTCTCTGAGTCTCTCAGTAAGACCCTTTCTATAGTTAAGAATGACATTCCTCAACCCCCATGGACAAATCTTACCCTTAGGGACCTCTCCTGTACCATTTATCATAATATGATCTACAAGAACATTATTTTCGCTAAATATCTTATAGACCTCTCTAGCAGTAGTCTCCAGTCCATTGGGAGAAGGCCACTGAAAGTTTATCACCCCAACATGCATAAGGAACCCCCCTGATATAAGGAACTGTCTACGAAGAACTCCTCTGAGGTCTCTTTAACAAAATCCCAGTCATAGAAAAGACCAGAGATACCTCTCGGATAGATAGACTTCAGAACTTCCCATTTTTCCTTATTAGGTTTCAGTTCCAAATCTTTCCTCAAATTGGAATGAGACCCCCAAAAGATATTATTGAATCTTTTTCTCCCCTTATACGGTATCTCCGCATACATCATATATGGTATACCTCTAGGCTCTAATTCATTCCTTAGTATGTAAGAGACTCCAATATGGTATGGATGTTTCAGACCCAAAGGAATAACTGCTAAGGAAGTTCTAGGTATTATCTTACAAAGAGTTCTAAGATTGCCCTCTGTTCCTTTATCTACCATAGGAAGATATGTCTTAATGCAATCTGCATAATTTAGAAACACGGAATCTGGTCTTCTATCTCGCCAAACCGGGGTGGATATATCTCTGTAAGGGGCTAGACACAAGGTATTCAAATTGTATTTCTCAGATAGTCTATGGCTAGACCCGTGACTATCCGCCCCATGCCCTACAGTGACTAAAAACTTGTTAGTTTTTCCATAGGATTCTCTCATCATCATGCCAGCGGAGAGGAAAGCATCATCATCATGGGGTTCTATAAAATATATGTCACTAAAATAATCCTTCAGATCTTCTAGTTTCATAATCTTCTCCCTGTTATGCTAAAGTATCTACGTATTTGATGCGGGTCTAGGGGTTTTCTCCTCTCTGGGTCCATCCTCCAGAGACTCCCCTTTGCACGGAGAAATCCCCTAACATGGGGTAGGCTATTAGACCATCTGGTATTTTTGGCCACTATCATTATATATGAACTATCATGACCTTCCAAACACAGTGTCTTAACAAAGTCCGGCACTGTCCTAATAATATGAACATTAAAGTGTTTATCTATTCTCACCTTACCTTGTTCTCCAATCTCTACTCCTTGTCTGGGTACAGGTAGTGAGCCACTCGTTGTAAATACTCTTGTGCTATAGACATACTATTACTCTTCATCCTAGCATCTATAGCCTCCATATACTTTCTTGTCATGTCAGAATCCATCTCTAGCTCCATCTTCATAATAAGCAATATACTATAGACTCCTATATCTGTCATCAACTCATGTATCTCTTCTGGGTCTTTCTTATGAATACCCTCTTCCCATAGGAGATGTCTCAGCCTTTGGAACTTAGCATTTATCTCTACAAATAAAGACTTAGGACCTAGACCATCTATCTTCCAACTATCTCCGTATTTCTGAGACTTTGCAATAGCCATATCATACATGAACTTCATTATAGCATTAAATCTAACCAAGTCCTCATTATTCATGGCCCACAATCCCTAAAATCCCAGTTACAACCAGACATATTGATAGTTCCGTGATCTATCAAGAATCTCACTACCTTTGCTACGTTCTTAAAATCCTCTAGCTTTCCTGAAGGAGACATCAGGTTATACTTCCTAGCTGTCTCTTCATCCTTGAATCCTCTGACCGCTACCATCTGTGGTATAATCTTCTCTATCATACCACCAGTATACTTCTCATTCTCTCTTAGACCACAAGGAGATATACAGTGAAATCTGAATTGTGGGTATCTATTAGCCTCTTCTCTAGCAAACTGTTTAGTCATAGCTACCAATGCTGCCTTACTAGCATTATAGGCAGTAGAACATCTTAGTGCATAAAAGGATGCCATACTGGCTATGTTGATAACTATCCGAGGATCCTTACTATCCTTCTCTAACCTTAAGAATTCCCTCATCAATATGAAGGGAGCACGTACGTTTACATTCATAACTAAGTCGAAAGTCTTCGTAAGTTCATCCTCATTATACTGTATGTTTGTTATACCCGCATTATTAATTAGGGCATCTATCCTACCATACTCTGCTACTATATTCTGCATCGCAGTTACTATATATCCGTCACAGTTATAAAATGAAAGATCTATTACATGATCATTCTTACTGTTATTACCTAAGGTAATAACAGTAAACCCCTTCAAGGCCTTATAGATATACTTTCCTAATCCCCCATACCTACCTGTTAGGACTGCTACTCTCTTCCCACGCATTATCTCCTACCCTTCTGACATGAGAACCCACAGATAGTCGTTGGGCCAGCCCCGCAGGGTGGGTCTCGATCGTTCGTCTGACACTGTTTAAAAGGACTCCTGACTGGAACTACTTGGTCCTGAGGGTAAGCTTCTCAGTTAACTCTCTATGTATAATCTCGTTCAGTCTCTCTACGTAAGGATTCAATACTCTAGCCATATCGCCAGATAATCCTAAGAAGAGAGATTCTATATCCTTATTAGACTTCTCAAAATCCTCTATGATAGCAGTGCTGCCTCTTCTCTTCTCAGAGATCAGGTAGCTAACTACAGACATGAAATCTGCTAAGCAGAGTATGTAACCTTCAAGAGACTTGTCTTTACCCTTGTCCATGTCCTCTATAAGTCTCTCCATAACCTCAGGACAGGAGCTAAGTTTGCCTAAAGTTGGTAGCAGTAAGATCTTACAGGCTTCCTTTATCATAGAGTTCAAACCAGGATACCCCTTCTTAAAGGGACGGTTAATGTCACCAGAAATTGCCTCATCAATATCATGATTTATTGCTCTACGGAACAGAGTAAGTTTGTCTACACCCACTCCTGGAAACTGATACTCCATATCCAAGGCTATGAGATAAGCATACATAGTAACAAAGCAGGTATGCTCTGCTACATTCTCATTCTTTAGTCGGAGGAAGGAGGAATATCTATCAGTCCATGCTATCCTCTGTATGTTTCCTTTGAGTAGAATGTCTAAGTCTAACATGTGCTAACCGGCCTCGCTTTCCTTCCATGCATACTGTGCTCTTAATATAGCAATAGTAGAAACATACTTATTAGAAGACCTTGATACTACGGCAGGTACAAACTCCTTGAGTACATCCTCTAAGTCTGTAAGGTTCCTTACTACACAGAGACAACTCCTAGCCAACATCAGATTTAGTTGAGAGCCTACAGTCTTCAGTCCTATGATAGGTTTCCCATACTGATATGCTGCTCCTAACTCCCAGATGACTCCACTATCTGGCATGTATAGGTGCTTCAATACTGTGACAGATAGATCAGGATGTACTCTTATCAAAGCGGAGCTAACATTAGTAGGCAGATCATAGTCTAGATTAGCCACCATAAAGTCACACCGCTCTATCTCACTATGATCTAGAGTAAATACCTCATCTAAGACCTTAGGACTATCTCCAGGTTTAATCTCTCTCCCATGGGACATAGGACTAAAATAATCACACTTAACTCTACCTAGAATAGCTTCTATAGCAGTTACTCTCTCCTTCTGTGGAGAATTAAAGAAGGGAGAGGCTAAGTAGACTCTAGGAGTCTTATCGAAGATACTCACTTGAGAATCTTTCTCCTCAGAGACTTTCGTGCATACATAAGTTCTCGTCTACTAGCTCTTAGGTCCAACAGGTTAATTCTTAGATAGGCTATGTCAGCCTTAATGTTCTTCCTACCTAACTTTATCATCTCCTGCAGATTCCGGATAGTACATTCTATGATAGCAACATAACTCTCCTTCCGGAGAATCCAGGATTTCAGACGCTTCTCGTATGTCACCATGTCAACTCTCCTATCCTCGGATTTCCTTAACATCATCTAGTAAGCACTTAATTCGGACAACTAAGACATCTATAACCCCTCTTAGCTCTCCTAGAGTATTTTCTAACCTACAGGCAGCATAGGCAGGATTCTTCAGTGACGCCAAATCAGGAGCATAGCTGCTCGCAGCTAATACCTTCTTACGATCCTCATCAGATACAAGACTAGATATCTCCTGCCTAATACTCTCTACTTCCTCATCCACTGTATCACATTGACCTGCCAAACTACCTATAACATGCGCTCTGAAATCTAGTTTCCCTAATAGCTCTCGGAACTTCTTCTCATCCATCCCCTATCTCCCTAAGTATCACAGTTAATCCCTTCTTACAGTACTCACACCCACAATTTCCTGACATATTCTTAATATACACAGACCAAAGATCTGTTACACAAAAATTCTCTCTAGTTAAACATACACCAGAAACTAACTTAAAGTGCTGTGGCATCTTCCTAAGCTTTCTATATAGTCTAAGATCCTTAGTAGGCCAACTATCTAAGGGCCCCTTCTCCAGACCTATAGTTGAGAAGAAGGTATAGCCAGAGATAGTCGGAAGAACTAGAGGACTAGAAGTATAGTTTACCTCATAACCAGAAGTTAGATCTGAGGTCACATTCTTAAATAGCCTATCCTCTGCCTCACACTCTGATATATAATATACGTAATCCTTAACTCTTCTCTTTTTCACCTAGACTCTCCTTGGGATCTGGAGGAAATTCCTCTGGGAACAGTTCTATCATGAGGTCGTACATCTCCAAGTGCTCTAGCAACTTAAGCTTGAAACTCTTTAGTACCAACTTAGTATATTCCTCTTTCTCCCAACCTAGGGCATTATGTATCACATAGAAAGGGAGCCTTGTATGATATGCCTTGCCTGAGGACTTCAAACTCTTCTCAAACTCTTCATGGAGTATCTCGGGGGAATTTAAGAAAAGGTCTAATACCTTAATCTCATCGGCCGATAGTTTAGCTCTGAGAGTCTCTAGGGTCTCCTTTAGTATCAAAGCATCTGGCGGGAGTAACTCTCTCTGTGATGAACCGGACGTCACATCCTTAGAACCAGACCTAGGTTTATCTGATATATCTAACTTAATCTCTCCTCCCTCATTATCTTCTCCTATTGGAGCATCATGAGATATAACCTTCCTCATATCCCTACGTTGAGCTCTATGGAAAGAAACTAAAGTATTAAACTTATTCTTCAAGGATGTTCTAAAATATCTCTCAAAGTCCTTCTCTGATAAGTGCCCATGCTTAACTATCATATCCGTTAATAGCTTCTCCCCTATACGGTTTAAATCCTCCTGATCCATAAAGGTAGGGAGATTAAAGTAGGTACTAGATATACTATATACTATATATCCAAACTTCTCTAGAACTAGCTCTTCCTTGGACTTTTTCATCAAGGAGCCTCCACTAGACTCAGATCTTTAGCACTGACAAAGAGCCTACCATTCCCATATTGGTCATCGGAACCTAGCAAGCCGAAACCAGGGGCTACTAACTCATAGCGCCCACTGAGAGACTTGTGGACTATCTCAAATACTATAAGACTCTTTACCCATCTGAAAAGAATGAAGTCCTGGAGAACTACAGTTCCCCCCTTAATTGACACTCTAGACCCTATAGGAAACTGTTCGTAGGAAACTCCCTGCATATCATCATAAGCTATAGCCTGCATGTCCATCCTCCTACACCAACTATGGAGTTACGTCGCACCAATCAACCTTAAGAGATACATCAACCCCACCTTCCTAGCCACATCAGACACAATACTATTCGTCCTACGTCTTAACTCTCTCTCTAGTGATTTCCTAGCTTGAGTCTTATGCTCAGGTGGTATAAGATCTTGTTTTATAAGTTTATCAACTTCATCCTTAACTACTTTGCTAATCGTCATGGGGTCAGTCTCCTAGTCTGTAGAGAAGTTCATCCTCATCGTTGTAGACCTTTCTCTTATCTAGAGACTCCTTCAGGAGTCCTGAATTTCTCAAGATCAGTGAGTCTGACTTCTTAAGCCCCATCTCCCCTAGAAGGACGTATTCAGGAGTGCATCCTCTAGATCTTAGCTGCTTACAGAGTCTAAATGTATCCTTATACGCATCTGAGTCGTACACTATTACCAGCTTCTTCTCTGATCTCACTAACATATCCACTTGTTCTGAGCTGAAGTCTTTGCCAAAGGTAGCTACTCCTGTAGGTCCTAGAGCTATAGCACTGAGTGGACCTTCTGCTACAAACCAAGTGCCTCCAGAGGAGAGAGCTCTATAATAATTATATATTCTCCTACTTTTAGTTGTACCTTCAGAGAAGAGATATCTGTGACTAGTATCGTACTCTAGATATGTCCTCGAAGTCCAAAACCATAGCTGTCCCTCCTTAAAATCTGGAAAATATATCCTACTAAAGCAGTCCCCCTCACAGATGCCTATATCATAGAACTCTATCTCCTCATCCCCTATACCCCGTTGAGAAAGATATCTATAAGCAGAACTATCCTTATGTTGCAATAAGGGCCTAAATCCTGCAGGCAACTCACTTGTCTTGTCTACTACAACAGTTTCATTAACCTCTAACCTAGACTTTATATGCTCCATAGATAGGTCTAGGGAAGGAGAGAACTTCTTAGAGATACCTAGCATCTTACATAAGACATTTAGATCTCTGCCTCTCATTGAGCTACACTTATGGCATATAAACATATTCTTTCTATAGTTTACATATAAGTGCCCAGATTTATCTCCACACTTCGGGCATCTATACAAATGCTCTCCATTAGGCATAGCCCTAAGAAAACCGCCCAGTGCTCTGTCTATACTATAGTCTATCATAGACTACACTGTTTTATCTTGCAGTGTGCATAGTCTACCTCACACAGTATAGGATAAGAAGCTTCTCCTCTCCTAACTTTCGTCATTACTACTCTACACAAAGGCTGAGGCATATGGAATCTCTCCTCCTTACTCTGACTAAAGGTTGCTATAATATCTGCATTCCCTATCTTCTGCCATGAATCAGATACATCATCCTCTGAAGTCACCCCATCTTTCACAGCCCCTCTACCAGCTTGGCTAGCACCCCATACTGCAAACTTATGATCATCTGCTAAATGTATAATCTCATCGTACAAGATACCTATATCTCTATAGAGGTCCATACCTAGCCTCATCCTATCTGGGTAATCTATTATGAGTAACTGAGGCTTAAACTCTCCTCTCGAAGTAAGTCTATTAACATAGGATCTCAATCCTGTAGCAGTCATAGAATGTGGTGGAAAGTAATCTATCTTCAACATCTCTCTCTGTATCAGATTCTTTATACCTTCAAAGTACTCTCTACTACCGTTCATAATGTCCTGAGATGTACATCCAGTAAAGTATGAAGCATATTTCAGAAGTATATCTATCTGCTTTAGCTCAAAGGATATATGTAGCACAGGATACCCAGCCAGGATAGCAGCACCGCCCATGTTAACTAAGAATGTAGACTTACCTCTACCCGGAGGTCCTATGATAATAGCCAGTTCTCCTATACCTACTCCGCCACCTAATCTCCTGTCCATCTCTGGTATATAGGTAGGAATCTTACGAGAATATATCAATGAGTTTCTCACTTCCTCTGGGAGACTCATAGCTATGTCTGCAAAGTCCTTCACTGATTCTGAACCAGCACCTACAGATAGAGCCTTCTCTATGTAGCCTCTAGCTTGTTCATAGTTCTCATCAGTCTCTAGAAGTGAGATAGTCTTTAGTACTGATGTCTTCAAAGCCTGTCTCTTACCGAATATTATAGCTCTGTCCTTGATGGCAGGGATATCTCCAATCTCAAGTGTATATATCTCTCCAGATTCTTCTCTCAAAGATCTCATTAAATCAGATCTCTGAGTAGGTATCTTTCTAATATAATCCTCTAGCTCTGCTTGGAATATAGCCTTCTCAGGAGATTTCTTATACTTAGTTGCATGGTCTAATAAGAGACCACACAGGATCTGATGAGACTCCTTCTCGAAGAACTCCGGTTTTATAGTATCATGGTACATGCTTAGGAACCTTGGCTCTTGTACTGCGAGAGCCAAGACCTTCAGCTGAAACTCAAGATTGTACTTGTACTTAGTCGGTGTAGATTCTGCCACTCAAAGACTCTTTCCGAGACCCTCGGTAGCTGAGGACTCTAAACCTTGTTGCTTAATCTGCTCTCTCATCTGTAAGAGACACAAAGCATTTTTCCAGAACATGAAGTTAGCTCGTTGATACAGCTCTAGGTAAAACTCTTTATAATCTCTATCCAAAGGAACTTCTTCCTCAAGATCTATAGCTGGACATAGCTTCCAAGCACCGTTCTCAAATGGTATTTCCATAGATAACCGTACTCTTATCTTCATACTCCAAACCCCTCTAAACCTGCTAGGACCCCTCTGCGGCCAGGTCCACCAACCACCATCTGATCGCCCCTCTAAAGGCCTTCTAGGCCCCTTTAAATTACTTCCGAGATCACTTGTGGCACCCATTCAGGGAAGGTTGTCATAGCAGACTCTAATCCACGTATAATCTCACAGTGTTCTTTAGTATATATCTTTATTCTCTTCTCTGATTGTGCTTTAAGAGCCCAGTGAGTCCCGTCATAAAAGTCCCAGATATTTACCTTCGTCTTACCTGGGTATAATCTAAGACCTCTACCCATTCTTTGCAAGAGTCTCCTAGTAGCTCTACCGGCCCCTGCTACAATCACATCGGAGACCACAGGTAAATCTACCCCTTCATCATAAATAGTACTTCCTATTAGTACGTCATACTTCCCTTCTAACAGACTATCTGATATCCACTTCTCATCGTGTTCCTCTAGCTTCTCTCCACTACCACAGATCTCGTAACAGGAGGAACCACCATAGGCAAAGAAAGCATTCACACCCCTCTCATACATCTTCTTAACTAGAGTCTTTCCATGTTCTATCATAGCAACTATAACTAGGGGCTTACCACCTCTAGCTACTATATGGAAACACAGATTAGCTATAGTTTCATTTCTAACTTGATTCTCTACTACACCTAGCTTATTTATAATATGCCAATTATCTATCCTAGGATTCACATGTGGAGACATAATAGGCAGCATATATACTGTAGGCTCAGCTAGATACCCTAAATCTCTAAGTTCCTTGGAAGACACATCTACTATAACTTCACCAGTTATACCCATCAGCATGAGATCATCCGGATTAGAAAAGGGATCCTCCGCATCAAATGGAGTAGCAGAGAGCCCATATCTACGAGTAGCATTAGGGCATCTAGAAGCTATAGCCATCCAGGAAACTGACTTTGCATGGTGGGTTTCATCACAGAAGAATACTTCCGTCTTCTCAAGTAA
>Ga0315289_10006923_pt1 | contig 16620 bp, 13 predicted proteins | sample YL17G11_40_MG_FD_203452 | JGI IMG/M metagenome (GOLD analysis project Ga0315289, IMG submission 203452) | Sediment microbial communities from Yellowstone Lake, YNP, Wyoming, USA - YL17G11_40 | ecosystem: Environmental > Aquatic > Freshwater > Lake > Sediment | place: USA: Wyoming | collected... | reverse complement strand
GTGCTTTGTAATTTCCTGCTTCTGATTCTGGAGTTATGTCTCCTTTCATTATCACTTTTCCGTCAGCAGTTGCATAAGGGCTGCAATATGAAAGAGACATTGACCAAATTAGATTAGAATTGCTTGTGTTTGTTTCCCATCCATCGCCTGCATGCAGAATCATTATTGTAATATTGTTTGAACTGTCATTATATGAAGAAAAATCATAATATGGATCAAATGCAACAACTGCATCACGAAGAAGCTCGCATTGCCTGCCGGAATAATATCCCATTGTGTTATTTAACTTTGCCCAGGACATATTCACAATTGTTCCATTGATAAAAAGTTGATTATATGATGCTTCTTTGTAGAAATTTCTCATTGTCCTGTTTGTTTGAACCCAGGATGCGCCTACCTTTTCTGTCAAGGTTTCATTGAAAAGTTTGTCTCTCCAGTACTCAGGGGTGCATTCCACGCCATCACATTTTGTCATGCTGTGATTTGTGTCATTAAATTCTGTAAGTAAAACCCAGACAGTTTTGTTTCCTGTCAATGGAGGAGAGCATTGCTGTTGCTCAGGCTCGCTTACTGCCATAATTCCAATGCCTGATTTTTTCTTGATTGCGGCAGCATAGTCAAAAACTTTATCTTGATCTTGAACACTCAAATTTTGCCAAAGTTCCTGAGGAATTGGAGCAAAATCTGAATATGCCCCTGTTCTAACACAATAAGAAGAGCCGTTGCTGTAAGGTGCAATAACTTCCATTTTCAAAACTTCATCTATTCCTTTCACAGAAATTATTTTGTTTTTCTGGTTGTTTGTCAGATTTGTTTCCCCAGCGGCAGCATCAACAAAAACATTGATGTTTTTAGCTCCAGGTTCTGTCTGCCATGTAAAATTAACAAGTTTTGTTTCCTGCGAGAAAGAAACAACTTTGTTTTCTTTTTCTGTTCCATTTACAAAAAATCTTATTGTTAGATTTCCAATATAATTAAATGAAATATTTGTGCTTACTGTTGAATTTTGCTGTTCAACATATTCTGTTTCTTGAGATGCTTCATAAATGTTTATTGAATTTACTTTTGCATCAGGAGTTAATATTGTAAATGTTACATTTGTTGAATTTATATTTCCAAGGCTGTCATTTGCCCATGCTGTCAAGGTGTTTGAGCTTTCATTGAATGTTATGTTCAATGGAGTTGTGTAAGTGTAATTTGTTGTGTTCCAGTTGTACCAAATTTTATCTAGCGTTGAGTCATTAGCAGAGATATTTACAAGAATTGTTGCATTTGCGTAGGTTGTATTTGTTGGGGAGATGATTTGCAAGTCAGGCGCGCCATCGTAATCACATCCAATCTCTTGATATTCCAAATAAGTATTATTATTTCCTGAATTCCATAAATCTGATGGGATATGTGTAACAGAATAACATGTTGAATAATTTGAATCATATTCTGTTTTGCTTCTATCCTGCAAAATAGTATTATTTGCCCTGCAAGATGTTTGATTAGCCCAAGCACTCCAAGTCGTGTTTGTTATATTGTAAGAACAAAAATCACATGAAAATGTCTGATTGTCAGAAACTTTGTCAGAATTCAATCCTGTTTGCATGTAACATTCATTTGTATCATTATACCATGAAGTGAAAAAGTCATTTGTTCCGCATGATTCGTTTATCTGAATAGGATTAGGAGTGCAAAAATCACAAGCAATCTCTTGATATCCATAAAAAGTAACATTTGAACTGCAACCATTAAGATCATATTGGGTTCTGTTTCTTGATTGAGATATTGTATCATTTATTCTGCATACAGAAGAACTCCAATCACCCCATGATGTATTCTGCAGATTTGGAGTGCATATATTTACAGTAAACCAGATTGAATCATTCAATCCCCAGTTGTTTGAAGTGTCATTTGCATAAAATAAAAGATTATAATTATTGTTATCAAGTGTTAAAGATGAATTTATTGGAATTGTCTGGTTTGTTCCATTATAGTTTATAATCCATTTGTCAATAGACTCGCTTGCAGTTGCATTGAACCATATTGGATTTGTTGTGTAAGTTGTATTTGTTGGGCTTATAATTGTTAAAGTTGGAGCAATTGTGTCCTTTATTGTAAAAGTTCTTGCTTCTGAATATTGCCCCCAATTCCCCGCGTTGTCTTTTGCTTTTACCTGCCAGTAAAAAGTTCCATATTGCGATAAATTAAATTGATTCCCTGTAACATCCTGATCAATTATAAAAGTGCCAAAGCTTGGCGAAGCTGAAATTTGCAGATGATATGTTGAACTTGTCCCTGAATTTCCATTGTCTGATGGTGTTGACCATTGCAAGGTTATTGTTTCATTGCTGTTTGTATTGTTTGCAGTTATTATGGTCGGCGCATTTGGTCCTAAAGTATCTTGGGGGGTTGGTGGATTTGGTATCTGATTGCATGCTCTTGACATTATATTGCAATAATATCCTGAAGGGCAGTCAGAATCAAAAGTGCATGCAGAGGCAAGACTAAAAGAAATAACTGCCAAAAAAAGCACAAAAATTGATAAAAATAATTTTTTCATTTTAAATTAATCCTATACCCTATGCCCCCGCCAAGTTTTTTGCTGCATGTTGTTGAGGAATAATCAATCCCGGCGATAAGATTATTAAAAACAAATTTTGCTTCAACATTGTTTTCATTTCCTGTGCTGTCTGTGAAATTGGTTATATTAGTATATTTTATTTTTGCTTCATCGCAAATCTTAATCTTATCAATCTGAAGCGGAGTCAATCTTGTTTTAATCTCGGTTTTTAGAATCTTTTCATTGTCTCCTGCCTGAGAATCAAGGCTTATTCCAAAATTATTGTTTGGATTATACTGCATACATTCCGGCCCAAAATTATAATTGAAATCAAAAATCCATGAATCTGAACCTACTTCTGTTTTCCCAAATTTTTGCTTTCCTAGTCTGTAACTAACGCCTATGTCTACAGAAGAATCCTTATTTTCAATTATTCCGCCCGCAGAGTAAAGATTTCCAGAAGAGCTATAATCCATGTTTGCAATATTGCCTTTTCCGTACTCAAAGTCATATTTTAAGAAAATATTTCCAAAAGGCAATGTTATTGAAGCCGCATTTTCAGTTCTGTCGCCATAAATGCCGCCTAATTGAGAAATGTTATCATATAAAAGAATTTCTTTTTTGTCGCTAAAAGGATTAAAACAAATAATATTAACCCTGGCGTTAATAGCAGATTCATTAACACTATTTTTTGTCCAGTCAAAATTGAAAAAGCCACTCTTATCCTGGCCTTCTCTGTAGATTTCACTTTCAAGAGAAAATTTTCCTGCATCTATGTTATTTGTAAGATTTTTATTATAACTCCCAACAATATCAACATATCCTGAACTTTTAGCCTTTTTCGGCAGGAAAAAAAGACTGCTTGCTATTAATAATGCGATTAATGAATTTTTCAAAATCTTCTTATTTTTTCCCATATTTAGCCTTAGACTAAGTTCACTTTATAGTAATAACAATACGATTAGCAGTTTATAAATATTCTTCTTTCAGGTTCTCTGAAGTTAATTGATTTCTTGAAAAGGTTTAAATTCTAAAATCTTCTGGACTGCTGACGCGCCCGTCCGCGGTTAGACCCAAAACTTCTTGAGGAATCTCTTGAATAATTTCCGCCGTTGCCTCTTTGAAAATTATTTCCTGAATGTCCTCCTGAATGGCTTCTGCCCCTGCTGAATCCGCTTCTGCTTCCTCTTTCGTGTCTGCCGCCGCCATATCTTCCTCTGCCACCCTGTCCTCTCGGCGCAGGCCTCGCAGCCTCGCCGACTGCGTTCTTCGCATAATCTGAATGAAATTTGTGAGGCGTGACTTCAATTTTTTGGCGGATTAAATTTTCAATGGCATGGAGATATTCTTTTTCATCAGCAGCGCAAAAAGAATATGCAGTTCCTGCCGCGCCCATTCGCGCAGTCCTGCCTATCCTATGAATGTATATCTCGGGCTCATTAGGAAGCTCAAAATTTATGACATGAGAAATATCATCAATATCAATTCCTCTAGCCGCAATATCTGTCGCAACCAGTGCCTGTATTCTTCCTCTCTTGAAATCTTGAAGAGTGCGTATTCTCGCGCCTTGCGATTTATTTCCATGAATCGCATCAGCCTCAATTCCATTCTTGTGAAGATACCATGTAACTTTGTCTGCCCTATGCTTGGTTCTGGTAAAAATTAATACTCTGGTAAGATGCTTTTGCATTAAAAGTTCTAACAAAAGCTCTTCCTTGTCATTTTTGTCCACGAAAAAAAGGCATTGCTTTACGCTTTCAACAGGAGTTGCCTGCACTGCAACTTCAACATGAAGAGGATTTTTAAGAAGCCTTCTGGCAAGCTCATTAATTTGCGGCGACATTGTCGCCGAGAAAAAAAATGACTGGCGTTTTTCAGGCAGCATAGATATAATTCTTTTGATGTCATGAATAAATCCCATGTCAAGCATTCTGTCTGCCTCATCCAAAACAAAAAATTCAATATTTTCCAAGCTTAATTCTCTCTGATTGATTAAATCAAGCAGTCTTCCTGGTGTTGCAACAACAATATCAACACCCCTGAATAATGCAAGAACTTGCGCTCCCTGCCCGACACCGCCGAAAATAACTGCGTGCTTGAATTTAAGAAACTCGCCGTATGCAGAAAAACTTTCTCCAATCTGCGCTGCGAGCTCCCTTGTTGGAGCGAGCACGAGTGTTTTTAAAACTCGCGGATATATTTCTTTCATCCTTTGCAGGATTGGTAGCACAAATGCCGCAGTTTTTCCTGTTCCTGTTTGTGCTATGCCTATCAAATCTCTGCCTTCTAAAAGATCAGGAATGGTTTTTTCTTGTATTGGCGTCGGCTCGGTATAACCTTGCTTTGCTAAAGCTCGTTCAAGCGGCTCTATTAATTTTAGGTGTTTAAATGACATTTTATGTTTAATTAATAAAAATTTTTATGTGTTTTAAAGTATTTGGTTGCGGGTTGGAATTTGAACAACGACTTTCTGTTAAGAGGTAGATTGTTTGGAGTTTGGTGGGTTGTTTGAACGAGGCAGGCTTTTTTATTTCCTTTTTCTTGTCAGGCGTCTTCCAACTTTTTTCTCAAGAGTTTTTAAAATTTTGACGTCTTTTTCAAGAATTCTTTCTGCCTTGCGGTCAAACTTGTCAAGGGTTTTGTCAATTTCTACATGCTTGAATAAAAACCCTGCAATGATTATCATTATTGTTGAGGCTAAAAGAGGAACCCAGACAGGCGCAACCCATGGCAGAGGTATGAGGAACAAAATATCCATTGTCAGCAATGAAGCAGGCCAGCCAAGCAGAATATAAAGGAAAACATAATAGAAAATATCCCAGACAGCAAATGAAAGCAGGAAAATTGCCGCTTTTTCCCTTACTTTTTTCCCGACAAGCCATGCAAATGTGAAAAGCATAGCTATTGTCGCAGCTTCCCTGAAAATTTCTATAATTAATATCTTTACATTAGGAATAACGCTCAGGGGATTTTTTATTAATGCAAAATAAGGAATTTTGAACGCAGTTTCAACAGTTGAGGGCATCTGGCTTGGATAAGAAATCGACAGAATTTCCCTGAGATAGACAACAAGAACAGATTCAAGAAAAGCCATTGATATTGCAAAAAGCAAGATGGCTGATAATTTGAATATAAACTTCGTTCTTGGTGAAAAATCTTTTATCTTGTTCATTGTTTCCTCCTAAACAAAAGGTTAATCAAACAGGCTAAGAGATAAAGCCAGAAAATTTCAAGCACAAATGCAACTGCATAAAAAAGATTAGATTGCCATTGAACTGTAAATTCTGTAACTATTAAATTTGATATTAAACTGAAAGGTAGAAGTATGCCCAAAAATATGAAATGACTTAGAAAAAATATTGCTTGCATAAGAAAAGAAGAACAAAAAGATGGCCTGCTTGGATTTAAGCCACAAAGAGATTCAATAACCAAGGTTAAAAGATATAACCCTATCAAAATAAAGAAAATTCCAACTTTCCTTTTGCTAAACTTAAAAAATTCTTTCACACTCATTTTCAACAAGGCACCTCAGCTTTAGTTCCATTGATATGGGTGTAGCAGTGATATTTTATTGGGATTCCAGAGCATAAATCCCCACGATCGCAGCATCCGGGATTATATTTGAATCCTAAACAGTTACAATCTCTAACAATTGCCGTTGGAGGAACAAATCCACCACTTCCACACGATTTAGGCCAAAAGAACAAAACCGCTGCCATAATTATCAGAATAATAATAACACCCCAAATTAATTTTTTCTTATCTTTCATTGTTTCCTCTTTTTTGAATTATTATTGAATTAACGTTTTTCAGGCGGGTTCTGGATTGTTTTGTTGAAAGTGGATTGTTTATTTAAATCTTATTTATGCCCTAAAGCCTGTTGATGCCTTTTCTTCCCAAGGCTTCTTTTTCAAAGAAGGCTTTATTCATATCTTAATGCGTCGACAGGCTTTAGCTTTGATGCCCGCTTGGCGGGCATATATCCTGAGATTGCGCCGATGACCAATGAAAAACCCAGGGAGCTTGCTATGAGCCACCATGGAAATGCAACATGAAATGCGCTGACTCCAAGCAGGGGTTTTGCAATTATCTCTACTGTTTTTGCAAAAATCATTCCAATAGCCGCGCCTATTGCCCCGCCGATAAGCCCGTATAATCCAGATTCCAGGACAAATAATGACATGATGCTTTCATTTTTCGCTCCGACAGCCTTCATTATTCCGATTTCCCGCGTTCGCTCGAGAACACTGGTGTACATGCTGTTCATTATTCCAATTCCTCCGACTACCAAAGAAATTCCCGCGATTCCAAGGAGAACAACGCGTATGATTGTCAAAATTGTCCCGACGCTTGCCAAAAGCTGCTCAAAAGTCTGGACAGAAAATGTTTCCTCTCCTTTTTTTTCATTCCTTGAACTGCGCAGCTCTTTTTTAATGTTTTCAGCAATATCTGCCGGTTTGAAGCCCTCTTTTGTCTGCACATAAATCATGTCCAGTTCTTCGCTTTTATTCATGACATCTTTTGCGACATCAAAAGCAATATACACCTGCTTGTCATCCTGAGGATTTCCAATTGATTTTATAATTCCCACTACATTGAAATCCTGGCCATTAATTGTTAAGGTGTCCCTCAGAGAAACGCCTTTTTTGAAAATTCCGTTGCTCTTTGAATCTTTTGAAATCAAATTTCCTATAGTGACTTTGTCCTTGTCGCCGGCTTTAAGGCCCCTGCCTTTTTCTGCCTCAAATCCCTGCATTTCTGTGATAATATTTGAAGTTTCATCTGTCGGCAGCCCGATAACCAACACCTGCCTTGTTTCATCCTTGAATTTCACAGAAGCATATGCATAAATCATCGCACTTGCAGCATCAACACCTTTTGTTTTTTCAACAATTTCCAAATCTTTTGTTGTTAGTTTTGCCGCAGATAATGTTGATGTCATCATCCCGCCTTCTCCGCCCGGCATGACAATTAATTTATTTGTTCCTAATTTCTGAAACTGCTCTGTTATAGAATATTGCAAACCAAGCGTGACAGAAATCAAGGCAACCACTGCTGCAATTCCAATGACAATTCCAAGAACAGTCAGCCAGCTTCTCAGCTTTCTTCTGGTAAAATTCCTGACTGCAAGAAGAAAATATTCTTTTATCATGTTTTTTGAATTCAGTAAGCTCTAGATTATTATTGGGGGCTATTTGTTATTGAATTAGTTTTTTGTTGGAATTTGGAGACAAATTTTCATCGTTTAGTGGATTGTTTAGTTGTCTGGTGGATTGCTAGCTTTAGCAAACTTGATTTTATTTTCGTTTTACCTGAATGACGATTTTTCTTTTTCCTGTGAAAATTCTTGCAAGGGTCTTTAAAATCTTTATAATGATATTCCAGATTGTTTTGAGAATGAGAATGAAAAAATCATCCAGATGCTTGTCTTCATTTTTTCTTTTCCATCTTCTGTATACAAAATAAAATATAATCAATGCAACTATGAAAATAAATATTCCTGATGTTGATGATTGCTTTTCGCCCAGCTCTGAAGGCGAGAACATGGTGAATGTTGCGTTTAATTGCTGGAAGTGTATGTTGTTTGCAGTGTCGCGGTATGTGAGATTTATTGGAATGATGAATTTGCCTTTTTTTGCAGTTATCCTGAAATCAGCTGTCTGATAATCATCAGAGTCAATATCGCCGATGTAAACGCGGTCGCTTGAAAGGATTTTATAATCTCTGCTTGGAAGAAGATTTGCATCGGCAAATTTCAGGTCTGTAAGCCCTGGATTGACAATTTTTATTGAGACAGTTCCTGTGCTTGATGCAGAGCTTATTGTTGTTGAATCAATTGTTGAATAAATTTCAGAGAGGGAGCCCACAAAAATTGTTATTATTGTGCTTTGGTTGAACTGATTTCCCGCGTCATCCTTGTAAGTGATGTTTATCGGAACTTTGTGGATTCCGCCGTCTGCTGTCGGAAGCGCGAGAAGTTTGAATGCTGCTCCCGCAGTTTCATTCGCGTTGATTCTGTTTATTGTTTTTTCAGGAATCTCTTCATAAGGCGCGAACTGCGCAGTTGAAAAATCCAGTTTCAGGGAAATGTCGCGCATTGAGCTGTATGCTGTGTTTTCAAGAGTAATCAAAAGAAGCGAAGGCTGGCCTGGAATTATTTCTGCAGGCTCTGTTTTAACTGATTTTATATTTAATGAAGGATAGCGAGTTTGAACTTTTATTGAAATCTCGTTCACTCTCCAGCTTTCCTTGAAAGTGTCGCCTGTGCATTTGACTTTTATTATGTTGTTGCCGTCTAATGCATTGCTGTCAACCCTGATTTTGTCATATTCAATGACAATCTGTTCCATTCCGCCGAGCCTTCCATAATTTTTTTCAAGCTCGCTTGGTGTGTCTGAAGAAAAAGGATATAAAAGCTCAAGAGAGCAGGTGACATTAGTCGCATCAGTTGAGCCGTAATTTTCAACTTTCACATATAATGTAAAATATTCTCCTGGAGAAACAGGATATGGCTCATATCTTAATGAGCGGACTTCCAAATTTGAAGTGTCTGGCGTAGTTCCTAACGCAGGATAAGTTATTTCAATTGCGCTTGCAGAAATAATTAGAAAAGTTGATGCCAGAAATAAAAATAATATGAATGCCTCTTTGTTCATTTTTGTTTTGTTATTGAATTAACGGTTTTTCGTTATCGCAAAAACCTATGGTTTTTGGGATCCCGAAAATTCTTTGAATTTTCGTGAAATGCGGATTGTTTTGTCAAATCTTGGTTTTCTTTTTGGTTAAGGCAAGCATGTTTTCTTTTTTGCCTCTTTTATAAATACTTAATGAATGAGATGTTTAAAAATGTTTTTTATTTTTAGCCTTGTTTTGACCATAAATATCTGCGCGAAAGTTCATGGTCATGCACAATCTGGCCGTCAATAATATTTATCTGCTTGTGGGCATATTTTGCGATTGCAGGGTCGTGCGTTACTACTATAATTGTCTTTTTGTGCTTTAGATGCAGTTCTGCCAGCATTTTCATCACTTCATGGCCTGTTTTTGAATCCAAGTTTCCTGTCGGCTCATCTGCAAGAATAATCCTGGGATTATTTATTAAGGCGCGCGCAATTGCAACTCTCTGCTGTTCTCCTCCACTTAATTGCGTCGGCCTGTGATGGCTTCTTTTTTCCAAGCCAACTAATTTCAAAAGCTCAATGGCTCGCTTCATTATTTCTTTTTCAGAAGGCCTTTTTTCTTGGAATAAAGTGGGTAGAATGACATTTTCAACTGCGCTGAGTATTGGAACCAAATTAAATGCCTGAAAAATAAATCCGATTTCTTCCCCTCTGATTCTTGCAAGCTGGTTTTCAGAAAGTTTTGAGATATCATTGCCGTTCAGGAATATTTTTCCCTTGTCGGGAATGTCCAAACAGCCGACCAGATACATCAAGGTGCTTTTTCCAGATCCTGATGGCCCCTGAATTGAAATAAAATCATTTTCCTTGACTTTAATGTCGATATGCTTCAGCACATTGAGAGTTGTCTCGCCCATATGATATGTTTTCCAGACATCATGAAGCTCAATTATATTTTTTCCCTTTGCCATGGTTCCTGTTTTAATAATGACAAAGAATTCAAATTTATAAAGTTATTTTTTGTTTGTCTTTTTTTATAAGTGTTTATTTATCCAGTATGCTTAGTATCCTCTCGATGCTTTTAATAATTTTAGTTTGAGTTTCGGTTGTTGTAGAAGGTCCCTCAACAGGTTTTCTTTTAAAAGTGAGGTAATATCCATCATTTTTTATTAGTTGGATGCCGTGCTTTTTCTCAAGAATGTCTATTATCTTAACATGGTAATGTGTAGTATTGTTTTTTATGCCAATCAAACTTCTTTTGCATTCTACTGCGGCTCTAAGAAGTTCTTGCTCATCCTTTTCTTTCTTTATTTTATTATATGTTCCAGCTATAATCTGCCCGTCATAATGCTCTGCCACTTCCCTGCAAATTGCAATTTTTTCCTTGCTGCATCTTCCTGTTTCGATTAGATAGGCTATTGCTTCCTCATCCCCAGACTTTATCAGATTAACAAGATTCTTGTGTTTGATTAAAGAGTCGCGTGAAATAGTCGCATATTTTAAAGCTTCTGAAATATCATGGTATTTATTTAAAAGGTCAAGATTATATATTATTTTGTCCTTATTCAAAGCATTATTCTCGCGGTATCCGCCATTGTCCAATATTGTTTTTTTGTCTTTCATTTTATTGTTAGAATTTGATTAACGATTTTTGTTGAGGGGTGGATTGCTTGGCTGTCGCAAAAACCTTAGGTTTTTGGGATCCCGAAAATCTGAAGGATTTTCGCGACGAGTGGAATGTTTGATTAATTCAAGCTTTTTTATGGAAGCTTGAATTTTTTGCAGAATTTTTTTATGCTGCCGCTTTTTCCCTTGATTCCGAATTTGTGCCCAGGCTCAAATCTTGCCTTTGGGCTCAGGGAATTTTCTTCCCTTGAATCTTCTTCCTGGAAAATGCTATTGTTTTTTAGCCATGTCATCTTTAAGTTATAGCTGTCAAGAATTGAGAATGTCTTGTCTATTAGTGGTGAATTGAAAGGAACAAATGTTCCTTTTGTAGTCAGCGTTATTGCGTTTGATGCCATTTTAGTTTTATCCTCCTGTGAGATACTGTTGTATTGTGTAAATTTCCAGAATTCTTCCTTCATTGTCAAATCTTTTTATGAAATCCTTGAATAGTTCTCTGAGGTCTGCCTCGTTTTGAAATGTCCTTGCAACATAAATTTTTTCTTCTATTCCGTCTTTTTTTAATCGTCCTCCTAGCATTGCAGGAGAAATCTGGTTAAGCTGGTGGCTAAAGAATCCATTTAATTCATCTAATGCTTTTAGCGTTATGCCTGGATCAGATTTATCTTTTTTGCTTACTGAAAAAAAGTATGTTGAGATGTTGTCGTTTGTGTTTTTCATTTTATTTTTTGTGAAATTTATTTTCTTTGATAATCCTTTCTGATTTTGAGTTTACATCAATTTCCCATATTGCAGAATAAAGAGCTATTATTCCCAATACTCTTCCTGTTGAATATCTCCTTATCAATTGATTTTCAGCAATCTTTCGAGTATCAGATACAGCCGCCTGAGTTATTCCTAATTTAGAAGTATAATCTATCATATAATCAGCTCTCAATTTACCTACAATATTCTGGCCTAAAATACCATTTTTTTCTTTTTTATCTGATAGAAAAGGCAAGGCTTTTAGGATAGTCTCATATAAATCAACATAAGGTCTTCTGTTTTCAGGATATGCCTCAATTGTCTGGATGCGATTTCCCAATTCTTCAATAATTTGTTCAATTTCTTGTTTTGCCATTTTATTTTTCCCTTGTTTTATTTTTTTTGTTTTTATGCGCTGAATATAAAAAGCCCAGTGTTGCGATAAGCCCGAAAATTCCGCCGACAGCAAGGGCAATTTTTCCGCAGACATCATATGCTGAATAAACAGCGCCTGCAGTTCCAAGCGCATTTTTTAGGTAAAGCACAAGCCCGCCGATTCCGCCGCAGGCAACTGCCTTCATTGTGTATTCGCGGGTTTTTCCGTAATTGAAATTCTGCCTGAATTTTTCAACAAATGCGACATAACTGTCAGCAAAAGAATTTTCATTTTCCTGGCCTGAGTTTGTGTCTGCAATATATTCAAGTGTTTGTTGGCCTGCCATTTTTATCCCCCTATTTTTGTCAATAAGGATGGCATGTTAATCAGATTTAGGATAAAGCTCAAAATATAGTTTAGGATATTTATGAAAAATGCGGGGATTCCTTTGACAAAATTTGCTGCCGAGTTAAAGATTGCGTTTCCTGTTATGAATGAGAAGAATTTGTTTCCTGCTGGTTTTGTTTCAGCAGACTTTTCTGCTGTGCAGGTTCTTGTTGTTGCATGCCTGTTCTTTATTGTGCCGCATGAGTTTTTGTCAGTGCAAGTTCTTGCCTGAGTGTTGTTTATGCAAGGGCTCCAATCTGCGCAAACCCAGTTTTCCTTGCAAACTGGCTGTGTTATATTTGTCGCGTTTGTGGCATTTGTTTCTGTAATGTTTGTTTGATTTGTTCCAGCACCGTTGCCACCCCTTTCTTTTTTGCTTGATTGAATTATATTAATTAATATTGAATAAGAATCTGTTTCCCCAAAATTATCTGTAACTGTCAATGTTATATTATAAATTCTGGCATTGTTGAATGAATGTGTTGGATTTTCTTCTGTTGAGGTTATAGAATCATTGAAATCCCATAAAAATGTCAGGCTATCATTTAGCAATGTGCCAATGTTAATATCATTTGCTTCAGCAATGAAGTTAATGTTTGCATTCTCTGTTTTTGAACTTCCATTTATTGGATCAGTAATTACAACGCTTGGAGCTGAATTAATCAAGTCTGTAAGATTTCTTTGTCCGCTTGCTGTTGCATTGTAAGGGTTGTTGTTTGCATCAACAATTGTTCCATTGTAAATAACATCATTTGTGATGTTTGCGTCTGAAATAATTGTATTGTCAATGCTTGAATTTTCAATGACAGAATTGCTGGTTGTGACATTTTCCAAAGTCGCGTTTGTCAAAGTCGCGTTTGTCAAATTTGTATCTGTAACTGTGGAATTTTCAATGCCTGAATCAGTCAAATTTGTGTTTATGACAACTGAACTGTTGATGTCTGAATTATTCATTGTCACATTTTCAAGAGTTGAGCTTGAAGTGACATTTGTGCCAGTCAGGTTTGCGTTTGCCAGAGTTGAGTCTGAGATGGTTGCATTGCTGAGAATTGAACTCCTTACATCTGAATCTTCTATGATTGTCAGGTTTATTGCAGAATTATTAACATCTGAAGTGTTTATTGTTGAGCCTGTGACATTTGAGTTTGTTGCGTTTGAGCTAATAACAGTGGAATTTCTTATTGTTGAGCCGTCTGTATTGCTGTCAACAATCAATGTTGGGTCAATATAGCAGTTTTTTCCTGAGCTTCTGTTTGCAATGCTGTCAAGAATAGTGCAGTTTGTGAAATTTGAATCCTGGATTGTGGAATTCTGGATTGTTGAGAGGTTTATGTTTGAGCTTATGATTGTTGAAATATTGACTAGCAAGTTGTTTAGTAAAGTTGAATCATTTATTTCTGAAACAAAAATATTCTCTGAGTCAAGCTCTGTGAAATTGTCTGGGTAGTAAATTGAGTTTATTGTTGAATTAAAAATATTGCTTGCTGTGTATATGCATGCAATTTCCTGCTGTTCTGTAAATGTCTGGTTTGAGGCATTGTCAGAATCTAATCCTGTCAATTCATAACACGTGTTTGAATCATATTGAACAAGGCTTCTTTCCTGCAATTGAGTGTCATTTAATTGGCATAATGTTAAATTATAATAGTCTGTCCAGGTTGTGTTTTCCATTGATGGAGTACAGAAGTCACAGCTAATTTCCTGATATTCCCAATAAGTGTTGTTATTTCCTAAATTCCACAAATCAGAATCATCAAGTAGCGTTACTAGATAACAAGTTGAATAATTTGAGTCATATTCTTCCAAGCTTCTGTTCTGAAGTTGCGTGTCATTTACAAGGCATGAACCTGTGTCCTGCCATGCTGTCCAAGTTGTGTTTGTAACATTGTATGAACAATAATTGCATGATACTTCTTGACTTTCTGTAAATGTCTGGTTTGCGATTGCATGGTCTGCGCAGAAATTTGCATCATATTGTGTCAAATTTCTTTCCTGGGTTTTTGTATCATTTTCCTGGCATGAGCTTGTGTCATACCAATCACTCCATGTTGTATTTTCTATTGATGGGATGCAGTAATCACATGTCTCATTTGTCTGATTGACAAAAGTTTGATTTGAATCACAGCCGTACAAATCATATTGTGTTAAGTTTTGCTCCTGAGTGTAATAATCCCCTAACATGCATGAAGTTATATTGTAAAAATCAGTCCATGTAGTGTTTTCCAAACTTGGGCCAACTAATTGATAATTATAATAAGTTATGTTTGAAACATTATCAGAGCTTAATCCTGTCAATGCATAACAAGTGTTTTCATCATATTCAACTAAATATTGGCTTTGGTTCCTTTGATTGCCAACACATGATTCGTTGCTCCAATCACTCCAGGTTGTATTTTCCATTGATGGAGTACAGAAGTCACAACTAATTTCCTGATAATCCCAATAAGTGTTGTTGTTTCCTAAATTCCATAAATCAGAATCATCAAGCAATGTTACTAAATAACAAGTCGAATAATTTGAATCATATTCTGTCAGGCTTCTATTCTGGAGTATTGTGTCGTTTAATTGGCATGATGTTTGGTTCTGCCAGTCTGTCAATGTAGCATTTGTTACATTGTATGAGCAGAAATCGCAAACAGCTTCCTGATTTTCTGTAAAAGTTGCGTTGACATCACAGCCAAATTCATCATACTGAGTAAGATTTCTTTCTTGAGCTTGAGTGTCATTTAATTGGCATAATGTTAAATTATAATAGTCTGTCCAGGTTGTATTTGCAAAAACTGGCCCGACAAATTGATAATTATAATAAGTTATGTTTGAAATTGCGTGGTCAATGCAGAAATTTGAATCATATTCTGTCCAATATTGGCTTTGGTTCATTTCATTTCCTACGCATGACTCATTGCTCCAGTCTGTCAATGTGGTATTTGCCATTAAAGGAATACAAAAATCGCAAGTCTCATTTGTCTGGTTGACAAAAGTTGTGTTTGCGGCGCATCCATAATCATCATATTGTGTCAAGTTCTGCTCTTGAGTAAAATAATCTCCTGACAAACATGAAGTTATATTGTAAAAATCAGTCCATGTGGTGTTTGTTAAACTTGGGCCGACAAATTGATATTCATAATAAGTTATATTCACACTTCCAATGCATTCATTCTGGTCATATTCAACCAAAAATCTGCTCTGATTCATTTGATCGCCAGAACATGAATCATTGATAAAGTCGCTCCAAGTCGTGTTTGTTATTGAAGGAGTGCAGGTTACTGTAATTGTAACTGGCGCCGTTATACTTGCAGTGCCATCGCCTGCTGAAACATCAATATTATAATCTCCGTTAAAATTGTTTGAAGGAGTAAATATAATTTCTCCTGTTTGCTGGTTTATTAAAGTAAAATTCAATCCGCTGGAATCGTTTATAGAATATATAATAGTATCAACGCCTTCGTCTGCGTCATTGTCTCCTGCCTGAATTGTGAAACTTAAAGGTGTGTTTTCAGGAGTTGTCTGATTTGCAACATTTGTCCAGTAAAGATCTGAATTCAGTATTGTTGCGCTTGCTTCATCAACAGTATAAACAGAACCTGTAGGAAGCTGGACTTGCAAATGGCAGTTCCAGACATCATTCTTTGCTGTTAGACTTGGATTGACTGTTTGTGTTGTTACAGAAGCTTGCCCATTCCTGTACCATTGATAAAGATATCCTGATGGATTGCATGTTAGTGTGTCAGTAGTCAAAGGACTGGCTGGAGTGATTGAAGCAAGAGTTCCTGCAACTGCCAGAGGAACAGCGATTGCAGCCGCTATGATTCCTATGATCAGGAAAATTCCTGCTAAAAATTTGAATTTTGTTTTTTGTGTTTGGTTTGTCATTTTTTTCTTAAAAAATTTCTAATGTTAGAGACTATCATTATATCTCCTAAATTTTTTGATGTTTTGTTTTTGTCTGATTGTGCATTAAGATACCATGAGCATCTTTCACTAAGTGGTATAAATCCAAATAATCTGATTTTCTCGCCTGAATAATTTTCACAGCCGTTATTTTTCTTCCCGTCGCATTCAGGACAATCTTGACCCATATAATCTTCAATTCCCATTTTATTTTTTATTTGCTCCCTTATTTTTATAATTGTCGTCTTTTTTGCTGAACATTTTTCTGACGCCGTCAATTAAGCTGTTTAATGCGGGCTCATGAACTTTTACGCCAAGATTTGCAGTAAACTCGTCTTTTTTGTTTAATGTTGAGTTGCCTTCTTTGTAAAGCATCCAGTTTTGCTTGTATTTGGCGCCTGCAAGAAATTCTATGTTGTCGTTATCCA
>Ga0315289_10006920_pt1 | contig 16624 bp, 18 predicted proteins | sample YL17G11_40_MG_FD_203452 | JGI IMG/M metagenome (GOLD analysis project Ga0315289, IMG submission 203452) | Sediment microbial communities from Yellowstone Lake, YNP, Wyoming, USA - YL17G11_40 | ecosystem: Environmental > Aquatic > Freshwater > Lake > Sediment | place: USA: Wyoming | collected... | reverse complement strand
AATAAATACGAGGCATTATTGATATTTGACGAGGTCCAGACCGGCTTCGGCCGCACGGGAAAGATGTTCGCTTCGGAATCATTCGGGGTTTATCCCGATGTAATGACCGTGGCAAAAAGCATAGCTTCCGGCTTTCCGCTTGGCGCCGTCATAGCAAAAGATTCGATAATGAAGCAGTGGTCGCCCTCTTCTCACGGCAGCACGATGTCCGGGAATCCCGTTTCCTGCGCGGCCGCATTGGCGACCATAGACGTGATAGAAAAAGAAAAACTGCCTGAATATGCGCTGAAGATGGGCGGTTATCTTAAGGCAAAGCTAGATAAATTGAAAAAGGATTATACTTCGATCGTAGAGGTCCGCGGAATGGGCTTGATGATCGCCGTTGAATTCAAGGACAGCACGGCCGCAAAACAGATAATGGAGAGCTGCCTTAAGGACGGCCTCATACTTATTTCCTGCGGGACCCGCGACCAGGTCATACGGTTCATCCCGCCTCTTATCATCACAAAAGAGCAGATAGATACTGCTGTGAACATTTTCGAGGAAGCGCTTAAGAGCCTCAGCTGATGAAAAACGCCTTATTATTTTTATCGATTATTTTCTTTTCTGTCGTCATTTCGTTCGGCTCATTTTGCGAAGAGGTCGCTGTAAGGGAATGGTCCCCCTATTCCGGCATCGCCGGCCTCTCATCAAGGGACGGCAGGATAGCATTCGATTCTACATCATCCATGCCACTTCTCGTGACAAGGGACAACGTTTTCATCAACGCCTCAAGATCTAAGTTCATAGAAATAAGGATGAAGTCCAGCAAAAGCTACGCGACCGGAAGGATGTTCTTCAGGAGGATCGGCGATCCCGGTTTTAACTATAACAACTCTTTCGATTTTCAGACGGGCTTAAGCAACATATATCATCGCTATATTATCGGTCTGGGCAGGGACCCGAACTGGTTCGGAACAGTAACGCAATTGATGCTGAACCCCATCAATGAGGAGGGTTTGGTAGAAATAGAAAGCATCAGGTTCCTTGAGCCAAATATAATGCTTATGGGGCGGGCTTTTTGGCAGGAATTCTTCACTTTTGAGATACCGCAGCTCAGGACGGTCAACTTTATGTATGGGCCAAAGATAAACGGCATCACTGTCAATATATATATTTATTATTTAATAGCGTCATTATCAATGCTCATGATCGCCTATGAATATATCAGGTCCAAGGATCTCAGCATGACAATAAGCAATGGTTCAAAGAAAATGATCGTGATCTGTCTTTTCTTTTGGGTAATTCTTGATCTTAGGGTGCTGTTCGACCAGGCAAGGTCCGTGATCCTTGACACGCAAACTTTTTACGGGAAAAGCCTGAAAGAAAAACAAGCGCTTACAACGCTTGGTGATTTTTATGGCTTTTTATCCTTTGCTGATTCAAAGATCCCAAATGGTTCAAGTTTTAATATTTTGAGCCCTTCATATTATTATTTCAAAGAAAAGGCGGTTTACTATCTGTATCCCAGGCACATTGACGATAATGCGGCTTATGTGCTGGTATATAACCCGGACAGATCACAAGATAAGACCATCAGCGAATATATTAAAAAAGGCTACGTGATGTCTTCAATGTTCAAAGAAGGAAAAATTATCCTAAAAAGATGATCGATTATATCAAACTGATCTTTGCAGTCGCATTCCCCGTTTTTCTGGGGTATGTCTTCCTCTGCGCGGTCGCCCCAAAAAAAGAGGTTATATCCCCCCTTGAGAAACTTGCGCTGTCGTTCTTGATCGGGGCGGGCATCCTGACGCTTGAGATGTTCCTGTTGGGAGCGTTTAAAATAAAACTTGATCTTGTGAATATTATTTCTGCATCCCTTGCCATAATTGCGATCCCGGCATTTGTGGCATTAAGGGCCGGAAGTATCTCGTTCAACCTGAGAATGAACTTAAAGATCGAAAGTTTTAAGTTGCAGGAGCTCCTGATCTTGGCCATGATCTTGGTAAGAGCGTTATTTGTCATATATGAAGATCTTCTAAAGCCTGTCATAGGCTGCGACGCTTTTGCGAACTGGAGCTTAAGGGCTAAGGTGTTCTTTTTTGAAAGCGGCCTTTCTCTTGATCCCGGCAGCAATTATTTCGCCGGCGGCGGGCACGCTTTTTATCCCATCAACATGCCGCTCATGGAAACCTGGGTCCTGAATGTCCTTGGCTACTGGAACGACGCACTTTTCAAGATCATATTCGCTCTCTTTTTTCTCTCATTGTTAATGGTGTTCTATTGTTCGATCAGAAGGTCCTCTTCTAGGTTCATCTCGCTTTTTTCAACATATTTGCTGAGCACCCTTCCGCTGCTTGTTTACCACTCCACGATCGAATACGCTGACTTACTTCTTTGCGTTTACTTTACGGCATCCGTTCTGTTCCTGTTGAACTATTTTGAATCAAATGATCCCGTTCATTTATACATATCCGCCGTACTTGCCGGCATCGGGACCTGGACAAAAAGCGAAGGGATGCCATTGCTTTTGATCAATTTATTGGTAATTTACATATTTTATCTGCGATCCGCGAACAGGCCAAAGACTTACATTATTAATATGGTGAATTACTTCCTTGTTGCGATGATATTCAAGGTGCCATGGTCGATCTTCAATCTTGCATATCACATTCCAAAGAACGTCTGGCAGAAGATCGAATACACAAAAGCTTTTGAAAACCTTTACAGAATACCGGTAATAATCGAATATTTTTACAAAAGGATGCTCTTTTTCGGGAACTGGAATATTGCCTGGTTCGTCTTTATGATCGTGCTGATCCTGTCCTTGAAGAAGCTTGGCAAAGTAAAGCATTTTTACAGTTTAATGTTCATATTCCTAGTGATGTCGGCTTTCGCCTTTCTTTATTACATAACTCCAAGCTATGCCTGGCTCCTGGACGGTACCACCGTGAACAGGAACACACTTATTGTAATGCCTTTGGTGATCTTCTTCATATCGATCAATCTCCCCAATGGAGGCACCATTAAGAGTGGATAAATCCTTTAGTTCCTCAACATCCTGGCTTCCCCATATGATGCGAACCACGAACTACAACAACTGGGTCTTTGGAATGTTCGAGAAGTATGTTGGAAAAAGGATCGTTGATATAGGAAGCGGCTATGGCACTTTCATCAACTATATAAAGGATAGAGAATACCTGATTTCGATCGAGCCATCAAAGGATTGCTATGAACATTTAAAAAAGACGTTTTCTGACAATAAGAACATCAGTATAATAAACGGGGATCTTAATGATGACATAGCAAAAGAGCTGTCTGCAAAGAATATTGACACGGTTATCTGCCTTAATGTGCTTGAACACATCGAAAATGACAGGAAAACGATCCAGAACATTAACAAATGCCTTAAGCCTGGAGGGAAATTCATCCTCTATGTGCCGGCGTTGAGCTTTATATATGGCACGCTTGACGAGTCTCTTGGTCATTACAGAAGATACAACAAAAAAACTCTTGAGAAAATGATCGAAAGCAATGGTTTCAAGATAATCTCGAGCAGGTACATGAATTTCTTAGGCGCTTTCAGCTGGTTTGTTTACAGCAAAATACTGAGAAAAAGGATGCCCGCTGAAAAAAGAATAATATTTTATGATAAATATCTGGTTCCTGTGCTTTCCATTATTGAAAGCATCGTCAAGATGCCTTTTGGGCAGTCTCTTTTAATGATTTGCGAAGCAATAAAATGAATCACGATCAATTAGAAGGCAAAAACTCTGTTCTTGAAGCTCTTCGATCCGGAAGAGCTGTGAACAAGATATTGATATCCCGGGATATCGAGCGCCACTCTGCCGTTGCCGAAATACTTCACCTTGCAAAAGAAAGAAAGATCCCCATTGAATGGCTTTCCCCTGAAATACTTAAAACAAAGAGCTCGACTAGATCTCCTCAGGGCGTGCTGGCATATGCTTCAGCTAAAGAATATGTTGATGTCCATGATCTGCTTGATATCACAAGGGCCAAAGGTGAACCGGCTTTTTATGTAATACTCGACGGCCTTGAGGACCCGAACAACCTTGGTGCGATAATAAGGACGGCGGATGCTTCCGGGGTTCACGGGATAATTATCCCGCAGCGAAGGGCGGTGGGATTGACCGGAACTGTCGCCAAGACATCGGCTGGGGCCATAGAATACGTGCCTGTCGCAAGGGTCGTGAACCTGAATAATGCCATCAAGACGCTTAAAGAGAACAATATCTGGGTTATCGGCATCGACCGGGACGGCAAGAGATCCTTTCTCGAGATCGACTTTAAGCTGCCGACAGCACTTGTCATCGGCGGTGAAGGAAAAGGCATCTCCCGGCTTGTAAAAGAGAACTGCGATGAGGTTGCATCTATCCCGATGAAAGGGAAAATATCCTCCCTTAACGCTTCAGTGGCAGCCGCGGTCACGATGTATGAGGTCTTAAGGCAGAGATCTACCTGAAATAAAAGAGTTTTTTGTCAATTAGCCCATTTGAATAATTAATGTTAAAATATCGTCGATGAACCAGGTATTGAAAAGAAAACATCTTTTCCGGAACCTGCTTATATTCCTGGCAATAATGGGACCGGGCATAATTACCGCAAGCGTTGATAATGACGCGGGCGGCATTACCACGTATTCCCTTGCAGGCGCGCATTTCGGCTTCAGCCTTCTCTGGTCGCTTATACCCATAACCATCATGTTGATAATAATACAGGAGATATCAGCAAGGATGGGGGTTGTGACCGGCAAAGGATTTGCGGAGCTTATCAGGGAGAATTTTGGTCTTAAAATTACTTTTTATGCCATGCTTGCGCTCTTGATAGCGAACATCGGGAACACTATGGCTGAATTTTCCGGCATCGCCGCGAGCATGGAGATCTTCGGGATATCGAAATATATTTCCGTGCCTATCGGCGCTTTCTTCGTTTGGCTCCTGATACTTAAGGGCAATTACAAGGTCATAGAAAGGGTCTTTCTCGGCGCATCCGTTATTTATGTTTCATATATCATATCCGGCGTCATGGCAAATCCCCCGTGGGGAACGGTCCTAAGGTCCACCGTGGTGCCGACATTTTCCTTCGATCCCCATTATATGGTAATGCTCATGGGCATCATCGGCACGACCATCGCGCCGTGGATGCAGTTCTATATACAATCCTCCGTTGTCGAAAAAGGCCTTAAGATAAGAAGCTATAAGTTCACCGTGCTTGACGTGACTGTCGGCGGGCTTGTGACGGGCATTGTTGCGTTCTTTACTATCGCAGCCTGCGCTGCCACGCTTTTCACGCACGGGATAAGGATAGAAACGGCGAAGGATGCCGCGCTGGCGCTGAGGCCTTTCGCGGGCAATTACTGCTCCGCCCTCTTTGCATTCGGGTTGTTCAATGCCAGCCTATTCGCCGCGTCCATACTGCCGCTTGCCACTGCCTATTCCATCTGCGAAGCCATGGGATGGGAACTCGGCGTTAACAAGCACTTCAGGGAAGCATCCGCATTTTACATATTATACGCGCTGATAATAATCGTCGGCGCTGGGGCAACCCTTATCCCTAATTTCCCCCTGATAACAACAATGTACCTGTCGCAGGTCCTGAACGGAATACTCCTGCCCTTTGTTCTCATGTTCATGCTCATACTGGTGAATAACAAGAGCATAATGGGCCGCTACACAAATTCCTTTGCCTATAACATATTATCCTGGGCTTCTGCCGCGGTAATAATCGCCCTGACCATTTTAATGCTGGTGACATTTGTGCTGCCGGCCATAAAATGATGTATAATTAAAGGCAAATGCACGTATTCCTTTTTTTTATACCCGGGATATTGCTGATATTTTCAAAGGCCTTTAACAAAAAACCTCTGACCGAGTTTTTGATATATGTGGTCGGTTTATCCCTATCCTTCTTTGTCGTTCTGCCCTGGTTCATGAAATATCTTAACATCCCTCTGATGCTGTCAGCGTATCTTGTTTTTATTTTTTCTTCCGTCCTCATGGTCGTCAATATAAAAAGGATAGACCTGAAGCACCTGAACGCAGACCGGCAGGAAATATTGCTGATCGGTATTTTCCTGCTTGTCCTGTTATTGAGATGCATGCCCATGTTCTTCCAGATAGCGCCCGCGGGGGCCGACATGAGCATGCATTCTTACATTGCAAGGCTGATATATGATAACGACGGCATTCCAAATTCATACAGGCCGCTTCTGCCAATATCCAATTTCGGCGCCTACCCTGCGGGATTCCCGACTCTGAGCGCCCTTGTATCCCTTCTTTGTGATTGCCCGGTATACAGGAGCGGGCTCCTCATGTCCTGCCTTGCTCATGCCTTGATATGCTTCGGTCTATACATTTTACTTCTAAGGTTCTTTGACAGGAACACCGCCGCTGCAACATCGATAGCCGCCACCTTCCTGACAAGAAGCCCGCAGTGGATCATCCGTTGGGGAGGGAATCCGACAGTCCTTGCACTTTTCTTTTTCATTATTGCCTTCTCGCTGATCATAGAACTAAAGGAAAAACCTTCCTGGCTAAAGGTGATATTTGCTTCACTCTCTCTTGCCGCAGTCCTCATCACGCATTCGATAATTTTTTATGTCGGCGGCATGATCCTTGCAGTGTATTTTCTGGTATTAATTAAGGATTACAAAAATATTTACGCGACCGCTGTTTGCTTGTTCCTTTTCATGCTCATATTCCTTATCCCCTACCTGGCTAACCTTAAATTTACGCTCTCAAAGTCGGCGATCGAAAGCACCAGGGCATGGCAGATGGTCGATTCAAGATCCGTTTCATACGATCTTGCCGCGGGCATCACTTTCTTGCTGCTTTCCCTGTTCGGACTGCACCTGCTTCTTAAGAAGAACAGGCAACTGGCATTCGCTTTTTTGTCAATAACAGCCGCTTTAATCGTTCTGACGATGAATTTCAGGTTCTGGTTCATGCCTTTTTCTTACATTCTCTATCCGGGCCGTGTTGCCCTGGCATTGATGATCCCTCTGGCAGTATTTGCTGCACCTGCAATATCAAAGATCATAACGATACAAAAAAAGAACCTTCTAATTGTATTTTCGATCATAGGCTTATCTTTCTATTGCATTTTTTACCTTTATAACTCGATATCCATGTCCCCGGTGACAAGAACAGACATGGCCGCCTTCAAATGGATAGACAGGGAGATAGGCAAAAAGGCGGTCTTTGGCAACAACTACGGCGATGCCGGCCTATGGATACCGGCAATTATCGGCAGGACTATTATGAATCCTCATAGCGAACCGGTCCACTATGAAGAATTGAAGGCGCGTTTGAGAAGGTACAGCGCCGACTATATTTATATCGGAAGCAAGGCCGTTTACGGGGATCTTCAATATAAAAAAGAAGAGCTTCAGAAAGATCCATTAAAGTACAAGCTGATCTACAATAATGACGGCGCCCAGGTGTGGAAGGTCCTATAAAATGAAAGAGCCAATAGAATCAACTATTGGCTCCTTCTGTTCGGATCCTCAAAATACCGGTTAGATAGCCCAGTTAACCCCCAAGGATATGTTTATGCCCCTATAGCGATACATGTCCATGTTCGTGCTGCTTGTTGTCCCTCTCATGGAAAGCGGGATCTCAAGGCAGGCTTTATATGAAATATCCTCTGATTGCTGGTAAGTGACAAAAGGTGTCACTGAGACCTTGGTTATCGGCGTGCGTCCTTGAACAGTATTGTCGGTAAGTCCTGTATAATCATTAATATTCTCTCCTGCAAAGATCCCAGATAGCTCGCCGCCGTATTTAAGCCCTCCGCCGGCAGTGGTTGACATGCAGACAGAATATATTATTTCGTTAGCAGGTATCCAGGCATCTCTTCCAAATCTATCGGCATCCTGCATTATGTAGCCGATCATTGCCATTCCGTCCCATACGCCGTATTTTTTTCCGAATATTCCGGAAAGGTAATATCTGGGCGCATACGTGCCTGTAGCAAGCGATGTGTCGGAGGCATTCTTCGGCAACTCGATATAATTGACGCCGGAAAGTATGTCCGCCCCCACGTTAACGGCGATCGATGGATTATTGGCAGTTTCTTTTGCTACCTGATAAAGCATTTCGATCTTGGAATCGCCTAATCCAGAGCCTTCCCAATTACTTGGGGAAATATCTGTCTCAACCATTGAATACTTTACATATTGAGTGGAAAATCTTAATGACATATTATCCGTAACACCATACGAGATCCTTAGCGGTATGCTCAATACGGTAAAAGTAAGATGATCATTGGCTATTGGCTCCATAAAAAGATCGGTGTTGCCCAAATATTCTTCATTGGGATTCCAATATTCTATCTTTGCGGATACATCGATCTTGCCTTGCGGAAGAACCTTGGACATTATTTGGTCTGCGGAAAGAAAGCTTATGCTGGGGGATACTATGGCCATTGAAGGCGCGGTGATGAATAAACTTAATGCAAAAACAACTAATAATTTCTTCATGATTTTTCTCCTTTCGTTGAGAAAGAAACTTGTTTCCCCTGCTTCCAACCCACCTCCTTATTGCACTTTAATGACTTACCTTTATGCAATAATTTTACTCTGCTTTATTGATTTGTCAATTCAACTTGATAGATATGTTCCCTTATAGTATAAATTGCGGTATATATGAAACTTAAAGAACCTCTTGCCGGGCTTCTTCACATGGTCGGCGCTGTTCTCTCTCTCCCCGCGCTGGTGATCCTTATCGTTATCGGAAGGAGTTCAGCATGGAAAGTCGTCTCTTTCTCTGTTTACGGCGCCAGTATGTTCATCCTTTTCCTTTTTGGGACACTTTATCACTGGCTCCCTCTATCGGCCGGCGGCAGATACCAGATATTCAGGAAGCTTGACCACATTGCGATATATTTCCTGATAGCCGGCACCTATACGCCTTTTTGCCTCAATACGCTTCGCGGCCCCTGGGGATGGACCATATTCGGTCTCATATGGGGCATGGCGATATTCGGCATGGTGCTTCAGTCAATATATATTGATGTATGGCGCTGGGTTACGACGTTAATCTATATCCTGATGGGCTGGCTGGTTTTGATAGTTTTAAGGCCGTTGATAGGCGCCTTGCCGATCGATGGCATAATATGGTTGGTCATCGGCGGTATCATCTATACGATAGGCGGAGTAATTTACACGATAAAAAAGCCGGATCTCCACCCGAAATTCGGCTATCACGAACTGTGGCATACTCTCGTCTTGCTGGGCGCCGCCTGCCACTTCATAGCGATCCTGTTCTATGTTGCATTGAAATAGCCTTGTTTGATTTTGACCGTCCTCTATCGTATAATCTCTGAAGTCATTTGGAGAGGTAGCCCGCCGGAGGCGGACTCCCTAAAGTCCATTGTTTATCTTTAATTGTTGGGCTTTTTTCTATTATTAATATAGATGCTGTAGTGGAGAGGTAGCAAAGTGGTCAAATGCATCTGACTGTAAATCAGACGGCTTATGCCTTCGCAGGTTCGAATCCTGCCCTCTCCAATTCCTTTAAGCGCAAGCAATTTTCCTATATTTTAAGAATGACCACACCCGCAGTTGTTTTGTGTTTTCTAATGCCCTTCCAATAATAACATCAAAAACCCACATAAATTGATGCGTTTGACAGCGAGGGGTTAGGAATTCCTGCAGGTTTGTGCCAAATTGTTTTAATGTCTACTTATGCCCTCCAAGCGGCCGTTCTTTCTTCTGTTTTCCAATAGGTTTCGACTTTTGTTTCAGCTCTTCCGACCATTTCTTATAATCTCGCACCGTGTAGAAAAACATTCTTTCATAAATAGTGTTGGGCTCTAATGTCTGTTCAACATCCCAACTATTGTTTCCAACTGAGGTTCCCAGCCCCAATTGTGTCATAACAACATTCTCCCCTGCTTGTTTCAAACTATATATTTCACCAGGAGTTTTGTAATACCTTATCTGCCCATCTTCAAATTTTACAGTAGAATCTTGAATTTCAGGTAAATCTTTTTTGGGAGTGTCTGTTTCTATCTTGCCATTTTTATCTGTATACACTTCCCACCCCTGCCAATAATAACATCCAAAAGTTTTCGCCCTCGAAACTGTAAATAAAGTATAACCATTATACAAATCTCCTTTATATAGCTCTTTAACAAGTTTACCTTTTAACCCTACTGCAAATGCACCAATAGACAATACCACAAGTAACAATAAAACTATTGCCTTTTTCATAGGTTTTTTCTCAACTGTCCTTACATTTTTATACTTATCACACTTCTCATTCTCACATTGCACGGGATACACAATTTTACTGCTCATTTTCATGCTCCTATCTTTATACATTTCCTTGATTCGATAACCGTTTTGTAATGGATACTATCGGTTGTGTTGTTAATTATAGGCCGCGGATACAATAGTGTCCATCATGAAAGCATTAACTGTCTATAAGCCCGACAAGAATTTGCTTAAGGCTATCGCATATGAATTTAAGGCACTCCGCCTCAAAAAGGGCTTAACCATTGAAGAGCTTTCGGATTTATGCGGTTTGCATGAGAAGTATTTGCAGACTATCGAAAGAAACCATAGAAACATATCCGTATCTGTATTTGTTCAAATAGCCAAAGCATTGAACTGCTCCCCAGCAAAGCTGCTCGGAAAAGCATTAAGGGCTAAATAAGCAAACTTACCGTTTCCACCATTTGATGAAGTTTTTCTATTGAAACACGACATAGCTTTAATTGTTTTGAGCTTAATTCCCTGCATTTACACTTTCGCTCAAATTTAGTCAGATAATCACATAGGGCATAGTGTAAAAGCCCGATTTCATCTAAATCAATTTCCAAAGTTATGCTGTCGGTTTTGGTTTTTAAGATTTTCATTTAATTTGCTTCCTCGCTCATAGTATAATTGCGTTTGGCAATGACATTTTAATAATACAGCCCAACAACCTATTCCTCCAGCAGCTTGACGGCATCTTTCCGCTGTTTATCAGATAAGTGTGTATAAATTTGGGTTGTTTTCAGGTCGCTATGACCCATCAATTCTTTTATCGCAAAAGCATTTGCGCCCCTTTGTGCCAAGTAACTCCCAAATGTATGCCGTAGCGTATGGACGGTAACATCTAAAAGCCCTGCCTTTTTCGCAGCTTTTTTATACGACTTATAAAAGCTGATAATCGGCTTTCCATCTTCGTTACAGAACACATATTCTTTCTGGTGCGGTTGCCTTGGCAATTCATCCATTGTGCTTGGGTTTATCCAACTATCCCTTAAATACACAAGGCATTTATAGGTTGCACTGTTCATGTTGATTATTCTTTCGCTTTTGCCTTTTGTAGTATGCTCCTCGTCTATCGCAACCTTTATTGTCTTATTCGGGAAATCAACATGGGACCATTTCAGGTGGGATAGCTCCCCAGCTCTCATCCCTGTTCCTACCGCAAGCAGAATAAATGGTCTCAACCATGGGGTTGCACATAACAGCAAACTTTTAAGCTCATCCTCTGCCAGAAACCTTGGGGTTTTCTTTTCCACTTTTTCTTTTTTTATTTTAGAAATGGGTTTAATGTTCAAATAGCCCCATTCCACAGCTTTGTTCAACATCTGATTTAGACAAGTTAATTCAATATTGATAGTCCTGTTGCAAACAAAATCCTTTCTTTTTGTTTTATATTTATCTATCAAATATATGTCTATGTTGGACAATAACTCATCCCCCAAATATTCATTCAGATGTTTGCAAGATAATTCTTCGCTAACAAAGCTCTTGGGGGCTTTATTGGCTTTTGACCAGGGGAGGTATTCCCTGTTTGCATATTCCTCCAGCGTTATAGGCTCTGCCTCTTTAAGCCCATACTTTCCAAGTGCCAAATCATTTTCAAACTTTTTTAAGCATCGCTTGGCTGTATGAATATCCACCCCATTATTGCCAACCTTACGCCATCTATATCTTCCTCCTATCCTATAAACAATATAAAAAATCTTCCCTTTCTTCTGTAAACTTGCCATATAAATTCCTCCTTTATAATCTTTAATTCAAACACGGTTACCTTATCTACTCGTTAGCCATTGCACTATCTGGCTTTCAAAGAATCGCACCTCCTTTCCTATCTTAAAGAATGGGATTTTCCTTGTGTATACAAGCCAGTCTATTGTCTTAATCCCCACCTTTAAGTATCTTGCCAATGCTTTTTTATCAAATACTTCCATATCCATTCCTGTCACCTCCTCGGCGTTAACTTGTTCACATCTAGAGGCATATATACCCTCGCTTTTGCCCAAGCCTCAATCTGGCTTCTGAAAAACCTCACTTCCTTCCCAGCCTTAAAACAAGGGATTTGTCGTGATGTTACAAGCCATTTAATTGTTTTAACCTCCACTTTTAAGAGGTCTGCCAGTTCTTGCTTGGTTATTACATCTCCAGGCATAAAATAGCCCCAGCACTTGCCCTTATCGCTTATAAGCGTTTTCTTAAGGTTATATATATTGCTGTTGCCAATGCCTTTCCTGTTTGGATTATGTCCTTTGCAGAAAGGGACTAATGAGCAACCCGCTTCATTACATCTTTCAACATCAATCCTTTTTTCCTCGCTACACTGCTGACAGTGCAGCTGGATTGACCGAAGAACAAATAAATTGTTTTCCCTCTGCTTTGGCTTTCTCCCGAACCTATATTGATGGAGGTAACATTCTTTATCCTTGCATTCCCTAACCTCCTTTTTATTGCCTTCCATACAATCAAGACAATATTTCCTTATGGCTTTGAGTGGGTTAATACAATGTTTCACTTTTATCACCTCCTTCCATTTCATTTTCTAATGCCTGTAGCTGACAGAATGTCTGGATATTGCCTTTGAATTCATTAAATAAGGCATCGCTTATCTTCTCCTGTTTCTTAAGCGCTAATAACAACCCCACGGCAGCAAACTTTTCTTTAGGATTTAATTTCAATGCTTTCCTGAAAGCCCTTTCAGCAAGCTCATATTCACCAACAATGCCATATGCATTGCCAAGAATTTCTAATATATCAACATCCTTTGGGTCTAACCTGTAAGATAACTTGCATAAAGTGATAGCGTCTTCATATTGTTCGCAATCCATATATGCCTCCGCAAGAAGTATCCTTGCTGCTCTACTTGTTTTATCCAGAACAAGAGACCCTTTAAGCACTTCTATCGCCTCTTCAGCTCTATTCAGCTTCAGCAATGCGTGCCCATACCAGCTTCTGATATTTTCATTGAGAGGATATTTATTTATCAGGGCAATACTTTCGTTCAGAATATCCGTGTAATGCCCCTGCTTTGATTGGATAATGAACAGCAAATCAAGATACATTGCACTCTCTGGTTTAAGTTGATGTGCTATCTGCACTTCCTTTTCTGCAAGGTTGATTTTCCCAAGTTCAAGATAGACAACCCCGAGGTTATTATGCGTTATCGGATTTGTTGGACATAAAGCTAACATCATATTTAATATGCGTATCGCATTTTCATATTCCTTTTCACTTTTATACTGATGAGCTAGCCCGTTGAGCCAGTTAAACAACACAATAATCCTGTGCTGTTTTTGGAGCCCCTTACCCAACGATTTATTTATCAATTCACTTTTTTGATAATAAAGCGCACCTTCTTCATCATTAAGAGAGCTCAACACTTCCACACATCTATCATCAATTGTATTTTTCATTTAATTCGCCTCCCTACACCTATGGTATAGTAGCAAAAGTTGCAAATTTTAACGCTTTTTGCAAAATAACTTTAAAAAGGGTATTTTCGTGAGGGAAACTAAGGTGATTGCTCTAAAGTTTTGTCTCCACAGGGAACTGAGTTTGGATATTTGGAGGTTAGGGGAATACTACATATTTTCATTTTCGTGGGATAGGTTGGTCTATTTAAAGGTGAAAACTCTTCAATAAAACGATTTTAGGAGGGGAGGATATGCACCGAACTAGCTAGGGCAATACTAGAGAATCTTTTCACCCCAAACATGGTTAACACCTAATAATTCACCGATTACAATTCCACCATCAACTTTATCAATTATAAATTTAACATCATATATATGGCTGCTCTCAAGTTTTTTAATTTTATCTTTTTGGCTTTTTGTATAAGTTAAGTATGCAAAATAAGCCCCAGCAGTATTGTCAGCAAAAGATGCAACGCCATAACCAGAAATATGATACGCACCCATTGCTGTACTCTTTCCTCCCTCAACCTCAAGCAATCCTAATTCCATACGAGCTATCTTTCCTGCAGCATCATCCTGGTCTATGATTATGTCCTTAAGATTTGTATAAGTTGCTGGTTGGTTTGAACCTTTTCTCTGTACTACTTTTGATGTTTGTGTTTTTGCATATAGATTGTCCTTCCGTATCCATCCAATAACATTGACAACGATATTCTCACCATCTTTGCCAATTTCTTGGACATCTGCGTGAATCTTCCTGTAATAAGACAAATCACTTTTAGGAATATCTACATCTTTGAGCTTAACTTTTATCCAATCTCCTTTTTGCCCAACTCCGAGAAACTCTGTATTATCTTTTTTCCAAACCTCTCCTATTTTTTGGCTTGATGTAGATGGACCAATACGAAGATTGGCAAAGTCACCTTTGAGAATCCATATTTTGGTGGCGGCATATGAAGCAAAAGATAGAAATAACCCCACTAATATAATATATATCATCTTCCTCATAATCAATTACCCCCTTACCTTCTATATATGGATACTATCGGTTGCGATGTTAATTATATCTATCGGATACTATAGTGTCTATGGCGAAAGCATTATCTATCTATAAACCCGACAAAACGCTGCATATGTCACAAAACGGTATGGCATACTGTAATAATGACTATATGGATATATGTGGAGCTTTCTGTAATTACTCCAGTTACTTCAGTTACTGGAATTTACTCCAAATTACTACAGTTACTCCAGTTACTAAAGATATAAAGAATTTATAGAGATATATAGAAATAAGGAGAAGGATGACAGTCTTGTAGTATCCTATAATGCCATTATGCGTATATGGCATTGGGCCTCCAACCTCTAGCTTCCTTGCCCCAACAACTTTTGTTCACTTTTTGAAGGTCAACCCCACCCATACACCCCACCCCACCATTTGAGGGCTACTAAAGGAATAGGTGGTCGGTTTGGGTATGCTCCCAGAATTTTGCAAAAACGAGCAAAAGTGACCCCCTCGTTTCAAACCTCGGGAGAAAATCCCTGATAGATGATGTCCCAAAATAGCCCAAAATTCCTCGAACAAAAAAAGGGGGGTACCCTTATTAAATCGATTGTAAGGCACGAGGATTTCAGGTCGATATGATTGGTCGTCTCCAACCCTTGGCTGAGGAATCCTGAATTCAGTAAAGGGTTTTTTGGCAGTAAGGCATTTCCGGCAGTGGGCAGGAGCTCTTGAAAATTTATAAGCACCGCCCTGTCTTTTGTGATACGCAATAAAATCGGTTTTAAGCCCAGTTGCAATATGACAGGGATGGGTTATCCCAGTTCATAACGCCAGCGTAGGAATCGTGGGTCCAGTTGAGGGTTTTTGTGCAATAAGGCGATTCCGGCAGCGGGAAGAGAGGGCGTTTAATATTATATTAGTAGAAATAAACTTTATATATGGGGGGGTTGACAGTTTCTTACGAGCATTTATGACGCTTCTGAAAGAAGCAAAGAAATGGATTCTTTCAGTTATGAAGGAAATGTGCAAAAAGTTGTGAAAAGTGATGTAAAAAGAAAGCCCTTTGTTGTCTCCTTGACCAGAGGCATCACCCCTGCTGAATACATAGAAAAAGGCATCAAAGGCTATGATTTGAGACAACACCCTGAATATAAAGTTTTACTACAGAGGTATGGGGAAGATGAGATAGGTTATTTTATCGCTTCCGCAGGGCCTTCCTGCACAAGCAACTTTGATGATGCCAAGTTTAACTTTGTTAAATATGGCTTGCTGGCAAGAGAAAAGAAAGGAGGCCTATTGAAAGATGCAAAAATCGTATACAAATAAGGGTGTGAAAGCAGGAACAGTAGAAGAGCTACCAGAATGGTATCCTAATGCCGATGGTTCATTATTGACATTTCCTTTAAGAGAAGAAGATTGTTTTATGGTAGGCGAAAGAGTATCTATTACAAGTTGGTATACGCTTGTTAGAACGGATACAAAAGGTCAGCCCTATCGAGCTTTGAATATCCCAGCGCAACCAAACGCTCCAGTTTATGCTATTGCGGATGGAGTGGTTAATGCAACGGGAGATGCGAGATATTTCAGACCTGGAAGGCGACCTTATACGGGAATGTTCATCGAGATAGCTTCCAAATCAGGATTGACAGTTTCTTACGAACATTTAAATAACAATAAGGGGGTAAGCAAATATGCCCTTTACTAAAGGCAGCCATCATTCCGAAGAAACCAAAAGAAAATTAAGTGAGATGCGAAAAGGGAAACTCCTTTCTGAAGAAACTAAAAATAAAATAGGTGAAGCACACAGAAAGAACCCTGTAAGACATTGGCTCGGCAAACAAATGCCAGAAGAAACCAAAAGAAAAATAAGCAAGGCCTTAAAGGGGAGACCGTTTTCAGAGGAACACAAGAAAAAAATAGGCAAAAGTCAAATAGGACGGCATCTTTCTG
>Ga0315289_10006919_pt1 | contig 16624 bp, 7 predicted proteins | sample YL17G11_40_MG_FD_203452 | JGI IMG/M metagenome (GOLD analysis project Ga0315289, IMG submission 203452) | Sediment microbial communities from Yellowstone Lake, YNP, Wyoming, USA - YL17G11_40 | ecosystem: Environmental > Aquatic > Freshwater > Lake > Sediment | place: USA: Wyoming | collected... | reverse complement strand
TTTACGGTTATGATCTCACCGGGGACTATGGTCCGGGCGAGACTCGCGCGGAGCGTGATGATTTGATCGCTTCCGAGCCTTCGGCAGGTAATAGCGCGCTCCTTGACAGCAAGCGCGACGAATTCGATGGGATTGCTCAAATCAAGATCCTCGGTTTTGGCATTGTTTTTTCGCGCATGGCGTAAAGATGCAGGACTCTCGACTTTATTTTACATTCAACTCGAGGCACTTTTTATCCCGAATATTTCTGGATATGCCTTTATTATTTCTTCAATCGGACGATCATATCGAACAACGACAACGCGATAGCCCTTTGCCTCGAGTTCATCTCTTACAGCCTTATCCTTAGCTTTTTGTTCATCCTCGTCATGCACCGAGCCATCGCAAAACACGCAAATATTTGGCTTATAGAAGAAATCCGGAATACATCTGGGTTCCTGAATAGACTTCTGCGCTTCATCAGGTAATCTGAAGAATCCGTCGGCCAAAGTTCGCAGAAATTTCCTTTCAAGATCTGATCGAGAATCCGTCAGCGATCGGAGCCAGACTAAATGATCCGCCCAATCCCGGCCTTCGTAGCAAGGAAGCGTTCGGGAACCGGCCAAATCAAGCAAATGAGGAAGGATTTTATGACGGTCTAAAAGAATAGCTTCCTGCTGATTACTGTAACTCATCAGGCAATCATAACAAGCGGCATGGCAATCCGGCTTGAGGTCTTTTCCTTCCGGATCGAAGTGGCAGATGGATAATGCCTCGGCCGCAATTCGGGCAAAACCATCGGCTTCCTCGACAAGCCGGCGCAGCACCCCGGTGCCACCCTCGGCTGCTTCGTAGATCAAGATCGATCTCTTGTCGTCTTTCCCAATCCTTTCCGCGGCAAGTTCCGATTCCTCGAGCTCAAAGAGCCGCTCGCATCCACGTTGGATCACATACTGAAGAGTCGCTTCCAACGCGGGATTTTCCTTCAATTCGGGCTTATTGAATAGAATCAATAGCAGATTCTGAGTATCTTGCACGCTAAGCCGGACGGATTCGACTCGACGATGCCGATGCTGCGGCTGATCTTCTTCAACCTCGGTTCCCAACATCTCGCCGCTTTCAAAGTCGATAAGAAAGCCGGGTTGAGCGGCGGAGCGCCAACGGTTATTTATTCGAAGCAGAGTGGAAGACGGCGCATAGATTAGATGGAGAACCGGCGTCCCCGCAACCACGACATCGGCTTCTTGCGTCCTTATTTTACCGTCGGCGCTCTGGGCAAATTGATAAGCCGTCGTAAGCTCATAGCCCCGTCGCCGCCGTTCTTCCTCGTCGCTCGTGATACGTTCGCGAGGGCGGCAGCGGACGTTCGGCATCTCAAGCAAGGAAACGAGGAGACTGTTCTCGCCGTCAAACCGCGTTCGGCAAGTGGGGCAAATATCGAATCCCGGATCACAGAACGATCCGCACGTATGGCAGAGCCGCCTCCGACTGCGGCGCTCATCCAACCCGCCGGGCGGCGATTGGAAGCTTTGGACTTCCCACTTGCGGCCTTCATGATAAACGATATTTCCGGGGCCAAACTCCCGCAAAGCCAGGAATCGGGGCCGCGAAATGAACTCTCCCCCCTCTCTCGGCACCCAAGCCCGGACCGGAAGAGCGGGGAAATTGTAGCCGGGCAGGAATCCTTCGCTGGCCAGATAGCGATAGGGATAAAAATCGCTCTCTTCGCGTTTGGTATCGACCTGGCGGAGGAGGTTTAGTTGCCGCAAAGCTTCCTCCTGCCGCCACCTTGCTTGGTCCTGCTCATCCTTCCGGCGGGCTCTTCGCATTTCGTTTTGGGCATCAATGAGCTGTTTCGACGCTATCTTATAGAGCTCGCGCCACCTCTCGAAGGCGCGGTTGAATTCGGCGGGCGCTTCATCAACGACCCGTTCGATCCAACCGTCCGTAAACCAGCTCGCCGCCTCCAGCGTCCCGCGATCCGCTTCGAGAAGACGGCGGCCGCGTTCGCAGACTTCGCGGCGCGCGGCCTCACCAAGCCGGATCGAGGCGGCGGCGTGCTCCCGCATCTTCAGATTCGTATCATCCGTGTCGATGACTTCTTCGATCGACTGGCCGAGAGGGAGTCGGACTTGAGCAAGCCATACGGCGTGTAGGTGAGCCTTGAGCAGAGCCTCGTTGGTCAAGTCGAGACGCGGGGCGCGCACACTCCCGGCGACCATGTCGGCACGCCGATGAAAGAAATATTGGTCATGGCTGTTAATGGCTCCGCAATACGTAAAAATGAGTCCGGGTTGGCCTTGCCGTCCGGCCCGTCCGCTTCTTTGAGCATAATTGGCGGGAGAGGGGGGGACGTTCCGAAGATGGACGAAATCGAGGTCGGCTATATCCACCCCCAATTCCATCGTCGGCGAACAAACCAGATAAGGCAAACGCCGTCCCAAATCGCGCTCTTTTGTCCTATCTCCTGCATCCCAGCGGAAGCGGCGTTCTCTCCGTTCCCTTTCGCCTTCTTGCACGACTTGCGCCGTATGCTCGCGGGCTTCGAGCCCAGCCATTTCAGAAGCCGGACTTTGATATAAGCCTTGGAAAAAAGAATTAACGGGAGGTATCCCATCCGCATACACGGAGCCTGTTGCCCGGCGGCGGTAAATAGGGTCGGTCATTGGGGCCGAGCCGTCGCCAAGCTGCCAGAGGAGGCAAGCCGCATCCAATTGATAAAATTGATGGTCTTCGACCGGATCAAGGCGCGTCAGCAATCCATGGCCGGCGAGAAGCGACAGGAATCCTTCCAGGAACGCTTCGTATTCATTCGGATTCAATTCGAGAATCCTTCGGAAAAAACAACCCAGTGTCCCTCGTGCGCCGAGAGTGAATCCGTCCACGGCTTTGTTTGACCGGCCTTCGAGCAAGAACCTTTCGGCCGGCCGTAATTCGGCGCCCTGCTCGTCAATCCCCCAGAATTCGTTCAGATGCTGCTCGGCGCGTTTGCGAATCTGCTGTTGTTGGGTTTCACGAAGGCAAGATACGGCAATCGCCCGTTTGCGGCGGAAATGATCCAGAACGGGTCTTATCAGATTTAGACGCTCTTCTGGAGATAGAGCCGATATTCGCTCGTTGAAATTCCATAACCTGTTCTCACCGCATAATTCTTCAAGCCCTCGGTATCCCACGCGAAGCAGACCCAAATTCTCCATGTTAGGCTGGACAACCCGCCAACCGCGGCGTAAATCCTCATAGAGGCGGTACTCCGTGAGTTCATTGAAGGCTTTCCACACATCCCTGGCAGCGGGAGAATCCGGATTGAGTTCGGTGTTGCGGGCGATGTCCCGGATCGTCAATCCGGTTTCGCGGACGACCGCCGCGGCGACTCGATCGAAACCGAGTTCCTTGGCTTTGACTAGGGCGGCATGGAGGGCGCTTCTGAGAAGCGCGACATGGACGAAATCGTTGAAATGCCCCGCCTGGAGAGAAGCATCCTGACGATTGTCGGTGAAGCTCAACAGCTTGTCTCGCGAATCCGCGTTCCTGGCGGCTTGCCGCAACAGCGTCGAAGAGAGGACCGTCGTGGCGCTGCTTCGAGCTTCGCTCGATAACGAGGCGAGTTTTTTAAATTCCTGGTCGCGTCTCGTATAGAACTCGCCGCAAGAAAGACATAGGGAAAACGGCTGTTTCTGGTGCCACATTTTGACCGCGCCATCCGATCCATCTAAGGCAATCGTCCCATCCTGCCTCACCCATACGGACTTCGGAACGCGATCTTTCCAAGTCGACTTAAGCCGCCCCTTCTTATCGATCCACTCATCGGGGATGGATTCCTCATTCCAGTCATTCTCGAGTCGGGCCGGCATGAGATATCCGGCTGTAAAATCTTCGTTTTCCGAAGACACTCCGATCGGGTGAGGCCGAAATCCCTTTCCTTCCGTATCCCCTAGAACATGATAATATTCCTGCCCGCAGAGTCGACAGAATTTAATCGGGAAAAAGAGCCTGCCTTCTCCGGCAAGGATCTGACCGTCGAGAGAGAATTCTCTCTCGTTCGCCGGCTCGATTGTGGCAAAAACGACCCGACCTTGACTGATGAACTGATGGAGTTTGAAAGCGAAAGGCCGATCATCTTCTTGTCCGGAGAGCTCGCTTCCCCTAATCAATGCTTCGCGGAGGCGTTCCAAGCAGTGAGCAGCCTCCACTCCGGAGTCCTTTGCCAATTCGGCTGCGGCTTCGGAAAGAGTGCGAGGGAAACGCCGCCTCAATCTTCCGCCGCTCTCTAATTCGATGCCTAAGGCCCACTCCGCCCAACGGAAAAGAGGATGCCTCTTTATCTCCTTGATCGATGAAGGAATCGGCGTAATCATCGATCTTCCAAGTTCCTCCCTCGAAGGCAAGTGGCCTTCAGTAAACGGCGCCAGGGTTTCTTCGATCACCTGTTCCGGTTTGAATGGCCGTCCGAAAATCTTGGCCGCGAATTCAGCGACCGCGGCCCGCCGCTCAAGCGGGGTCGCTTCTCGGTTTGCGATCATCGTCGCGCTCGTTCCAACGCACACATGGTCGGGCGCGGCACAGCGTTCCTTGATTCTCCGGATGAGCATTGCGACGTCGGCCCCCTGGCGTCCACGATACGTGTGGAGTTCGTCGAAGACGAGGTAGCGCAATCCTCCAGCCGTGCGCTCCAGAAACCGCTGGTCCTCCGGACGGACGAGCAAAAGCTCGCCCATCACATAATTCGTAAGAATAATATGCGGCGGATGGTTGCGCAGCTCATCCCGTCGGGCCTCCGTCGTTTCTCCCGTATATTTGGCAAAAGTGACCGGAAAAGATTTCCCAAACCGACGCTCATAGGTTTCTTTGAGTTTCTCGAGAGCGGCAAGCTGGGAATTCACAAGAGCGTTCATTGGGTAAACGATCAATGCCGTTACCCCGGCGGCCGCTTCCAGCTTTCGCAAAATCGAGTCCATTATCGGAATGAAATAGGCCAGACTTTTCCCGGAACCCGTTCCCGTCGTGACGATGTAGCTCTCGCCTTTCGCCGCTTTATAGATTGCCTCGACTTGGTGGCGATAGAGATGGAAGGATTTTCCGTCCGGAGCACAGAAGATTCGCGCCGTTTCCGCTTGAATAATCCCTCTCGCGGCTAGCTCATCAACCGTCGCCGTTCGCTCATAAGCCGGGCTCAACTGAAGCAGGAACTCCGGCCAGAGCTTCTGCTCCTCGATCAGCGACTGGTCGACGAATTCGCGGATCCTTTCGTCGGATACGTTGATATAAGCACGGATGTATTCCTGATAATTCGCAATGACTTTGCCGTGAAGGTCGAAGATGCTCATATTTCCTCGCCCCTCCTTTTTCTCATGCCTTTATCAGTTATCGTCTCCAGGAAGATCGGCGAAATGATACATGAAATGGACCGGTGTCCGGCCGATTTTCACGGTTTCGAAAAGGTCATCATTGAAAATAAAAGCTTTCCCGGGCGCGTATTTTTCGATGTAGCTGTGGAGGGATTTCCCAACCACTGTTCTCGACAAGGCCGATTTGATTTCGACCGGATACCGCTCGTCGACGACGAAATCGACCTCGGCTTTGGATTTCGTCCTCCAGTATTTCACTTCTCGGTCCGACTTTAAAAATTCCGAAAAATGATGGTTTTCGACGAGCGCGCCCTTATCCGGTCTTTGTCCGAGAGGTCGGAAATCGCCGATGATTGAGTTCCTCAGCCCGGTATCCACGAAATAGACTTTCGGATTCTTGACCAGCTCGGTTCTTTTATTAGAGAAGTACGGTCTTACCAATCGCAGAATGAAGGTTTTTTCGAACAGGTTGAGGTGTTTCTTAAGAAGGGGCGTTTTATGCTGGAGAAGCGTGGACAGCTCATGGTAGGAAACGATATTGCCGACCTGGAGGGCTACGGCTTTGACCAGACCGAGCATCTGATAATCATCGATCAGCCCAAGAATATCCCGAACGTCTCTCAAGAGGTATAGGCTGAATATATTCTTCAGGATGGTCCGCCGCTCGTCATCGTCCTTGCCGATGACGACCCGCGGATATCCGCCGAAAATCACGAATTCCTCGAATAGGGTAAGGAATTTCTCGAGCATCGGCTGTTCCAGCCGCCGCCGACCGGCTGTTTCTTCATAGACCCGGAAGAGCCGCGGGTCTTTGTAGCTCAGAAATTCCCGAAAGGACAATGGGTAGAGAGTAAAGGACAACATTCGGCCGGCAAGATGCTTGACCGCGGCGACCGTGAGGTCGAGCGCCGAAGATCCCGATACCACGATTTTTTTGCCGGGCACGGTGTCGTAAATGAATTTGAGGGATTGGCCGCCTTTCCGCGCGTAATGAAACTCATCGATGAATATGACACGGAACGGCTCGATATAGAGCTTAATGAACGATTTGACATCCTTGTCGAAAAGCGCCCGGATTTCAATGTCCTCAAAAGTTAGAAACGCCGAATCCTTGACCTGCTCTTGAATATGGCGAAGCAGCGTCGTTTTCCCGGCTTGCCTTGCGCCAACGACTGCGATGTATTCGGGTCCGGCGAGATATTTTCTGATAATAGGGTCGAGTGTTCTCTGGATATACATTTTTATCCCTGCTATTATATTGTCAACCTACATTTTAGCAGGGTTATTTATCCTGTCAAGCATTAAGAAAACTCACTTCACTTGATGACAAGGGATTCTTCGCTCGAGAATTTATTAATACTTTTTTCCCCCTTCCTGCCGTGAACCAGCTAAAAAGCACGACTCCGCTAATTATCGATCCTTCGACCATGTTAAAAAAATCATTCGTAAACCATTCGCCTGTTATTATATCCGCAAGCCTGTAAAGAGATAAAAATAGCAACGTCGGCTCATCGCAAAAAGGAGCAAGTTGCGCCGCTTTTTCTTTAAGGGCAGTGAGTATTTGATGTTCGTCATGCTGGACTCCTCCAACTCCTATGCCCGTAAGATCATAATGGGATTGCTGAAGAGACTTGATCTCGAAATAGATATATCTTCTATCGATCTTGAACCGGCCATCAATATTGGCATGATATGGCTCTACGTTCGTTTCCGATGATATAAGATCGCCAATAACGAGGATTTCGAATAGTGCAGAATATATTTGGCTTACTTGTCTGGAAAATAAACGGCACTTCGTTTCTTTCCAATTCCGATATCTCGACCGATCAGCGACGGTAAGGCCCTCGATTGCGTCGACGGCCGTCAGAAATCGTTCTAAAATCGAATCTTCTTCTAAATACCTGAAAAGTTCATATTCTGGAATCGTAATATCTCTTTCTATTAATGACTTTTCGGAATCACACTCCCAGAGGATTATTTGTTCATCAACTTTCTGATACCAATTCTTTTTTATAAAAAGGGGACTTATGCTTGGATGCTTTTCGATTTCTGATTTAATTGATATTTTTGCAAGTTTCTTTTTGTTTAGATAATCTTTCAATTGAGGAATTGAGGCTTTCGACACAGGATTTACTCTGAATCAGAAATAGATTTGTCTTTTCCTTGCTTCTTTTGTATACCTGGCGGCGGTGTTATTTTCGACGCGTATGATTTGGCTGAATTCCGGGCTTCAAGCATGGCATCGTAAATTTCGAGGATGCGATCTTTAGTTCGATAGCGGCCGTGTTTTCGTTCGTCTTTTTCTCTTACGATGGGGAATTGATCGAGGATATGGGAGACGGCGAGGCGAGGGTTAGGAAAATGGCGCTTCAATTCCGCAAATTGCGCGGACGTCTCTTTTTCAGCCTGAATCCATTCGCTACTTCGATCGCATGGCAAGTAAAGATGGAAAAACGCGGCATCCAGTTCGCAACGAATTTCGAAGCGACGGTCTTTATTCCATAGAAACGGAGGACCGTTGAAGCCACAGTCTCTGGCGAAAGGCGATAGGTCCCATGATGTATAAAACAGCTCGAGTACCCTGGGATTACTCCAATCGAGCAGCCTGATATTGGGCTCCCAGGGAGAAGCTTGATCGAAGCAAGAAGGCGACAGAACCGAGAGTTGTCGAAAAATATTATATGTCATATTGGTGCCGCCGATCTTCTGACGGGCCACGAAGTCCTGAACAAAGGAATCTAATATAGAAGCCAAAGCCAATTGATAATGACAGGCCAGATTCTCCGGGAACATAAGCAAAAACGCATGACCTACGGCAGATTTCGGAAATATGGTCGAAATCGTCGTCCTCTCGTTTGTCGCATTGGTAATATTCCGCCAACCGAGGAACCACTTTTGGTTGCGAGCATTTTGAGGAATCGTGGACTCGACGACTTCCCCGCGAATCCAATATCGAGGCTGAACCACAAACGACGGGTCGCGTTTTTCGTCGGGCGTAACGTCTCTCGCCTTGACTTCGCTATTCGCACCTTCCTCGTAAGTCGCCCATCGATGGTCGAACTGGTGGAGCATCTTGGCTTCATAAAGCGGGAGATAGCGATCATAGGGACTTACGAAGACGTTTCCTTCCTTATGATAGCCATCGGCAATGAGCTCTTTCGCCGTCCTGAAGTGATGGGAATCGTTTGCCATATGGAAAAGCGTGGAGAAAGAAAGATTCCAAGGATTTATTTCAGGCTGGCCCTCGGAACCCTCCCGCCAAAGAATCGGGACTCTTCTATATATCGCCTTCGTCAATTCCGCATCGGCTCGAGAGCGGAAGATCGGGCAATTTCCGGTGTTTGGGTTCAGAAGAGCGATTTCCTCCGAGGAGAGAGTGAATAGACGATTTGGATCCTTGAGGTCGGCGACGCTGTGGGCAAAGAAGACGAATTCGGCGCTTTTTTTGAAACTGTCTTTTTCGGCCGATTTCGCGCAGGTGAAAAGACAAAATTTAATTCGGCTGTCTATCGCGGAAAATATTTTTTTCCGATTCTCGAAATCGAAGAGGCTGACCAAAGAACCTGTTTGCATGACATTCTGGATAAAATACTTGGTGGTATCATCAGTCGCTATTCCGGATGGAATGATGATGCCCGAACGTCCGCCCCTGCGCGTCAAGGAGCGGGAAAGTTCGGCGAAGACCGCATAAGTATTGATATCCCCTCTGCCGGCAAGAGGAAACCTGCCGTCCTTCCGTATGAAAACACTGGCGCCTTCGGCGAGCCGCAGGGCTTCGATGAATTCTGCATGTATAGGAGAATACTTACTCGCGAGTTCCCGAATCATTCGAGCGCGGACGGCCTTATTCGGAGCGTCGGCGATTTTATTGTCTCTCGAGGCAAAAAATTCTTGCTCTTGAAGCTTAACCCGCTCCCAAGGTGGATTGGAAAGGACTATATCAAATCCGCCATCGGCGAAAACCTCGGGAAACTCGAGCGGCCAGTGGAAAAAGCCTTGGCGCATTGCGAAGACATCGGCTTGAGCCGTTAAACGGACATCGATAGGCCGGCCTTCCAGGACCTCTGTCACTGCTGAAGATGTGATTATGGGCCGGCCCGGAATGAGGCGCTGGAAAAACGCCCCGGTCCAGAGATCGCAGGCAATCTTCTCGCGCTGCCATAAAGGATCTTTATGCTGGGCTTCAAAAGCGACTTTCTTCAGGCGGATATGCTCGGGTGAATCGTCGGCGATGGCCTCCAATTCGTGGCCGTGGATGCGGAATTCCTGAAGCCCGCCTTGGGGGTCCCATTTGAATAGCTTGGACTCGTCTTTTTTTTCGAAACGGTTCTGACGGAGGGCGGCTCTGGCAGACTCCTTATCGTCTCCTTCGAGCGGTTTGAACGCTTCATCGGGAATGCCTCCCTTGAGAGAGGCCAGGTCGAATACTCCGATAAGAGAGTCGCCGCAGCGGATCCGGTGGTCGAGGAAAGTCAGAGGCTTACCCTCGGTGTGGCCTTCGATCCAGAGCGCAACGCGGCAGAGATCCACGGCCAGAGGATTCTTATCGACGCCGTAAATACAATGGGCAATTACGTCACGGATGCATTCGCGGAACCGTTCGGGAGACGGTTCGTCTTCGTCCGTGCGGATACGGGCCAATTCTTTTCCCAGGCGCCGGGCGGCGGCCAAGAGAAAATGGCCCGAACCGCAAGCCGGATCGCAGACTTTGAGCGAGAGGATGGCACGTTCTTTTTCCTCGGGAGTAGGTGCCGCTTTGAGCTTTCCCGTGAGAACAGGGACAAGAGCGCTTTGGATGAGTTCGTTCACGAGTTCGGGCGGAGTGTAATAGGAGCCCGTGGTTTTTCGCTCGGAACCTATGGCGAAACGGAAGCGGAATCGGCCGGCGGCGTCCGTTTCGACCATAGGATGGAAATCAAGGAGGCTTTCATAGACCGATCCCATTTCCTCGACGTCGAGGGCAGAGTAATTAACGCGACGGGGCGGAGTCGACGGACTTTCCCGGTAATTGGCGAGGTGCCAGAAACCATCGAGAAGGTCTTTGTTGGACAAGGCGCATTCATCGAGATCTTGCCGGGTGAATAACTCTCCGTTGAGTGGAGCGAGGGAGAGGAGAGAGGCAAGTTTCTCGTCCCCAAAGACGCTCCAGAGAACGCGCAAACCCGACCAGAGATCGCCGTAGGCGGTGAAGGCAGTTCGCTTGTCGAGAAGCTTCCGCAGGCGACCGATTCCATAGTGTTCGCGGTAAACCGGATCGGGACTGATCAGGCCGCGGTCCTCGGCGACCAGGAGGAAGAGAAAACGGTAGATGAGCCTGAGAAGCTGTTTGTAGAGGATATCTGGAGTCAAGCGATTTTCTTTGATCTCGGAACGCAGGTAATCGTTTGTAGGATGACCGAGAAATCCGTCGGCCAGGACTTGGATGCATTGCTCCACGCCTTCGCGAAGGTGATCTCGAACGCGGCCGCCCTGCTGGACGGAAAAGGCGTAATATTTTTCGAGAAGGCAATCGGCGCCGTCGGCAAGGCCGCGCGGAAAGCGTGTCTGGTGCAGGAGCCGGTAGAGGACGGCGAAATCCTGGAACCTCTGTTCCTCGAGGATGGCCTGAAGGTCGAAGTCCACATAAGCTTGACGGCGGATAAACGTGGAATTCCGCAAGAGCCGCAAGGTCTGGCCGTTGGTGACAAGGCCCCAAACGTGCTCGGTTCGGTTTAGGTATTCTTGGACGAGGGAATGAGGGGCGAGGCGCGGACGGCCGCTCTGAGCGAGCCGGCCAAGTTCCTGGCGGGCTCCGACGATGTGAATGGGGGGAGAATCATCCGCTTCTGCGGCGCGATGCGAAACCGCAAATGAAAGACCGTCGACATCATGGGCTTTTTGGTTGTAATGGAGCTCGTAGCCAAATAATCCAAGGAAGGGAATCATCCATGCATCACGGGTTGGCGTCGTAGCGGGGTCGTTGTCCGGAAGACGCGCCAAGCGGTTCTGAAAGACTCCCCAGAGAGCTCGGGCATCGGCGAAAACGGCGGCTATCTCGTCGGTCAGATTCCGGCGGGATTCAAGTCCGAAATCCGCTGGTTTCTGGCCGGGCAGATCGCCGGCCAAGAGCTGGTCGAGGATGTCCGAACCGAACAGCCCGCCTTCGATCCGGATGGAGGGAAAGACTTTCATGACGACACCATCGGCAAGTAAACGACGATTCCCAGGAGGTCTGGAGGATGTTGAGGGCGGACCGCAAGATTCCGGATCTTAAGAGACACAGCTTGCCGGATGCGGCGGTGGCTATCGAGAAGCTCGGCGGCTCGTTTATTCAATCGACTGTTCACTTCCGTTTGGCGGTTTTTCCATGCGGCAAGCGCGGTTTCGATTTGTTCGCGTTTTTCAGAAGGCAAGACGTTGGCGTCGGGCTTTGCTTCGGATAGCAATCGTAAAGCTTCGGCGGAGGACATCACGGATTCGGCGCCGGCCGCCGAGGTCTGCCATCCGATCACCTGGACTTCCTCGGAGAGCACGGTAGGTTGATCGGGTTGTTCAAACAAATATCGGACGCGAAGGAGACAAAGGGTCGTCGGTCGGGTGACGGAATGGGTCCGGATGACCCCGCAACGGGAGGCCCGAGCCCCCGCTCCCTTCGTTAGAGCTTCCTCCATCAAGAACTGCGCCATGGCAGCTACGAACCGATGATTCCGGCCAAGATATTCAGCACCCTCGGGGGTAGGCGAGACAAAACTGATGTTCCAATAGGCTGATTTGGAGACCGGCAGGACAAATTTGACGGCGTCAGGGAGAACGGCCCGAGCTTCGGGGCTGATGGCGATCCGAAAAACGTCCTTTTTCTTGGGATCGGGTGCAATGGGAAGGTTGAGCCGTTGGGCGGCATTAAAGACGAAAGCGCGGACCGCTTGAGGATCGCCGAGAACGTCGTCGGTCGCTTCGAGTTCGCGACGGACCTCTTCCGGTTTCATGGCCCGCTGAGCGAAGCGCGTGCGGCTGACGCGTTCCCGTTCAGCGTCAAGGTCCCAGCGCCGATGGAGATCTATGACTTCGGGAGGATCGAATCCGAGCCGAAGTTGTTCGGCGGTTTCGCGGCCGCGCAAGAAAAGCGCGTTGAGGACGGCCTGAGTAACTGTTTCGCTTTCGTCGGGGACGGGGACATAAGTTCCAAGAGTACGACGGATCTCTCGGGCTTTGTCGAGAAGTACCCGGATAACGACGCCATCCACCGGATTGTCCGGGCTGAAATAGCGGATCGTCTTGACGACCTTCGACAATGTTTGTCCGTATCGGTCCACCCGGCCTTCGCGCTGTTCAAGCCGGTTTGGGTTCCAAGGAAGATCATAATGAAGAACGGCATTGAACCCTTCCTGAAGGTTGATTCCTTCGCTCAAACAATCGGTGGCCACAAGGACGCGGCATTTTTCGCCGGCGAGCTCGCCCACTTTAGCGTGCCGCTCGTCGTCACCAAGCATCCCGGTAATGGACACGACGCGGACACCGGCGAATTCGCGCGCGAGGGCACGTTGTAAACCTTCAGCCACGTAATCCGCCGTTGCGATGTATCGGCACCAAATAATGGGATGAAAGCCTTTTCGGAGAAGATCAGAGGTGAGCTTAGCGCAACCTGCAAGCTTGGTGTCATCGGGGGTATGGGTAATATCTCTAGCGAGCCGGCCGAGTTCGCGAAGTCTCCTGCGGTCGGAGTCCGGCATCGTTTTTTCGGCGGCATCCAGAGGAGGAGTAGGTGGAGCATCGTCGGTCAAGTCGTTGGCCGATTCGAAGACAAAATTCTTATATTCGATATCGTCCTCGATATCCGGAAGTGCGCTTGTCCGATTTTTGATCGCGGCGCACGCCGCAGCCGGACTCGACATGGCGCAGCGAAGCAAGGCGAGGGCGGCCCAATAACGGACACGCTGATGGCGCTTTTCGAGGGTCTGGCCGGTCCGGACGAGCTCCGTGCAAAATGCATAAGTGCTGTCGAATAAACGTCTATAAGCCGGGGAAAGCGGATATGTTTCGTCCTTCGGATCACGGACGGGAAAACACTGTTCTGATTCCCAGTCTTTCTCGATGTCTTTTCGCGTTCGCTGAACGAAATGCCGAGCCAGTTCGATCCTCCTAGGTTCGTCAAGGTCGGAGATCGCCCAGTTTTCGAAGTCTGATTTCAAGAATCCAAGAAGGGAGCGGAACGCGGATTCGATCCCGCTGTGGGGAGTGGCGGTAAGAAGAATCAGATTTTGGTTTGGCCGTGATGCAAGCGAATGAATCAATTCGTGACGTTGGTGTTGGCTGATGTTGCGCATCTCGGGGACGGCCGAACCGTGAGCCTCGTCGACGATAACGAGCGCCGGACAATCCAACAGAAAAGCGTGTTTGTTGCGGTCGGATTTGATGAAGTCGATACTGATGACTTGGATAGGATAGAAGCGGTAGAGGCTCTCGCGGCCGGTCTTAGCGCGATCCAATTGGTTGACCGTGCCGGAACGGATGATCACGGCGTCAAGGTTGAGTTTCGTCGTGAGCTCGAGATGCCACTGATCGCAGAGATAGGGAGGACACAGGACGGCAAGACGTTTGATTTCGCCTCGGTCCAGGAGCTCGCGGGCGATGAGAAGGGCTTCAATGGTTTTGCCGACCCCGACATCGTCGGCGATAAGAAGCCGGATGGTATCCAAACGGAGGGCCATGAGGAGCGGAACGAATTGATAAGTGCGAGGTCGTATGGAGATGCGGCCGAGCGATCGAAACGGGGCGGCCCCTTCGCGGAGCGAAAGGCGGGCAGCCTGCCAGAGAAGATGGGCGCCGGCCGCGTCGGAGACGTCGCCCGGAGACGGGAGCGGGAATTGAGCGGAGGTGATCCGCTCATCGGGAAGAGAATATCCAATAAGATTGGAAAGCCCGTTATGAACGGCGATCACCTCGTCCGTCGCCCCGGTCAGAGGTCGTAAATAAGTCAATTCGGACCGATCGCTCGCAACAACCACCCATTCACGATTTCGATATTTGACGATGGAGCCGATGTTCATATCTGCGCTTCAGTTTAAAGGAATATTCACTCTTATTCTATGGTTTGAAAATGGTTTCATTATGCCAAACAAGGAGCTCTTTTGCAGGCCGCTCCTGCGAATCGGACGGAAAATGATGTAGCGATTTCCCGTGAAAGGGATAATAAGAATGCCCGTTTTCGAATTCTTCCTTGAGGCGGCGGCTGACCTCGATGCGATATTCCGGGGTGACGGTGATATAGCCGCGGTCGAAGAGGCGATGGAAGTCGCTGCGCAGGAGCAAGCCGTTGTTGACGGAATGAGGGCCGTTATCATTGAAAGGCTTGATATGGGCGGATTCGAGCGCCGGCAGGGAATGCTCCTCCGTTATGGCGCAAGCTCGACCATAGGCATCAGTGACGGCGACTCTAAATGCGCCTTGGCCAAGACGCGGCTTGATCATCGTTTCTTTTCCATATCGGGCGCGTTCCTCCTCGATGCGTAGAGCTTCCTTATCCAGGTTAAACACATGTTGACGTTCCCAGGCAAGTTGCAGGCTCCTCCAGATGAATTGGCCAGCTTCTTTATCGAGTTCATATCCTTTGGCCTTGCCTCGGACGATGGAGGGGCTCCATTCCGGAGCGGGAAACCACCGCGACTCGTCGAAGAAAAAGGGCTGTGTCAGGATGATGCAACCGACTTGGAAATCCTCATGGGGATTATCAGGGATCCTCTTGTAGTGAAGCAAACGGCGTCGCATTTCAATGTAGGAGGCGGCGCCGTTTCGCTCTTCGAAGGCTTCCCAGGCTAGGCTGATCGGAAGAGCCGAAAAGGAGGCGAATATACCACCGCCGGCGATCAGATCCCGATTGCGAGTTTTCGGACTCCGGTGAAGCTTGAAAAGGAAAATATCCCCTTTTTGGAGCGCTCTGAAGTGAGAGCTGGGTGATGGCTGCCAGAAATTGACTTCGTCTACGTCTGGAAGGCTTCGCAGGTAATCGAACCAATCGTGATCCGTGACGCCAGCGAAAAACTTCATGGTCCCGTTGAATCCTTGTGGGAGAAACCCCCAAATTAAGATTAAATCTTATGCCTAAAAGCGAGCGGAGGTCAATAAGAAATTCCAGGACGAGAAATACGGGAAATTCCTGGAACACGATCCGGAATCAAGAGATTCCAGTCATGTCCCGGAATTTCGCGCCCTTTTTATTTGACCCCGTTCCCGAGATATGATAATAAATTAGCTTACTATCTCATGTCTTCATCAACGAAGGACGCCATCATATGAAACAAACACGCTTCAACGCCAACCACCGCAAACTCGGGGCCAAGATGATAGAGTTTGTCGGCTGGGACATGCCCGTCGAATACAAGGGCATCATCGACGAGCACATCGCCTGCCGGACGGCGGCGGGGTTGTTCGACGTCAGCCACATGGGCGAGATCCACATCACCGGCAAGGACGCTCTGGCCTTCGTCCAGCACATTTCGCCGAACGACGTCGCCCGTCTTTCGCCCGGCATGGTCCAGTATACGGCCTTGATGACGGCCAAGGGCACCTACGTGGACGATATGCTGGTCTATTGCCTCCATCCGGAGTTTTATCTCCTCGTCGTCAACGCCGCGAACACCGACAAGGACTACGCCTATATCGTCGCCCAGAAGGGCGCCTTCCAGGTCAGCCTGGATAACCCCTCGGACCGCTACAGCCAGCTCGCCCTCCAGGGCCGCAAAGCGATCCCGATCCTCCAGCCCTTGACCGACGTCGTCCTGGCGCCGATGAAATCCTTCACCTGCGCCTTCGGCAAGGTGGCCGGAAAAGAATGTCTGGTTTCCCGGACGGGCTACACGGGCGAGGACGGGTTCGAGATCTACACTCTCGACCATGAGCCCGGCCCCATATGGAACGCCATTATCGAGTCGGGCAAACCGCATGGCCTCCAGCCTGTCGGCCTGGGCGCCCGCGACACGCTCCGGCTCGAGGCCAAGCTCCCGCTCTATGGGAACGACATCGACGACACGACGACCCCTTTGGAGGCGGACTTCAAATGGATCGTTAAATTCAAGAAGAACGAGTTCCTCGGACGCGACGTCCTGGTCCGGCAGAACGAGCAGGGGATCAGCCGGAAGCTCGTCGGCTTCGAACTCGTGGACAGGGGGATCGCCCGGCCGCATTACCCGGTCTATCTCGGCGGCGTCCAAGCGGGCCAGGTCGCCTCGGGGACGTTCTCACCGCTCTTCAAGAAGAGCATCGGTCTCGTCTATCTGCCGATCAACAAGACGGCGATCGGCACGGAGTTCGAGATCGGCATCCGG